>Ga0180436_10002473_pt1 | contig 17505 bp, 10 predicted proteins | sample SS_ome_2_FD_132434 | JGI IMG/M metagenome (GOLD analysis project Ga0180436, IMG submission 132434) | Hypersaline lake sediment archaeal communities from the Salton Sea, California, USA - SS_3_S_2 metaG | ecosystem: Environmental > Aquatic > Non-marine Saline and Alkaline > Hypersaline >...
GAGCAGCAGATCGCCGTATATTTCCTGTTCAGTCAGCAGCATTCCAGACGGAACGCCTTCGATAACCGCCGTCAGACCGTCCTGGTACGATCCGCCGGCGACTGTAACCTGAAAATTTCTTCCCAAATGACATCCAAGCATGTTTCCTTCTCCGCATGAGGTTCCTGAACTAGTTCGATTATATTATCGCAATACCGTTGCGAGTCGGGGGATTATAGCAAAAACATCGCTCTTGACAACCCAAAACAAGCTGATATCGCCATGATATGGTCCGACCGGCGGCTCTGTCACGACGCGATTCGGAGAGACACATGAAGCGACAAGACTATTTGCGACGTGATTTCATGAAGATCTGCGGACCGTCGACAGCCGCATCTGTCCTGAGTTCGGCGACATCGGTGAGAGCCGCGAAATTGAGAAAAAACATCTTTCGTTTCGCGGCGGCGTCTGATATCCGCTTCGGGCGGGCCAAAACGCCGTTCGAGAAAACCGCCGAGAATATGGTTAGCTGGTTCAACCCAGAAAAGGAGAAGAATGGGCTGGATCTGATCGTTCTCAACGGCGATCTTGTCCACGATAGCTCGGCTCTCTCGACCGTTAATCGAGTGAATTCTCGATGGCCGCAAATATAGATTCGATCAGGTCGCGTGACTAATCATTACAACTGCTCTTATACGGGCTGTCTATACAATGTGTCAAGGGGTGAGGCGCATTGCCCCTCAACCCCTTGACCGGGCCTGGGTCACGTCTCATAATGGAGTGACATGATGGACAGATAGAGAGGACTTCGCATGAGTTATCGCGGTATTCAGGCCTTATTGACATTGAGTTTGCTGGCCGGTTCGGCATCCGCCGAAGCCCTGGACGCCAAGAAGATCCTTGGCGAGACTCCCATCCTTTACACCCTCCGAGCGCCGGACCGGGACGGGACTCACGCATATATGCGCCCGTGGTGTTTTCTCAAAATGGGCGCCAGTTTGAAAGTCCTGGACCCGTCGACCGGCAGGATGCGCGTCCTGGTCTCGGCGCCCAAAGGCATGATCAGGAGGCCGTGCGTCAACTTCGACGGCAAGCGCGTGGTGTTTTCCATGTGCCGCACCCGCCAGGACGTTTTTCATATTTACGAAATCACCATCGACCCGGCTACGCTGTTCACCGATACCGGCGAATGCGAGCCGAAGCAGTTGACGTTCGCCCCGGACGTCTACGACGTGGATCCGATATACCTGCCAGACGGCAAGATCGCCTTCTGCTCGACGCGTGACATCAAAATCGTTCCCTGCGCCGGGCAACTGGTTCCCCAGATGTTCAAGATGGACGGCGACGGGGCGAACATACACCAGATAACAAGGAGCACCGTCCACGAAAACGAGCCGTCGCTGATGCCCGACGGGCGGATACTGTATAACCGTTGGGACTACGTTGACCGCAATTTCGGCGACGGGCACGGTTTCTGGGTCGCCAATCCCGACGGTACGAACCAGGCGATCGTCTGGGGCAACAACACCGCGCATCCCGCCTCGCCGTGGACCGCCCGGGCGATTCCCGGGACCGGCAAGTTCATCTGCATCCTGGGAACCCATCACGGATCGCTCGGCGGAGCGCTGGCGATCATCAATCCGCAGATCTCCGTCGACGGGCGAAAGTCCATCGAGCGGACCTGGCCGCAAGACGTCATCGCCCGCTTCGACAACCCCAGGAAGATGTCGATTCCCAAGGTCGATCCCGGAAAGCTCAGAGGCATTGGGAAGATGACGAGCATCTGGCCCGCTGAGGCTAAATCGCTGCTCTCCGAGAGCCACGACTACCGCCTCCACGGCTGGAACGACAGTCTCAACAGCGTCAAGCCGTGGTACAATTGTCCGTTTCCCATCAACAGCACGCAGTTTCTGTACGTGGTTTCTCCCAATCGGCGGATCGGCGCCGAGATCCGCCTTGGCGACGTCAAGGGAAATGAAGTCAAGATCCATGCCGAGAAGCCCGGCTGCTACGATCCGATGCCGCTGGCGCCTCATCCCAAGCCGCCGGCGATGGCGTCCACCCGCGACTACGGCGACAATGACGGTCATTTCTACATCCAGAACGTCTACATCGGCACGCACATGAAGCGCGTTAGACCCGGATCGGTCAAGCACGTGCGGGTCGTCCAGGCCCACAGCAAGCGCGGCAAATCCGGACACATCTGGCGTGCGCTGGGACATCAGGAGGGGGCTATCGGCTGGTCCGGCTTCATCGCCAAGACGGTTCTCGGCACGGCCCCGGTCGAGAAAGACGGCAGCGCGTCGTTCCACGTGCCTTCGGACCGCTTCGTCTACTTCCAACTGCTGGACAAAGACGGGATGATGATCCACTCCATGCGCACAGGAACGTCGATCCATTCCGGAGAGCGGCGAGGATGCGTGGGGTGTCATGAATCGCGAAACGCCACGACCCCGCCGGGGAAACCGACCGAGTTGACTGATGCTTTGAGACGCACGCCGAGCAAACTCAAACCCTGGCTCGGCAAGCCGCGCCGGTTCGGATACCTCGCCGAAGTCCAGCCGGTGCTCGACAAGCACTGCATCAAGTGCCACGACTTCGGCAAGAAAGGCGCCAAGAAGATCGTGCTGGCGGGCGACAAGAACTTCGGATTCAACGTTTCGTACTGCGAGATCCAGTCCCGGGGATTAACCGGGGCGATTGGGGCCGGGCCGGCGGGGCACCTGCCGGCGCTGACGTGGGGCTCGAAGACCAGTCCGATGATAAGGATGCTCAAGAAGGGGCACAACAAGGTCAAGCTAAGCGCCGAGGAGATGGATCGGCTGGTGACCTGGATCGATCTGAACGCGCCGTACTATCCGACCGGTTATTCGGCGCGGTCGGGACCCATGCCGGGTCGCAATCCGCTCAGCGGCGGGCAGTCCGGTCGCCTGTTCGCCCTGACGGGGCTCAGCGCCAACCAACTGCACAAGGCCGATCTGTACGCCGGCCCGCAGGTATGCTTCGATCGCCCGGAGATCAGCCCGTGCCTGAAGCGCATCAAGGACCCGGCCAAGCGAGCCGAGGCGTTGAAGATCATACAGGCCGGAAAGGCGTCGCTGGAAAAACTCCCCCGCGCCGACATGCCGGGCTTTGCAGTTCTGCATCCCGCCGATCAGAAGCGCAAGGAGCACTACGACAAGTACCGCCGTATTGAGCGCCAGGTGCGAAAAGCGATCCGAGACGGTCGGAAGATCTACGACTCAAAGAAAGCCGACAAAATGACAATGGGCCTGTAGCCGCTAAGGCGCCTGTTTGCCTTTTGACGCTTTCCATACTTCCAGTCCGGAGAAGTTCGCCGCTCCGCCGCGGCTGGTGATTTCCAGCTTGCCTTTGACCGGCGAGGCCGCCCACGGGCCGAGACGGCGCCAGCATCCTCTTGGTCCGCTGTCATAGTCGCGTGCGACGTCGCGGTCGGACAGGGATATCGTGAACGTTTCGGGGCTGGTCTCCTCCCAGACGTAAACGTACACCGCGTACTTGCCATCCGGTACGCCGCTGACTACGATCCGGGCCTTCCTGTCCCAGCGGAAAGAGCGAATCATCTTCTCCCGCTCGGTGTTCGTCGGAGGGGACACCGGCGCGTTGCGGTCATCAACGGATCTGTTGGTGCAGGTGAAGTTCGCGGCGTTGTCGCCGTCCCACTTGTTCCCGTCGATCGCTATCGCCGGCCCGTTGATGTTGACCCCGCGATAGAACTCCCACTTCCCCGTTGTCGAAGGAGGGCCGGTGAGCCTGGTGACCGGTTTTCGGAGATCTGTCGGCGCACCGGGCGCCCCGGCGGGGGGCTTGACGAGTTCGCCCGAGATCTTCAACACCGCCCGGCGATACGCCGTAAGCGACGGTTTGCCCGAATCGGTGACTTCGAGGATCACGTGTATTGTCCGCCCGGACGCGTCGGCGGGGACGGTTATCGACGCCGCGTCGGTTGAGGCGCCGGTGATCTTCGGCGAACCCCAGTACGAACCGGCCTCGGGGTATATCCGCCACCCGAACGCCAGCTTGTCGCCGTCGGGATCGGATGAGCCTCTGGCTGTCAGCTTCACTTCATCCGACGGGTCGGCGGCGATCTCGATTATCCCCGTTCCTTCTTGAGAATTGCAGACTGCGGCCGGTGCGTGGTTGGCCTGGTTCTGCGGCTTGACGCACCAGTCCATGCGGGCTTCGAATTCGTTTTGATACGCCCGTCGCCAGCGGTGAATTGAATACAGTATGTCGCTTCGCCGGTTCAGCACATCTCCGGCCGGCAGGTATTCGTTTCCGCGGCCGGCGGGTCGAAACCGACCGCCCCAGTTGCCCCAGCCGGGTTTCTCAGGATCGCTCAGTCCATTATCCAGGACGTACAGGAAAGACGGCGTGTCGCCTTCCTTGACGCCTTTCTTGCCCGCGGCGTTGGCGGGGTATATCGCCCCCAGCGGTCCGTGGCTTGTCCGCACATTGCGCTCGAGCCACTTGGGTGAGACTATTTCCTGATCGCCGGCCTGCCATATCCCGCGGAACATGCGATTCGAATAGAGCCAGAACACCTCCGGGTGGTTCTTCTTGACCCATCCGGCCGTTCGGTCCTGATCGGCTATCGAGTGGACGCGAATCTTCTTCTTAAACGCCGCCAGTTGCGCAGGCGAGCGGGTTTGGCTGACTTTCCAGATCGCCTGGGCCAGTTCCCGCGGTCCGCCCCAGATCGAGAACCAGACCGGGCGCGGATCGTCGCGGTCCAGGACCTTGATGATCCAGTCGGAGGCTTCTGAGTCCCGGCCCTTGCCGACGGAGTGCGGATCGCCGTTGGAGCCGTCCTTGATCAGGGCGCCCAGCAGTTTCGCCGAAGGGTAGTCCTTTCGATGCTTGCGGAGGTTCGGCAGGACTTTCCCATACGCCTCGACGGCCTGGCGAATCAGATCCGGGCGGGTCTGCTTGTAGTGTCCGTGCCCGAAACCGGTGCAGAGGCCCTCGACCTGGAAATCGCAGGCATACAGCAGGAATCGAACCATCGACTGCCTGTCGTCCGGGTCTCCGCCGATATCGGTCATCACGACGATGCGAGGTTTGGCGGCCGATGCCGACGCCGCCGCGGTCAGGAATACGATAATCGAACAAAGCGATCTTGAGATGTTGCTCATAATCCTGTCTCCAGCCTGGTCGTTTGGATGTCCAACGGCAATGATAGTGCGCCGATTGGCTTTGTGTAAAGCTTCACTTGCGCCGTGATGCATTATCGAAGCCTCCGAGTGGAATCTTGATCCTATCGCCATGTTAGCGTATTCTATGCAGAATCGCCTTGGCGTGTGATTCAGGCGGATTATGGGAGAAGTACTATGGCATTTCGGGGCGTATCATGGCCATGGGCAGTCAATTTGATCCTCCTTGCGAGCGCGATTGCTGTCGGTGCTTCGGCGGCGGATGCCTTTTTGTGGTCTGCGCCGACGGGTCGGTCGTATGTTTCGGCGGATAAAGGAGCAGGGAAATGAATTCGATGCGATACGCAGCAATGCTGCTGGTTGCGGCGCTGGCGGAGACTTGCGTGTTGGGTCAGGACGCCGGGAGCGTTACCGCCCAGCAGGCGTGGAAACTCGGCTGGCCTTCCATGCACGGTCCCTTTGGGAACTTCATCGCGCCGCGGACCGGCGTTGAACTGGTTGACGATTTGTCTGACGCCCGTCTTCTGTGGGAAAGCGCCGACAAGGGGTTCGGGCGGGCCAAACACACTACCGGCTCGTTCAAACGCAAAGGCAAGGTCGCGGCATTGCTCGGACCGGACGCCGTTGCGGCTCCGGGCGGGTGGGCCGGGCCGATAATCGCCGAGGGGAAGCTGTTTGCGACCACATTCCGGCCCGCGGGGAAAATCTACGACATCCGGACCCTCTTCAAGACCGTCGAGAAAGGGTGTCTCGAAGCCGATGACATGCTCATCGCGCTGGACGCAAAGACAGGCAAGACGATCTGGAAGGCCGCCGAATCCGGCGGGTTCGTCTGGGGCGTCGGCAAGCGGGGCGGTTTCCAGGTCGCCCCGGTCTACAACAACGGCAGGGTCTTCAGTATGGGCACGACCGGGCGGATATTCGCGTACTCAGCCGCCGACGGCAAGAAGCTCTGGGAGACCAGAGCCAATCCCAGGATGATCGCTAGACGAGACAAGGAGTTGGCCAAGTCGCACGTCCTGTCGGCATCGGCGGGTTACGGCTGGCGCCAGTCGCTCGTCTTCGCCGGAGATACGCTGATCGTTCCGCGAAAGACTACGCTGCTGGGGCTCGACCCCGCCTGCGGCAAGGCCAGGTGGACGCTCGAAAATGTCATATCGCACTGGACTACGCCGAGCGTATGGAAGTGCGGAGACAAGGAATACCTGCTCTGCGCCACCGGCGGCAAGCCCCGGCAGGCGAAAATGCACCTGATCGATCCCGGCGGCGGCAGGATACTCTGGACCGTGGGCGGCCTGCACGCAACGCAGTTCAACCTGGCGCCGTCCAGGACGCACGTGCTGGTGAACGTCGGCAGCTTGATCATGAAGGAAAAGCCCAACGGTTCAGCCCCGAGGAACGAAGAAGGCGACGCCCCGTTCGGCCTGCCCGGGGCGTACAAGATTACGCCGCGGGGCGCCAGGCTCGCCTGGCGCTTCCCCGACAGGCCGCATTTCCTGATGCCGACCTGGAGCGACAGCGTGGCCCGACCACGAATTCTCATCCGCGACGGCCTGGTCTATTACGCATCCGAAGGTCCCGGCAAGGAGAACGACCGACGCCTGATCGTCGCCCGCGAGTCCACGGGAGAAGTTCTGGCCGATCGGCTTCGCAAAGGCGACTTCTGGTTCCAGTTGATCGAGGACAAGCTGCTCCACAGCATCGACTGGTCCCACGGAAGCAGGGCGACGTTTGATCTGTATTCGACCGAGCCGAAGGATTTCAAGAAGCTCTCTGGGCCATGGAAGCCCAAGCAGCCGCTGACGACGGCCTACCAGGTCTTCATGGAGCCGCCGGTGATCGCCGGACGGATCTTCCTGCGAACAGAGACGGGCACAATCATCTGCTGCGATCTGGCGAAGCCGAAGAAATAGTCCCCATTGACGGCGATTGGCGATAATCGTAGAACAGGGGCGACGGGATGAACAATGTTCAGGTACGTGCAGTGAAGATATTGATAAATGAAAGGCGATGGAGTCATGATGCGAATCTCCAGCGGGATGTTGCCGGCTGTTTTGGTTGTTGCTTGTCTGTCCCTTAACGCCGCGGCCGGCGATAAGAATCGCTGCGTGGTCAAGCCGGTCGTCCCCAGTGTCCGGCGGCAGTTCCCCCAGGGAGCGGTGCGGCTGCTGCCCGGTCCGTTCAAGACCATGCAGGACTTCGACCTGGCCTACCTCATGCGTCTGGAGCCCGATCGCCTGCTGGCGCGGTTTCGCATCGAGGCCGGCCTGGAGCCGAAAGCCAAGAATTACGAAGGCTGGGAGCGGGCGGCCAAGCCGGGCAAGACCTGGTCGCTGGCAGGGCACAGCCTGGGACACTACCTGACCGCACTGAGCCTTATGCATCGCCTGACCGACGATCACCGCCTGGCCGACCGCGTGGCGTACATCGCAAAGGAACTCAAGGAGTGTCAGGACAAGCGCCGCGACGGTTCGGTCGTCGCGTTTCCGTTCTCCGACAAATTGGCCAGGGACATCCGCGCCGGGAAGGTCGAGACGATCGACAAGTACTGGGCGCCGTTCTACACCATCCACAAGCAACTGGCCGGCCTGCGGGATGCGTGGGTTATCTGCGGCGACAAGACCGCCAGACAGGTCCTGATCGCACTGGCCGACTGGTGCGGCGAGTTGGTCGAGGACTTGCCCCTCGAGCGGCGCCAGCGGATGCTCAAGATGGAGCATGGCGGAATGGCCGAGGTGCTGGCCGACGTCTACGCCATAACCGGCGACAAGAAACACCTCCAGTACGCCCGCTTCTACTCCCATCACAAACTTCTGGATTCCCACGCCGAGGGCAAGGACAACCTCACCGGCATGCACGCAAACACACAGGTCCCCAAGTTCACCGGTTACCAGCGAATCTACGAACTGTCGGGCGATAAGCGTTTCGGCAAGGCCGCGGAGTTCTTCTGGAAGACCGTCAGCGAGAACCGAACCTGGGTCAACGGCGCCAACAGCATCCACGAACACTTCCCCGATCCGAAGACCATGGGCAAGCTGATCACCAGGGAGGGCGGCCCGGAGACCTGCAACACCTACAACATGCTGCGGCTGACCGCGGCGCTTTATCGCACAAAGCCTGACGCGGCGTATCTCGACTACTACGAAAACGCGCTGTTCAACCACATTCTCGCGTCTCAGGCGCCGCTGGTTGGGGCCGGGGGATTCGTATACTACACGCCCCTTCGACCCGGATACGCCCGCAGTTACGGGACGGACTTCCGATCCTTCTGGTGCTGCACCGGCACGGGCATGGAGAATCATGCCAGGTATCCCGAACTGATCTACTCGGGCCACGACAAGGGAGTCTCGGTCAACCTCTTCATCGCTTCGGAGCTGAACTGCTCCAAGCGCGGGCTGTCGGTGCGACAGGAGACCCGCTTCCCAGACGAGGCGGCGACCTCGCTGCTGATATCCGCCGCCCCGGAAAAGGAGATGAGAATACGGATTCGCCACCCGTTCTGGCTGGCGGCGGGGAAGCTTGCTGTCAGCGTAAACGGCAAGCCGGCCAAGACTGCCTCCAGGCCGGGCGGATTCGCCGAACTGACCCGTAAATGGAGCCCCGGCGATCGCGTGCGGGTCGAACTGCCGATGAAGCTGCGCGTAGTGCGGCAGAAGAACTGCGACGGATGGGTTTCGGTATTCTACGGCCCGATCATGCTGGCCGGCGAGCTTGGCCCACAGGGCCTCAGCCGGTCCGACTACTTCGGACGCTACACGCCGATCTCGGCGCTGCAGCCGCTTTTCAAGGCGCCGGTCTTCATCGCCGAAAGCGACGAGGATATCCTGGCCCGCATCAAGCCGATCCCCGGCCGGGCGTGCGGCTTCCGCACTTCGGGGCTTGTAAAACCAAAGGACGTGACCCTTTCGCCATTCTTCGGCCTCCATTTCCAGAGCTACGCGATATATTGGCAGGTCAGCGACCAGGCGGGATGGGAAAAGAACAAGCTCGAAATAGAGAAAGTCGAGAAAGCTCAGCGACAGCTCGATGCGCGCACCGTCGACCGCGTGCGAATCGGCGAACAGCAGCCGGAGATCGACCACAATCTGCAGAGCAAGGATTCCGAAACCGGCATGGGGCGGCGCGGAAAACGATGGCGCAACGCCAGGGAAGGCGGGTGGTTCAGCTATGAAATGAAACTCCCGCCCGCCGGCGCCGGGGCCGCCATTCGAGTGATGTACTGGACCAGGGACAAGGGCGGCCGGTATGTCATCAAGGTCGGCGGCAAAACCATCCCCGCCAAGAAGCCCGAGGGCCGGAAAGACGAGTACTACAGCGTCGAGTATCCGGTCGACAAGAAGACCGTCGCGGGCAAGAAGAGCGTCACCGTACGATTCGAAGCGCCCCAGGACGCAGCGGCGGCGGGAATCTACGACCTGCGAATCGTCACCGTGAAGTAAACAGGGCTGACCCCTATGCCCGGAACTCCAGTCCCGACGTTCGAGGCCGCATCGAGTTACGTTTCGCCGATACCGGAAGACAAGCAGTAGAGCTGTTCAGGTCGTCAGCCGTTAATGTAGACGCGGCATCCTGCCGCGTTAATCGTGACCGCCGCAGACGGCCAAAGACGCCGCGTATCGGGTTTGCCGCCGCCGCGTGGTCTTCGGCAGGCGGCCCCCAAAACCCGAAAAGTCTGAGAGTTGCGTATTGTCCCCCGAACTCCGAAGCAGTTATTTCAGCACAAACCGAACGGGGATCTTTATTCGGGACTCGATGCTACGACCGCTTTTCCTGGCGGGTGCGAATCTCGCCATTCGTATGGCCGCAACGGCTGCTGCGTCCAGCTTCGCGTACCCAGACGATTTGAAGACCGTGATTTCTCCCGCCCGACCGGCGACAAGGACGCATACTTCTAGAATAACCGTCCCCTGCTGGCCGCGACGGATGCAAGTGGAGGGATACTCCGGCGATATCGGTTGCGTCGGCGCGGCGCCCTCGATCACGCCCGGGTCGGATGTATGCTTCGTTGTTGTTTCGATTGGCCGTCGCGGCAAGTCGAGGCCTATCGCATCGGGAATCGCGACTGACGGCATGGCGGACTCGATGCGGCGGATGGGCGCTGACCGATATTTCGGTTCCATAACGCTGACTTCCAGTTTAGCGTCGCTGACTTCCAGTTCTATGGCGTCTATCCTGATCGCAGGTTGCTCCGCCGGCTGAGCGAGACGCACGCGTGCCGACAATACCGGTATTTCAGGCGGCATGGACTTCATATGTTCAAATGGAACCTGCGGCTGGGGCGTATCGGTCGGTTCTTCGTCGGGACTGCGTGACGGTTGAGGCTCTATGAAACTGACCTTTACAGCCACCTGTGCGTTCTGTCCGCGACTGAGTTGCATGTGTGAAAAGGTGTCCGGACTACTGCAAAGGAGCACATGTCGCATCACGGCGGCAATGCAGGCGTGCGCGCCAAGCGATAGTGCTGCTGTCAGAACCTTGTAGGTCCTGACAGGTGGGCGGCGCGGCCTACCTGAACTCGCACGGGCGGCTTTCAGGCAGGTCACCAGACGGTCTATTTTCGGTGAAGTCAACATATGCCAGATAGACTCCTTAACAACAGCTTCGAGACTATCAGTCAAACTGGGCCTCGAAGGCGGCGATTGTCTCTATGTTCTTGTTGGATTCATCCTTCAGGGCAAGACGCCAGGAGTACAGACCGGAGACGACTACGCCCGTTCCGCCGATAAGGAGAACCGCGGTGGTCGAGTAACAGGCGACCAGGATGCTGCTGATCATTCCGGCGCCCAGACGCATCACACCATTCAGAAACGTCAGAATCCCCATGTAGCGGCTCGTATCTCCGCCGGGCGGCGCGAAGTGGGCCACGCCGACGCGCCACCACAGAACCCACGATCCGCCCATCACTCCGCCGCGGGAAAGACGCCCCATGACAAGCACCGCCATCAGCACGGTAACCGATCCCGACAACAGCCCCGCGACAATTGGAGCGGCAACTAGAAGGATCGGGTCCAGCCCCCAGCCGATGCGGATCCACGTCCATGCCTTGTTCGGGGTGGTCCGATCGAACAGCCCGCCCCAAAGACCCGTGGTCAGGAACTGGGCCGCACACGGTATGATGTGGGCCAGCAGTTCTATCTGAACGTAACCGAGGTCAAGATCCGACAAGAAACCTTTTATCTGTGCGGTGTAAAGAAGCCCGCTGAAGCCGAAAATGAAACAACCTGTCAGGTAGCCCCGGAATCGTCTGTTGGTCGCCAGAACCTTCGCGGCCTCCCGGAACGATTCGGCGATCTCCGGTTTATGGTCCCGGCGCCAGTGCTCGTCTGTTTCGCGGACCCTGATGGTGCTGAAGACCACGAAGCTCAACACATCCAGCAGCCCAACGGTCAACATCAGACACACGATCATCGTCGGAACGCCTATCGCTCCGGCGCCATTTGCAGCCCAGTCCAGCAGGCTCGCGCCGCCGAGGTTCGCCAGGAGGAACACCAACGAACTCCACTTGCGGATCTCCCCGATTACTTTGCCCCTGCGCTGCGGGGCGTAGTTGAAACGGATCACGGCGGTAATCGGCGGGCGCGTGACCATCTCGAATATCGAGCCGACACCGAACAGCACCATGTATGCGTAAGGATCGTGAAAAACGGCCATGAGCAGCGAGCAGACGCCAAACGCAATTCCGGGCTTGCGAATGAAAGGCATCTTATGCCGATGGCTCATCCAACTGCCCAGGTATAACGTGCAGAACATTCCCAGGCTGGAGAACATCAACCGAAAGTTGAGGATCCAGTTCGGTCCGGCCAGCGCCTTCAGTGCGATGGTCGGCGCAATGGCCAGCAGTCCCGCCGCGGCCGCCGAGAGCAGTGCAAAGGCGATGTGCCTCCGGAACGTCCGCCGCTCGTCGCCCTCCAGGGGAGGTCCGCGGAAAAAGTTCGGGATGGATGCCGTCACCGGGTTCATGACGATCGAAGTTCCTGCAACAGTGCGTCGGTAGTTGTCACCGCCGCCCCCATCTCCTGCAGAGAGCCGATTACTTGGCGGCATGCGGCCTCGGAGTCAACTCCCCGCCCGATGGCGTCGGACACGAGCGTTACCCGGTAGCCGAGGCGCATCAGCCCCTCTGCGGTGCTTCGAACGCAGTATCCGACCGAATCGCCGAACACGATGTAGTTCGGTATGCCCAGTTCGCCCAGAATGTCCGCTATGTGCGGGTTGGCGCAGAAGAGGTCGAACGCTCGCTGTCTGACGTTGATCTCCGGGCTTCCGCAGGAGCGCTTTTCAATCCAAATGGTTCGATGACCGTCGAGGCATGCGCGCCAGTCAACATCGGCGTCCATCGGCACGAACAGCGCATCGTCCGGAAGAACGCGTTGCACCGGACCGGCATTGACGCACGCGGTGCACACTGTGACGATATCGTTCGTTCGTGCATAGTCCAGCAGCGCCGCCAGGCGGGCCTCGAACGGCGCCACGCGAGGGCGGAAGACCAACCGATCCGTCGATTCGGACGGTTGCTGCGTATCCACGTTAAACATCGCCAGATTTTCGCCCATGGAGTATCCGATCCGGTCAGAACTTCGCAGATATGGAGAAGCCAATGGTCCGCGGCGCGCCCATGAAAGCCGAACCGTTCTGCACGCCGTTGAACACACCGGAGTAGTAGTCCTCGTCAAATATGTTCTTCACGAAGACAGTGAAGGTGAACACGTCCCACTTGTAGGCCAAGTGAGCGTTGACTTCGCAATGCTCGTTCAGCGCGATGGTATTGGCCTCGTCGGCGAAGGTCTTTCCGGTCCATTGCAGGTCCGAACCGACAAAGAGCTTCTTATCGTGGTTCAGTTCCGCCCCGAGTTTGAACATCTGCCTGGCGACGAAGACAAGCTGATTGCCTTCGACCTGCGGGGTTCCGTCGTTTCGCGCAATCTTGGGGCTGCGCAACGTGTAGCTGCCGAAGACGTCGAGCCACTCGACAGGCTTGGCGCGGATGTCCAGTTCGACGCCCTGCACTTCCCAATCACCCATATTCTCCTGCTGACCGGCGATTGGATTCCATCCGACCACGTCGTTACGCATGGTCTTGTATACTGCAAGATTGCCCGACAGTTTCCCGCCAAACGCGGCGCCCTTGATCCCAAATTCGCAACTGTCGGAAGTTTCCGGCGCCAAAGCTGCGATCTCGGCCCCTCCGGCTCCGCCGCGGAAGACCGGGAAGAACCCACGCCCCCAGTTTCCGTAGAGCGACAGGAAGTCCTTGCTCCTGACCCCGCCGAGCAGGCGATAGGACAGACCGACGCTGGGGCTGACGGCCGAGTCAGCAATCGTTGACTCGTTGCCGTTGGTTTCATTCTCCTGCTTGCGGCGATAGTGGTCAAATCGAGCACCGGCGTCAACGGTAAAGCGGTCCATGAATGTCAGCCTGTTAGTCAGGAACAGGCCCGAGTCGTATTCGCGAGTGGTCCGCCTGGTGACCCCGCCGTATATCCATGTGTTCCTGGGCGGCTCTATCATTGTCGCCAGGTCAAGCGTGATGCCCTGGGCAAACGTGCTGGTCGGGATGCGTATGCCCTGGTAGAAGTTGTCGAGGGTCCAGAATTCCAGGTTTCCACCTACGGTAGTAGTCCCCGACACGTCTTTGGAGATATCGTAGTCCTTCTTAACAAGAAGTTCGGAATACCATCCCTGCTCCTCAAAACGCCGATCGCTCGACGGACGGGAGATCACTGTGCCCGCCGCCGGCGCATCAGACGGCCGCCCGACCGCCCACTTAGTGTCCCCGTTCCAATACGACAACGTCAGCTTGTGCAGCAGCGTATCTGAGTAGTCATGCGTCCAGGTTGCGCCCAGGCGGTACTCATCCAGATCGATCGAGTTCTGTCCGGGTACGCCCAAGTTGGTGTCGCGGGCGATGCCCGCGAGCCTCCGCCCGTTACGGTCTATCAGGACCGGGCTGGCTACGTGCTCGGAGCCCTTGTAGAAACCTGCAATAACTTTCAGGTTATCCCGCTCGCTGAGCCACAGGTCGCCGTGCCCATACAAGAACCCTTTGCCCGATTCGGCACGCTCCTGCCAGCCTTCGGCGTAACCGCCGCTCGTCGTTACTGAAAACGTCGAATCCTTCAAGCCTTCTATGGGACCCCGAGCCCGATAATAGCCCCGGATGTCCCGGGAGGCGGTATCGAACATAATCTGCGTCACCCCGCCGTAGGCCTTGTCGCCCGGATCGGTAAACAACTGCATGGCTCCGGCCAGAGAGCCGCGGCCGTATTGCACCGACAGAGGTCCCTTGACAAGCTCCATGCGCGTCACGGCGTCGAAGGGGATCGCCCCCATATACGGCCCGCCGAAAGACAGGCGCCTCTGCGGAATCCCGTCCAGCAGGATCAGTACGTTCCCGCCGCTCATGGAGTTGGTGTTGAAACCGCGAACCTCGATGCCAGCGCCGAAAATACCGCCGTCCTGCCGACTGGTTACCTTTATCCCAGGCTGGTCCGAAAGCACATCCAGGAAGTTCTTGGCGTCGGGGCGCTTCAGACGCGGCTGGTCCAGCACGACCGCAGAAGCCGGCAACTCTCGCATAAGTACTTCGTACCGTGATGCGGTGACTACGATCGCGTCCATCCATGTATCCGAAATTCCCTGCGCGGAGGCTGCGGCTGGAACAGGTCCAGTTTCGGAGGCGTGGTTAGTTATGACAACGTCGGGCAGTTTCTCGGACTTCTCGTCGGGACTCACCTCAGGGCTTTCCGCGGCGATTACAGGAGACGACATGACCCATGAAACCAGAAGCCCCAAACCCGCCAAACACACCCATTTCTCCGTTCTCACCTGAATCCAGACCTTTCCCGATGAAGGTTAAAAAACAGGGGCCCCGAACCCAGGGTCCCGTAACAGGCCTGAAATCAGGCCGTACAAGTCCTGTACGCACCTCGAAGGGGTTTGGGGACATCCGGGAGTGAAGAAAAATGAAAAATCAGTATTGTTATCGGAACGCCAGTGAGATCGCCCTGACCGAGCCGTCGTTGGTTTGGATGTAGCCCGTATTGCCGATCAGGGTGAATGAACTACAGGAACGAAGACCGCCAATGCGCCACTCCTCGCGACCGGTGGACTCATCCAGCGCGATGACCTGCCCATGCTGAACGGCGCTTACAAAATGGACCTGTCCGTCGCGAAGAGTCATCGGGCCGCAGCCCGTGCTGGGATAGTCCCATATCCGCAATCCGTCTTGGCCACCGAGAGCCAGTATCCGGCTGCTGCGAAGAAGAACGCCTTGATCGGTCGCCAGGATCGATTGGGGCACGCTGGGGACAACCTTCTTCCAGAGCACTTTGCGGGTCTCCAGACTTATGCACAACACCTGCGCCGGGCGCCTGAGACGCTGGCGAACGATGTACATCTTCGGCCCGTACGAGGCGATCAGCGGGCGATTGTAATCCGAGGCGTCCCGATCCAACGCCCTGGTCCAGCGTTTGTCTCCGTTTCGAGCGTCAAGGCAGTGCAGTCTCCTTGTCGTGGCGACATAGAGATCCGAACCGTTAACCTGAACCGCGGACAAAGCCCCGACCGCGGAAATGGGCCTGACCCAGATCGGCTTGCCCGTAGAAGAATCGAGGATGTGCAGTTCGGAGTTTACTATCCAGGACAGAGTCCCGTTGGCAAGGGGCTTGGGCCGATAAGGGGCTTCAAGACGATTAGAGCTTTCCTGCGTATATCGCCATTCAATATCGCCGGAGCCCGCGTTCATAGCGACCAGAGTAAGGCTGCGGGAATCTTCGCGGGACAATCCAAACGCCCTCTTGTCATCGGCCGCCAGAAAACCAATGTTCTGAAGGTCGGACATCCACAACAGCTTACCGCTCTGGATGTCGATCGCGTGAACCTGCGACCCGGCGGCGCCCTGCTGGACACTGTAGAAGATATTGCCCCTTACAACGGGAATTTCGCCCGGCACGTCCGACCGGGCCGACCGGTCGTGATATCGCCACTTCTCCACTGCAACATGCGACCCCTGGGCCACGTCCCCATCGGAGGCCGGAGATTCGTTCGGGCCGGAACGATGCGTATTAAAGCCCAGCACTGCAAACAGCAACACCGCAGCCGCGGACCCGACCGCCAGGAAGAACTTCCGTCTCATGGCGAGACTTCTCTGCGTATCGATTTCGGTCAGACTCGCAGTCCGGATGGATGCGGCCAACACCGCATTCGATGTCGCGGCGGGCTCGGAATGCTTGATATCGTGCAGGATCATGCGGTAGTCTTGCTCTATCCGTCGACAATTGTCGCAGATCGCCAAATGATCCTCGATGATCAGTTGGCGGTCGGAGGGCAACTCGCCCAGGACAAGCATTTCCAGATCGTCGCAGACGCCGCGGCACGACAGATCAGTTTCGGGATGATCTTCCATGTCTCTACTCTCCGTAATCTACTACGCTTCGGAAAACCTTTTCGGGACTTCCGCGACAAAACTTCCCGTATTCTCTGGCTCTCCCCAAGACGATCTCGCCTCGCGAAGCTGACGCAAGCCCCTTTGGGCTCGTTTCTTGGCCGCTTCGGAAGAAATGTCCAAGGCCGTAGCGATATCTCCGAACGCCAGCCCGCCGAGGATTCTCAATTCCAGCACCTCCCGCAGTATCTTCGGCAGGGTCGCCAGCAGATCTCTTGTTTCCAACCCCCCGTCCGATACGTCCTGCGTGCGACAGGGCCTCGCAACAGCAACTTCGCGCACAAGCCGAGCCTGGCGGGATTGATGACGCAGCATATCTCGGCACGTGTTACGCAGGATCGTGTAGAACCAATTAGCGAAAGGCCGACCCGGCTGGTACTTGCCACGCTGCTTTATCACCCGCATCATCGCAGTCTGCACGGCGTCCTCGGACAGGGACTCATCCCGCAGATACTGCCTGGCCACCGCCAGACCCGGGCCAAGATAGCGAGCGACGATCTGGTCAAACGCCCCGGAATCCAGTTCCGCAATGAACCGGACCATAAGCGCCTCGTCCGTTGTTTCGGGTGTTGTTCCCATACGATACTCAGTTTGTCCCGAACTTCCGCCGTACTACGCCGGGCACGAACACCATCAAACGAAAAGCGTACTACACTATTGCCCGTTTTGCGATACTGTCCCTCCCGAAAACTGCATCCAGATTGCAGGCAAGAGACTTACACAAATTGCCGTTTAGGGTCAGTGATGGAGGGGCCGTCGATTTAGCCGTGGCCGCCTTCGATTCGACATCGCCGGCGATTTTTGATCGGACCCAGCCGAGTTTTCACAATTCCATGTCAACTATGCGTGCCCCATGCCGTCTGGGGGCAATCCGCGGCCGAATCGTCCGATTCCATGCGCCCATGCGAA
>Ga0180436_10002474_pt1 | contig 17503 bp, 22 predicted proteins | sample SS_ome_2_FD_132434 | JGI IMG/M metagenome (GOLD analysis project Ga0180436, IMG submission 132434) | Hypersaline lake sediment archaeal communities from the Salton Sea, California, USA - SS_3_S_2 metaG | ecosystem: Environmental > Aquatic > Non-marine Saline and Alkaline > Hypersaline >...
AGCGTTAGCGCTCTAAAATGGTTATATTTCATGACTACAAAACATAAACAAACCGTATCCCTTGTATTAGGAAGCGGTGGCGCTCGTGGTTTAGCGCACATTGGTGCGATTCACTGGCTTGAGGAAAATGGATTTAAAATAGAATCAGTTTCCGGTTCTTCTATTGGCGCTGTTATTGGTGGTGTTTATGCAGCTGGTAAGCTAGATTCTTTTGAAGAATGGGCGAAAGCAATAACAAAGGTTGATATAGTCACATTACTAGATGTCTCATGGAATAAAAATGGCTTAATTAAAGGCGAAAAAATCATTAACTCACTTACCGAGCTTGTGGGCGACGTAATGATTGAGGATTTACCTATTACATACACAGCAGTTGCTACCGATATTCTCAACGAAAAAGAAGTATGGTTGAATTCCGGACAGCTTTTCGATGCAATGAGGGCGTCCATGTCACTACCGCTTTTTTTTACTCCGTTCACATATAAGGGTATCGAGCTTATCGACGGTGGTGTTTTAAACCCTGTTCCGATAGCACCAACTTTCAACGATGAAACAGATTTTACCATTGCTATCAATCTTGGCGGGAAGAGAGATAGTACAAAAATAAATATGGAGGAGAGACATTCAATGAATCATAGCCCATCTCCTTTAATCTCGAAAATTGCTGAGTTCGTAGAAAACTTAAAAGGACCAACCACAGATCAAGCAAGTGAAGAATGGAGCGCTTTAGATATAGTAACTTTAGGATTTGATGCGATGCAAAATACTATAGCACGACAAAAACTTGCAGCTTACCCTCCCGATCATGTAATAGAGATTTCCAGTAATGCATGTGGCATTTTAGAATTTGACCTAGCATCCGAAATGATAGAGCTTGGATATAAAAAAGCACATGAAAGCCTAGGCCAAATACTTCATGAAAACGAATGAAAGTCGCTAACAAGTCACTCCACCAGACGATAATTGCGCTGCGCTCCATTAGCGTCGGTGAGCTCAAGCGTTAGTTGACAGAAAAATAATGACATCTACGAACAACCACCAAAATCATATTCATAGAAAGAGGTACAAAGCACTTGGTGTTCCCGAGCTAATTGCTATTGCTCTTGGGGGAATGGTTGGTGGTGGGATCTTCACCATTCTGGGGATTTCCGTTTCCATGATTGGCGCATTTACACCCTTGGCGATAATTCTCGGGGGTGTGATCGCATCGCTTGCCGCCTATTCATATATTAAATTAGGCGTGTATTATAAAGATGAAGGTGCTACGTACTCATTCTATAAAAGAACATTTCCTAAATCACCTTTTGCCGCTTCTCTAATTGGCTGGTGCGTCATATTTGGATACATAAGTACTCTGGCTCTATACGCCTATACCTTCTCATCTTATGCTATCAGCGGCTTTGCTTTTGCTGATAGTGAATGGATGCGCAAACTTGTCGCTGGCGCCGTAATACTCATCTTTACCCTCATCAATATCTGGAGCGTTAAAGGTATGGGTAAAATCGAAGATATTATGGTTTATACGAAACTGGTGATACTCGTTGTCATTTCTTTTGTCCTTATCAACAACAGTCAAACAACACTGCCTGCATTATTACAAGATAACAATGATACAAACGCATTATCTATCTTGATAGTTGCTTCAATTACTTTTGTGGCATATGAAGGATTTCAGCTCGTAATTAACGCAGTCAATGAAATGGAAAAGCCAGAAATAAATATCCCAAAAGCTATTTATTCAGCTATATTTCTTGCAGCTTTAATTTATGTTGTTATTTCACTCGGCGCCATACTTGCGATACCTTTTGATGAGATAATAAAAAACAAAGAATATGCATTGGCCTCTGGTGCGGAACATGTATTAGGCCACTGGGGAACAGAGCTGATAATTGTAGGTGCGTTACTTGCAACAAGTAGCGCGATTAGTGGTACCGTATTCGGGGCATCAAGGCAAATGTCGGTAATTGCTAGAGATGGCTATTTTCCCAGTATACTAGCAAAACACATCAACCACATACCCATCTATTCTATTGTATGCATGTCGGTGCTGGCGTTCTTTCTTGTGCTTGCTGGCAGCCTTCAAGTAATTCTGGAATTTGGTAGTGTCACTTTCTTATTAATATCGCTATTAATGGCTTATGCTAATTATAAAATTAAACATCTAACCAATTCCTCACGCATTATTACTGTTATTTCTATCATTGGGCTTATGATAGGAACAATTTTGATATTTTATTATGAATTCAATAATCAACCCCAACAATTGGTTTTTATTGGAGTGATTTACATGCTACTGACTGCTGGGTCATGGCTCTATTCAAGGAGTAAAACAAATCATGTTGGCAACTAACAAATCGTTTAACCGGATCGGCGCAAAAGACGCGCCTCCCGGTTAACTCAAACGTTAGGCGCTATAGGGCAGCCATGGAAATAAGTAAAGAAATAATCGCTTTATGGGGCGCTGGTCTTTCTACACTATTAGCATTTATTAAAGTCTGGGAAGTTTGGTCCTCTCGTCGCCGAATTGAGGTTAGTTATAGTTTCATTGGATTTTTAATCCCCCCACTTATAACTGCCTTGGATTCAACCGGTCACTGCAACACACCATTAATCTGAATTTCAGGTGTGTTATGTATGAACCATCCAAACCCAATGACTGATATTAAAAAGGCTACTATATGGAGTTTATGGCGTTCAGGGTCTCCCATGTCAGAAATAGCTCAAGAAATAAATAAACCACCAGCCACTGTTTTTTCTTACCTGGAATATCATGGCGGAATGCAGCCACGACAAAGATACAGGTCTATTTATGTATTATCATTATCTGAAAGGGAAGAGATTTCCAGAAGCTTGGCTTCTGGTAGCAGTATCCGTTCAATTGCTGATTATCTCGGTCGAAGCCCATCAACAATTAGTCGTGAAATACAGAAAAATGGTGGCATCACAAGATATCGAGCTATAAATGCCGATAAAGCAGCTTGGAAACAAGCCAAAAGACCCAAATCCCCCATGCTGCCTGAGAATAAAAAGCTCAAACAAGTTATAGAGGGATTACACAACCATTGCTCCAATTCCCATTGACACAGCTGACCATTGTCCAATTGGTTTTTTAGAGGAATGCATATTAATTTCTTGCAAATCTAACAATAATAGACACAAATAAAACAAACCATGAGAAACTAACTCTCTTCCAAAGCGAATGGTCTTCATTTAGGCCGACTATTGGCAGTGTTGGCTTAATGAGAATTTCTCTGAATGTCTTCTTGTCAGAATTTGCCTAATACATCCAAATTTCCGACTGTCTGCTATCGAACAGTTAAAGGCGCAATGTTGCCCTGGATAATTTTTGCATCAAGTCTACTTTTCAAGGTAAGACAGCGTTTTCATCCGGCTCTACAATCACTAGGTCAAGGCCTTTGCGTACAAGGTAGTTTGCCATGTATTGGGTGTAATGGCCCCTACCGACAAAACCTATTCGCATGGAATCTCACACAATATAATCTATATTATTTGAATAGCATTGTTAAACTCAGAGTAGATTGCATCATATTTACCTTTTATGCTTGCCTGTAGCGTCTCCTTCCTTAAATCTGCAATGCTGTTTTGAATAGCATCAATCTTCATTGAGGCAGCCGGAGTGGCAACGGATTTCGCTTCGTCGAGACTAGTAGCAGCCTTTAACAGAGCATGAATCATATCATTCTGTTTCCAGGTATTTTCACTTTGTGTTAAAAGGGATATCAACTGGTTAATCCCTACGCTTAATCTGCTGACGATATTCCCAATATCGGGTAACTCTGAACTGTCTATCTTGGCAAGATATGCCAGAGATTTTTCCAGCTCGATCTTGGCTTCATCAGAGTTATGACTGATAAAAAGGTCATGCTCAGCTGTTATAAAATGCATCTTCGCATCTAAGATGTGCTTGAGCATACGATTTCTGACTGACTGCTCTTTATAGCTATGGATAAGATGCTCAGCCTCCCTTTTTATAAGAGATGTTGTCTTATGCCAAAACCTTGCTATTACATGCTTTTCCGAGGCCAAGTTGAGTTCCAATCGATATTTTTCAATCTGCTTAGCAAGCTGTTTGGACTCTTCCCTTACTATATTCGACTGAGTATGTTCCAGAGACATGTGCAGCCAGTTGCTGGCATGTTCCAAATTCTCTTTGGATGCATCGATATCTCCCTTGCTATAATTCTCAAGAGCCAGGCCAAGTTGTGTTCTGGCAACCTCCATATAAGCGTTTTCCTCCCCCTGTTCACCCGCTGCCAAACATCGGGCACCTAAAAATATGAACAGGATAAGAAAATACTTAAATGAAAAACATCTTGAGAAGATCATAGGTTTACTCGAGTGTAAGAATTCAGCCAAATCCAATATTAAATCTGTTGCTCTTTCGAATAAGAGTAGTTAATAGCGTAGTAAAACGTTAAATGAATTCCATTTAAACCAAAAATAATTGGAGGCAGAGCAACATTTCATCTGATCCCATTTATTAAAAAATGCCTTTTTTGGCTCGTTTAGCACTTATACTAGCAAGACAAGACAAGATCAATTACCGCTATTGGCAGGAAGCTAAATACAGCTTCTTAATCATATAAAGTTTAACACAGGGTAAATGCGGGGAAGATTTGTAATTAACTATAATTAAATCAGTTGCTTGTGTCGCTTCCTTTTTCAGTTAATGGTAGTAAATACCAGTAAATTACTAGCACTTTGCCACAAATCTGTCACAGGTCTATTTCCACTTTCGGCTGCGGTCTCAACCGCAGCAATAAGCTGACTAAATAGTTTTCTGAGGAGTCAGGAAAAGCAGGGACTGAAAAGTCTCAAAATGCTGAAAAGTAGACAATAAGAATAATATTCTCCTTTAATCAAAATCAGAGGGCAGTATCGAAAATAAAGCTTGACCTGGAGTTGGCTCAAGGTTTCATAATGGCTATATGAAAGAGCAATTCACAATTGGGAAGGTAGCACACAAGACCGGCTTATCTATTGATACGCTACGTTACTATGAAAGTATAGGTCTTCTACCTGGAGTTGAGCGTATCAACGGCCAGCGTCGTTTCAACGTATCGCATATCCAGCGGATTCAGTTCATTCAACGTGCCCAAAACATGGATTTTTCTCTTAAGGAAATCGGACAGCTACTGATGTTTCGTGAGTCACCAGAAGCCTCAAAAACAGAGGTCCGTGAGATGGCAAGTGAGAAACTCAAAGAGATTAAGGAACGTCTTGAGGCGCTGCTTACTTTACAGCAGGAGCTGACTGAACTAGTTGACGAATGCAGAAATAGTGGTTCAGGCCCCTGTCCGATTATTCAAAGCTTGGACCAACCCCAGCAGGGTAGGAGCACGAAATGAATATTGAAATTTTAGTCGAAAATATCAAATGTGGTGGGTGCGCCAATAGCATCACCAAGAAAATTCTTCAGCAGGATGGCGTCAAGTCAGTTGAAATCGATATCGAGCGAGGTTCTGTTCAAATTGATGGTGACAATGCTCTTCGGGATAGCTATGCAGAGACATTACGAGGATTAGGTTATCCGGAGCATGGTACGTTGCAAGGCATAGAGTCAGTAGGTGTAAAAGCTAAATCATTTGTCAGCTGTGCAGTTGGTAGAATGAGTGATTAATGTCTATAAACATTAATAATGCAAGTTTGACTCTCGTTTTATACGTACTAATATCTTAAAGATATGATGAAGAGACCTAATTCAGCTGTCGCAATCTTATTGTCACTGCTTTTGGTGTTGATACCAATGCAGGGGGCAGTTGCTGGGGTCTTGTTTTCAGATCAGTCTGTAGATCATTCGGCCCATTCATCAATGGATATGGACAATAAAGTGGCCCTGTCATGTTGTGATGGTCATACAGATTGTTCTTCAAATAATCCCTGCAATGCAGATGAGTGTTCTTCAGGTCATTGTGCTACCTGTGTGGTGGCAGGCATATTAGGTTATTCCAAAGTTCCACCGATTATTTCTAACCAGAAGATATACTTCCTTTCTAACCATTCCATACTTAGTAAATCTCTTAGTACTTTATACCGCCCACCCAGGGCTTAGCTTCCTTTCGTTCTAGCAGTCCGTCTATCAACCAGGCGGTAACCATGATCACGCGCACTTAATCACTATTTTGCGCTAAAAACAGGAAGTTATTTCAATGTCAGAAATATTGCTGCCCTCAGTTGGTGGGGTTTCATTATCACGTCGTCGATTTGTTCAAGGATTGGCGGCAGGTGGTGCCATGCTCGGCATGGGGCTTAATCCAAAACTCAGTCATGCAGAAATGATGCATGCGCGCTCGGGTCCGAAAGTGCTGTCAGGTACTCACTTTGACCTGACCTATAGTTTTCAGAAAGTGAATTTCACCGGTGAGGAGCGTTTTGCTACCGCTATCAATGGGTCTGTGCCTGCTCCAGTTTTACGCTGGAAAGAGGGTGATACGGTCACCCTAAGGGTCAATAACCAGTTAGCAGAAGATACCTCGATTCACTGGCACGGCATTATTCTGCCACCTGATCAGGATGGGGTGCCCGGTATCAGTTTTGACGGTATCAAGCCAGGTGAAAGTTTTACCTACCAGTTCAAGCTCAACCAAAGTGGTACTTACTGGTATCACAGTCATTCCGCTTTCCAGGAACAATTGGGTGCCTATGGCGTCATCGTTGTCGATCCAAAAGGACCTGAGCCTTTTAGCTATGACCGGGATTACGCGGTTATGTTATCGGACTGGTCGGATGAAAATCCTCACGACGTTTATGCCAAGCTTAAGAAACTGCCTCACTATTATAATTTCCGTGAGCGTACGCTTAGTGAGTCCATCGCAGAAATTCGTGAAAAAGGCTGGAAGGGCTTCAGGGCAGAACGCGACATGTGGGATAACATGCGCATGTCTGATCGTGATATCTCGGATGTTACCGGTTATACCTATACCTTCCTGATGAATGGTGTGACGCCCGCCGAAGGCTGGATGGGGCTGTTCAAAAAGGGCGAAAAGATCCGCCTTCGCTTTGTGAACGCTGCTGCCATGACTTTTTTTGACGTCCGTATTCCGGGGTTGAAAATGAAAGTCATAGCCACTGATGGTCAATACATTGAACCAGTATCTGTTGATGAGTTTCGTATCGGTGTGGCTGAAACCTATGATGTGATAGTCGAACCAGAAGCCGACATGCCTTACAGCGTATTTGCCCAGGCGATTGATCGAAGTGGTTATGCACGTGGCACATTAACCCCCGATACTTCTCTGGTCGCAGACGTACCTTCAATGGATGAAGCACCCATATTGACACATGGTGATATGGGTATGGGCCATGGTAGTCATGATATGGCCGGAATGGATCACAGCCAGCATAACATGGGAGGAATGGAGCATAGTCAACACAATATGGCTACCATGGATCATTCCCAGCATCAAAAACGAGTACTAAAGCCCATGGGCTCAGGAGATGCTGGTTATGGCAGTAGCAAGCCTATACAACATGCCAGTACTGAATATGGTCCACATGTCGATATGCGAGCCGATGCAGCAGAGTATCGACTGGATGACCCTGGAGTAGGTCTTCGCAACAATGGTCGTAAAGTGCTGACCTATGCCGATATTCGCAATCTTTACAAAACGCCCGATCCACGTGAACCAGGCAGAGAAATCGATCTGCATCTGACTGGAAACATGAGCCGTTACATGTGGTCAATCAATGGCATCAAGTTTGCCGATGCCGAACCCTTAATGCTCAAGTATGGCGAGCGTGTCCGTATCAATCTTATAAACGACACAATGATGAATCATCCAATCCATCTGCATGGTATGTGGAGTGACCTTGAGACAGGTGATCCTGATTATATCCCCCGTAAACACACGGTAGTTGTTCAGCCTGGCGCTAAGATCAGTTACCTGGTCACGGCAGATGCCATGGGTAGTTGGGCCTATCACTGTCATTTGATTTATCACATGGCAGGTATGTTCAGAAAAGTCACGGTTGCTTAAGGAGATTAACGATGAAACTTACGACAAAAAAACTGGCAACCATGATGGGTGTTTTATCGGGAATCGGGATGACTTCGCAGGTCAATGCTATGGGTGAAGATGATCCATTGCTGACTAAAGTCATGATTGATCAGTTTGAAAAACGTTATACCGATGGAGAAGATCCCCTGATTCTAGAGGCAGATGTCTGGATAGGTAAGGACCTAAACAAGGCCTGGTTTAAATTTGATGCTGAACAGGTTGGTGGAAAGCTGGAAGAGTTTGAAGTTCAGGCGTTATACAGCCGAGCCGTCGATCCCTACTGGGATTTTCAGATTGGCTGGAAACACAACAGCAAGCCCAAACCAGACAGTGATTGGCTAGCACTGGGATTTAAAGGTCTTGCACCTTATTGGTTCGAGATTGATGCGGCGGCATTCATTGGTGAAAGTGGGCAGGTGAACCTAAGTCTGGCAGCCGAATATGAACTCATGCTGACCCAGAAGTGGGTGCTTTCTCCTGAAGCAGAAGTGAACTTTTATACCAAGGATGATGATGAAAGAGAGATTGGGTCTGGGTTGTCCGATACCCAGTTGGGACTGCGTTTGCGATATGAAATCAAGCGCGAATTTGCTCCCTATGTTGGGGTCAACTGGACACGAAAGTATGGTGGTACGGCCGATCATGCACGTGATGAAGGCGAAGATACCAATGATGTTCAATTTGTTGCAGGGATTAGGGCATGGTTTTAAAAAGGAAAAATTTAGTTTTAATTGGCCTGGTAGGGGTATTCATGGCCGTATTTACCCTTGTCGGTTGCGAAAAGCCTCAGGAGGTTGATGCGAAAGCAAAAGCCACCTGGGGTGGCCCCGCGATGCCAGCAAATATGCCAGTTATCCAACGTTGGTATACAGAGAAACAAGTCCAGCGTGGTAACGCTGTTTTCCAGACAAATTGTGCCAGCTGCCATAAACCCGATGCATCCGGAACGAAGGACTGGCAGACGCCTCTGGAAAACGGCAAGTATCCACCACCCCCACTTAATGGTGAAGCGCATGCCTGGCATCATTCACTGCAAATTTTACGTCGAGCCGTCAATAAAGGCGGTATTCCTTTAGGTGGTTGGATGCCAGCATTTGAAGACAAGCTCAGCAAGCAGGATGTGGATGATGTTCTGGCGTGGGTGCAATCAAACTGGTCGGATGAAATTTACAAGCTCTGGTATGAAAGAAACCAGCAAAATCGATAATTGCCATGTCTGCATGGCAAGGAGATCACGATGACAAATAAAGGAAAAGAAACAATCCTGGGTAAGCAATTGCTTTGGGTATTAGGTGGAATTGTGTTGCTCGCAGGAGGAGCTTTTTGGAGCCAACAGCCAGCGGTGGCAACTGAACTGGTTGTCTATAAAAGCCCAAGTTGCGGTTGTTGTACAGAATGGATAAAGCACATGCAAAACAACGGATTCACTGTTGAGGTACATGATCACAATGATGTCAGCCCAATCAAGAAACTGATGGGGGTTCCCAGAAACCTGCAATCCTGCCATACAGCCAAGGTAGGTGACTATGTGATTGAGGGGCATGTGCCTGCCAGTGATGTTAAACGTTTGCTGGAAGAGAAAACCAACGTAATTGGATTGACTGCACCGGGTATGCCACACGGTTCACCTGGTATGGATATGGGGCCTCGCAAAGACCCTTATGATGTTCTGACATTCACGAGCAGTGGCAGAACTTCAGTGTTTGCAAGTTATAACCAGAGGTAATACTGATGTTGAAAAAATATCTTCTGTTTACCATTGGTATTTATTTGCTGGTAGCAACTCTTACCGTCAGGGCACATACGCCTCCAGACCATGCCAAGGTGTATTTCGAGAACTTGGAAGATGGTCAGGTTGTAACCAGTCCATTTAAGGTCAATTTTGGCATTAAAGGTTTTGGCATTACTCCAGCGGGAACAACAGGAAAAATTCGTCATACTGCTGGGCATCACCATTTGTTGATTAATGTCGATAAGCTTCCTGACCTGGATTCACCTATTCCCCGTGATGAAAAACATCTGCACTTTGATCGGGGTGAAACAGGAACGAGCCTTAACCTGCCTCGAGGTAAACATACTTTACAACTTTTACTTGGGGATGAGCAGCACGAGCCCCAAGACCCACCACTGATCTCAAAAAAGATCACAATTACCGTTGAATAACGGAGGAGACAAGCCAATGAAAATGACACAATCGAAAGTGGCTGTAGTATTAATATCAATATTTGGTTTTATGCCTTTAAGCTTTGCAGAGGGAAATACTCAACAAAATGCTTCTGCTGGTCCTCCCTATGGTCCTGGTATGATGATGGGCGTGTCCCCTGAACAACGCCAACAACACTGGGAACAAATGCGAGCTCAAGGGTACAATCCAGGGATGATGAGGGGGATGACTCCAGAACAACGTGAGCAGCATTGGGCTCAGATGCGTGCACAAGGTCACCGTCCTGGCATGATGCATGGAATGACTCCAGAGGAGCGCCAAAAACATTGGGAGCAAATGCGTTCTCAGGGCTATGGACCAGGCATGATGCGTGGAAGGATGATGAGGCCAAATTACTAATAAAATGTATGATGTGGAATTACTGTAAAGCCCCTAACCAAACAGGGGCTTTTTTTGTCCGTTTTATTCACCATCCAGACTCAATGACCAGACAACGAAGATCAAATTCAGAAAAATCCCACTGTTCGATAGATCAGAGGATGTAATATTGTCTGTAGTTGCTGATAAGCGAAAGCTTTCAGGATTCTGTTATATCTTTAAAACCTGATCAAAGCGGACAAAAAAATTAAATTCTCAATTGGCGGCTTCTGTATGCGGTTGAGACCGCATAGAAAAGCGGTCATTATAGAGTAATGATTGTACTGCCTTTGCTTTTTTGAAAGGCGCACAAAATGCCAGTGACCGACGTTGAAAGACACAACCTTCCTATCGTAATCCTGCTTGTGTAATCTAGTCTTGAAGGTTGCTAGGGTATTTACTATTAACCACTGCCAGTTTGATATGTCTAATAAGAACGGATGTTAACTTGATTTCTGCCATTTGTTTTGGACTCATAGAGTGCATTGTCAGCTTCTGAAATGACAAGCTCCAATGATTCAGTCATTTCTATACTGGAAATTCCAAAACTGCATGTGACAGATAAATTTTTTGTTATCGGGGTTTGTTCGATTTTTTTTCGAATACGTTCGGCAACAACTCGCGCCTCATTGATAGTAGTTTCTGGTAAAGCTATACAAAACTCTTCCCCACCCATTCGGCCAATTAAATCAACATTCTCCCTTAAACAATAGATCATTGTTTGTGTAACTTTACGTAGAGCCTCATCACCAACAGCATGACCATAATTATCATTAACTTGTTTAAAGTAATCTATATCACACATTATGAAACATAAATGTCCTCTATAGCGTTTAGCTCTTTGAAATTCTGCTTCTGCACGTGTTAAGAAATAACGACGATTGGGGATGCCAGTAAGTGAATCCTCATTGGCAAGTTTTCTTAATTGTTCTTGAAGTTTCTTTGATTTCTTGATTTCACTTTCGAGCTGTTGACGGGCTTTAGCTTCTTTTTTAACTAATTCTTCAGCAGCAGCTCTTTGCCGATTAATCTGAAAGTTGGTTTTTTCCAACTCTTTTTGTTTTTGAGCTAGTTTCTTTTCAGACTCAATACGTTCGGTGACATCAACTTGAATTGCCATAAATTGTTTTAATAATCCAGTCCCATCAAATCGAGGGAATAAGCTGAGCATCACCCAGTATGGATCACCAAGTTTAGAATAATTTAAAATTTCAACTGTAATTGGCTTTTGGGAATGAACTGCCTCGCTTAATTTCTTTACTGTATCAGGATCGGTTTCAGGGCCTTGTAAAAGAGAGCCCGGTTGTAGTCCCTTCATTTCTTCTAGAGTGTAACCAGTCAAATTTTCACAAGAATGATTTACCCATATTACCTTGCCTTTTTCATCAGTGATAATAATAGCTTCAGGTGACTCATTGACTAAATAACTCCACATCAGTCTTTGTTCTTCAAAGTCTGACTGCTCAGAGATATCTTGAAAAACACCAAATAAAATAGTATTGATGTCGTTTTCAGTTTGAACTAATCCTCGTGATAATACCTGTCGTATTTCACCATCAGCTCTGATGATTCTAGCCTGGAAACTAAAATCTTCACCTGTGGCAAGACTGCGCTCAATGATATCTGTAATTCTTTCTCTGTCATCCGGATGATAAAAATTGATACCATTTTCTAGAGTAGGTCTTATTTCCCCGGGTTCATAGCCATGAATGCGGTACACCTCATCTGACCAGAATAGATCGTGATCTGCAAGATTTAGGCGCCAGTGGCCAATGTTTGCTATTGAGGAAACCGCTTCGAGTAATTGCTGAGACTCTTGTAAATAATTAAATCTTTCGGACTCCAATGTAACATCTTGGACTAGACCAATTACCTGATTTACATTGCCATTACTATCTATTTCGGTCTCTCCAGTGATTCGAATTAATTTGTATTCGCGACCATGCGTTCTAATTTTTCCTTCAAATTTAAATGATCTTCCACTTTCAACTGCCTTATCAAAAATTTTTTTGAAATCAATCCTATCCTCTTCAAGATAACACTTAATAAATGACTCCATATCAGGAGGTATTTCTTCTTGTTTCAGGTCTAATATCGTATAGAGCTGGTCCGACCATGAGGCTTTATTTGTAATTGGATTATAATTCCAATACCCTATTTCTAAGACATCCTCGATTGCAGAAAGAACAGCCTTTGCATCAGGTGTATTGGGCATCATAAGTCCTCTTAGAAGCAATTAAATTTAAAGAAGTCACATTGAAAGAAGGAATACTATATTAATTAAAATTTTAGCTTATTTTTTATTGAAATTTAGCATGTTTTTTATATGTATTATAATTATCATGCTTATAAAAATGCCTAAAAATTTAGTAAATCATTTAAACCGGTAACAAAATGACTTCTTTACAAAATAATAAACCTTCAGACTTTGAAGACCTGAAATGTGCACAATGCATTAATGGGGAATCTTTGGGGTTCGATTTCTCAATGGCATTTCAGCCAATAGTTGATCTAAAAAATCAGCGAATTTTTGCTCAAGAGGCACTTGCCAGAGGACTTTCAGGTGAGTCCGCTGCTTCGGTTTTTGAGCATGTTAATGAAGACAACCTGTATCGGTTTGATCAAACATGCCGTGTAAAAGCCATAGAATTAGCTTCACGCTTTGATTCTGTTTCACTTATTAGTATCAATTTTATGCCCCGCGCGGTCTATCGACCCGAACTTTGTATTCGTACCACGCTTGCTGCTGCTAAACAATTTAACGTTGATATTTCTCGAATAATGTTTGAAGTGACCGAGGGCGAAAAAGTCGACGACAACGTGCATCTAAAAGACATTATCAACTATTACAAAAGCCAGGGGTTTAAGACGGCGATTGACGATTTTGGAGCAGGTTTTTCCGGTTTGAACATGCTAGCAGAGTTTCAGCCTGATCTCGTGAAACTAGACATGGAACTGATACGTGATATTGATTCAAGTCACTCACGCAAGGCGATAGTCAAAGGCGTCGCTACCATGTGTAATGAACTTAATATCAAACTGATTGCAGAAGGGATAGAAACTGATGCTGAAAAAGACACACTGCTTGAACTTGGTATTGACTTGCAGCAGGGGTATTTATTTTCCAAGCCGGCTTTTGAACGTTTTGTCGATGCATCAGAAATAGGGTTAGGTGATGTCTGACCAAATCATGCAACTGGTTTATTCCAGTTCTGCCGGGAGGGAGTTTTCTGTCGAGGAAATCAGAAAAGTGCTAGCTATTGCGCGCGAACACAACGCCAAGCGCGATATAACCGGTATGCTGGTTTACCATGATGGGACTTTTATTCAGGTACTTGAAGGAGAGCCATACGCTGTACTTTCGCTATTTCAACGTATTGAGAAAGACTCACGTCACCGCAATGTCTCGTTATTATTGAAACGTATGCATGACAGACGTGCCTTTGGTGAATGGCAAATGGGTTATCTGCCACTTGAAGAAGGACAAGAGCCAGAAGGCTTTGTCAGCTATGTTAAGGAACTTCCAGCGATGATTGCTAATAACGATACAGAAGATCGTACCCGTGAACTATTATCTCAATTTATGGAGGGTAGGTGGCGACGTAAGCTGACCTGAGGTTTTTAAAGAACCAATAGTTTCAACTGTATCTTTTTGTTCACTTTATAAACTATCTACTGCCGCTTTTACTAAGAAACGGCCACTGGCGTATCTAGTCTTTCTTCCGTTTTATACACCTCAGAGCCAGTCAAGCCCCTTAATTTGGTCCGAAATTATGTCCGCTTTACCGTGCGGTCAGTCGGCAATTTCACCTGACTATCGCTATCAGTAATGAGCAGATAAAAGCCTGAATTCGGCGTTATGGAATATTAGAAAAATACGATATTAGGAAAATGTAGATGAGGGGATGCCCGCAATTATCTTTATGCTTCGACTCATGCGGATGAAAAGTCCTAACAAAGCAAAAAAATCAGACCGCTACTTGGATAAGCAGACAAGAACTATCAGGTAATACTTGCCTGAAAATAGCTTTATATCAACTATTTTGTAATACAAATGCTTGTTCAAGCGAGAAGTTACCAGTACCTTTGAAGTTTGTCATACACCAACCATTTTCCAGTAAAGAATCAGAAAGCTCACGATTCATTTCAGGGTTGCCACAAATTAAAAGCCTGTCAAATTTCGGATCAATAGAGGGCAATCCAATCTCGCTAGTGAGTTGTCCCGATAATAGGAGATCAGAACCACGTTGGTTATTTCTAAAAGGATCACGAGTTACAGTTGGCACATATATGAAGTTAGCATCTTGCTTGGATTCAAGCTCTTCTCTAAATACAAGACCATCCTCTTTACGAACTGAATGAACTAAAATAATTTTTTCGAATCGATTGAAAACTTCTTTTCCGCGTAATAAAGAGATAAATGGCGCAATACCAGTTCCAGTTGCAATCATAAAAAGGTGGCGTCCTGATTTTACATGTTCAAGCGTTAAGGAGCCCGTGCTTTTAGTATTAATGAAAATCGAATCACCCTCGTTAATCAAGACTAACTTTGAAGTTAAGGGGCCGTCGGGCAATATGATACTAAGGAACTCTAGGCTTGGATCATCATTGCTAGAAACAATTGAATACGCGCGTGGAATTAGTTTATTTTCGGAGCGCAAGCCTAAAGTAACAAATTGGCCATTTTCAAAATGAAAATTATCTGGCTTAGTAGTTCTGAAACTGAAGATATTATCTGACCAATGCTGTTTTGAAATAATTTGTTGCTCGGAGTAGGGCATAAATTTCACCTGTTAGCTTGAGTAATAATCAAAAAGATTTTTCAATTCAAAAATAGTTCAAAACTGTAGCGCTAAAAAAAGTAATGTATTTGTGAGTAAATCATCGCTTTCGGGATCAGCTTTGACAGCAGAAGTACCGGTCGTTAGATTTAGCGACCGGCAGCTTTATAAACAAACCAAAATTGCTGTATTTATTCGGCAAAAGGATAATAAACGCAGTCCTATTCATATCACACTAAGGACAATATCTTTTCAGCAGCACCTAACTTAGCTTTCGAAAATGTCTTTGATATGCCTTGATGCTCATCCATACCCTTGCTAATAACCCAATGGTACTGTTCCAATGAATGCTGATTAATTTCTACATGCCAATCATGATATGAAGCAATCATCCTCATTGATTCTATTTTGAAATCACTCATGTTTTTTCCTTTTTACCGCTCGCTAAAATCACAACCAGGTTGTTCAATTACCTAAAAAATATCAAGCAGCTTCGTTTAGCAGATCCTGGTAAGTAGGGCCTTTTGCCATAACATCAGCCAGGGAAATTGACCCAAGAAAATCGTAAATTTGATGGCTAAGATCATTCCACAGTAATTGGGTAGAAAGCGCCTGAGATGGAGGGACAACCATTTTGGGCTTGCTAAAATTGTATTCGACCCATTCATCGACACTAGTTATGATATCAACGATGGAGATTTCTTCTGCTTGCTTTCCTAAGACGTAACCACCACCTGGGCCACGTTGCCCTTTAACAAGACCTTTGAACCTCAGCGCAGCAAAAATTTGTTCCATATACGATAGAGAAATTCCATTGTTGTCAGAGATCATTGACAGTGTTACTGATCGGTCCTGAAGTGCAATCTCCAGCATGGCTGTAATAGCATGACGGCTTTTTGTAGAAATTCTCATAAGGGCTCTTCTTACAGGTTGATGATTTATAATAACTGAGTAATTTACTTGGTTATTCGGCCTAAGGCTATAAAAACATTAATTGTTTAAAGTGATTTGAATGATTGACATTGCCTATTAGCAATTTATGAAGATGAAATTGGTATAGCTAATGAAGCAATAAATGTTATCCGCTAAGTTTAATTTGAAATTAATTAGCATTATCGGCTTTCTTATTTATGGTGAGACATGAGCAATATGCATTATTTTTTATTAACAATTCTGAAAAACCAAGAATGACTCTCTGAGGCTGAAGCTATATAGAAAACTGACTAAATCCAGTCGGATCTTTTAGTGGATAGGATTGATCAGAAGAGGGATTTTAATGCCTATCTAAACTAATAATTCAGAAAAACCTCAAATTTTATGCTGGATGGAGCTAGAACTATTCCTGAGTACATTAGTCAGAAAATATGAATATTCTTATATTAGCATAAGGAGAGTTTATTATGAGTAGTTTGATTGCAGATTTTCCATACGATGGTGTCGTTACCGTTAATCGAGTAATTCTCAAAGAAGGATTTACCGTTGATGACCTGCAGGAGCGAGTTGCTTTGCTTTGTGAAAATGTTAAGACTTATCATTCTGAGACAGGTTTTGTTGGAGGATTTGTTGCACTTAACAGTGGTAATATTTCTAATGAGGGCTCAACCATTGGTCAGCCTATTAGCAGTGACCTTAAAGAAAGAGAAGCATTAATTATTACGTTCTGGAACAGCTTCGAAGATCATGAAAAATCTCACCAAAGTGACACTTTTCAACCGTTATTTAAAAAAGTTTTAGAACTTTGCGAAAATGGTAATGAAGAAATTGCCTACGAGATGCTATGGTCAGGAAAATCTTATGATCCTGATCAGGCGCGAAAAGCAAAAGCAGCCAAGGAACTATATGCTGCATGATACTTATAAACATTTCTTTATAGGCTCCACTTCGGTGGAGCTTTTTAATTTTACTGGCCTCTTCTTTTACCACTTTTGAGTCAAAATTAATGCGCTAAAATTACGTCTGCGTTTGAGAAATTTGTTGGTCGAAAACAGTTCGTCAATTTGGTCTCAAAAATACACAGAGCTGGAGCCTTCCTTAAAATGATTCGATGACTACAACAGGTTTTTTCTTATGAAAGTGAAAGCATACATATCCAATGTAACTATTCTTGTCATGATTCTGCTCAG
>Ga0180436_10002477_pt1 | contig 17496 bp, 13 predicted proteins | sample SS_ome_2_FD_132434 | JGI IMG/M metagenome (GOLD analysis project Ga0180436, IMG submission 132434) | Hypersaline lake sediment archaeal communities from the Salton Sea, California, USA - SS_3_S_2 metaG | ecosystem: Environmental > Aquatic > Non-marine Saline and Alkaline > Hypersaline >...
ACATCCCGGTCAGCGAGGAGGATCTGAATCGGTCGTTTCCGGGGGACGCGGGCGGGTCGCTGGCACAGCGCATGGCGGCGCGGATCTTCGCGGCCTTGATCGACTCGAACCCCGACGTGGTGCTCGATCTGCACAACGACTGGACGCGGTCGATTCCCTACGTGGTGCTGGACGCGGTGCCGGGATCGCCGGCTCTCGATCGCGCGGCGTCATTGGCGGAAGCGACGGGATTTCCCGTGGTGGTGGAGAGCGGTTCGATGCGGCACACCCTTTCCCACAACCTGCTGAACCGCGGGACGGCGGCCCTCACGATAGAGCTCGGGGAGTCCAAGGTGGTGAACGAGGAGAACGTGGCGCTGGGGGCGGCGGCGGTCTGGACGGTTTTGCGGGTCCTCGGCATGGTGGAGGGGACGGGGCCCGCAGGGCCGCCCTTCCCGGCGGTGGTGCCACCCGGCCAGCTCCGTTACTCGGACCGTCCCTTGTGCGCGACGAGCGGGATCCTGCGCTTCCTGGTCAAGCCGGGGGACCTCGTCGACGAGGGGCGGAAACTGGCGGTGGTGGACGACGCCTTCGGGAGGCGGTGCGAGGTCATCCGCGCCGAGGCTCCGGCGTTGGTGCTGGGAGTGGCCGATTCCTCGGTGGCCTACCCGGGGGCGCCGGTGACGGCCCTGGGGTTTTTGCCGTGAGGGCTACGTGTTGCGGGGTTCGTCCGCGCCGCGATCGGTCGCGAGCTTTCCGGTGCGGTGGGGAGGAAGGCGGCCGTGCCGCTTGACGTCGCCGTGCAGTTTCCGGGAGTAATCCTTGAGTTGGTCGCGCATCTCCCGGAACGCATCCCGAACCGTCAGGAAGATGTCGGCCAGGCGATGTGCAGGGGCTTGCTCATGAGGGGTTGAGTTGTCCGGACCGCCGAAGCCGTTGCTCAGCGGCTTGAAGGATCAGGCGCAGCATGGCGGGATAGTCGTGCCCGGCGAGGGCCGCCATCTTGGCGAGATGCCCGTCCCAGCACCAGCCCGGATTGGGGTTCACTTCGAGCAAGCGGGGGGTTTCGTTCTCATCGAGCCGCCAGTCGAAGCGGGCGTAGTCCCGGCATTCGAGCCGGTCGAAGAGCCGCAGGCAGCAGGCGATCAGGTAGCCCTCGGTGTCCTCCGGAAGGTTGACCGGAACGGAGCGGAGGTGTTTCCAGTAGGGCGAGTCCGGATCCCATTTCGCCTCGTATCCGCAGATGTTCGGCAAGCCGGGGGGCAGGCCGGAATAGTCCTCCTCGATGACAGGAAGAGCGAGATAGGCGTCGGGAGGATTGCCGATAATCCCGACGCTGACATCCTTGCCCGAAAGGAACTGCTCGATCAGGACCGGCTTGTTGTATCCGAAGCGGCCGCGGGTCTCCACGATCGCCGCTTCCAGCGCCCCGAGATCGTCGCAGACGCTCCGTTGCGTGATGCCGAAACTGGAATCCCCGTAGTTGGGTTTCACGATCACGGGGAACGGCACCGGCAGCTCGAGGAAGGTGGTATCGTCGGGCTTGACGACGAACGCCTCCGGCACCGGGATGTCCAGTTCGCTCGCCACACCGCGCACCAGCGACTTGTCGTAGCAGCAGGCAAGGCACTGGGGGTTGCCGCCGGTGTATGGAATCCCGAGAACCTCGAGGAGGGCCGGGACGTGGAGTTCCCGGGTGGCGAGGTTGCCGAAGCCCTCGTCACAGAGGTTGAACACGAAGTCGCACCCGGACCGCAGGCGGCGCAGTTCGGAAAGCAGGGTGTCATGGTTGTCGAGGAAGTCGAAGCGGTAGCCCGGCAGGGCGTCCAGCGCCTCGCGGAGTTGCCGGATGGTTTCAAAATCGGCCTCATTGAAGGAGCCGTTGAGCTTCACGACGTCGTTCTTGCGGGGGTCGCCCATGGTCACCACGACGCGGAGCATGGTCTTCCTGGCGGAACGCCCCGCCATGGTGCTCATGGTCTTCCGGGGACGCGCGGTGTAGACCAGCCGCCGGCCCATCATGCCGAGGTCCTGGTTCCGGCGACTCCTCGTGACGATGGGCTCGCTCGTCTCGATCTCCCGGAACCCGGCTTCCCGCAGGAGGGCCTCCATCTCTGCGGGGCCGTAAAGGCGTTCCGCGTAGAACTGGTCGCTCACCACGCCTTTCCGGGCATGGGTGATGACCTCGCGTGAAATCAGGCGTTCGCCGTCCCGCGAGAGGCTCCGTTCGCGGCAGACGAACCAGTTCCGGTCGATCCACTCCCAGCTCCGAGGCTCGAAATGGACGCGCATCCAGTCGCCGTCGGTGAGGTCGAGCATGACGCGTCCGGAAGGCTTCAAGACGCGGTGGATCTCCGCCAGCACCGCGAGGTCGTCGCGGCGCGACTCGAAGTAGCCGAAGCTGTTGCCAAGGACGAGGACGTGGTCGAAGCGATCGGTCTCGAACCGCGGCCGCCGGGCGTCGCCCTCCCGGAACGCCACCGTGAGGTCCTCGCGCTTTGCAGCCTGGCGGGCGCGAGTGATCAGGTAGTGCGAGCGGTCCATGCCCGTCACGTTCACGAAGCCGCGGCGGGCGAGGCCGAGCGAATGACGTCCCTGACCGCAGCAGAGATCGAGGATCTCGTCCTCCGGCGCCGGATCGAGGGTGGCCATCACATGGTCCAGTTCGTCGTCGGTGAGGGCGGCATCCTCGACGACGTCCCCGTCGGTTCGAAGGTAGTGGGCATTGAAGAGGTGCCGCCACCAGTCGGCTCTGACGTAGGACTCGAGATCCTCGACGGGACCGAGGACTTCGGTGGTCTTTCTTCCGCGCGGGGCGGGCCGGATCCTCGCCCGCGGGGTTGTCCCGGGGTTTGTCTTCGCGGTTGTGGCCGGAGCGGATTCCGGCGGGTGCATGCTCATCGGACTTGGTTGCTGAGGGGACGCTGTGGACGCCGTGGCGCCTTTGCGGTCAGGCGGCCGCCTTTGGTGTGGACTCGCCGGGAGGCATTGGGGTGGCAAGGAGGTCATGCAAGGCAAGGCTGGCCTCGGCCTCCGAGACCATGGATCGGAGTTCAGAGGAGCGTTCCCGCAGGATGCGCTCTCCGCTCCGGGCGAGCGCCACCGAGAGGAGAAAAAGGAGCGAGATCGCGAGGTCTCGCGCCTGGGCGTAGATCGGCGAGGGCAACGCCGCCTGGGATTGAGTTCCGAGGAAGGTCGTAATGCGCACCGCGAGGTCGAGCGGAAGGCGGAAGTCGAACTCGGACCTGCGCGAACCTTCGCGCCACCACGATTCGAGGTCGTCGGAGGCGTCGGAAATAATGGACTGGAGCTGAAGGAGCGCAGCCAGATTGCGCGTATTTCTCGGCGCCCCGGTCACCCTCGGCGATGAGCCGCCATCACGGGTATCGACCGTAGCGGACAATTCCGCGAGTTCGGCGATCCGTTCCCGGATGAGCCGGAGCAGCGCCATGCTGAGTTCGCTGCTGGAGGACGAGGGCGGGGCGCCCTCAGGAAGCGGATTGGAGGATTGCATTTGCGTCAGATCAGTTGTTCGAGCCGCGTCGTTGCTGGAAGCGTGCCAAGTGCCGCATCCTGGTCAAACCTCTGAACAGGAGTTCCTTACGACAAGAGAGCGCCCTTCGGAGGGCGGCCCCGGCAAGAGAATTCGTTCACCGAACAGACGGACTGTAAGCTGACTGAACAGCAGTGAGACCTTACAGGCGGGAGGACGACCCGGAGCGAACTGTCGCTCAAGGCGACTCTACAGACTTGCTTGCTTGAAAAGATCGATGGCGAGATTATCGGTGAAGAGATCCCGCACAGGGTGGCGGGAAACCTGCCGGTCATGACCGCGACTTGTCACTACTTTTGGTGCGGAGTGTGGCTGATGGCCGGGGCGGTGCTGTTCGCGGCGCCGGGCGCCGGGGTGCCGGTCCCGCCGATCGAGTCGAACGGATGGTCTCGTCTGCCGAAGTCGGCGGAAGTGGACCGGTTTCTGGGAGAGCTGGCGGCGGGATCCGAGAAGGCGCGGCTGGTTCGGATCGGCCGATCGGCGGGCGACCGGCCGCTCCATGCACTGCTCATTTCGCGGCGCCGGGATTTTCGAGCCACCGGGATGTTTTCGCCGGAGCGGCTGGTGGTGCTGCTCATCGGCGGCCAGCACGGCACCGAACCGTCCGGGGCCGAGGCGCTCCAGCGGGCGGCGGTCGAGTTGATTGCCGGCCGGCTGAGTCATCATCTGGAGCGGATGGACTTCGTGTTGGCAGTCAACGCCAATCCGGACGGACGCGACCTTGGCAGGCGGGTGAATGCCGCCGGAGTGAACCTCAGCACCGATTTCGCGGTGGTCAGCCAACCCGAGACCCGGGCGCTGCTGGGATGCATGCGGCGGTATGCGCCTCACATTCTCCTCGACCTCCACGAGTCCGCGGTGTTGAAGAAGCGCAGCCTCGGCGCGCAGGGCTATCTGACAGACCACGAGGCACAGTTTGAGGTTTCGAACAACCCCGACATCCATCCGGCGTTGTTGGGACTCGGCCGGGAGACGCTGCTGCCGGCGATGATCGCCGCCGTCAATGCCCGCGGGTTGCGGTGCCGCCACTACGTAGGTGAAATTACCGACATCAACCAACCGGTCACCCACGGCGGTTTGTCGATCCGCAACATCCGCAACTACGCCGGCATGCGCGGGACGCTTGGCGTGCTGGTCGAGAACCGGCTCGATCCGCCCGGCGACTGGCCGACGGAACGCAACCTGAAGGTGCGGGTCGCGAAGCAGGGGTTGTGCCTGCTGGCGTTTCTGGAAGCCTGCGAGGCGGCCAGGCCGCAGATCCTCGCCGCGACCGAGGCGGCGCGGCGCGGCGGCCGGGAGGACATCCGCGAGCAGGGCCTGGCGCTGGCGCCCGCCTACGCGGGCGATCCCGCGCGGCCTCACATCACGCTGCCCATGCGTCGGCGTGATTCCGGGGAACCGGTCGAGCGCAGCTTCGTGTATCGTCCCCGGATCGTGGTTGGTCCACGTCAAGTGCCGCCATGCACCTACTTCATCCGCGGGCATCACGAACGGTTTGCGAGGGTGCTCGATCGGCACGGGATCCCGTTCTCGCGCCTCGAGCACAGCACCAAGGTCGAAAGCATCCGTCAACGGGTGAGCAAGTTGACGCAGATCACCAAACCCGGCGGCATGACCTCCTCCGTGATCGAGGTGACCGAGTCGGAAGCCGAAGTCACCCTGAGCGCTGGTGATCTGCGGATCGACCCGCTCGGTCTGGGGGCTCGTTTGGCGCCGTTGTTGCTGGATCCGCGATCGTCGAGCAGTGTCTTCGGGGCTGCGGAGTTCAGGGCGTTGCTGAGCGAAGGGGAGGATCTGTTTATTGTCCGCTCCCGCTGAGAGTTGCTGTCCGAGCCAGCGATGGCGTTGTCCATCCTGACGCAGCCGGCGAAGTGATCGCCGCCGGGGCCCCGGGCCGGGATCTCAGGGTTGGCAAATATAGTCAGGTGAAAGGGCGGGCGTCCGGGGATCCCGGACCCGCCGGACGGGGATGAGGCGGCTGATGGTGCTCCGAGGATTGAGATTCATGCCCGGAAGCTGGACGAAATCAAGCCGCGAGGCAAGATATGGGGAAAGGACATGCTTTCGTGGCTCTTTCTGATTTTGGTTTCGTTCGTGATTCTCGCGGCCGGAGCGGAAGGGCTTGTGCGGGGTGGAGCGGCGATCGGCCTGCGCTTCGGGCTCAATCCCCTGGTGGCCGGGCTCACCATCGTGGCATTCGGCACCAGCGCCCCGGAACTGGCTGTCTCGATCAAGGCGGCGTTGTCGGGTGCGGGAGATATCGCGGTGGACAACGTGGTGGGCTCGAATCTGTTCAACGTCGCCGTGATCCTGGGACTCGCCGCGCTGGTCCGGCCCTTGTCGGTGCAATCCCGGCTGGTGCGCTTCGATGTGCCGTTGATGCTCGGAGCATCCTTGCTTTTGCGGTCCTTCTCGGTGCGGGCGGAGGACTGGAGCGCTGGGAGGCGGGCCTGCTCTTCGCGGGCATCTTCAACGTCCTCTGTATTGCCGGCGCTGCCGGTTTGGCGGCGCCGATCGAGGCCAAAGGCATTCGCACCGCCGACGTCGGTTGGATGCTCATCCTCTCGGTGCTTCTGCTCCCGCTCATGCGCACGGGCTTCAAGCTTGAGCGATGGGAGGGAGCGGTGTTGCTCCTGTCTTACGTCCTCTATCTCGTTCTTCTTTGGCCGGAGTAGGGCTCTTGGAATCGCCGGCAATCGATGTAGGCTCCGTTAACAGCAAGTCACCTGACCCCTCTTTCGTCGTAATCGCCTCTCGCGCTCGCCGTCAGTCCGGAACGGTGCTCAGTTCGGCGTACAATTCGTCCACCGAAACGGTGAGACCCATGGACTTGAGCTCGATCTCGGCGCTTCGGACGATCTCGGGATTCCAGTCTTCGCGGCGGCGCAGGGCGATGATCTCGGGCGCGCCGGGATCGGGACTGACGAGGACGAATTCCTCCATCGACTCGATGCGTTGCGCCACCAGGTTCTTTTCGACGCGGTCCCTGTTGACGTCCTCCGAAAGGACCTCGAGCCAGAACCTCGGCCGGTCGAGGTAGAGGCGGTTCGTGTCGGCGGGATCGCAGGTCACCACCACGTCCGGATAGTAGAAGAGGTCCTTCTCGACGAAGGAGGTGCGCACCTTCATGTCCGACATGAAGACGGTGCAGGGGCCGCCCTTCAGATGTTGTTCGAGGCGAATAGCGAAGTAGAGCGCCGCTCGATTGTGCCGCCTCGTGGCGCCCGCCATGGCATAGACCTGTCCGTCGAAGTATTCGTGGCGCACTTCGCTCTTCAACTCGCCTTCGAGGTACTCCGCGACGGAGAGCCGCACCGGAAGCTTTTCGGCAGCAACGGACATGCAAGCAGTGTGCTCCCGCGGCGGACGAATGTCAATGGGAGGAGCGAGGTGGCGGAACACTACAACCACACCTTTGCCAAGGCCGTCATTGCTGCGACGCCCGCCAAGCGATCGCGGCAATCGTCGCCTTTGCCGTGGGCCCGCAGGCGTCAATTCGCCCTCGGCTCGCAATGCAGGCCCGGTTGGGATGGATAGGCGATTTTTTGCGCCCGGGCAGGGAACTCCGGACCCGGATCGATTTCCGGCGGGCCGGGAGTCTTGCAAGACACAAGGAAACTTTGCTTACGGGGCGGGTTTGGGGCGGGTCATGTCGAAGAACGGGGTCTTCTGCTGCTCGACGCAGTTTGCGGCATACAGATACATGGCCGCCGACCAGGTTTGCCAGTCCTGGCCGCAGGGCTCTCCAGTCTGGCTCTTGATCCATTCGTTGAATCCCCAGTGGAGCTGTTCCTGCCTCGCCGGTTTGACCAGGTGCGTGAGCGACAGGAGACGCTTTGCCGCCAGCCGGCGCCGCCCCGCCGCGGTGCATGCAGCGACGTAGAGACCGCAGGCATAGGGCCACACTCCGCCGTTGTGGTATTCGCCGGGACGGTTGTAGGTTTCATAGCGGGGTCGCCAGTCCGGATGACTCGGCTGAATGAATGGAAAGAGGCAGGGGGGCAACTCGACCGCGAGTTCTCCCCCGTTCCGGAGGGCGCGGCATTCGGTCTCGATCCACCGGATCATCACACGTGACCGGGTCTGAGAAGCCACGCCGCCAAGGATGGCCAGGCTGTTGCCGAGGAGGTCGAACCGGTCGCTGTTGTAGGTCTTGTAGGAGTAGAGGGCATAGTAGGGTTTGTGCCGCACGACGAGACCTTCATGGACATGCGGCTGTTTCCGCTCGCCTTGGACTTCGAGCCGGTTCATGAGTTCCCGCAACTGGGTGGCCTGCTCATGGCGGCCGTGAAGGCGCAGAGCGCAGTAGTGGATGGCGTTCACGTAGAGACCGTATCCGATGACGCTTTGCTCGTCCCTCCAGTCGCTGGTGGGCAACTGTCCGACCATCGTGAGGTCGTCGGGGCTTTGATAGCTCATCCACGTCAGGGCCTTGTCCGCCGCTGCTTCAAGGAAGGCCGGCTGCCCGGTGGCCCTGCGATACACGGCAAGGCCAAACAGGAAGAGGGGTGTCGTGTCGCTCGCACCACGGTCCCCGGGATCGTGGGCGAGGGAGGGAATGTGCCCACGCGTGGTCTGGTTCTTCGCCAACGCCACGAGGGTTCGCTCCAAGGCCTCGACGAGCCGCGTGTCACCGCTGACGAGGAAGCCCATCGAGGAGAGCATGAGGTCCCTCGTGTAGGGCTCGGGATAGCCCCACCCGGCCGTCCGGGGGAGCCTTGAATGAGGTCCACGTGCGTTGTGGAGGAGGACCTGCAGGGCTGCCCCCTTGGCCTCGTCCACCAGTTTCCGCTCCGATTTGGTCCACATTTATCCGACGCCCAGCCGCTGTTGCACGATGTTGATGAACCGCGTCGCCACGTGCCGGTAGTCGAACAACTCAACGACGCGTTGCCGTCCGGCCTGACCCATCGAGCGCCGCCGTTCGGGGTCCCGCATGAGGGTCAGGAGGTGCTCCGCCACGTCGTGCACGCTGGCCCGGTAGTCCGCGGTCCGAAGGTGGGGGAACACCACCCGACGGTCGTCCTCGAAGCCATGATCGTGGCCCAAGACGGCCTCCCCGATTCGGATCTCCTGCGCCACGCCGGCGAGGAAGGCGGTTTCGCCGTGGATCATCGTGTCGCGGAAGGCCATCGCATCGATGGCGATGACGGGCTTGCCGCAGGCATTGGCCTCCACCTGAATCATTCCGAACCCTTCGAGCCTCGAGGGCGCCGCGTAGATGTCGCAGGCCGCAAGGAGATACGGCATGAAATTGCGCGACACGATGTTGGTGGTGTAGATGACGTTCTTGTCGATTCCGAGTTGGGCCGCAAGCGACAGGTCGAGCTGGTTCTGGGCGGCGGTGCGCTGTTGCGGCCAGACCTTGCACACATATTTCCAGTCCGGGGCCTCGGAGTCGATGATGGAGAGCGCCTGCATGACCTCCTGGGCCCCTTTCGAGGCCGCATCTCCGCCGACCGTCAGAATCAGGATCTGATCGTCCGCCACGCCAAAGGACTCGCGGATGGCGCGGATCTTCGGATCATGACGATCCCGAGGACTGAAACGATCCGTGTCGCACCCCACGGGGAGCACCTCGATCATCTCGCTGCTGATCCCGTCCCGCACATAGGTCTCCTTCACCCAGTTCGAGGTGACGAGGATGAGCGGCAGGGCATTGAGAACTTCGTGATAGGCTGCGATGTAACCGTCGGCGACCAGCCACGGGACTGCGGTCATGCCGAAGCATTGGGGATGCAGGACGATATGTGGCGAGTGACCCCAGAAGCCGACTCCCACCACCACGTCCGGCTGGAACCAGCGGTAGTACCATTCCTTTTCCTGAGGCGATTCGAAATGGGCGGCGTGGGTGTCGACCCCGCATTCACACAGGCCTTGCCGCAGGAGTTCGCCCTGCGTGGAAAGCCCCCCCGGGGTGGGCGGGTAATCGTAGAGAACCAGCACTTTCATACGGCCTCCTGACTGTTGCGGGTGACGCGCTCGCTGGCGTCCGGCGCCTTCAGACAAGTGAATCCCTCCTCGCGCGGCGTGACGCGGGCCTCCCAGCTCTCCGCGGAAAACCCGTAGAATTCAGTGATCAGCCGGTACTTTTCTTTCCAGACCGAGTCAGGGAGATCGACCCGCATTTCGGCCTGCGAACTGACGCGAGGGAGGTGAGTGCCCTGGCCATCGTCGTAGGCGAAGCACCACAGGGTTTTGGCGCGAATCCGCCCGTCCCGCCAGAGCGCGGTGACGGCCCGGCTGCACTCCTCATGTCTTGCGTGCCGTGTGTACTCGCCACCGGGCCCGTGCGTGATCAGCAAGTCGAAGGATGCCCCGGAGGGGATCAGGGCCAGAACGGTCTGCTCCACCTGCTCGGCGGCGAGCGGAGTTTGATCGGGCCCGTCGTCGAGGTCGGCCATGCCACCTTCGGCCCCGAGGTATTTGAGGACGCGCCGGAAGCGAGGCCTGCGATCCGGATCCCCGGCGCGGCAGAGGGTCCACACCTGCCAGTCCCAGTCGCGGTGCAGCAGGATGTGGCCGCCGCACCACAGAACCTCGTCGTCGGGGTGGGCGACGATGACTGCGGCACGCTTTCGCGACGAGTTGGATGATGTGTCGGGCATCAGGCCGTTCCCACGTAGTTGTGCGCCTCGAGCCATTCAAGCAACTCCCGGATACTGGCGGTCGCCAGAGATACGTAGGTGTCGGCGGCGCCGTAGTAGACGAGCAGGGTGTCCCCATCGTGTCCCGGGACCGTTCCGCACGGGAAGACGACATCTCCCACGTCGCCAACCCGCTCGTAAGGCTCATGGGGTGCGAAGATCCACTCGTCGCTGCGCCGGACGACCCTCGAAGGTTCGTCGAGATCCAACAGTGCCAGGCCTATGCGATACAAACAGCCGGCGGCCGTCATCCGCACCCCGTGGTAGAGGAGCAGCCACCCCTCCGGCGTTTCGATGGGTGGTGGAGAGAGGCCGATCTTGTGGGCGTCCCACCAGCCTCCTTCGCGGGCATACATCACGACCTTGTGACTACCCCAATGCCTCAGATCCGGAGAAAACGAAATCCAGATGTGGGCCCCTCCGGCCGCAGGCACGGGACGGTGGATCAACGCCCAGTGATCGCCGAAGCGCCGAGGGAACAGGGCCGCATCCTTGTCATCCGGGGGCATGATCATCCCGTAGTGGTCGAAGCTCCTGAAATCCCGGGTCAGTGCCAGGGACACACCCGGTCCGCCGTGCGAATAAGCGGTGTAGACGACGCCATACTGTTCGAGTTCGGGCACCCAAGTGATCCGTGGGTCTTCGATCCCCCAGAACTCCTCCGGCCTTGCTTCGCGATCGGCCCGCATGGTGGGCTCGGAATCGATGACCCAGTTCCTGGTCCCATCCGGGGAGCGCGCAGCGCAGAGGTGGGAATGGCCGCGCCGCCCTTCCACACGGACCAGGAGAAGCACCTCCTCCGTGTCCCGCAGTCGGGTGGCGCCCGGGTTGAACACGGCATTTACGGCGTACGGCCAGTCCTTGGGCTCCAGGATGGGGTTGCTGGAATGCCTCTTGAGGAGCTGCTCATACTCGTGATGACGTTCCGATGGAGCAAACGGTTCCATCAAGCGGAGCCTCCTTTCCGTCTTGGCAGGGTTGTACAATGTTCATTTCTTCCCGGAGTTCGTGCAAGAGAAGCAGGCTCAGCATCCACACCAGCGTCGATTCCGCACCCTGGTTCTGGTTGACGCGATCGGGATGGAGCCCATCCCAGCAGCCGCCGGTGGTGAAGTCATGAAGGGGCGCCCCGAGATCGTTGCTTCCCAGAAACCAATCGAAGGCGCGGCGGGCGGACTGATGCCAGCGCTCCTCGCGGGTGACCCGATAGGCTGCCAGGCAGGCGTCGAGGGTCGAGTAAGCCTCGATGGGCTGTTGATCGAACCGGGCGCGCGTCCCGCCTCGGATGAACCAGCCATTGGTGCCAACCGGCACGAAATGTCCGTCCTTGCCGGTCTGAATTTCGTCCAGCCATGAGAGCGCCTTGAGGCCGCAGTCGAACATCTCCTGGTGTGGCAACCACTGGCCCGCCTCGATGAGGGCGTGCGGAATCCGCGCATTGGCATAGGTGAGTTCGTTCTCCAACCAGAACCAGTCTTCCGAGGCGTTTTGTTGGAACTGGCTGAAGAGGGAATCGGCCAGCTCTTCCCGTTCTCTGCGAAACGCGGAGGCGCCGCTGTAGCGGGCAAGGTAGGTCTGGATGCCAAGCAACGAAAAGGCCTTCGCTCTCGGCGAGGTGAACGCCAGAGCGGACGGAACCGCCTCCTCAAGGAGCTGCATTGCCATCGAGCGGTGTCCGGCCTGACTGGAGGCCACGGCATGAGCCAGGGCCCAGATGGCCCTCCCTTGCACGTCTTCCGTGGCGGCCTGCCGGGTCCAGGCCCGTTGGAAGCTCATGAAGTTGTTGAAGCGCTTGGTTTCGGGATCGAAGGCGTGCAGCAGGAACGAGAGGTACCTCGACGCGAGGAGGTCCCAGTCGGCGGTCGCAGGACGCAGCGATGCGGCCTTCACGGCCACGATCAGGGCCCGCGCCTGATCGTCGGTGCTGTAACCGTGTTGGGGGTCCGGCACGGAGAACCTCGCGTGCTGCAGAATGCCTACGCAGTCCGTCAGGGTCAGGAGGTGTTTGGGATTCAGTCCGGGGAGTGCCTGGAAGCGCTTTTGAGCGGCGTCCCCGACCGCGAGGCGGCGGGGGGTTCTCGACCGGGATGACCGAACTTGATCGAATACCTCCACGTACTCCCTCGCGACGTTCGGCCATGTCATGGCTCGACCCATGAGGAATGCGCGTTTGCGCATCGCGTGGCGTTCTGTTTCGTTTGTCAACAAGTCGACCACCCCCTCGGCAATGGCGTCGCTGTCGCGAAAAGGGACCAGGCGCCCGCGCTCCTCCCCGAGCATGTCCTCCGCATACCAGTAGGGAGTCGATACGACCGCTTTTCCGATCCCCATGGCGTAGGCAAGCGTCCCGGACACGATCTGCGCGGGATTGAGGTAAGGCGTGATGTAGACATCGGCGGCCCCCAGGTACTCACAGAGTTCGTGGAGCTCGACAAAGCGATTCTGGAACAGCACGTGTTCCTCCAGCCCGAGTTCGCGCGCTCGCGTCTGGAGCATGATGCGATACGCTTCGCCCTGTTCCTTCTGCACGTGGGGATGGGTGGCCCCGAGAACGATGTAGAGAGCGTCGGGGAACTCCTTGACGATCCGCGGCATGGCTTCGATCACGAATTCGATGCCCTTGCCTGGTGAGAGCAGGCCAAAGGTGAGGAGGACCCGGCGTCCCTCGGCGCCGAAGTGGTCCTTGTGGAAACTCGGGTCCACAAAGGGCATCTCGGGGATGCCATGGTGAATCATGCGAATCCTGGCGCCAGGCACGTCGTAAACATCCTGAAGATACCGTTCCGCGCGGGGGCTCATCACGATGAGCCGGTCCGAAAGCCGGCCCAGCTCCAGCATCACTTCCCGTTCCTCGGGCGAAGGTTCCGTGAGGACGGTGTGCAGGGTGGTCACCAACGGCGCCCGCAATTGCCGGAGCAGTGGCAGGATGTGGGAACCGGCGGCGCCCCCGAAGATGCCGAATTCATGTTGCAGGCACACCACGTCGACCCGGTTGACGTTCAGGAAATCGGCCGCAAGGTCGTAGTGCTCACGCCGCCAGGCATCGATTTCAAAGCGAACCGGCGCAGGATACGGGTAGCCGTCACCGGTGTCGTTCATGGCGACCGCAAGGCAATCGGCCTGCGGAAGCTCTGCGCGAATCGCCTGACACAGATCGGTCGTAAACGTTGCGATGCCACATTGCCTTGGCAGGTAATTGCCCATAAAGGCAATGCGTGGGGACCTGTTCCCTCTTGGGCGTTCGTCATCAAGATCGCTGGGCATGTCCGAGGACTGGGTTCTGGTTTGCGGATGCCGGACCGGGAGATTGCCGTCGGCAGATCCTGTCCCCTTCGGATCAATAGTCGTCGTCCATTCCGGCAAACTCTGGGCTGGAGGCGCGTTTTTTCGGAATCTCCGACACCAGCGCTTCGGTGGTAAGCAGGAGACCGGCGATTGAGGCGGCATTCTCCAACGCGCACCGAGTGACTTTGGCGGGATCAATGACACCGGCTTGCACCAGGTCTTCATATTTCGCGGTGCTCACGTTGTATCCGTGATCTCCCTCGAGGCCCTTAACGTGCTCGACCACCAGTGAGCCCTCGACTCCCGCATTGCCGGCCAGGATTCGCAGCGGGGCCTCGAGGGCTCTGCTGACGATGGCAGCACCCGTGCCTTCGTCACCTTTGAGATGGAGTGCCTCGAGCGCCTTGGCGGCCCGGATGAGGGCCACACCGCCTCCGGCGACCATGCCCTCTTCCACCGCGGCGCGTGTCGCGTGGAGCGCGTCATCGAATCGTGCCTCCTTCTCCTTCATCTCGGTTTCGGTGGCGGCCCCGATGTGGATCACGGCAATTCCCCCCGAGAGTTTGGCGAGGCGTTCCTCGAGCTTCTCGCGGTCGTAGTCGGACGTGGTTTCCTCGATCTGGCGACGAAGTTGTTGGATTCGGGTTTCGATGGAGGCCTTTTTCCCGGCACCGAGCAGGATGGTGGTCTTGTCCCTGTCGACCGTGACCTTCCTGGCACGGCCGAGATCCTCGAGTTTGACGTGCTCGAGTCTCGTTCCCAGATCCTGGCTGATGAATCTTCCACCGGTCAGGATGGCAATGTCTTCGAGCATGGCCTTGCGGCGATCGCCGAAGCCCGGCGCCTTGACCGCCGCGACGTGCACGGTGCCGCGCAGCCTGTTGACCACCAGAGTGGCGAGCGCTTCGGCAACGACGTCTTCCGCGATGATGAGGAGAGGTTTGCCGGATTCCGCGACGGCCTCGAGGATCGGGATCAGTTCGGGCGGACTGCTGATCTTCTTCTCGTGAATCAGGAGATGGCAATCCTCAAGAACGGCTTCCATGTTCTCCCTGTCGGTCACGAAGTAGGGCGACAGGTAACCCTTGTCGAACTGCATGCCCTCAACGATTTCCAGGGTTGTTTCGATCCCCTTGCCCTTCTCAAGGGTGATCGAGCCGTCCTTGCCGGCCTTGTCCATGGCATCGGCGATGATCTCTCCAATCGCCCGGTCCCAGTTTGCCGCGACCGTGGCGACCTGGGCGATCTCCTTGCGCTTGGTGACCGGTTTGGAACGACGACCGAGTTCTTCGGCGATCGCCTTGCCTGCCTTCAGGATACCCCGTTGCAGCGAGACCGGGTTCGCACCAGCCGCGAGGTGTCTGAGCCCCTGGCGGAAAATCGAATCCGCGAGGATGGTGGCCGTCGTGGTGCCGTCGCCGGCCACTTTGGAGGTCTTGGAGCTCACCTCGCGAAGGAGGTTCGCACCCATGTTTTCCTCTCGATCGCGAAGTTCGATCTCCTTCGCCACTGTCACGCCGTCCTTGGTGATGACGGGTGCCCCGTACTTTTTGTCAAGGACGACATTGCGGCCGGCCGGACCCAAGGTGGATTTCACGGCCTTGGCCAGGACGGCCATGCCCCGAAGCAGGTCCTGGCGGGCCTCTTCATGAAGTGTTATTCGCTTTGCAGACATCTCGGTGGTGTTGACAGGGAAACGGGATTCATCATTCGAGGGCGCTTCACGGTTCCTTGGTTGCTCGGATCATGCCAAAAAGTGACAGATCCTTAACATTCTTAATGCAAACGACTTGTGAGAGGTTAAGGCCCCACGCGGGCCTGCCCGGGTCAGCAAGATCGTTCAGCGGACAGGCGGACTGTAAGGCCTGCTTACAGTCCTCCCGGCAGCGACTGTCCCGGGCCTCAAATCAGATGGGGAGTGTGCTACGCTCCCTCCGGAGCGCCGAGCCGGGGCCTCGCGAGGAGGGCCTCCAACTCGGTCGCCGCCCGGCGGTAAGAAAAGAACCGGCGTGCGACCTCGTAATTGTGCTCCACCATCCGGCGACGCCGTTCCGGATCATCCAAAACCACACCGCCACATAGAAGCAGCGGGGGTTCATGGCCTCGAGGATCCCGGCCCATTTTTCGACTTCGAGGCTCACGCCGTCGTTGCCGGCGATCCGGGTCGAAACGAACACGACCCGACGGGAGGGAGTGTCCATATCAGCACGCGTTACTCCATGCTATGATTCCTTTCTCTTCCGACTCGTGGGACGCTTCGGGAAGAGGCCGTACTTGTCGAGTTTCTCGCGGACCGTCAACCGGGAAACGCCAAGCCACTTCGCGATGTTGGTCTGATGACCATGGGAGAGTTCCACCGCCTGCCGGTAGACCTCCCGCTCCAGATCCTCGATGACTCGGTCAAAGGCATGCTCGATCTCCCCCCGGCTGGCGGCGAGCAGCATGGAACGAACGTATTCCGACAGCCCGGGATCTCCCTGGGGGGCCTCCGGGTCGGCCCTCGCCGTCCGCGGCCGGACAACGGATTTCCGAAGCGAGGCCTCGATCAGTTCGCCGGAGATCGTCATCCCGCGACACTCGACCAGGGCTTTCCGGATGATATTCTCCAATTCGCGGACGTTGCCGGGCCAATCGTGCCGCTCCAGGAGGGCCATCGCCTTCTTATGAATCGACGGTGGATCGAGGTCGAACTCGCCGGCGTATTTCGCGAGGAAGTATGTCACGAGGGCGGGGATGTCGTCCCGACGTTCCCGGAGGGGGGGGATCGGGATCTCGACGATGTTGAGGCGGTAATAGAGATCCTCGCGGAACTTCCCGTCGGCGATCATCTGTTCGAGGTCGCGGAGCGAGGCGCTGATGATCCGCACGTCGACGGCGATCTCGTCCTTGGATCCGATCCGGCTGATGACCTTCTCCTGAAGCACCCGAAGGAGCTTGACCTGGGTTTCCCGGGGGAGGTCGCCAATCTCGTCGAGGAAGAGGGTCCCTCCGTGCGCCTGCTCGAAGCGGCCGATCCGCCGCGCCACGGCATTCGTGAAGGCGCCGCGCTCGTGTCCGAAGAGCTCGCTCTCGATGAGGGTCTCGGGAATCGCGGCGCAATTGACGGCCACGAAGGGCTTCCCGGCACGGTTGCCGTGGTGATAGATGGCGCGGGCCACGAGTTCCTTGCCGACGCCGGTCTCACCCCGAATCAACACCGGCACGGGTTTCCCGGCGACTCTCCCGATCTCCTTGAAGACCTCCTGCATGCCGCGGCTGGTTCCGATGAGAGCGTCCTTTCCAGGCGACTTCTCGCCGAGTTGGACGGGCTTCGCGACGAGGCGGGCGGTGTTGAGCGCCTTTTCGACCGCATCGAGGAGATCCGGCATCTCGAACGGTTTGATGAGATAGTCGAAGGCGCCCTTCTTGGTGGCCTCGATGGCTCGTTCGGTGGTCGAGAAGGCGGTCATCATGATGACCGGCAATTTCGGATGCTTTCGATGAATCGTCTCGAGCACCTCGATTCCGCTCATGACGGGCATCTCGAGGTCGGTCACCACGACGTCGAAGCCCCCCTCCTCGAGCAGATCGATCGCGAAGTCGCCGTCTTCGGCGTGCTCGATCCGGTGCCCCCGGCTCTCCAAAACGAGTCTGACGCTTTCGGCGAGCGAGGCGTCGTCTTCGACAAGCAGAATTCTGGCCGTTGAGCGTGGCATCTATGCCCCCGGGAGGGTGAGGTGAAACACGGAGCCCCTACCTTCCTCGCTGTCGAAGGTCAAGTCGCCTCCATGCCGGCGGGCGATGTTGCGGGCGATGGAGAGGCCCAAACCGGTGCCGCCTGGTTTCCGGCTGAAGAACGGCGTGAAGAGCTTGGCGTGGACCTCGGGTGAGATCCCCGGCCCGTTGTCGGCGACGGAGATCCGAAAGTCTCCTTCCGCCGCGGCGCAGGAGATTCCGATCTCGCCATGGTCCGGTTCGCTGACTTCGATGGCGTTCCGGACGAGATTGATGAGGACCTGCTTGATCTGCCCGGGATCGAAACGGGCGGTGGCC
>Ga0180436_10002478_pt1 | contig 17488 bp, 16 predicted proteins | sample SS_ome_2_FD_132434 | JGI IMG/M metagenome (GOLD analysis project Ga0180436, IMG submission 132434) | Hypersaline lake sediment archaeal communities from the Salton Sea, California, USA - SS_3_S_2 metaG | ecosystem: Environmental > Aquatic > Non-marine Saline and Alkaline > Hypersaline >...
CTCAACTTCGTCATCGTCACGGATCACAATCTATGGGTGAATGGACTTGAGGGCTATACCAACGGCGTCACGGTGCTGGTCGGCCAGGAGCTGCATAATGTGCGGCGCCAACCCCAGTCAAGCCATGTGCTGGCCTTCAATGCCAACGCGGAACTGGCGTCCGAAGCCGGAGACCCACAACACCTCATCAATACGATCAACGAGCACGGAGGATTGGCATTCCTGGCGCATCCCTTCGAGTACGGCAGCCGCATCCGAGAGGGGCTAGAGGCGATCCCCTGGACCGACTGGGGCGTCAGCGGATACACGGGGCTCGAGATCTGGAACTACATGTCCGAGTTCAAGTCATTGCTCAGCAGCCGACTGGCGGCGCTGTTCTATATGCGCTTCCCAGATCTGGGCATCGTCGGCCCCTTCCGCGCCACACTCAGGAAATGGGATGAGCTCCTGATGCAGGGACATCGCGTGGCGGCGATCGGCGGCGCGGATGCCCACGGCACCACCTACACCACTATTGGACAGAAGAAGAAAACGATCTTCGCCTACGAGCACCTGTTCCGATGTATCAACACACACATCCTCACAGAACAACCACTTAACGGCGTACTCGATCACGACAAGAACTTGATCTATACGGCGCTGCGCAGTGGCCACACATGGGTCGGCTACGACCGGCCCGCTTCGACAGCCGGGTTTCGTTTTACGGCTCGCAGCGGCGCCAATCAAGGTACTATGGGCGACGAGATGGCGCGCACCGGGGCGACCGTCTTTGTCGTGCAGGTGCCGCGGCCTGCCAGTATCCGCCTGGTCCGCAACGGCAAAACGGCAGCCCACGCTCAGGGCACGTATCTGCGACACACCACAGCCGAAGCGGGCGCCTACCGCGTGGAGGTATATCTGCCCTACAAACTCGGGCGTCGGGGCTGGATATTCAGCAGTCCGATCACGATTGTATAGACATAGGGTGGGAATCTATCACACGAAAGCCCGGTTCCACACTAGTGTAGAACCGGGCTGTTGTTATCTGCAACTCGAATCTGAGCGCGCTATACCAGATCCTTGCCAGGGCCGGTCTCGTAGAAATCGATGTTCTTCTGCGTATCGGCCGCATACTCCTCGGGAACATCATCCTCGTGGTAGATCGCCTCGTTGGGACACTCTGTCTCACAGGCGCCACACTCGATGCATGTGTCGGGATTGATGTAATAGGTGGGCCAGGCAGGATCATCCTCGACAAACTGAACTGAGTCGGTCGGGCAGACGTCCACACACAGGCCGGCACGCTCACACTTTCCGGTAATAACGTACGACATTTTCTTTGCCTCCATTATGAGTGAATAGTAGCCAGATCGGTCGTCTCTCAATAGACGGCGGTCTGGTGCGACTTGCCGCCCATTTTATAACTATTCAGAACTTTGTCAAGGGTTTTGGGAGGCTCTTCTGGAGATCTGCAGCAACTGGTTCGACATATCAAGAAAATCCTGTACAATGGCCGGACTCAGCCCGGAACTGCTGCCCGAAAGTGTCGGCAGGAACACACGACTGCATCCAGTGATGGCAAAAACACCCCTGGCTGGCACGGACTGGAACCTATCTATGACAACTACGCAGACTGAACCCACACAACCGCTGGGCTCGGCAACTCCCTACGCCGGGATTGGGCTGGGTGTGGCCACGATATCCGCAGCCGCGATTTTGATCCGCCTTGCGCAAGCCAGCACGTCCTCGCTTGTTATCGCCGCGTGGCGGCTGACAATTGCTACAGTAATCCTGACACCCGTTGTGATGATCACACGGCGCAAAGAACTGAAGCATTTATCGCGTCGCGACTGGTTCATGCTGATTCTATCCGGATGCTTCTTGACCATCCACTTCGCAGCGTGGATATCATCGCTGGCCTACACCACAGTAGCCGCAGCGGTCGTCCTGGTCTCGACCAACCCAATCTTCGTGGCGCTGGCCTCTCACTTCGTGTTTCACGAAAAGCTAACGCGCAATGTCATTATCGGGCTGGTCACAGCCATCGGCGGGAGTGTGCTCATCGGATTGGGTGACATAGGCAACGGCGCCCATCAGCTTCTGGGTGACCTGTTAGCTTTGACAGGCGGGGTGGCAGGCGCTGCCTATCTGATCATCGGTGCAAGAATGCGCCCCAAAATGTCGCTGCTGACCTACATCTACCCGGTATACGGCACGGCAGCAGTACTGCTGATGGGCGTGGTACTGCTTGTGGGCCTGCCGGTTATGCCAGGTGAGCCGGCTGCCTGGGTGTGGCTGCTCCTCATGGCGCTGGGCCCTCAGATCGTGGGGCACTCCATGGTCAACTGGTCGCTCAAATACCTTTCGGCGACCTTCGTCACGATTGCCATTCTGGGCGAACCGATCGGCTCCAGCATCCTGGCATGGTGGCTGTTGGACGAGAAACCCACACCGATGACGATCCTGGGAGGGGTGTTGATTCTGGGCGGAATTGCCCTGGCGTCGCTGGCGGGGAAACGGCGCGGGTCTTCAGCAAGGTGATAATGTGCTACTCCCCACCCTCACCCTCCACGGGTGGCGGTGTCGCCACCTCCAGCCTCAAGAAGCGGTAGGGCGCGCCAGGCCACAGGACCTGCGGGGGTGCCCCATCGTCGAACCAGGTTCCGTAAAGCCCCTCGAACTGACCTTCGGCGCGCATAGCCTGCAGCGTCAGGTTCACCAGGTCGCGGAAAGCCGAGTCACCCGCTGGCAGCCCGATCGCCAGCGGCATCTGTGTCAGACGCAGCGGAAGCACACCGAGCCCTGGCGTCTGGTAGGCCGGCCCCAGCAGATCGATGCGGTCACCGGCCACAGCAGAGACAACGCCGTCGTTCATCAGCGCGAGACAGCTCTCCATCGAGGCCTGGGGCAGTATGCTCACGGATACACCCTCTGACTGCGCCGCGGCCAAAAGCACCTCACGGCTGGGGGTGCCATCCACCACAGCCACCTGTAGGCCCGCGAGATCGTTCACGGTCGTGACCGGCGTCCCGGCCCAGATCATCAGACCCTGACCGCCGATATATGTCGTCGTGCTAAAATCCATCGCGAGTTCGTTGCCCCGCGTGTGGGGCAGGGCGCCGATCAGCATATCCGCCTGGCCCGCACGCACCATCTCCATCCCATCCTCAGCAGAGGCAGGGAGGAAATCGACCATCGATGGGTCGCCCAACCAGCGCTCGGCGATCAGCCGCACCAGCGACACGTCGTAGCCCACAAGCGTTCCGCCAGCATCGAAATAAGCAAAGGGCGAGCGGTCGGGCACCACAGCGACCTGCACCCGTCCATGCTGTTGGATGCGGCCAATTGTGTCGGGCACGTTAGCAAACAGCGGCGCCTGAGCGAGCAGCGGCGCCGAGGTTACGGTCTCGGCGCTGCCCTCAGGCCATATCTCGACCAGCGGCGGCTGCTCCTGGGAGAACCAGCGCTGGTAAATCGTCGCATAGGTGCTATCGAGAACCATATCCTGCAACGTCAAGTTGACCATATCGGCGAAGTAGGCATCGTTCTGAGGGAAAGCCAGCGCCACCGGTTCGACTGAATACTGCCCCACGATCGTCGATCCGGGCTGCAGCGCCATACCCCAAAAGAGACGCCGGCGTTGGTCCGCGATCGCATCGACCTCCCCTGCCCCCATTGCGTATACTGCAGTATCGAAGCGGTCGAAATTCTGGAGGGAGAGTGTGATGGGTGTGGCAGCCCTCAGGGCATTCTCAGCGCCGTTCCAGGTTACGATACCCACCAACCGCCCCTCAAGTGCGCCGGGGCTGGTGATCAGCGCGGCGTCATCGCCCCGAACGAGCAGTGCCTGGCCATCGATGAAGATCGGCAGCGTGAAATCTGCGCCCGCCTCCCACTGCTGTGAGTGAGTGAGGGCGGCAATGACAATATCCACATCTCCGGATTGAATGTGTTCCACGGCCGTATCCGAGCGTACCTGTCGGAATTCAACGGCAGTGGCATCACCAATCCAGCGCCAGGCCAATTCCCGCCCCATGTCGACGCCAAATCCCTCTGGCTGGCCAGCGGCATTAATTGTGCCGAAGGGATACAGGTCATAGCGGATACCAACCCGGAGAACCCCACGAGCCCGGATGCGTGCTGCTGTCGTCGCGCCGGCAGGCAGAGGTGTCGGAGGGGCAGAAGAGCCTGCCGGAGACGGCGTCAAAATTACTGCAGACTCGGCCTCCTGATCTCCCGAACAGCTGACAACCAGAAGTGCAATAAGAATCAGCCAGAGCAAACGCTTCACACAGATTCTCCGGTATACAGTTCATGCTCGCGCACGTAGCGATCGACGGCCGACGGCACGATGTAGCGCAGCGGCAGTCCCTTATGTACGCGCTGACGCAGCTCTGTCGATGCAATATCCAGATACGGCACATCCAGCCAGGCCACATGCTTGCGTATACCGGGAAGCACCCGTTCAAGCACGATCAGGTCCGGATCGTATCCCGGCCGTGGCATGACGGCCAGGCGCGTCTGGTCGAGGATTCCCGGCGCATTGTACCAGTGCGGGAACTCAGTCAGGCTGTCGCCGCCCATCAGAAAGTACAGTTCGGCCTGCGGGTACTCATCGTGGAGCAGTGCGAGCATGTCGACCGTGTAGTGCGGCCCCGGCCGATCGAGATCGACACGCGACGTCACAAAAAACGCGTTATCCGAAATGGCTGCTTCTACCATCGATAGACGATGCTGAGCTGCCGCAATCGGGCGACTGTGCTTGTGCGGCGGCTGGCCCGCCAGCACGAAAAGCACCCGGTCGAGTGAGAGCTGTGTTCGCGCATTCTCCGCCAGGACCAGGTGACCATAGTGCGGTGGATCGAAGGTGCCGCCCAGAATTCCCAGCCGGCGAACCACCGCAGACGCGCTGCTTACTCCTCCCACTCCAACTCCTTCTCTCCGATGATGACTGTGTCTCCCGATTCCACACCGGCATCGCGCAGCGCATCGGTGATACCCATCCGCTCCAGCGTAGTCTGGAAACGCTGCACTGCCTCGTCGAGATTCCACACGGTCATAGCAGCGATGCGTTCGATATCGGCGCCGCGCACGCGCCAGGCATCGATTTCTGGTTCAATGACAAACCCCTCGTCTTTCTGATCCAGGCGAAAAATGGGGACTTCCAGCGCGGGAGGCTGTTCCGGCAGCTCGCTCAGGATCTGTGCGACACGGTAGAGCAGCTGCCGCGTGCCATCGCGCGCCAGCCCCGAGATGGCCATAGCCTCGTAGCCGTGTTCCTTGAGAATCGCCTGCATCTCAGGCCAGAGCTCCCGCACCGCGGGGATGTCCATCTTATTGACGACGACGATCTGTGGTTTGTCGGGAAGCCCGTGCCCGAAGGCGACCAGCTCCGCATTGATGTTCTCCAGATCATCGAGAGGATCGAGCGACGAGCCATCCAAAAGGTGCACCAGGACACGGGTACGCTCGATGTGGCGCAGGAACTCGTGCCCCAACCCCTTGCCCTCGGATGCACCCTCGATCAAGCCCGGAATGTCCGCCATGACGAATGTCGTCGCGCCATCATCCAGCGCCACGACACCCAGATTGGGCTGCAACGTGGTGAAGGGATAGGGTGCGATCTTCGGACGCGCAGCTGTGACCGCCGCCAGAAGAGTGGATTTACCGGCATTGGGCATGCCCACCAGGCCAACATCCGCAAGCAGCTTCAGTTCCAGCCGCAGGCTTATCTCCGTGCCCGGCTCACCGTGCTCGGCGATACGCGGGGCCTGATTGGTGGAGGTCACAAACCGCGCGTTTCCCCGCCCACCGCGCCCGCCTTTGGCGACGACCAACTCCTGCCCAATATCGGTCAGATCACTCAGCAGATCACCGCACTCGTCATCGTAGACCATAGTTCCCGGCGGGACCGCCACGCGCTCATCATCACCGTAGGCGCCGTGTTGATTCTTGCCACGCCCGTGCTCGCCGCGCTCGGCCTTGTAGTGACGTTTGCGGCTGAAGTGGTACAGCGTGTTCAAGTGCCTGTCGACATACAGCACGACATCGCCGCCCTTGCCGCCATCGCCCCCTGAGGGCCCGCCGAAGGGAATATACTTCTCACGCCGGAACGCCATGCAGCCATCGCCACCGTCACCGGCCTTGCAGAAAACCTTGACTTGATCGTAGAACATAGCTGGGGTAGCATACCGCAAAAGGGGGGAATGGTCAAGGTTTGCCTGCCAGTTGCCCCGATGCAGGCTATCGAAGGTTACCTCTTCGCTCCATTTCTCAGGCCCTCCCACTGGGCCAGAAGCATAGCGACGAGCAGCAGCCCACAGCCGAATAGCTGCAGCGGTGTCAACAGCTCACGCAGAAAGAGCCAGCCGAAGAACGCTGCAAACACAGACTCGGAACTGAGCAATACGGCCGCATCGGCGGGAGGCGCATGCCGCTGGCCGAGAATCTGGAGCGTGAAGGCCACGCCGACCGACATCACACCGTTATAGACAACAGCCCACCATGCCTGGCTCAAGCCGGGAATCGACTGCGGTTCGAAGACCAGGCCCAGGCCCGTGCTCAAGGCGCCACATACGGCATACTGCACTAATGAGAAACGGAGTGCATCGGCTCCGGGCAGCAGTCTTGACACAAGGACAATATGCACAGCCCAGAACACCGCCCCCACCAGCACCCAGGCATCACCCTGTGCAAGGGCCAGCCGCTGCAGGCCGCTGAGCAAGAAGAGGGCCACGGTTGCCAGGAGTGAAGCCGCCCAGACTGACCAGTGCGGCAGTTTCCAGCTGACGATCGCGGCAAACAAGGGCACCATCACGACGTAAAGCCCGGTGATGAATCCCGCCTTCCCCGCCGTGGTGAAGTGCAGGCCCAGCTGCTGCGGATTCGCGGCCAGAGTCATCACCACGCCCCCCGCAACACCCGCCCAGATCTCACGCCGGGTCAGCCCACGCAGCCGCCTGCCTGCGACAACCAGAAGAAACAGCATGCCGGTTAGAAATCGCGTACCGTTGTAGAAGAGCGGTCCCAGGTGCTCGGACGCCAGCCTGCCAGGTACGAAACCCGCGCCCCAGATCGCAGCGGCGGCCAGGAGCATTAGATCAGCGCTCAACCGCGGAGATATTCGCATACGGCCCGGCGCCTGAGCACGCGACAACTACTCGTACCTCAGGGCGTCGATCGGGTTGAGCAGCGAGGCGCGTCGGGCAGGATAGATGCCAAAGAAGAGACCCACCGCGGCGGAGAATGTGGTCGCCAGAATCACCGCCTGCGGTGTTACCACGGCCCCGAATCCTTCGGCCAGTGTAGAGATCAGCTGCGCTCCAAGCAGGCCAATAATCACGCCCACGATACCGCCGACCAGCGACAATGCCACCGCCTCGACGAGGAACTGGAGCAGGATATCGCGCCGCCGCGCCCCGACCGCTTTCCGCAGGCCAATCTCACGCGTGCGCTCGGTGACGGAGACGAGCATGATGTTCATGATACCGATACCACCCACCAAATGGCTGATGCCGGCGATCGCACCCAGAAATATGGTGAGCACATTCGTGATCTGACCGAAAACATTGAGCAGATCGGACTGGCTGATCACCGAAAAATCATCCTCGTCGGCAAAATCAATCTCGTGCTGCTCGCGCAGAATCATGGCGATCTGATCCGAGGCCGCGTCCATGCGCTCCTCGCCCACAGCCTGCGCCAGGATAGTGGAAACACGGAACTCGCCCGATCGCGTTCGTCCGGAGAATAAGCGCAGTTGAGCGGTGCTCAGCGGCACCAGGACCGTGTTATCCTCATCACCAAACTGTGAGCCGCCCTTTTCCTCCAGGATGCCAACAATCCGGAAGGGAATGTTGTTGATCTTGATGGACTCTTCCAGAGGATAGGGATTGTCGGGAAACAGCGTGTCCACCACGGTACGGCCAACTACGGCGATCCGCGATCGACTGCTGACGTCCTCATCATCGATGAAACGCCCAGCCTCAGGGTACCAGTTGCGGACATCCACGTAGTTAGGCGTCACGCCGCTTACGTCCGAGAGCATATCGCGCTTGGCAGTCTTGATCGTGGCCGGACTGTAGAGTTGGGCTGCCACCGCCAACACATCCGGTGCGCGTAATGGATCCCGCAGCGCCTCCACATCCGCCCACGTCAGCTCAGCGTCGCTCGCGCGCGTGCCCGGAGGGCCACTGGTGTTCGCCTCGAAGTTTCCCGGCAACACAAAGAGCAGATTGCTGCCCACGCCCTGAAACTGCTCTTCTATGTAGACCGAAACACCCTCACCCGCCGACATCAGCGTAATCACGGCACCCACGCCGATGATGATGCCGAGCATCGTCAGCGCGGCGCGCAGCTTATTGGCCGCAAGGGCGCGGAGGGCGATGCGCACACTCTCCCAGATTCTCATGCCTCATCCCCTCCCGGTTTTGCGAACAGCGGCTCCGGCACGTGCTCCTCTCTGAGAATCTGCCCATCGTGCAGGTGCAGCACCCGGTTCGTATGTTGAGATATGGCCGGGTCGTGGGTCACCAGAATCAGCGTGATACCCCGGTCGAGATTCAGGCCCTGCAGGATAGCCATCACGTCCGCCCCGGAACGACTGTCGAGGTTGCCGGTGGGTTCATCGGCCAGGATAATCGCAGGGCTACTGACCAACGCCCTGGCGATCGCCACTCGCTGCTGTTGGCCGCCCGACAGTTCATTCGGTGTATGCTTCACGCGTTCGCCCAATCCGACGGCCTCAAGTGCACTCCTGGCGCGCTCAGTTCGCTCGCCACGGGGTACGCCCGCATAGATCAGCGGCAGCATCACATTATCCAGCGCGGACGTGCGCGCCAGCAGATTGAAAGTCTGGAACACAAACCCGATACGGCTGTTCCGAATCTCCGCGAGCCGGTCATCGTTCAGACGGCTGACATCCTGACCCTCGAGCAGATACTCACCCGACGTCGGCTGGTCGAGACAACCAATGATGTTCATCATCGTGGACTTTCCGGATCCGGAGGGCCCCATGATCGCCAACATCTCACCCGGCTGGACGGCAATCGAGGCCCCACCCAGCGCGTGAACCTCCACCTCGCCCATCTGGTAGGTCTTCGTTACCTCCCTCAGTTCAATCACCGGTGATGCCATCGCTGCCCCCCTTACGTCACTCGCTGCCGAGATCAAAGGCGCCGGATGCTTCCTGCAGTACAACAGTATCCCCTTCGGAGAGACCGTCAAGCACCTGCACCTTGCCCCCATAGCGCACACCGAGCGTGACATCCACACGGGCCAGTTCGCCGCCTGCACGGCGCTCCACGTAGGTCTGGCCTGTAACACTGTCGACGCGCACCACCCAGGTCGGGATGGTCAATACGTCGTTGATTTCTTGCGCAACGATCGTCGCGTTCGCCGACATATCGGGGCGGATCGGTAAAGCGGTCGGTGCTATATCAATGAGAACGTCATAGTACACGACACCACCGAACAAAGTGGCAGCTGGCGCAATCTGCATGACTGTCCCTTTGAGTAGCTCACTTGGAAATGCGTCAACCTCGATATCAACGGGCTGGCCGATCTCAAGGCGTCCCACATCGACCTCATCGACGCTGATCGCCATCTGGTAGGTCGATGCATCCATGAGGACGACGACCGGTACGCCAGCGCTGGCCTGCTCACCCGGGACAATATCCACAGAAGCGACGAGGCCATCAAAGGGCGCAATAAGCTGCACGCCTTCGAGCATCAACTCGGCCTGGGCCACAGCAACCTCGGCCTGAGCCACGGCAGCCTCGGCCGCCGCGATCTGTTCCTCAGTTGCTCCTGCCAGCAGCTGATCGAGCTGGGCCTGCGAGCTATCTCGCTGAGCCTCAGCCGCCAGCACATTCGCCCGCGCGCTGCGGACCGTCTCGTTGTCGGCACCTGCCAGCAGCTCATCCATACGCAGCCGCGCCGCAGCCAATCCCTGATCGGCAGCCGCAAGGCTGAAGCGCGCCTGCTCCTCCGGGGTGCCCAACGCCGGACAGATCTCCACCTCCTCGCCGGTAACCGGATGCTCAAAGGAGAAGCACGTCATCGTCATGTCGTGTAAATTCTCAGCCGAGCGCTGCTGAGCAATGGCGGATGCGAGATCGGCCCCGGCCGCCGCAATCTGCGCTGCGTCAGGACCACCGGTGAGCTGCTTGCGATTGGCCGCAGCCGCATCCACCTGAGCAGCGGCAGCCCGCACCGATGCCTCGGTCGCGGCTGCCTCCTCCTCACGGGGTCCCTGCTTCATCATCGCCAGCTGCGCCTCGGCGGACGCCAACCGCGCCGTCGCCTGGACAAGGCTGAGATTCAGCTGCCGTGAGTCCAACTCTGCCAACACATCACCAGTTGAAACAGGTGCGTCGGCCTGAGTCGCTACCTCAAGCACGCGACCCGACGTTTCAAATGCCAGATTCACGCGCTCAGCCGGCCGAATACTGCCGCTGGCGGACACGACAACGAGCAACGTGCCGCGCTGTACAACGGCCTCCCGCTCGGCCAGCGTCTCGCCGCGGCGCAGGCCGGCACACCCCGGTGCAACACCTAGGATCGCCACACAGATCGCGGCCAGAATGACATACTGCACCCAGCGCTTCATCATCTACTCCCCACCCCCAAAGGGGCCGAACCCGTCATCCGTCCGGTAGACTGCCACGTCGCCTTCCTCCAATCCGGCAAGCACCGCGACATAGCCCTCGTGCCGCGCGCCTAACGTGACGTCTACCCTTTCGATCGTCTCTCCCGCCGGGACATCGACATAAGTCTGCCCCGTGTTTCGATCAACGCGGATTACCCATGTCGGCACCATCAATACATCATTAAGTTCAGATACCACAATACGCGCACTGGCCGACATATCCGCCCGGATGGGCACATCCGTCGGATCGAGCGCCACCGTCACGTCGTAGTAGACCACACCGCCCTCAATAGTCGCTACCGTCGCGATCCGCTCGACCCTGCCTGTGATGGTGGCCTCGGGCAGAGCCTCGACCGTCACATCGACAGGCAAACCCAGTTCAATCTGGCCGATATCGACCTCGTCCAAAGATACGACCAGAACGTTACGGGACGTATCCAGCAGCTCAACGGCCGCGAATGGGCCAGCGGGCAGCTCGTTGGGCACGATGTTGACCGCAGCGACAACGCCGTCGAAGGGCGCCACCAGCTCGGTATTCTCAAGAGCAATCTTTGCGCTCTCGACACCGGCCTGCGCCTGGGTCACCTGCGCCTCCATGTCGACAACCTGCTCATCGAGCGGGCCGGCCATTAGCAGATCAAGCTGCGCCTGAGCCGCGTCCCGCTGAGCAAGCGCTGCAGAGAGATTGGCCTGGCCGGCCCGGACCTCGTCGCTGTCCGCGCCGGCCAACAAGCGGTCCAGATCCGCCTGCGCGGCCTTCAGGGCTTCCTTCACCACGTAGAGGTCGTAGTTTGCGTCCTGGATCCGGTCCTCATCATCCGTATCGTGCACCGTCTTGTCGTACGCGTCCTGAGAAATCTTTACCTGTAGCTCAGCTGCCGCGACCTGCGCCTGCGCCCCCGCGATTTGGGCGTCGCTGGCGCCCTTGGCCACCCGGTCTCGATTGGCCGCAGCCGTCGCCACCTGAGCCTCTGCAGCACGCAGGTTTGCCTCGGCCCGCTCAATCTCCTCCGGCTGCGGCGGGGCGACGACCTGGGCCAACTGGGATTGCGCGAGCATGAGCGCGGCCTCAGCCTGCTCAACCTGCAACTGCAGCTGATCCCCGTCCAGACGCGCCAGAACGTCACCGGCGCCCACGACATCCCCAACGTCAACCAGCACCTCTTCTACCTGCCCAGGGGCCGCAAAGGAAAGCCCAGCCCGTTCGTTGGGTTGGATGCTGCCGCTCGCCGAGATCACGACCAACAGCGTGCCGCGCTCGACGACTGCACTGCGATATTCCTCTTCCCCACCGCCGCGTGATACGCTGACCCGCCAGACGACCACCCCTGCGATCACGGCCACAGCCAGAAAGCCCAGGAGCACATTGCGCACTGTCCGTCTCATTTTCCGACTCCAAGGTGATACGACACAGAAAAATGACCAGAGTCAATTATAAAACTGAAGTGGGGAAAGTCAATTGAGAAGTACGAATAGCCTCCTATGCAATCAAACCAAAGACTACGTGCCACACCACATCCGCCCAGAAGTGAATGCCGACCGCTGCCAGGAAGCCGAACTTCCGAAGATAGATGGCTGCCAGCACAGAAAGCACACCGTTCAGCAGGATGATCTCGACCAGCAGCGCCATGGGCAAATCACAGACACTACGGACACCCGTAACGAGCATCACCGAGGGGATGTGTCCTGCCGCAAAAGCCAGCGCAGAAAACAGAACCACGATCCAGAAAACGGTTTCCTGTCCTCGTCCCTTCAGAAGCATAGCTGAGATCAGCCACAGCCAGAAGGGCACGAAGAATAGACGGAATATCGTCTCTTCACCGATTCCAGCGGTCACGGAGGCCACGAGGGACGTAGGAAAAGGCGGATGAGGCAACGCTCCCAGCGTGTGGAACTGCCGGAAAACCAGGTCGGCGCCGATGAAGAATACTCCCAAGCCCACTCCCAGGCAGGCGGGGATCAGGAACCGCTGCTGGACTGTGACATCCGGATCCCATACTGCGGCAAAGCCCAATTTCTGTGCCAGCAGCAGCCCTACGAGACCCAGCCCACCGTACACGAAGAGCATAATCCCAGCCGTCGCCAGGGCCATCACTGGTTTCGATGCCGGCATCTGCCCACCCGAAAGTGTGTCCACGACATCCCCCTGTGGCAGGAAGGTATTGGCAGCTCCGAGGACGGCCAGGAGTATGATCAGACCAACGTAAATCTGGAACGACAAGCCCGTAATCCGCATAGTTAGAGAACCTCCCAATCAGCCGCTCACTTCTCCTGACTTGCACGGCGGCGCGCCAGGAGACGAACAATCCCCAGTACCGCGTTGAACCTGGGCACACGCTGCGCATAATTCTCGTACTCCTGGCCGAACTTCCGAATGCAGTAACGTTCCTCCCGCACCGCCTGGCCATAGAAGAGTACAATTGCCGCCGCACCAAGTACACCAACAACTAGATTTTGGAACAGACAGATAAACCCCAGAATCAGGAGCATGTACCCCAAATACTGCGGATGGCGAACGACCGCGTACAGACCACGATCAACCACGACACGGGTATCCATAGGGTGCTGCCCCTCCCCCGCGCCGCCATGACGCCGCAGGAGGAAGAGCGGTGGAAAGAAGAAAACGCAGGCGAGACCGATTACGACCAGCCCCAAGAAACGCACAAACGGGTTATCTCCCCGCTCCAGGTACTGGCTCACAATCACGATGATCACAAAGATGAGCGACGCCGCCCAATCGAAGGCATCCGGCGACCTTTCGGATTTCCGCTTCGCCATACTTCATCTCCCCATAAAAGAGCCACATCTATCACACAGCGCTGCGTGACGGCTCCGAGATCCGCTGCCGAAGCTCTTGCTGGAGCATCTCGCTCTCCCGGACTGGAATGAGGCGCGTCTGGCGGACGAGAGTGGTATCAACCCGGCCATCCCGACCGGTTGGATGATAGCGCAGAATAATCCACCCATCCCAGGCGCCGCTATACACGTCAACGATCTGAATATACGAGAAGGAGCGTCTTCGATTGAGATAGTCATACTCAACCAGGCCCCGGGTACCCAGTACGACTTTGCCGTAGCCCAAACCGGTCAGCAGCGTCTGGATCACCAGATATACTGCGATCGCGAGGAAGACCAGCTCGATCACCACCAGGGCGATTCGGGCGATGCGACTCACAGCAAAAGGCATCAGTACCAATGGATAACACAGCGCCGCGAAGTAGAGGACGAGGGGCACGATCATCCCCTGCCCACGCAATCCGAGAGACTCCCGCGGTGACAACGTCCGAAAACTTCTTTCCGGCCAGCCCGTGGAGAGCAGGCGACGCCGCTCGCCTCGAGAACCCGGTTCCCAGCGGCACAGGCCCTGGCTGATCAGCATGATGATTCTACGTGTGCAGTCTTCAATCACTGTCTCCCACCACCTGTAGCGAGATATCCTCGGGCAGGATAGCAGAGATCGGGGGACTGGTCAAGCGAACTCATGTTAGGCTCCCGCATGCCAAACCCTGTGACCTTCTTCACCGGAAAACGCTGAGATATGTATACTGGACTCGCTAACCAGCCATCAGCGTGAAAATATCTGCGCCACCCTCCAGTTGCGTTCCTGGCCCATCTGTGCTACAACAGCCTTATTCCTTTTCGCTCACGGCCCAACGTCATGAGGAGCACTGCAATGAATGTAATTCTGATGATCTTCGATTCGCTGCGCAAAGACTGTGTGAGCGCCTACGGAGTTCCACCCTGGGGCGCCGTCCAAACACCACATTTCAAGGCGTTCTCTGAGCAGGCGCTCGTCATGACACGCGCCTTCCCCGAATCCCTGCCGACACTGCCGGCACGTCGCGCGATCTACACCGGTCAGCGCGTCTACCCGTTTCACAATGCGGACTTCCGCCTCAAAGGCGACTTCCGCGGCGCCCCGGGCTGGGGACCGATTCCCGAGTCCCAGGCGACGCTCGCCGAGATACTCGGCGCGGCAGGCTACCGGACCGGCCTCGTCTCCGACGTCTACCACATGTTCAAGCCGTCCAAGAACTTCTGGCGCGGCTTCGACCAGTGGAATTTCATCCGCGGCCAGGAAATGGACCCCTACCGCTCGGGCCCGCGCCTCACTCAGGAACAGATCGCTGAGTGGTATCCCCAGGAGATGCGCGACCTGGGGCTGGGGAACAAGGTGGTCACACGGGCCGTCGAGGACTTCGTCCGGCAGTGCGTGATGAACTACCACGATCGCACTCGCGAGGAGGACTACCTCTCGCCGCGCGTACTGCGTGAGGCGGCGCTGTGGCTCGAACAGAACCGCGACGCAGAGCACTTCTTCCTGACGATCGAGTCCTTCGACCCCCACGAGCCCTGGCTGCCGCCGCCACACTACCGCGAGCTTTATGACAGCGGTTCGGGCGACGAGCAGATCATATCGGGTTACGGAGATGTCGAGAATCTCAGCGCTGCCCTGCTCGCGCGGACGCGGGCGAACTACAGCGGCGAGGTGACGCTGTGCGACCGCTGGTTCGGCCACCTGATGGAACAGCTGCGCGTCATGGGGCTCCTGGACGACACATTAGTGATACTGACATCCGATCATGGGCACACCATCGGCGATCGCGGCTACATGGGGAAGCGTGGGTACCCCTCGATGCCCGAGGTCTACGACATTCCCCTGATGATCCGCTTCCCAGAGGGTAAGTTTGCCGGCCGGCGCAGCGACATCTTCGTCCAGCATCACGATATCACAGCACTGATCCTGGATTTTCTGGGAGTCGCGCCGCTCGAGCCCATCGACGGCATCTCCTTCTTAGAAGCCGCCACCATCGGGGGCGCCGGGCATCGCGATCACGTCACGATAGCCTGGGGGCCCTCGCCCACCGTGATCACCAACGACTGGTGGCTGAATTGCAAGGTCGATGGCAGCGGCGTCTTGCTCTATGACCTGACGACCGCCGAGCCATTCGCCGTCGATGTCGCCGCCGAGCATCCTGATACCGTCGATGAACTGTATGCGTTGGCGCTCCAGGATGCCGCTGGCGGATTTCCGGACTGGCTCCTGGATATGGCCAGGCAGCAAGAGAATGCACCGGGATGCAGCGCCATCGCGGCCCGGGCCTGACAGGCGACTGTGAGGCATCAGATTCTAATGGTTCACCGCTTTATACCGAAAGGAGATTATTCAGATGAAGACCAGGCAAGTTCTGAACTGGATCGGGTTCATCGCCGTCATCGTCGTCAACACCATGGCCTCGACCGTCACCATCAACGGCGTCACCACCGGCGCGGTCTCCGACAGCTTCCCCACGCTCTTCACGCCCGCCGGCTACGTCTTCTCCATCTGGGGCGTGATCTACCTGGGGCTGCTCGCCTTCTGTATCTTCCAGAGCCTCCCAGCCCAGCGCGAGAGCGCCCTCGTGGATAGAATCGACATCTGGTTCTTCCTCAGCTGCGTCTTCAACGTCGTCTGGCTCTTCCTCTGGCACTACAGCATGTTCGTCTCGAGCGTCGTCGCCATGCTCGGCCTGCTGATATCGCTGCTCGCCATCTACCTGCGCCTGGATATCGGGCGCGCGACGTTCACCCGCGCCGAAAAATGGTGCGTCACGATTCCCTTCGGACTCTACCTGGGTTGGATATCCGTCGCCACCGTGGCCAATGTCAGCGTCGCGCTCTTCGATGTGGGGTGGAATGGCGGAGCGATTGGGCCCGAACCATGGACCGTCTTGATGCTTCTGATCGCCGGGGCGCTGGGCGTGCTGATGACTGTATGGCGCAATGAGATCGCCTACCCGCTCGTCATCGTCTGGGCCGCCATCGGCATCGCCATCAAACAAAGCAACTCGTGGAGCGTCGCACCGGCGGCCGCGCTCGTCGCCGCCGTCGTGGCTGTCGTGCTCGTCCTCGTCCGGGTGCGCAGATCACGGAAAACGGCGTAGGACCCCGTGCGCGGCGACCATCGGAGAGGCATCTGTGCCGCTTCGGCGCAGGATGAATCCAGCGCCTCATAGGCTTTCTGTTCGCAACTTATCGGTGAGGCATTGATGTCATTTTGGCGCCATTTCTACCACATCGTCTGGACGACCAAGAATCGCCTGCCAATGATCACGCCGGACATCAGGCCAGGCCTCTATGACCACATCGTGGACAAAGCCTCGAAGATGGGCATTATCGTACACGCAATTGGCGGCGTTGACGATCATATCCACCTCGTCGTCTCGATCCCGCCGACCCAGACAGTGGCCGGCGTTGTCGGAGCGCTCAAGGGCGAGAGCTCGTTCTATATCAACAATGTCCTCAAGTCACCCGACCAATTGCTGTGGCAGCGCGGATACGGCAGCCTCACGATGGGCGAAAAACAGCTCTCGACGGCGATCGCCTACGTCAATAACCAGGTCCGCCATCACGCGGATACCACCACGAATTCGTGGCTAGAACGGGATGAGACTGCTTAACACCCATTAGCCGCAGGATAAATCCAGCGGCGTCCCGTGCGTGGCGACCATCGCCCGCGGCGACATCGGAGAGGCATCTCTGTGCCGCTTCGGCGCAGGATGAATCCAGCGCCTCACACGCGTTCTGTTCGCACCTTAGCCGCTGGATTTGTCCTGCGGCGTCCCGTGCGCGGCGACCCACGCCCGCGGCGACATCGGAGAGGCATCTCTGTGCCGCTTCGGCGCAGGATGAATCCAGCGCCTCACACGCGTTCTGCTCGCACCTTAGCCGCTGGATTTATCCAGCGGCACCCCATGCGCGGCGCTCCGTGCGCGGCACCCCGCCTCCTATCTGAGACCCTCAATCATCTCGGCGCAGCCGATCGCCCAATCCCAGCAGTCGCCGCCATCCTCCACGCACCACCACCCCGCAAGCACGGCCTGC
>Ga0180436_10002479_pt1 | contig 17484 bp, 15 predicted proteins | sample SS_ome_2_FD_132434 | JGI IMG/M metagenome (GOLD analysis project Ga0180436, IMG submission 132434) | Hypersaline lake sediment archaeal communities from the Salton Sea, California, USA - SS_3_S_2 metaG | ecosystem: Environmental > Aquatic > Non-marine Saline and Alkaline > Hypersaline >...
GCAGATCGACGGTGCGTGCGGGGGCGGGCGCGGTCATGCGCCCGGTGTACCATCCGCGGCCGCGTCGCGCGTCCCACCACCGGCCCCGACGCCGACACCGCCACCGACGATGGCGTGGTCAGTGGGCCAGCGGCCCGGTGCGGCGACCGGTCCCGGCGAACGCCATACCTGCAGCGGCCGCGGCGCGGCGAGCAACGCCGGCCCCGGCATCATCGGTCCTGACCCGCATCAGGCGGGCAGCGGCCCCGCCCGGCGAAGCTCCTCGAGCCACACCACGAAGGTGTCGAGCCCCTGCTGGTAGGCGATCTCGCGACGCTCGCGCTTGCCGGGACCGCCGCGGGTCTTGGGGACCACCGGCACCAGGCCCCAGTTGGCGTTCATCGGCTGGAAGCCGTCGGGGTTGGCCGTCGCCAGATAGCGAACCAGGCCGCCGAGCATGCTCGCCTCCGGCGGCACCATCGGTGGCTGGCCCAACGCCCGGCGGGCGGCGTTGGTGCCGGCGAGCCAACCGGTGGCGCTCGACTCCAGGTAGCCCTCGGTACCCGCCAACACGCCGGCGACGAAGACGTCGGGCTCGGCGCGCAGGGCAAGGTGCGGCTCGAGCAGGCGCGGCGCGCACAGGTAGGTGTTGCGGTGCATGACGCCGTAGCGCACGATCTCGGCCCGCTCCAGTCCGGGGATCGTCCGCACCACCGCCTGTTGGTCGCCCCACTTGAGGCCGGTCTGGAAGCCCACCAGGCTCCACATGCGGCCGGCGGCGTCCTCCTGCCTCAGCTGGGCCACCGCGTGGAAGCGCTCGCCGGTGACCGGGTGCTCGAGGCCGACCGGCTTGAGCGGCCCGAAGCGGGGCGTGTCGCGGCCGCGCCGCGCGAGCTCCTCGATCGGCATGCAGCCCTCGAAGAACTCCAGCTTCTCCCACTCGTGCGGGACATGGTTGCGGGCCTCGGTGACGGCCTCGTACCAGCGGTCGTAGGCGGCGCGGTCGAACGGCAGGTTGAGGTAGTCGGCCTCCTGCCCATAGCGACCCTTACGGTAGGCGACGTCGTGGTCGATCGAGTCGAAGGCGATGACGGGTGCGGCCGCGTCGTAGAAGCCCAGGAAGTCCTCCCCCACGCGACGGCGCACGTGCTCGGCGAGCGTGTCGCTCGTCAGCGGGCCCGTCGCCAGCACCACCACCCCGTCCGGCACCTCGGTGACCTCGCCGACGTGGACGCGGATCCCCGGGTGCGCGCGCACCGCGGCGGTGACGCGTTCCGAGAACGCCTCGCGGTCGACCGCCAGCGCGCCACCGGCCGGCACGCGGGTCGCGTGGGCGCTGCCGACCACGACACCGCCGGCAGCCAGCATCTCGGCCTGCATGAGGCCCTTGGCGTTGCTGCGCCCCTCGCCCCCGAGGCTGTTGCTGCACACCAGTTCGGCGAAGCGATCGCTGTGGTGGGCCGGCGTCATGCGCACCGGTCGCTGCTCGTGGAGGTCGACCTGGACCCCGAGGCGCGCGGCGGCCAGGGCGGCCTCGCTGCCGGCCATGCCGGCCCCGATGACGGTCACGCGCGGTTCGCGCAGAGTGTTCATGGCGGGAGCATAGTCCGCCGCGACCGCCAGGCAGGTCGCGCCCGCCGTGGTACGTGCGGCGATCCCGCGCGGTTCGCGCTCGGCACAGCGTCAGAGCGGCGGCGGCCCGGCGTCTGCCCGCCGCCGGACCCGCTCAGCCCCGCGCCGATGCCAGCAGGTCGGCCAGCGCCCGGTAGGTCTCGGGGTCGTCCCAGTAGCGGCCGTGCGCCGTCCACGGCCACGGGTAGCGGCGCCGGCGGCGCTCGTCGACGCGGTAGTAGACCAACGGATCGCTGATCGGGTCGGCGGGCGCGTGCAGGTGCAGCCAGCGCAGCCAGCCGTAGGGCACCTCGTACCGGGCCAGCCGGTAGGGGCCGTCGTCGCGCCGCGAGGGCCGACGGCGGCTGGCGTGCCGGAACGAGGCGAGCTGGGCGTGCACCGCATCGCCGTCGGGGACGCGCTCGCGGAAGAAGTAGGCGATCTTGTCGAGCGGCGACCCGAAGGTGAGCAAGCCGCGGAGCTTGAGGAGCGGCAGCGGCCGGCGCGCGCCGGCCGGGTCGCCCTCGACGCGCGCCTCGCGCGCCACCCCGTCGAGGGCGTCGAGAGCGATCACGCTGCCGAGCGAGTGACCGACCAGGACGATGGCGTCGTACGCTTCGGTCCCTTCGAGCACCGCGCCGGCGTCGACCTCGGCTTCGGGTCCGCCGTCTCCACCCTCGCCCCGCCGCAACAACTCCTCCACCAACGCGGTCGCCGCCGCCTGCAGCTCCCGCCGGCCGCGGTGGAAGGCCGACGAGGTGTCGCTCGTCACGTACAGCGCGAGGTCGCCCACGTGCGTCGCCAGCGCCCGCGCCAGCCACGCCAGCGCGGCGGCGGCCAGGGCACCGGCGACCAGCGAGGGCGCGTCGGCCAGCGCGCGGACGACGCCGCCCAGCGCTCGCCAGGCATCGGCGCCGACGGCCGCGCCGACGGCCGCCCAGGCGCCGAGCACGGCCGCGATCACGACGGCGGGCCAGGCCCACAGGCGCGCCACGCCCGCGTAGCTCCCGGCCCAACCGCCGCCGGCCGTGCGGCGACGCAGTGCGGCGGCCTCGACGGCGTCGCCGAGGACGCCCCACAGCGAGGCGACGGCCACCGCGGCCGGCACCGCGCCCAGCGCCAGGGCGGCCGCGCCCGTCGGACCCAGGGCGAGCGCGGCGTCCGCCAGCGCGCCGCCCAACAGCGGCCAGGCCCGCGGCAGCTGCAGCAGTGCCACGAGCACGCCCGCGAGCAGCGCCACCACCAGCCATGCCAGCGCGGTGGCGATGAGCGCCTGGCGGCCGACCACCGCCCACGGCGAGGGGGCGTCGTTACCGGCGTCCGCCAGCACCCGCCAGTGGCGGCGGACGTGCAGCGGCGCCAGACCGGTCCGCACCAGCCAGCGCAGGACCGCGAGCGGGCGTGCCCTGCCCTGCGTCAGCCCCTGCCAGGCGAACTCGTGCAGGTCGACGACGTCGAAGCCGCCGAGGCTCGGGGCGCCGACGAGACGCAGCACGCTGCTCGGCTCGCCCCGCACGCGGAGCAGGACGGCGCGCGCCTCCGGCCGCTCGCCGTGCGCCCCCGCGTGGTCGATCAGGCCCTGCGACAGCCGTCCGAGCGTTGCCAACGGCGGCTGACTACCGACACCGTGGACGACGACCACCGCGGCGCGAGCCGCACGCGCGTCGCGAGGCCCGGCCCGCGTCCGGCCGTCGGTTTGGCCGTCAGAAGCGGCCACGCTTCGGGGGACGCAGCCACGCGCCCAGGGCAGCCAGCAAGGTCAACACCAGCAGCGCGGCCCCCGCACCGGCGACCGCGGCCGGCGGCCACACGACGACGCTGGCTGCGACGTCGGCCGAGGCCGCGAGCAGGTGCGCGGACCAGGCGCGGGCCGCCGCCGGCAGGCCGAGCGCGACGGCGCTCGCCGGGATGGCCGCGGCGGCCGCCGCGGCACCGTCCGCACGCGCCGACCACGTCCACCAGAGCCACAGCCACGGCCCGCCAGCAGCGAGCAGCAGCACGCCCGGTGCCAGCACCCGCCAGCGCCCCTGGTGCAACAGGGACAGGATCGCGAGCAGCAGCAGCGCCACGACGCCGCTCACCCACGCCCATAGCGCGTAGCGCTGATGGGCACGCGCAGCGATCGCGTCGATCCATGGCGCCCCCGCCGCGACCCGAGCCCGCGCCTCGGGCGTCGCGAGCACCGCCTGCAACGCGTCGCTGCCCCCTTGGTAGGCGCGCTCCGCGAGGGCGGCGAGCGTCCGCTCGCGCGCCTCCTCAGGGCTCGCGCCCTCGAGGTCGGCGCCGATCCAGGCATCCGCCAGTGGATCGTCCTCGACACCGGCGCCCGCCAGAACCTCCTGCGCCTCCGTCAGCCGCCGCTCCAACGCTTCGTCCCGCGGCACCCAGGCCGCGGAGAAGGCCGCGCGCCACGCCTGCCACACGGGACCGGCGAGGGCGGCCTCGAGCGCGGCCTCGAGCTGTGCGTTGCCCATGGCAGCGCGCGCGGCCTCGGCGCCGCCCTCCGCCAGCAGGGTCGCCAGGCCCGCCACCACCCGCTCGCCGACGCGCCGCGGACCCGCCCCCTGCACCAACTCGACCGGCAAGGTCACGAAGACCCCGACGATCGGCTGCACGGGCTGGCCCGGGGCGTTCGCCGCCTGCGTCGGCCAATCGGCCGCACGCGTGCCGTCGTCGAGCCCGAGTCTCAGCAGGGCCCGCCCGAGCTCGGCCTCCGCCAACGGGTGCAACACCGCCCGCTCGAGCATGTCGAGATCCGCCGCCAGGCTCGCATCGGCGAGCGAGGCGGTCCAGCCAGCGCCATCGGCGAGGCGCCGGTCGGCGAAGGCGTTCGCCAACCGCGCGCGGGCCTCCGCGGCCGACAGCGACGCCAGCTCGCCCTCCGTGACGGTCACACCCGCGCCCGGCCACAACTCGAAGGGGCCGCTCCCCTCGTAGGCGGCGGCCACCGGCGCCGCCGCCGGGACGCTGACCTCGCCGGCCGCGAACGCGGCGTCGAGCAGCAGCTCCTGGAGCTCCACCCCCACGCGCGGCGCCGTGGCGAGGGCCGAGACCGCGAGCAGCGTCGCCGCCGTCACCGCCATCCATGCGAGCAGGCCCGCCCACCACGTCGCCTCCACCTGCCATGCCGTCCGTCCGGGTTCGCGCATGCCGCCATGGTACCCGTCATCGCCGGCCGACCCCCCCGCCCGGTCTCGGGCGCGGCCCGCGCGTGCTGCCGGCGCCGCGTACGATGGCGCCGTGGACACCGCTGCGAGCCTGACGCTGATCCCCCTCATGGGTCCGTGGCACCTCCGGCACCCGCGCTGGAACGTGGTGACCGTGCGCGACGCACTGGAGGCGTCGGCACCCGAGGTGCTGTGGACGACCGCGCTGCCCCCCGACTTCGAGCGCGACGCGAGCTGGCACGACACCGACGAGATCGCGCTGCCGTGGACGGTGGCGCCGTGGGCGGCACGGCGCGGCACACCGCTGCGCGGCATCGGCGCACCGGGCGCCGAGGACGCCGCCGACTTCGAGCGCTACCTGGCGGCGTACCCGCAGGCGCGCGCGCCGCTCGACGCGGCCCGCGCCGCCCTTCGGCCACTCCCCGAACTGCTGCCTCAGGCCCTCGATCTGCCACGCGTCCTGGACGAGGTGCTGCCGCCCCTCGCCCAGGAGCTCCGGCTGCGCGTCGAGGCGTTCGGCGACGGCCCCGGTACCGGTTGGCGGCTGCGCCGCGCGCGGGCCGCCCGCGAGCGCATCACCGCCGACCTGCGGCCGACGGGCGCCAGCGGCCGCAGCCCCCGCGGCGTCGTCCTGGCGGAGGCCGACCTGTGGCCGGCGCTCACCGCCGAGCTCGACGAGGCGGGCGTCGCCTGGTCGCCGGCCGCGTCGCCGCCGGTATCGGACGACGCTCGCCGCCGCTCGCTGCTCGACGTCGCGTGGCGCGGGGAGGCGGCCGACGTGGCCGGCCTCCTCGGCCGGCTGCGCGAGCTCGACCTCGCGGAGGCCCGCTTCCTGGAGGCTCAACTGCTGCTCGCCCACGACCACGCCGGCGAGGCGCTCGAAGTCCTCGAGGCTGCCGCCGCCGGCGATTTCCGCGAGCCGTACCTGCTGCCGGGGTTGCTGCTGGCGCGCTTGGGCCAGCTGCGCGACCTCGCGGGCAAGCGCGACCGGGCCCTGCAGGCCTACCGTGGCGCGCTCGCCCTGGGCTGGGTGCCGGCCGAGGCCCGGGAGGCCGCCGAGGCCGGGATGCGCGCGCCCTTCGCGCTCCCGGCGGCCGACGAAGCCGACCCCGCGTGACGCACGTCGTCGGCGTGTGGCCGGCGCTGGAGGCGCTGCGGCACCGCCCGCGGGCCGTTCGCCGGGTCCTCTGCCACCCCCGCCTCCCGCCGAGGGAACGCGCGGAGGTCGCCGACGCTGCGGCCGCGGCCGGCGTGCCGCTGATCGAGGACGCAACCCGCGTGCGCGATCTGCGGCGGCACGGCGCCGCCTGGGTGGTGACGGAACTCGACCCCGAGGACGACGGCCTGCGCGCCGACCTCGACCACCTGGTGCTCGTGCGCCCGGCCCAGCCGGGCAACGTGGGCGCCGCCATGCGCGCGGCGCTCGGGTTCGGGGTGCGTGACGTCGCCCTCATCGCACCGCGGGTCGACGCCTGGTCGCCGCACGTGTTGCGCGCCTCGCAGGGCGCGCGCTTCGCGCTGCGGGCCCGCGCGTGGCCACACTGGCGCGCGTACCGCGACGATCACGCGGCGCACGCCGTGGTGGCGCTGGTGCCGCCCGCCGCCGGTGCGCCCGTGCCGCTCCCGGCGCTGGTGCCGCCGCCGTTGGCGGCCTGGACCTTCGGTCCCGAGGGCGGGGGCCTACCGAGCGAGGCGCTCGACGGCGCCGTCGCCGTCACCATCCCGCAGGATCCGGCGCTCGAGTCGCACAACCTGGCGGTGGCCGTGGGCGTGGCGCTCTACGCCCGTGCCGCCAGCGCGCCACCAGGAGGGCCCGCATGAAGCTGCCGCTGCCGCAACGGATCGCGTACGGAGCCTCCGACCTGGGGGCGTCGCTGACCTTCGTGGCGATCAACACCTGGCTGCTGTACGCGCTGGTCAACGTCGCCGGCGTCCCCCCGCTGTGGGCCGGCGCCGTCTTCGTCGCCGGCCGCCTGGTCGACGCCGTCACGGACCCGATCATGGGCGTGCTCGGGGACCGCTGGCGCGATCGCTTCGGTCGCCTGCCGTTCCTGCGCTGGGGCGCCGTCCCGCTCGGCGCCGCCTTCGCCGCGGTGTGGTGGGCGCCCGACCTAGGGCCCGGTGGCGCGGTCGCCTACGCCCTGGTCACGTTCGTCCTCTTCGGCATCGCCTACACGGTGGTGCAGGTGCCGACGATGGCGCTGACGCCCGAGCTCGCCCCCGACTACGACGAGCGCACGGCCCTGACCAGCTGGCGCATCGGCTTCGGCGTCGTCGCCTCGATGCTCGCCGTCGCGGCCCCGCCGATGGTGGTCCTGGCCGTCGTCGGCGGCGGCGATCTGGCGGCCGCCGGGGCGGCGGGTTGGCGCGTGCTCGGGGTGGTCTTCGGCGCGGTCGCCGCGTTCGCCTACCTGACGACGGCCGCCGTGGTGCGCGAGCCCGTCCGCCCGCCGAAGCCGGCCGGGCCCGTCACCCACGCGGCCTGGTGGACGGCCTTCCGCGCCCCGGGATACGCCTCCGTGTGGACGCTGTTCCTGCTGGTGACGCTCGGCATCATGACCCTCAACTCGATGCTGCCGTTCTTCCTCGAGTCGGCGCTGGCGCTGCCGGGCGAGGCGCAGACGCTGGTGCTCGGCACGCTCTTCGGCGTCGCGGTCGTCAGCTTTCCGCTGTGGGGCGCGCTCAGCGTCCGGCTCGGCAAGCGGGGCGCGCTGACGCTGGGCCTGGTGCTGCTCGCCGGCGCCACGCTGACGCTGGTGAGCGTCGCCCCGCCCGGCGAGATCGGCCCGCTGCTGTTGGCGCTGACGGCGCTCGCCGGCGTCGGCCTGGCTGCCGTCATGATGCTGCCGTGGGCGATGCTGCCCGACGTCGTGGAGTTCGACGCCCTCGCCCACGGCGAACGGCGCGAGGGCCTGCTGTACGCGCTGTTCACCTTCGGCCAGAAGGCGGCGGGCTCGCTCGGGGTGTTCGCCAACGCGCTCGCGGCGGCCTGGTTCGGGTACGTGCAGGGCTCGGCCCTGCAGGCCCCCGAGACCGTCGCCGGCATCCGCCTCATGACCGGCCCGGTGGCCGCCGGCATCTTCCTGGTCGCCGCCGCCTGGGTATGGACCTACCCGATCACGCGCGAGCGGCACGCGGCGGCGCAGGCGGCCCTGGCGGCCGCCGCGGCTCCGACGCCGCCCGCGGGGTAGCATCGGGGCGCATGCGCGAACTGCTGTACGAGGCCGCCAAACACTACCGCCGCGGGAAGTCCCTCGCGGAGCGGGGCGACACGCGTGGCGCGGGCGTCGCGTTCGAGGAGGCGCTGCGCGAGCTGCAGGCCGTGCGCCCGCAACGGATGCGCGACGTCTTGCTGGCGCAGGTCTACCTGTCGCGCCACCAGCTCGACCCCGACGCCGCCGACGCCGCCGCCGATCTTCGGCTCGGTTACGCCTACGCCCGTACCACCGCCGAGCCGAACGTGCGGGCGATCGCCGAACGCCTGTGGGCGGAGGCCGTGGCCAGCGGGCGGCATCGCGCCCCCGCCCGCGCGGCGGCCGCGCGCCGCGACCGCAAGCCACGCGAGGACGGCGACGGCCAGGGCCAGCGCGAGGGCCGCGGGCGCAGCGGGCGCGGCAAGCGCCGTGGCGGCAAGGGCGCCGGCGGCGAGCGGCGCTGAAGGGTCCTGGACCGACGCGATGGCGCTCCACCGCCTCCTCACGCTCGCCCACGAAGGCCGCGGGTCGTTCCTCGGGCTGCTGCGCCGCCTGGTCGAGGTCGAGTCGCCCTCCGGCGACGAGGCGGCCTGCGACCGCATGGCCGACCTGCTCGCCGACGTGCTCGCCGGCGACGGCTGGCGCGTGCGGCGCGACGCGAGGAGCGGCGTGGGCGACGTCCTCGCCGCCGCGCTGCCCGGCACCGGCGACGGACCCGGCACGCTCGTCCTCGCGCATTACGACACCGTCTGGCCGCTCGGCACCCTGAACGAGATGCCGTGGCGCGTGGACGACGCGGAGGACCGCGCGTACGGACCGGGCGCGCTCGACATGAAGGCCGGGATCGCCGGCACGCTGCTCGCGGCCCGCTGCCTGCGCGAGCTCGACGTCACGCCACCCGGCCCCGTCACCCTGCTGATCACCTCGGACGAGGAGGTGGGCTCGGCGGCCAGCCGCGAGCACATCGAGGCCGAGGCGCGGGGCCACGACCGGGTGCTCGTGGTCGAGGGCGCCCGCGACGACGGCGCGCTCAAGGTCGGGCGCAAGGGGGTGGCGGACTACCACCTCGAGTTCACGGGCGTCCCGGCCCACGCCGGCAACGATCCCGATCAGGGTGCCAGCGCGCTGATCGAGCTGGCGCACATGGCGCTGTTCGTGCGCACGCTCGACGACCGTGACGCCGGCACCACGGCGCACCCGACCGTCGCGCGGGCCGGCAGCGCGGTCAACGTGATCCCCGAGCGTGCCCGCCTCGACGTCGACGTGCGCGTGCTGCGCATGGACGAGGCCGAGCGCATCGACGGCGCGCTGCGCCGCTGGCAGCCGCGCGACCCACGGGTGACGGTCGCCGTCCACGGCGGTCTCAACCGACCGCCGATGGAACCGACCCCCGCCAACCTGGTCCTCTTCGAGGAGGCACGCCGCATCGCCGAGAACTGGAACCGGGACCTGGCGTCCGCCGTCGTCGGCGGCGGCTCCGACGGCAACTTCACGTCCGCGCTGGGGATCCCGACGCTCGACGGCCTCGGCGCCTGCGGCGCGGGCGCGCACGCGCGTGGCGAGCACGTCCGCATCCGCGATACGCTCGAGCGCGTCGCCCTGCTGGCGGCGCTGCTCGGCGGCCTGGCGCCGGCGTGATCGCGCCGCTCCTGGCGGCCACGGCCGGCCTGCTGCTCGCCTCCGCCCTGCCGCCGGCCGGGTGGTGGCCCCTGCTGGCCGCGTTGGCGGTCCCGTTCGCCCTCGCGGCCCGGGCGGAGACCGTCCGCGCCGCGTTCTGGGTAGGGGCGGCCTTCGCGCTCGGCTTCTTCACGATCTACGTCGCGTGGCTGCCGCTGAGCTTCGCCGAGCCGGGCCTGCTGGGACCCTGGTTCTGGGCGCTGCACCCGCTGCTGCTCGCCATCCTGGCGGCCACCTGGGGGCTCACGACGGCGGCCGCGCGCTGGCTCGGCGGGCGCGGGACCGGCACCTTGTGGGTGCTCGCGCCCCTGTGGGTGGGGGTCGAGGTCGCGCGCGCCAGCGGCTACTTCGCCTTCCCGTGGGGCACGCTCGGCTACGCCTGGGTGGACGCGCCGGTCGGCCAGCTGGCCGACGTCGTCGGTGTCCAGGGCCTGAGCCTGCTCGCCTCGGTCGTGGCGGCTCTGCTCGCCGCGCCCTGGGTGCCGAGCCCGACGCGCCGCCGCACCGGGCGGTCCCGGCGCACCGTGGTGGCACCCGTGGTCGCGCTCGCGCTGATCGGTGCCGCATGGCTGACGGGTGCGGCCGCCTACGACCGCCACGAGCTGCCGACCGACCACGGTGCCCTGCTCGTGCAGGGCAACGTCGATCCCTTCGGCCGCGCCACGAGCCAGGCGCAGGAGCTCGAGGTCCACCTCGAACTCACCCGCCTCGGCGTCGCCCGCATGGCGTCGCCGCCCGACCTCGTCGTGTGGCCCGAGGGCGCCGTGATCGGCTTCGAGCTCGAGGGCGCGCGCGGGGCGCCCGCGCGCGAGGCGATCCAAGCGAGCGCCCCTGCGAGCGCGTTCCTGGTCGGCGGACGCGCACGGCTGCCGGGCGGCAGCAGCAACGCCGCGTTCTCGATCGCCGACGCGCAGCCGCTCGGGCGCTACGACAAGCACGTCCTCGTCCCCTTCGGCGAGCGGTGGCCCCTCATCGAGACCGCCGAGGGCGTCTACCGCCAGGTGTTCGCCCTGCTGGGCCTGCCGCTGTTGGCGAACACGGTGCCCGGAACGGGGCCCGCCGCGCTCGACAGCGGCGCCGGGCGGCTCGGCGTCGGCATCTGCTACGAGTCCGTGTTCCCGAAGATCACCGCGTCGATGGCGCGCGACGGCGCGGAGGTGCTCGTCATCATCACCAACGACGCCTGGTTCGCCCGCGGCGACGGCGCGCGGCAGCACCTCGACATGGGTCGCATGCGCGCGATCGAGACCCGCCGCTGGCTCCTGCGCGCCGGCAACGACGGCATCACGGCCGTCGTCGACCCCTACGGCCGGGTGGTGGCCGAGCTCGACCGCAGGGTCGCGGCGAGCCTGCCGGTGCGCTTCGGTACCAGCGACGCCGTCACCTTCTATGCCCGCCACGCCGACCGGCTCCCGTGGGTCCTGGCCGGGCTGTCGCTGCTCGGGCTGGGGATCGCGCGGCGGCCACGGCAATGAGCGCGGGCCTTCCTGCGCGGGCCGTCCCGCCCATGAGGGCGGCCCGCACCTGGACGCGCGCGCCCAGCGGGGCTATCATGCGCCCCCGATGAACCTCGTCATCGTCGGCGGCGGCGAGATCGGCGCGCAGATCGCCGAGGCCCTCCACCGCAGCCACAACGTCACCGTGCTCGACCTCGACGCCGAGCGCGAGGACGCCTTCCACGCGATGGACGTCCGGTTCGTGCGTGGCAACGGCGCCGACCCGGACGACCTGCGCGCCGCCGGCGCCGACAGGGCCGATGCGTTCGTCGCCTGCACCCTCAACGACGACATCAACGTGCTCTCCTGCCTGGCCGCCAAGGGACTCGGCGCCAAGGAGACGATGGCCTTCGTCACCCGCCAGCGCTACGTCGACGCCTTCCGGCAGCGTGGCGCCATGCAGTCGATCGGCCTCTCGGTCGACCGCGTTCTGTGGCCGCAGCGGACGCTGGCGCAGCAAATCGTCGACATCGTGCGGGTGCCGCGCGCGCTCGACACCGGCCATTTCGCCGGCGGCCGCATCACGATGGTCGAGTACCGCCTCGAGCGCGGCGACCCCTTCCTCGACCAGTCGTTGACCGAGGCGCGTCTGCCCGACGACGTGCTGGTGGTCGGCGCGATCCGCGAGGACGCGTTCTCCGTCCCCTCCGGGACCACGCGGCTGAACGAGGGCGACAAGGTCGTGTTCATGGGAACCACCGAGGCCATGCGTCGCCTCGAGGCGCGCTTCACGCCCAGCCGCCGGCGGCTGCGCGTGGCGCTCATCGGCGGCGGCAACGTCGGCTTCATGGTGGCGGAGCAGCTGCAGGACATGGGCGTGGACGTCACCATCGTCGAGAACGACGACCCGCGCGCCGACAAGCTCGCGGCGCTGCTGCCCAAGGTGCTGGTGCTGCGCGGCGATGGCACCGACCTCGAGTTGCTCGAGCAGGAGCGACTGGAGGACGCCGACGTCATGGTGGCCGTCACCAGTGACGACGCCACCAACCTGCTCGTGTCGCTGCTCGCCAAGCAGCTCGGCATCCCCAAGGTGATCACCCGCGTGGGCCGCACCCGCAACCGGCGCCTGTTCGAGCGGGTCGGCATCGACGCCCCCCTGACGCCCCGCACGGCGGCGGTGCAGGAGGTGCTCAACTGGCTGAAGATCGACGAGGTCGACCACCTGGCCACCATCGAGGACCGCGCCGAGGTCATGGAGGTCACCTACCCGTACGATGCCGCCCCAGGCGCCGTGCGCACGCTGGGCTCGCCGCCGAACAGCCTGATCGGGGCCATCCTGCGCAAGCAGAAGGTCCTGATCCCTCGGGGCGACACCGTCATCCAGCCGGGTGACCACCTGTTCCTGATCACGACGCCCGACAACGTCGACACCGTCGCTCGCTGGCTGGAACGCCAGGAGCGCGGCCAAGAGGACTGACGCGGGCCGTGTCACCCCACCGAGCGCGCGGCCGCTTCGCGCCGTACGTCCTCGGTACCGCCCTGCTGGCGCTGGCGGCGGTGCTCGCCGCGTTCGCCGTCGGGGCCTTCGCCGCGAGCGAGGACCCCTGGGGCTTCGCGCTGGCGGCCGCCATCGGCCTGGGCGTCGGCCTGCCGCTGCGTTGGGTGGGCCGCACGGGGAGCGAACCCACCCGCCGCGAGGCGCTGGTCGCCGTCCTGAGCCTGTGGCTGCTGTTCCCCCTGGTGGGGCACGTTCCCTACGTCGTGTCGGCCGGCATGACCCCGCTCAACGCGGTGTTCGAGGCGATGTCGGGCTTCACCGCCACCGGTGCGACGGCGATCGCCGACTTCGACGCGGTGCCCTCCTCGCTCTTCCTCTTCCGCGCGTTCAGCCAGTGGGTGGGCGGCGTGGGGATCCTGGTGCTGTTCATCGCGGTCTTCCCTCAGTTGGCCATCGCCGGCCGCCAGATCTTCCACACCGAGATGCCCGGTCCCACCGAGCAGCGTCTCACGCCGCGGTTGCGGCACACCGCCGGTATCGTGCTGTCGGTGTACCTGGCGCTGTCGCTGGTCTGTGGCATCGCCTACGTGATGGCCGGCATGCCGCTGTTCGATGCGGTGGCGCACGCCTTCACGACCGTGGCCGCGGCCGGCTTCAGCCCCCAGGCGCGCAGCTTCGAGAGCTACCACCCGGCGGTCGACTGGGTGGCCGTCGTGTTCATGACGCTCGCCGCCGTCAACTTCGCTCTGCTGTGGCGCGCCTTCGGAGGCCGGCCGCGCGAGCTGTTGCGCGACCCCGAACTGCGCGCGTACCTCGTCATCGTCCTGCTGGTGGGCACGCTGGTCACCATCCAGATCGCCCCCCTGTACCTGCCGGCCGACGCCGTGCGCCACGGCTTCTTCCAGGTGGTATCGATCATGACCACCACCGGCTACGCGTCGGTGGACTACGACGCCTGGCCCGACGCCGCCCGGGCGCTGCTCGTGGCACTCATGTTCATCGGCGGCAGCGCCGGCTCGGCGGCCGGCGGGGTCAAGGTAGCCCGCTGGCTCATCATGGCGCAGCACACGGCGCGCGAGGTCCGCCGGGCCCTGCACCCGCGTGCCGTCCTGCCATTGCGCGTCGGCGACCGGCGGGTGGGTGAGGAGGTCGTGCGGGCGGTCGCCGCCTTCATCGCGCTCTACACCGTGCTGCTCGGCGTCAGCGCCATGACGGTCGCGTGGCTGGGCGAGGACCTGACGACGGCCTTCACCGCCGCGGCCGCGACGATCGGCAACGTCGGGCCGGGGCTGGGGCTGGTGGGCCCGATGGCGTCGTACGCGGACCTCCACCCGTTCAGTCGGGGCCTGCTCACCTTCAACATGTACGCCGGCCGGCTCGAGATCGTCACCGTCTTCGTCCTCGCCACGCCCGGCTGGTGGCGTCTGCCGCGCGCTCCGCGGCGGACGAACCGCCCGCCCGCGCCGCCTGCTGGGCGTAGCCATGGCTAACGCGAGCGGTCGCGTGAGTGCGGTCGCCCCGACTCAACCCTCGGGCCCGAGCGGCCGCGGGCGGACGGCCCCCTTCGTCATCGGCTCGGTGCTCGGCGCGGTCGGCCTGTTGCTGACGGTCTTCGGTACCATCGCCCTGCTGCAGGGCGAGTCCACCGCGGGGTACGCCCTCGGCGCGGTGATCGGCATCGGCAGCGGACTGGCGCTGCGCGCGTGGGGGCGCCCGGGGTCGCCCGAAGCTCGGCACGGCGAGCCGACCCGGCGCGAGGCGCTCGTGGCCCTGCTCGGGTCCTGGGTGCTGGTGCCCGCCATCGGCGCCCTCCCCTTCGTGGGCGCCGGCGTGCTTGGGCCGCTCGATGCCTACTTCGAGTCGATGTCGGGGTTCACCACCACCGGGGCGACGATGATCACCGATTTCTCGGCGGTGGGACCGGTGCTCTTCATGTGGCGGGCCTTCACCCAGTGGATCGGCGGCATCGGGATCATCGTCCTGTTCGTCGGGCTCTTCCCGCAGCTCGCCATCGCGGGCCGCCAGTTGTTCTTCGCCGAGGCGCCCGGGCCCACCGAGGAGCGGCTGACGCCGCGCCTGCGCCACACGGCCTTCGCCCTGCTGGCGGTGTACGGCGCCCTGACGGCCGCCTGCATCCTCGCCTACGACCTCGCGGGCATGCGCACCTACGACGCCGTCGCCCACGCCTTCACGACGATGGCGGCCGGCGGCTTCTCGCCGAACGCCCGTAGCTTCGAGGGCTTGGCCCCAGCGCTCATGTGGGTTGCCGTGGTGTTCATGCTCTTTGCCGGCAGCAACTTCGCCCTGCTCTACCGCGGGTTCGCCGGCCGCAGCTGGGCGATCCTGCGCGACATCGAGCTGCGCAGCTACCTCGGGGTCGCCGCAGCGGTGAGCGTGGCGGTCGCGCTGGTGCTCGCCGCCGACGGCTTCGCGTTCACCGAGGCCTGGCGCCACGCCGCCTTCCAGACGGTGTCGATCCTGACGTCCACCGGCTACGCCTCGATCGACTTCGGCGCCTGGTCCGAGCGCAGTCAGGCGCTGCTGCTGCTGGTAGCGTTCATCGGCGGTTCGGCCGGCTCGGCGGCCGGCGGCGTCAAGGTCGTCCGCTGGGTGATCCTCGTGCAGCACACCAGCCGCGAGGTCCGCCGCACGATGCACCCGCGCGCGGTGCTGCCGGTGCGCATCGGGGGCCGCGTCGTGCCCGAGGACGTGCAGCGCTCGGTCGCCGCCTTCATCACCCTCTACCTGTCCCTTTTCGCGCTGACGACCGTCGCCCTGGTGCTGCTGGGCGAGGACTTCGTCACCGCCTTCTCGGCCACGATCGCCTGCCTCGGCAACATCGGCCCCGGCCTCGCGACCGTGGGACCGATGGCGAACTTCTCCGAGCTGCACCCGCTGGCGAAGGGGCTGCTGATCTTCGCGATGTACGCGGGCCGCCTGGAGGTCGTGACGGTGTTCGCGCTCCTCACCCGCGCCTGGTGGCGGCGGCCGCGCTACGACCGGGGATTCCGGGGGTGAGGTGAAGGCGCGGGCTCAACCGTCCGGCCGCCGTCCGTGAGGCCGCCGCCCCGGCCAGCGCCGCAGCTCGCTGACCAGCATCGCGAGCAGCACCAGCCCGCCCCCGAGCCATCCAGATGGCGGCAGCCGCTCGCCGAGCCACCAGGCGGCGAAGGCGGCGGCGAACACCGGCTCGAGGACGAACACCAGCGCGGCCAGCGGGGCCGCCACGACGCGCTGCGCCGCCACCTGTAGCACCGCCACCAGCGCGGTGGCGACGACCGCCAGGTAGGCGATCGCCCCGTAGGTGGCGAGCGGTACGTCGACGAGCGCGCCACGCTCGGGCCACGCCCACGCCCAGGCGAGCAGCGCCATCGGCAGGTGCTGCATGCCCGCCAGCGAGAACACCGACGCACGCCCGGCCACCTCGCCCAGGTAGACGATGTACAGGGCGTACGCCAGCGCGGTGACGAGCACCCAGACGTCCCCGGCGTTGACCGCGGCGAGTCCGCCCTCGCCGAGCGTCAGGAGCCCGAGCCCGGCGGTGGCGACCAGCGCGGCGAGGTACGCGCGCGGGGCCACCGAGCGGCGCCAGGCGACGGCCGCGACCATGGGCGTGAGCACCACGGCAAGCCCGGTGATGAATGCCGCGTTGGAGGCGCTGGTGAGGCTGAGTCCGATCGTCTGACTGGCGAAGCCGGCGAAGGCGAGCAGGCCGAGCCACAGGGACGGCCACAGCGCCCGCCGGTCGAAGCGCACGAACGAGAAGCAGGCGGCGGCCAGCGAGAAGCGTACCGCCAGCAGCAACGACACGGGGATCGTGTCGAGCGCGTCCTTCACGATGGCGAAGGTCGAACCCCACACGACGGTGATCAGGACCAGGGTGACGACGCCCAGGGTGGGGCTCACGACGCTTCATCATCTCATGCGCCCGCCACCCGCTGTCGGGCGCCGGCGGACGGATCCCCGTGACCGTGCGATGATGCCGCCATGGACGCAGCTCGCATCGGTTTCGGCGAGGACGCCCACCGGCTGGCCGAGGGGCGGCCATTGCGACTCGGCGGCGTGGCGATCCCGGAGGCGCCCCGCGGCGCGGTGGCGCACTCAGACGGGGACGCGCTGCTGCACGCGGTCACCGACGCCCTGCTGGCGGCTTGGGCTCTGGGCGACATCGGCGCGCACTTCCCCGACACCGACCCGGCACACGCGGGCGCGGATTCGGCCGTCCTGTTGCGCCGCGCCCTCGGCGTCGCGCTGGACCGCGCCGCGGGTCGGCGGCCCCGCCAGGTCTCGGCCGTGGTCACGCTCGACCGCCCGAAGCTGGGGGCCCATCGGAACGCGATCGCGGCGAGCCTCGCGTCCCTGCTCGAACTCCCGCTCGACCGCGTCGGGATCACCTTCAAGACCAGCGAGGGCCTCGCGCCCGACCACGTGCAGGCGCGCGCCGTCGTCCTCTGGGGCTGAGGTTCCCCGGATCGGCGCCGCTCGGCGCGGCAGGCGACCGGCCTTCCAACGACGGCGGGCGCGCCAGGAAGACGCGCCCGCTTCTCGAGCCGGAGGTCGGCTCAGCCCAGCGTCAACCAGACGTCGTCGCCCTCGACCGCCACCGCGTGGCACGCGAGCGGGCGGATCGCCGGCATCGTCGGCTTGCCCTCGCGCCGCAGGTCGAAGGTGGCGCCGTGGTAGATGCAGGTGACGACCCCGGCCTCGAAGTCGCCGTCGGAGAGCGGGCGCTTGGCGTGGGTGCAGCGGTCGGGGAAGGCGAACCAGTCGTCGCCGTCGCGCACGACGACCCACTCCTTGCCGCCGGCTTCGACCCGCACCAGCGCGCCGTCGGCGAACTCGCCGACGGCGCCGACCCGCGCTCGCTCCATCAGAGCTTCTCCTTCACGCCCGGCACGCCGAGCTTCGCCTGCACGACGCGC
>Ga0180436_10002480_pt1 | contig 17479 bp, 16 predicted proteins | sample SS_ome_2_FD_132434 | JGI IMG/M metagenome (GOLD analysis project Ga0180436, IMG submission 132434) | Hypersaline lake sediment archaeal communities from the Salton Sea, California, USA - SS_3_S_2 metaG | ecosystem: Environmental > Aquatic > Non-marine Saline and Alkaline > Hypersaline >...
GCGCAACCTGTTCTCGATCCAAGGATCTCTGATCAGCGTTTATCTGCGTCCCGGTGTCTGCACCGGGCATCTGCGTCCCAATTGGTTTTATTTTCGAAATAGCCCATGCTACACAATTTGCACCCCCAAATGTGCCCTTTGGACGATGACGATACACCCAGTTTGCCGGGATAATCTGAGCAGCAGTGAGGTAACAGACTGCAGCACAACCACTGACACTAACCGGTGACTGAATCTGGGTAGAAAGGAAGAACGATGGGACAGAACAGTGTTATCCTGAACGGGACGGCAGGGGCGCGACGGATGGAGCGCACACGCGAGATCAGCGACTATGTGCTGATCACCGGCGCCAGCCAGGGCCTCGGCCGGGCTTTTGCGGAGGAGTTCGCGAAACGCGGCACGGATCTGATCCTGGTGTCGCTGCCAGGGCAGGGTCTGGCACGGACGGCGCACGATCTCACCTGGCGCTACGATGTGCGGACACAATCCTACGAGATCGACCTGACAGCAGAGGGAAGCCCAGAAGCACTGGTCCAATGGATACACAACCGGGGATTCCCGGTGTCGGTGCTGATCAACAACGCGGGCGTGGGCTACAACAGCCGCTTCGACGACTCGACGCTGCGTGAGAACGAGGCCTGCATCCTGCTCAACAACCTGGTGACGGTCAAGATCACACACCTTCTGCTCCCGGAGCTCAAACGGCACGATACAGCTCACATCCTGAACGTCTCGAGCCTGGCCGCGTTCTTCCCCATGCCCTTCATGCCGGTCTACGCACCGTCGAAGACGTTCATCCTGAACTTCAGCCTGGCACTGCGACAGGAGATGCGGGGCAGCCCGGTGCGGGTGAGCGCGCTGTGCCCCAATGGGATCCGCACAAACGCGGCGTGCCGGGCCCAGATCGCGGACAGCGGCCTGGCGGGGAGGCTGACGTGCAAGGATCCCGAGGAGGTGGCGCGCGTCGCGGTGAAGCAGATGCTGCAGGGTCACGACGTGATCGTCCCCGGGTTGCTCAACAAAATGCTGGCTGCTGTGGGCACGACCGTACCCCGCACGTTGATCACCCGGGTGATCACGCAGTTCTGGGGCAAGACGGCCCAGCGCGCCCGAGCGACGACCAGGAAGACGCGCCGCAGGAAGCATAAGAGCGGAGTTTCCCCGGTAGAAGCGTAGGCGCATATCGCAATGAAGCGCGGCGCAGGAAGCAGCGCCAGTTGACGGGCGGGGCCTTTTGATTAGTATGGAGGTACTATGACTTTATCATCCGTTGCGTTGGTTCGCTGTGACAACTACGATCCAGAGGCGGTGTACGGCGCACTCAAGCGCGGCGCCGAGCTGTTGGGCGGGCTGGACCGCTTCGTGCGGCCGGGCGAGCGGATCCTGCTGAAGCCGAACATACTGGCGGGCGACGCACCCGAGCGGGCCGTCACCACTCACCCTTCAGTGCTGGCGGGCACGGTGCGGCTGTTCCGCGCGGGCGGCGCGTCGCTGGTGTTCGGGGACTCACCGGGAATGGAGAACGCGGTGCACGCGGCGCGCGGCTCGGGCCTGCAGGAGGCCGGGATCCGGGCGGGTGCGGAGCTGGGCGAATTTGGGGCGGGCCGGACGCTGGAGAACCCTGAGGGCTCCCTGGTTTCGAGCCTCCCCATCGCGCAGGCGGTGCACGCCTGCGACGGCCTGGTGAACCTGCCCAAGCTGAAGACGCACCAGCTCACGCGGATCACGGGCGCGGTGAAGAATCCCTTCGGCTGTATCCCGGGCAAGCGGAAGGCGCTCTATCACGTCCAGTTCCAGGACGTGCTGGAGTTCTCCGGATTCCTGGCCGAGTTGAGCCTGCGCCTGAAACCGCGGCTGCACGTCATGGACGCGATCGTGGCGATGGAGGGAAACGGCCCGCGGAACGGCACGCCGAAAGCGCTGCGAGTGCTCATCATGTCGGATGATCCGGTGGCCGTGGACGCGACGGCCTGCCGCATCCTGGATATGGACCCGGAATTTGTGCCGACGACCGTGATGGGCCACGAGGCCGGCCTGGGGCACTATCGGGCGGATGACATCCAGGTCCTGGGCGACCCGCTGGAGTCCTTCGTCCGGCCGGACTTCGCGGCGGTGCGCAAGCCGGTGTACAACAACGCGTCGTATGCCTATTACAACTCGATCAAGAACCTCGTCGTGCCGCGGCCCGTGATCGACGCGAAGAAGTGCGCGACGTGTGGCTTGTGCGCGCAGGCATGCCCGGTCCCGGGAAAGGCGCTGCGCTTCGAGGATGGGAACCGGGACAGGCCGCCGGTCTACGACTACGACGCCTGCATCCGCTGCTACTGCTGCCAGGAGATGTGCCCGGTGGGAGCCATCGACCGCAAGACGCCGCTGCTGGGACGGGTGCTGCGGTTGGGGTAGAACGCTGAGGCACTGAATCACTGATGGAATCGGCATCCTGGGCGGGGTCAGGCGCCGGCCATAAGCGCGATAGCGGCGCGGAAGCGGGTGCTGGAATGCCTGATAGCGCGGGGGAGAGCGCGCGTCTAGGGCAAGCGAAGGCACCACTTCTGCAACAGCGGGGCTCCCACCTCTTGGAGCCATTTCCGAGTTGACAGCGTATCCATTTTATGATATTATAGAACATATGTTCTATTTTGTCAAGGATGAGTTGGAGCGATGAAAACTCAATGGCGGTGTCACGTGAGAACCCTCATTCCGATTTGCCTATGGCCTGGCCATAGGTGATCCAACCACTCAGTGTTTTGCTTATGGTCTTACCATAGGTCGCTTATGGCCAGGCCATAGGTGACTTATGGCCAGGCCATAACGAATAAGATTTAAGAAAAAAGATAAATATATATACATGGAAAGGAGAAAAAGAAACAAAACACGGTCGACAGTGAAAAGTGAACAAGGACGTAGGCCGGGAACAGTGAGCAGTGTTGGGGGAGAACCGGGGCACTGGGCAAGGCCAGATCTGTTAGTGCGGCCCTTCAGCATCCGGCATGAGGTCAGGGCTGGCCGCAAGCACGATTGCGACGCGGGAGCGGGAGTTGGCGGGCGTGCTGCAAGGGATTTTGCGAGAGGAGGTGGAAAGGACTATAATCCAGGTGAGCGAGATGTCCCAATTTCTCGCCCGCCTTGCAGCGACCGCGACACCTAGCGAACAAGTAGACCTGTATGGATATCTCGTTGGCCCAGAGCGTGGAACTCAAATGCCCGGCGTGTGGAAAGAGCTTCAGCGCGGGGATCTGGCTGGTCGTGGACGGGAGCGCGCGACCAGACCTGATCGAGCGGGCGCGCGCGGGTAGGCTGCAGGGCGTGCCGCGCCAGATGCTGCAGGTGGTATTGGCGGCGGACCCAGATGCAGCGCTCCAGGAGATGGAGGCAGAGGCAGCCCGGCAACTGGAACGATTGCGGGAGGAGGATCCCGAGGCCTTCGCCGAGCTGGAGGCCAGTGCGCGGGAGGCAAGAGAGCAGGAACCGCTGCTTGGAACAATCCAGGCGTTCATCCAGGCCAAGACGTGGACCGAGTCACAAGACATCGTGGCGGCTCACCCTGAGCTTCTAGGCGACGAGGCCGACGAGATTCTGGGGCGGCTGGTCGAGGGAGCGGAATCCCGGGGAGATGAGAATGCGGCGCGTGCCTTCCGGGAACACCGAGATCTGCTGCGGCGCTGCCGGGAAGAAGGCATCGAGACCGCGTTCGCGGAGGAGATGGCGCCCGACGTGCCGGCAGCCGTGAAGCCGCTCTTGGAGGAACTGTCGCAGCCCAGCAGCATCACAGACATGCCCCGCCGGATCGAGGTGTGCAGGCGCGCACTCGACCTGCTGTCACGGACGGAACACACCCACCTGTGGGCCGCGATTCAGAGCGAACTGGGGAACAGCCTGGCTCAGAATCCACTGGGCGACCGCGCCCAGAACATCGAGGACGCCATCGACCACTACCAACAAGCCCTGGACGTGTTCAAAATCCACTTACATCCCGATGATCATCGCCGCGTACAGCGGAGCTTGAGCCGGCTCACCCTGGATCAACACCGCTGGGCTGACGCGCGAAAAGCAGCGCAAGCCGCAATCGATGCGGGCAATCTGTTGTACAACCTGGCGGCTATGCCGGGCGACCGCCAGAGCGAACTGCAGAAAACACGCGGGCTGGCGGGCGTGCTGGCATACGCGCTGTGCCAACGTCCTGATACCGCGGCAGAACAGCTGCAAGAAGCAGTCGTTGCGCTGGAGGAAAACCGCGCACGCTGGCTCAGTGAGGCTCTCGCGCTACAGACGGCGAGACCGCCGGATGTGCCCGACGAGGTCTGGGACTCCTTCGCCGTGCAGCGTAATCTCGTCGGGGAACTGCTGGCCGAGGCGCGCCTTCCAGATGACACGCCGGCCAGGCGCGATGACTCGACTCTCACCAGGGCGATGCACGAGGCACAAGAGTGTCCCGACGAGATGAGAGAGCAAGTCCGAGCACACGCCCCCGATTTCCTGCCCAAGGCGATCTTCGCGGACGTCCGGGAAGCTGCGAGCGACACCCCGCTGGTGTATCTGACCACCACTGAGGTCGGTGGCCTGGCACTGCTGGTCACAGGCAGCCAGATCACACCCGTGCAGCTCGGTGAACTGACGACTGCAGCCATTGAAAAGCGATCACAAACCTGGCCAGACCTGTATGATGAAACTGCTCTCGGCTGGATGCGAGACGCGGCACTGAAGAATCTGATCGAGGCGCTACAAGATCACGGACTCCATCGAGTCGTGCTGATTCCAACGGGCCGCCTGAGCCTGCTGCCCCTGCACGCAGCGCTGCCTGATGATATCGCCGTCTCCTATGCCCCGAACGCACGGGCTCTACGTGTGGCCCGGGAACGTGCCGGGCGATTGGCCAGCACCCTGCTGGACCTCTTCGCGGTGGATGATCCTCTGAGCAATCTAGAACATTCGGAGGCAGAGGTGAATGCCGTCGCCAGCCATTTCGAGAATCCCTGGCTGGCGCGAGGTTCCCGGGCCACATGGAACACAGTCCTGCAGGGGATGAGGGAATGCAATCTCTGCCACTTCTCGTGTCACGGCTACTTCAGCCCAGAGGAGTCACTGGACAGCGGGCTCGAACTTAAATGGGGACAGCGGCTGAAACTTCGTGACATACTGGCAGAGCACCTGAGCGACAAACGCCTGGCGTTCCTTTCGGCCTGCCAGACGAACCTGCCGGATCCTCGTGCGATCGACGAGGTCATCAACTTGCCCAGCGCCTTCCTCCAGGCCGGGTTTGCGGGCGTGGTCGGCACCCTGTGGTCGGTTGGCGAGGAGAGTACATTCGCACTGGCGAAACGGTTCTACGAAAGCTGGCTGGATGAGGGCCTCGATCCGCCGGAAGCGCTGCACGAAGCGCAGATGTGGATGAAGACGAAGACCAAATGGTCGCGACCGTACTATTGGGCCGGCTTCACGTATACGGGCGTCTAGGCGAAAGGAGCACGCAATGGCAGAGAAAGTACCTGACGGTTCGGCAACCGAAGAACCAGAGAACACCCGCCTGGCGGGGGGCGATCTATTCGGCACACCAGATTCGCCCGTGCGATACCAGTGTGAAACACACGGGGTCGTGCTGGCGCTGGACGTGCTCTGGAGGCGCGATGACAAGCCCTACTGCCCGACTTGCGGCGCACCACTGACGGTGATCATCGACAAGATTTAGATCAGATCGGAGGATTCCGATGTTGGACACGTTTCTGGAAAAGGCCGAGGGGCTGCTGAACAAACGCTTCCTCGTGGCGTACTGGTTCCCCGTGCTGGTGTGCCTCGGCGCGGACGCGGCGCTGCGCGGGTGGGTGTATGGTTGGAGCGCGACGCTGGGCACGTGTACGGCGTGGACCTGCCCTTCTGGTGGCCGCGCCTCTGGACGCAGGTGCCGGAGGCGGAACAGGTGGGCGCAGAGGATGCCCTGACCGCACTGGTGACGCTGCTGAACCTGGCGACGCTGTGGTTCGTGGCGGCGATCGACGGGATGGTCTTCCTGCTGCGGTGCGGGACAGGGGCGGGGCAGTGGTGGTGGCTGGTGCTGGCCGCGGGATGGGCGCTGGTCTGGGTCTGCTACGAGGCTGCCGTGGTCCAGGCAAGGAGTTATGGCCAGAAGCTGCGGACGGCGGCGGACCTGCACCGCTTCGAGCTGCTGAAGACACTCGGCGTGCCGCTGCCGAAGGACCTGGGCGAGGAGCGGGCGCTGTGGAAGCGGCTGTTTGACTGGATGTACGGCTATGATCTGCGCAGCGGGTTGCAGGTGGCGTATGAGCACGAGGAGGAACAAAAGGAGGGCACCGAGGCAGAGCGGAAAAAGACGCTGCTGGAATGGTTGGGGTTTGGGGGAAAGAGGTAACGCGCTGAAACGTGTTAAGCCCAACATCCTGCCATCCTCACGTCGAGAAGTCGCAGCGCCCTCTCCGGAGGGATGCCGCGCCGCTGGTTGAGTGACGCGCCGTCTTCGGCGCGTTGTATCGAAACCAAGGCGCGGACAAGGGGCTGCCAGCCATGCGGCCGCCGCCGGGTGGCTCTCTCGTACAGGAACGTGTCCAGCGAGCTGGGTTTCGATACGCGACCGCCCGCGGTCGCACCTCAACGCCCGACTGCAAGCGACCGTCTTAGGTCACCGCGGTCGCCTCGTCTCTACACAGCACCCTCCGCCACACCCACCAGCGCGCGCAGGTTCTCGGTCGGTGTGGTGAGCGGGACGGCGCACTCGGGCGAGAGGATGTGAATCCCTCCGTCGATCGCCCGGCGACACGCCGCAGCGACATCCGCGGGCGTGCCCCCGAGCAGCACCTCGGGGTTGTTGATGTTGCCCATCAGGGTCATGCGCCCAGCGGCGGACTGCAGCGCGTCGGGGAGCCTGACCTGCGACTCGAGGTGGTAGCAGTCGAAGCCGGCCTGGGCGAAGTAGGCGATCCGGTCGGTCGTATTGCCGCAGCAGTGGAGGACGGTGGGGCACCCCACGGCAGCGACGATCTCCTGGTGCAGCGGCAGCAGCATATCACGGTAGGCAATGGGCGAGACCATCCCGCCGGTGGCGTGATCGGCGAGGCAGATCACGTCGGCGCCGGCCTGCATCTGGGCGCGGGCGAAGGCGATCGGGACGGCCTTGAGCACCTCCAGGGAGCGCCTGGCCCGCTCGGGGTCGGCGATGGTGTTGATGAGGAACTCCTCCACGCCCATCAGGTGGTACGAGAGCGACCACGGCCCCATGACCTTGCCGACGATGACCACCCGCTCGCCGACCTGCTGGCGCAGCAGGCGCAGCGCATCGAGCACGACCTGTATTGACGGGGCGGACATCCAATGATCGGGGAGACACATATCGGCGGCGCGGGCGAAGGGGAACGATCGGGCGCCGGGCATCATCAGCGGATCACCCCAGTCGATCTCGCAGCCCAGCGCAGCGGCCTCCTGGACGACGCTGAAGACGGGCATGACGGTATCGTAGCCGAGCACCTCGTGCCCCGCGGCGGCGAGGCGCGCCATGGTCGCCGCATCGCGATGGGCCTCCGGGAAGTGGGCGTCGCACGCACCCATAAGCTCGACGGTGGCGACGGAGACGACGTTGCCCACCGGCAGACGATCGACGGCTCCGCCAAAGAGCGCAGCCAGAAAACGGCGCTTGGGTGACATTACTGGTCGCATAATGAAGTCCTCTCAGAAAATCGGCAGCTTCTCGCCGAGCACGGGCAGCGGTTGGCGGATGTTCACGTCCCACCAGGCCAGCACGAGCGCCAAGTACTCGCGGATCTCCCACGAGTAGCGCATCCTGGAATACTCGCGCCGGTCCGCCACGAGGCCAACGCTGTCGATAGCCATCGCATCGCACAGGTAGAGGCTGCGCGCCAGGTGAAATCGCTGGGTTACGACGACAGCCTCAGTAACCCCAAAGATGGCCTGGGCTCGGTAGCAGCTATCGTAGGTGCGCCGCCCGGCGTAGTCGAGCACGATATCCTCGCCAGGGACACCCAACGCGACTGCGTAGTCGAGCATGCGCTGCGGCTCGTTGTATTCGACGACGCGGTTATCCCCGCTGAAGAGCAGCTTCTGGACAAGGCCGGCCTGGTACAGATCGACGGCTGTGGCCACACGATCGGCCAGCACGGGCGTCAGCGAGCCATCGGCCCACAGGCCGGCGCCCAGGACGATGGCCACGGGGCGCGGCGGGACGTCGCTCGACTGCTCGTAGATCCGGTCGCGCATCTTCAGCTCCACCCAGAGCCGCAGGCCGCCGGTGAGAAGAATCGCGGCCAGTCCGAGGCGCGCGGCCCATGTCACGACACGCTTGAGACAGCCCCTCAAGGCAGCGACTCCAGAATGTTCGTCAGGGAGTTCGCGTCCGGCGCCTGGATGAAGGTGACGTAACGCCCCACCCTGCGCAGGTGGAGCCCGCCCGACGCAGCCTGCCACCAGCGCCCGCCCAGTCCCCGGCGGGGAGCGATGGGCTCCACGGGGTAGAAACGTTGGGTGATCAGCGAGACCAGCGCCTGTTCGTACTCGCCCGCTTCCGCGGTATTGTCCCAAAGTGTGCGCCAGACCAGGATGCGGCTTCCGTCCTCATACTCCCACACCACGAAGGTATCCCCATCCCAGCCATCGACCGCCTGCCAGGCCGCGTGCTCCGGGATAGCGCTGGCCAGATAGAGGCCGGCGACGAGCTCTCCTAGTGTGTCCTCCAGAACGAGGGCCCACCCATTGCCAAGCACCGGCGCCAGACTGGGCACAACAACCAGAGCAGGCACATCGCCCTTCTCGAGGTAGCGCTCGGGGTGGAGAATATGCTCGGTTGAGCGGGGAGGATCCGTGTAGGCCGCATTGATGGCAGCCCACCCACCGGCGCGATAGAGTGTATCGGCAAACATAGGCCCTTCCCAGTAGGGGAAGCGCTGGATCCGTTCCCAGGACTCGGCTTCATCGATGGCTGAGCCATACCTGGTCTGCGCGCCCGACGAGACCAAAGCAGCCAGGGCATCCCAATCCGCCAGCGCGGGGTCATCGTAGCGATAGCGCGCGGTCAACAGCGTAGCATCCCCCTCCACGAGGGCCTGAACAGCCAGGCGTGCATCGGTCGTCGTTGCCCGCGCGTCGAGCGACTCGAGGTCGAAGTTCTGATCCTGCAGCGCGTAGGCATAGGCGTGCGCCAGCAATGCCTGATCATCCAGGCTGCTCCCCTCACGCTCGGTCGCGATGTAGAGCTGATCGAGCTCCGGCACGTAGAACCCGGCGACCTGGGGTGCGCGAACGCGCACCGCGACCTCAGGCAGCAGACCAAGCGCCATATACGGGAACAACTGCGCTTCAGGATCGCGATCTACGTGCACCTGCTGGACCTGAACAGCCATTTCGCGAGGGTCGAGAAAACTGAGGGGCAGCTGCGCCCGTGGCGTCAATTCACGCAGCACCTCAACCTGGTGTGCGATTTGGTAGAAGAGCCGTGCTGCCTGCACCTGCGACAGAACGCCCTCTTCGATATCAATCGCAGGGCCAGGTGTGAATGTCGGCGAGGGCGTGGGCGGCAGGGACGCGAACGTGGGCGTAGGGGGCGGTGGCAATTCCTCGATATTGTGTATGGCAGTCACAGCGAAACCGACCAGCATGCCCAACACAACGATGGTAGCGCCCACCAATGCCGCGACGGTGCGTCGTTGGCGACGCGTAAATCCGGATGCGCTCACCCGAGGGCCTCAATCTGCTGTTGGATCAGCGTCTCGATGCCGCCAACCGCCAGGTCAAGCAGCTGGTCCAGTGTCTCCCGTGAGAATGGCTCGCGCTCGGCCGTGCCCTGCACCTCGATGAGCCGGCCATCGGACAGCATGACGACGTTGAGGTCGACATCCGCCACGTGATCCTCAGCGTAGCACAGGTCGACCATGGGCCGGCCGTCGACGACACCGACGCTGACGGCAGCCAGCGGAGCTTTGAGCGCCGCCTCCGGCGCGAGTCCCTCCACACCCAACCAGCGCAGGGCCAGGGCCAAAGCAACATAGCCGCCGGTTATCGACGCGGTGCGCGTCCCGCCATCCGCCTGGAGGACATCACAATCGACCAGGATGGTCCGCTCACCCACGAGGTCAAGGTCGACTGCGGCGCGCAGCGATCGTCCAATGAGGCGCCGGATCTCCTGCGTGCGTCCCCGCAGCCTCTGAGTCTCTCGCGGGGTGCGCGTGTGGGTAGAGCGGGGCAGCATCGCATATTCGGCGGTCAACCAGCCGGCGCCTCGCCCCGCCATCCACCGGGGCACGCTTTCCTCAATAGAAACGTTGCACAACACACGCGTGTTACCCATCTCCACGAGAACGGAGCCCTCAGGGTAGTCCACGAAATCCAGTGTGAAACAAACCGGCCGGATCTGATCGGCCCGCCGTCCATCGGGGCGCAATTCAGGATTGGTCATAGTGTCTGCGCTCCTGCCGCTCAGGGCGAGTATCACCCCTCAACGATGGTCACGGTTTCGATAACGTCTCCCACGACAATCGATTGCACCACGTCCATGCCCTCCGTGACTTGACCGAATACGGTGTACTGGCCATCTAGGCCCGGCAGTGGATCGAGTGCGATGTAGAATTGGCTGCCGCTGGATTCGCGTTCAGGGTTGACGTTGTCCGCCCGACGGGCCATGGCGATGGCGCCCTGGGTGTGGATCAGATCGATCTCGGCCGGCACCGTGTAGCCCGGCCCACCGGCGCCATTGCCCGCCGGATCGCCTCCCTGAATGACGAAATCCTCCACGACTCGATGGAAGGTCAAGCCGTCATAAAAGCCCTCCCTGACCAGGAAGACGAAGTTGTTGACCGTCTGCGGCGCCGCGGCGGCATCCAGCTCGGCGACGATATCACCCTTGGATGTGACGATCGTCGCCACGTAGCGCTTGCTCGCATCGATCTGCATCTCCGGACGATCGGCGTACATGTCGACGCGGGCCACCGGGTCAGCAGGCATCGAATCGGGCCGCGGCTGGCCCGGGCCGGACATGAACCACCAGGCGACCAGAATCAGGAGGATACACACGGCTGCGACGATGCCAATGTATCCCCAGGATTTCTTTGAGATCTTCCAACCGGCCTGCTGCTTCGATTTCGCCGAGGACGGTTTCGCCGGACGCTGATACGTCTTGACAGACTTCTTGGACTGCTTGCTGCGCTTGGACGTCATAGCCAATCACCTCCGTCGATGGGTGCACTGGGATACGCGCCTGAACTACAGGCGCACCTAAACTGCAGGCGTGCCCAAACCACACAGGCGCGCCTAGACTGCAGGCGCGCCTAATGTAGCACGACTTGACCAATCGGACAACTCTGTGCCAGGTATAGCCCTGAGACGGACTCAGGGACACTGGTAAAGCTACAAGTCTTAGAGAGTCTCGCCGCTCCGGCTGCGAAAGACGCGGTATGACTGGAGTACAACCGCCGCCAGGGAGATCTTCAGCAGATCGCCGGGAACGAAGGGCGCCAGGCCAAGGGCCAGGGACTTCTCTGCGCCAACGGTGACCGCCAACCAGGACACACCGAACAAGTAGATTACTGCACTCCCGATAGCCAGCACGAGCAGCAAAGCCGCAGGCCGCCGCGCCACCCAACGCTCACACAGCAGGCCCACCAGGAAGGCAGCCGCTACAAAGCCAACCAGATAGCCGCCGGTGGGTCCGGCGAGCCGCGCCAGACCAGCCATCCCGGTCGAGAAGACGGGCAAGCCCATCACACCCGAGCCCAGGTACATCAGCAGGCTGCCGGCGCCGCGTCTGCTGCCCAGCAGAGCGCCCACCAGAAGCACGGCCAGGGTCTGGCCGGTCACGGGTACAGGCGTAAAGGGCAAGGGGATCACAACCTGAGAGAACAGCGCCACACACAGGGCACCCAGCGCCATCAACACACCATCGGAGAGCAGCGTGGCCCAGCGAGCCGAACGCTGCCTCAACACCTGTCGCGAAGTATCCGCATAAATCACTTTGTACACCCTCCTCACATACTGGTTTTATGACCTGCGCCATTATAACACAACTCTACCTGTTTCAAACACCGAGCGCGGGTGAAGGATGCGCTCACGAGTGGGCTCCCCAATATCGGGCCGATGTGGTGCTTAGCAAAATAACTCGGGTATGTGCCCCTTGCCGTGGTTGTGGACGCAGGAAGTCGCGTCGCTGGTTGAGTGACGCGCCATCTTCGGCGCGCTGTATCGAAACCAAGATGCGACAGTTCCTTGTTGCCTGGTCAATTTCTTAAGGTTCATATTGGGCCGACATCGGATGGACAATTGACTCGGAAAAGCAGATCGCATACAATAGAAACATCCCCCGCGCAGTTCGGGACAGTCACGGACATTCAGCAGTTATGGGAGAGCATATGAACTCCTCCAATCCGCAAGTGGCCGGGTGGTCACCCCCACCGGGCTTCATTCCACTGCCCTCGGAGGTTACGGGCATCTCGGTGTATGCACCGGCCCCAGAGGAAAAGCACGAACAGACCCAAACGTTCAAGTGCCGCTTCTGTGGCGGTGCAATCGCGTACAGCACGAGTGAAGGCGAACTGACGTGTCCGTATTGCGGAAAATCCCAACGCATCGAGGCGGAGGCGGTCGGACAGACCGCCGCAGAGTACGAATTCACCGAAGAAACACTGGCCCGGGCGCGGTATGGATGGGGCGAGGAACGGGTGGAGCTCGCGTGCGAGGCTTGTGGCTCCGTCGTGGCGGTGGCGCCCAACTCACTGACTGATACGTGCGCGTTTTGCGGTTCGCATCGGGTGCTGGCGCGAAATGCCGCCGGCGATATTCTCCGCCCGACGGCTCTCATCCCGTTCACGATCGACCGGGAGCATCTGCAGGCCCGCGTGAACGAGTGGCTCGGACGGGGCTGGATGCACCCGTCTGCGCTGCGAGGCGCCGGCGGTCTGCGCGAGCTGACGGGCGTCTACCTGCCCCACTGGACCTTCGATACGCACGCCCGAGCCGAATGGCGCGCCGAGGTAGGCCACCTCAGGACAGAGCGCTATCGTCAGGGTGGCGAGTGGAAGACACGCACGACGATCGAATGGCGCTGGCAGTCCGGGTCCGTCGCGCTGCCCGTCGACGACCTGCTCATTCCAGGCACCGGCAAAGTCAGCCAGGTCATCCTCGAAAAGGTCGCACCGTTCGATCTGGACAGCCTCGTGACCTACGATCCCGGCTACCTGGCCGGCTGGCAGGCGAAGATCTACGATGTGACACTGCCAGAGGCATGGAGCAAAGCAAAAAACCAGATCCGTGAACAGATCAAGGGGAAATGTTATGCTGACACCGGTTCAACCCACGTACGAAGTTTCCGGATGTCGGTCGACTTCGATGAGGAGCACTGGCGGCACGTCCTGTTGCCAGTCTATCTGGCTTCATACAAATTTCAGGATCGCACGTTCCAGATCATGGTAAACGGCCAGAGCGGCGCAGTTGCCGGACAGAAACCGGTGGAGTGGCTGCGCGTTTGGCTCGTGATCGCCGCGCTGCTTGCACCGGGCATCACGATCAGTTTGATTGGGCTGCTGACACTGGTCCTGGGTATCGGGGTTCTGGCGCTGATCCTGGGCGGCATCCTGTTCATCGCCGGCCTGATCGGGGCCTTCTTCATATTCCAGAAAGCCCAATCCTGGGAGGAGGCATGATGACCGGCGCCAACGCCAGCAACAAAGCCAGCACAGGTTACGCGCGAGAAATGTATGACACCCACAAATGGGGAATGCCGCTGGTCGCCATCTCCTGCCCGCAGTGCAAGAACAGCCATCTGGTTCCACTGAAGTCAGTTCCCGAGCGGTGCCCGTTCTGCCGGCATGCTCCCATATCGGCCGGGGATACCGGGCCGGCACTGGCTCCGCCGGAACAGGTTATCCCTTACACCCTCTCGGAGGGAAAACTGACCGGCATTCTGGACCGTTGGGCGCAGGGCGTGCGCTTTCGCCCGGACGGCATGGATCCCGGCCTGCTGGCCCAGCGCGCCCAGCGCTACATGGTGCCCATGTGGCTGGTGGATAGCCGAGTACAGGGCAGCTGGCAGGCAGAGATGGGCTTCGATTACCGGCTGCGCAGTTACGAAGACCAGTACAGCGACATGGCTGGCTGGGCTTCCCAGCAGGTCCAGGAGACGAAGGTGCGCTGGGAACCACGCGCAGGCGAGATCGGGCGAGCCTACGATAATGTGGCAACTGCAGCGTTGGAGGATCATCGCCGGGTAATGCGCCGGCTCGGCAGCTACAAGCTGGACGAACGCATCGGCTACGAGCCTGAGCACGTCGAGAATGCGGCGGTCCGCATCCCGACGCGAGCCCCGGATGCTGCCTGGCCCGACGCCAAAGCTGCGCTCAACCAGCTGAGCAAGCTGGAATGCACTCAGGCCAGTGCGGCCGATCACGTCCGCGGATTTGAGCTCGACGCACAGTACGGTGATACAACCTGGACCCAACTGTTGCTGCCAGCCTACGTCACCTGGTACGCAGAGGGAGATAACACCTGGCCCGTGGTAATCAACGGGCAAAATGGCCATGTGGACGGCATGCGGCGTGCATCGGCGCGGAAGGCCGGGGTAACATCGCTGATCATCGGCATTGTTGCGGCGGTATTGGTTATTCTGGGAGGAATCCTGACGCTGGCGGGGGCGGTATTCCCACCCGGCGCCGTGGTGGGTATCATCCTGCTCATCATCGGCGTTATTCTCGGCCTCACCGCCCCAATTCCTGCAGTCAGCGTCTGGGCGCACAACCGGAACGCGTCACTGGCCAACTGGCTGTAAGCATGCAGGACTTCGCGTCACACTTTTACCCATAGTCCGGTCTTGTGGCTCAGCGGCCGTCACCGATCTGAGACCTATCAAGCAGGACGAAGCCCCGTTCGTAGTGAACGGGGCTCCAAGAACAAGAGATGCTTATCACAGAGTTGGATCGTGCCTCATATTACACTGACGAGATTGCTGTAGACGTTGCCGATGGCAGGGCCCAAAATCACCAGAACGACAATAACCACAAGAGTGATCAAAACAAGAAGTAATGCGTATTCAACTAATCCTTGCCCTTCCTCGGCGGGCAAAAACAGCATCGACCTCACCTCCCTTCGCAGTATGCGGATGTAGACATCGGGAATAAGTGCTGGCACAATCCTATCAGTTCTTAAGGAGCGAGAATGAAGCCACAGCTGTTCGCCTTAGTCACCGCCCTTGCCTGGGGCATCGGAAGCTACCTGGAGAAGAAAGGCCTCCACCAAGGGAACCTCTCTCCGCAGATGGGCATCACAATCCGCACGGCCGTCGCCCTTGTCATTCTCGCCATTGCCAGCTTTCCAGATTGGAAGAGCGTGCCTCAGGCCGGTGTGAGACCACTGCTCTACATGGTAATCGGCGGCGGCGTCCTGGCAGGCTCCGTGGGGATGCTGTCCTTCTACATAGCAATCAAGGGAGCTCCCCTGGGCAAAGTCATGCCGATCGCTTTCACATCACCACTATTCGGCGTCCTGATCGGCCTGACCTTCGGTGGTGAACCGCTCACACTGAAGAACGTCGCAGGTATGACAATGACAATAAGCGGCATCGTGCTTCTAACCGCAGGATAGGCAAGCGATTGAATAGCCGCACACTGCCGCCCTCTACAGGGTAAGCCAAAAACCCGCGCAGCGCAATGGTACTGTGGTACTATACGAGAGAAGGAAGAGGGAAAAATAAAACGCCCACTGATGTGGGCGCCTCAGTGGCGACGCCCAGATTTGAACTGGGAACCAAGGGCTTATGAGTCCCCTGCTCTGCCATTGAGCTACGTCGCCGTTTCATTTTCGAGCAGCCGTGATTATACCTGAAACACGGTGGTATGTCAAACTTCGACTACGCAGGCAGCCGTAAATTCCACTGAATGACACTTGTATGGTATAATTGAAACATCTGTGCAATCTTAAGCACCATGCTATATCAGTAGTAAGTTACCCGCGGACGTGAAGGAATGCGCTGAGCAATGGCCGTTGGCGACAAACGCACAAGCCGACTACGCTGGACCAAACTAGGTGTCTTCCTCGCCTCAGCAACTGCTTCCTTTCTGCTTGCGGCTTATTTATACGTAGGCGAGTCCGTGTCCCTCATCACCTGTCTGTGCATCTGGCTCTTGAGCGTTGCCCTGACCATCATCCTCGTTGAGCTGGTATTCCGAAGTCACGAACGACTCGAGTGCCAGTTACAGTCAGAAATTTCGAAGCACCGCATGACGGAACGCGCGCTGAACGAGGGCCAATCACAGCTCACCGGGCTTTTCAACAAGACCCCTGCACTGGTTTTCGCCACCGACCGCGTCGGATATATAACAATGTTCGGAGGAGAGGGCCTCGAATCGCTGTCACTCACAGTTGATACCCCGCTGGGACAACGGCTGTGGGATGTACTGCCGGATTCCCCTGAGTTGGCTGACGCCGTTCGTCGCTCGCTTGGCGGCGAAGCAGATCTTTCACGAACCTTCGATCTGGGCAACCTGCTATTCCATATCCGTTGCAGTCCCTCAAGGGATGACAGTGGCGTCGTCACCGGCGCGATCTGCATAGTGACTGATGTGACGGGCGAAGTTCTAACACGTGAAAGACAACTGCAGGCCGTAGTCACTGGGGCGCCGATTGTCGTATTTACGACAGATCTGCGGGGTATGATTACGTCTACCATCGGCCCGGTGCATCCCGAGAGTGCTCTCCCAATTCTGGCCGTGGGCGACTCGGTAATCGACGTATTTGTCGAGGCAGACGATTTCGCCGAGAAGTTCCACAGCAGCCTCACCGGACAGCCAGTTACAGCAGAGATTGAGATTGCCAACCACACACTGGGAATACAGCTGAGTCCAACCCTGGCAGATGATGGAGCCGTGATTGGGGTCACAGGCGTAACCACTGACCTGACAAAGCAGGAACGCACACGACGGTTCTTCAACACACTCAATCAGACAGCACGATTCATGGACCAGGCAGCGACCCCGGACGAGGTCCACGACGCCGCCGCGCGGGCGCTCACGCACATGGGCCTGACATGCTGGGTGCTGCTCACCGATGAGACACAGGAAACACTGCACGCCAAGCACCTGGGGTGCAGTGACATGGCAGCCAAGGCACTCGAGAATCTGACGGGATACGCTATTGAGGAGGCAGCAATCTCCGTACAGGCATGTCAGGCATGCAGCCGGACTATCTGGCAGAAACAGACATCCTATGTCTCCGATGCCGTAGGACTCCTGGACCAATTGCTTCCAAAGGAGTTCGAGGGCCAGGCCGCCGTGATCGCACACATTCTCGATCTCAACCGGGCGATCCTAGCGCCGCTCGTCGTTGACGGAGCGGTGATGGGGATCATCGCAGTGGCATCGCAAAGCCTGATCCCAGAGGACATTCCTGCAATCACGGCATTTGCTCACCAGATGTCGGCAGCGTGGTATCGAACGGTCCTGATGCAGGACATCGAGATCAACATGTCCGATCTCCAGGCCGCTGA
>Ga0180436_10002482_pt1 | contig 17471 bp, 9 predicted proteins | sample SS_ome_2_FD_132434 | JGI IMG/M metagenome (GOLD analysis project Ga0180436, IMG submission 132434) | Hypersaline lake sediment archaeal communities from the Salton Sea, California, USA - SS_3_S_2 metaG | ecosystem: Environmental > Aquatic > Non-marine Saline and Alkaline > Hypersaline > Sediment...
ATCTTCGGGCTTTTTTATTGCCAGCCACTCCCTAGTGAGTTATGTTTAGCTGATACGAGTATTTCTTTACCAGAAGGTTCCCAAGCTCTGTGGGAATCTCAGCAAGGATGTCCACCTGCTTTTGGAGAGACGCTCCTGGCTTTACATAGTATTGCAGGAGCGCCCTGTCATTCTCAGTAATCAGGTAAATCCTGCTGGTTTTTTCCTCCTCTTCTTTCAGTACATAGAATTTGACCCCGCTTTTTCTTTTCTTACAAAAAACTTCAAGGTCTACCCGGTTGCCGGAAGAAAGATGATCAATTTCCCGGAAGGCAATTTCAGGATATGAAGTAATCAAGGTTCCATCCGGTTCATATTCTTTCAGACCCGGTTTTACATTGCCCTTTTCAGATTCAAATTCTGCCAGAAGATCGCCATTCTTATAGTAGATCCTGGTAAGGCCCTGCCTTTTCCCATCCTCAAAATGGGTCAGTTTAAACACACTGCCACTCCTGTAATACCAGGTGGCCGGCCCGTGTTTGACCCCGTAATTATAGGTTTGCTTCGAATACAGGGTTTTCCCATCCCGGTAGTAAGTTGCACGGACCCCATGCACGATTTTTCCGTTAATTACCTGATTTACACTTGAAATGGTGCCGTCATCCCGTCTTTTTACAATGATATCGGGCTTGTCATTACCGGGGGTCTCTTCCTCTGGCCCGGACGAATGAACGCAGGAAATGCTAAGTAGTAGCACCACAGCAGGGATAAGGTAATTCAGGTGCAAGTTTCTTTTCAATGAGTAATAAATAAACAATATGTCCAATTTACACATTCAGTTTTAAACCATTGATCTATATTTGCATCTAATAATTTTGTAAGACAAAATTATTTCTCCTCAAAACCCCTAAAACGACCCATATGCCCTTGGATCGCCCTACGTTTCTGAAAGCTCTTCCCATCCTGCTGATCCTGATTTTTCTTCTACCTGCAAGTTTGCATTCACAGGAATCTATTCGTATCAATCGGATTACAGGCCGCATTGACTTTGATGGCACCCCGAATGAAGATACATGGAAGGAAGCCAGCATATTTCCAATGATAGTCCATTCACCCAGTTTCGGTACGGAACCATCCGAGATAAGTGAAGTGATGCTTGGATACGATCAGGACTATCTCTGGATCGGGGCCAGACTGTACAGTAAAGATCCCTCTAATATTACCTCTACAAGCAAAAGAAGAGATGAAGAATCCAGAAACTCGGATCAGTTTGGAATTGTCCTGGACACCTACAACGATAACGAAAATGCCCTGGCCTTCTTTACCATGCCTTCGGGGGCAAGGATAGACTACACCGTTTCGAATGATGGAGAAGGTGGAGGCGGAGGAGGCATGCGTTCCACCAACCGGAGCTGGAATACCTTCTGGGATGTGGAGACCAGCCGGGATGAAGCCGGGTGGTATGTGGAAATGCGAATTCCCTTTTCAAGCCTTCAGTTTCAAACCATCAATGGTAAAATATCCATGGGCATGATTCTGAATCGAAGGATCAGCTACATGAACGAAACGGATACCTATCCCCTTATTGATCCCAAGTATGGCTTTTCTGCCAACATAAAACCTTCCCAGGCTCAAAGTATCGAATTTGAGAATATTGAATCGGAAAATCCGGTATATATCTCCCCCTATGTTCTGGGAGGATATTCAAGCAGCTGGGTTCTGAATGATGAAGAAACAGAATACCTGAAGGAAGATAAGCCCAAAATTGAAGCCGGACTGGATGTGAAATACAGTCTAACAAGCAACCTGACACTGGATCTTACCGCCAATACCGATTTTGCCCAGGTGGAGGCCGATGATCAACAGGTGAACCTGACCCGCTATTCTTTGTTTTTTCCTGAAAAGCGCCTTTTTTTCCAGGAACGTTCCGGCATATTCAATTTCAGTCTGGGTGGAAGGTCCGACAATCTCTTTTACAGCAGGCGGATTGGCATAGTGGATGACGACCAGGTCCGGATCTACGGAGGAGCGCGGATGACCGGGCGGATCAATAAATGGGATGTGGGAATCCTGGATATGCAGACGGCAGGTTATAATGAGAATCCCTCGGAAAACTTTGGCGTGGCGCGGCTAAGAAGGCAGGTGATCAACCAGAACTCCTATGTGGGTGGCATCATGACTTCCAGGATCGGGACCGATGGCACTTACAATGTGGCCTATGGAGTGGATGGAATCTTCCGCATGTTCGGGGATGATTACCTGGATGTGCGAATGGCACAGACCTTTGAGACCGGGGCTACGAACAATGTTTTTTCCGGTGATCCTACCTATGCCGGGATCAGATGGGAACGCAGAACAGATGAGGGTTTTGCCTATGATCTGTCCTATAATTTTACCGGCGGGGAAATGAACCCGGATGTGGGCTTCCTCAGGCGAAATAACATCCAGGGATTTGGTTCCAGACTACAATATGGCTGGATGCCCGGCGAAGCCTCCAAGTTATTTAGTTACCGGGCCATGATCTCGGCCAGACGATATGCCAGAGTCTCAGATGGTCAGCTGGAATCCATGGAGATCGCTCCCGGGACCTTCATCATGACTAAAGCAGGCTGGGGAACATTTGTGGAGCTCAAGTATATGAAGGAAGGTGTTGAGGAAGACTTTGAACTGTCCGACGATGCAATGGTACCAGCCGGAGAATATGATTTTGTAGCCCTGGAAGCGCGAATATTCACTCCCTCCTCTAAAAAACTCGGGGCAAGGATGGATTTTGAAACGGGTGGTTTTTTTGATGGAAACATTATTTCCGTAGGAGTATCTCCGGTATTCAATCTCTCGGCAAGCCTGCAACTTTCAGGAACTTATGAGTTCAATGACATCCATTTCCCGGACAGGGATCAGAGCATGCAGAGTCACATTGCCCGTGGAAGCGTGCTGTATATGTTCAGCACCAAGCTATCGGCCAATGCATTCATTCAGTTCAATACGGCTAACGATGCTTTTGTTGGGAATTTCAGACTCAGGTACAATCCAAGGGAAGGGAATGACTTCTACCTGGTCTTTAATGATTACCAGGGTTTCATGGCAAGCGACAACTATCCCATTCCCCCCTCCTATTACAACCGCGCTCTCCTGCTTAAGTATACTCACACTTTCAGGCTTTAAGCAGCCGGTATCCAGAGATTAGAAGGGGTATCCGATGGCCAGGTAAAACAGAGCACTCTTGAATCCCTTTCCGGTCCCGAACAACCAGTTTTCCCCATCTGTCTGATAGGCATTCCTGATGGGAAATCCCAGATCGGTCCGCAGCACAAAGAAGGTGAAATCAAAACGGAGTCCAAAACCTGTTCCTACGGCCAGTTGCTTATAGAAGGTATGAATATTGAATTGTGAACCCGGCCTGTTCTCATCCTCATTTGCCAGCCAGATATTTCCCACATCCAGGAAGAGTGCTCCCTTGACAACTTTTGAAATCCCGAACCTGTACTCCAGGTTGCTTTCAAGTTTTATGTCGCCCGACTGATCAATAAAGCCATCGCTGTCCTCATGATAGGAACCCGGCCCGACGTACCGTGCTGTAAACCCCCTGATGCTGTAGGCTCCACCGCTGAAGAACTGTTCCACATAAGGCAATACTTCCGAATTCCCGTATGGAACACCCAGACCAGCGTAAAACCTGAAGGCCAGTGTGTTTTTTAAGCCGTTCAGGTAATAACGAAAATCGGATGTGAATTTGATATGCTGGGAGTAAATATTATTCAGGAAATAATAGGGCCGCTCAGAAGGATCTTTCCCCATTCCGGCAAACAGGTCGATCAGATTTCCCGAGCTGTGTACACCCGCCTGATAATGGAAATTATGTGGTCGGGTCCGCATGGTATTGTCAAAAGTAAAGGCATAGTTCACACCAAAGATGAACTGCTCTTCATAACTTTTTCGGATATAGATATTAGCATCCACAACTGAATCAAACTCCGGAGTGGTTTCAAGTACATTCACCGAGTTCACATATAGCGGAGAAACCGAATGATGAATTCTCTGGGTTTTTCCCCACCTGTATTTCAATTCCCCCTTCTGGGAAGCCATCCTGTAATAGGCGGTCCGGTTAATAAAATCAAAGTCCAGATTCACAGAGGTTTCCTGGATCCTGAAATGTCTGCTTTTTTCCTGGCTTCCAGGAAGTATAATTTTCGGGAAGGTTAAACCGCCACCAACTCCGAACTCGTAGGATAGCGTTCCCAGCTCGGATTCTGCTTTATTTCCCCACTGCCATTCCAATCCGCCCTTTAAGGCCAGATGCGCCTTTTCGGCTCCTTTGAATATATTCCCGTGGGTAATTCCCGCCGAAAGCTGGGGGCCTGCATAACCCGATGATTTCGTTACCACATCGGCCTCCAGATCCACACTGATATTTTCTGACAGGACCAGATCGATCCTCACATCAAGTAAATGATGCAGGCTATCCGCCTCCGATTGGGTGTATGAAATCCTGACATAAGAGAATACTCCCAGATTATTCAGACGGGAAATGGTCTGCTGATAATCCTTATAGGTATAGATATCGCCTGTATAAAAGTATATTGCACGCCTCAGGACATCAGGTTTCAAAAAATGGCCGGAAGAAACAATGTCTAATCCATTGTATTGAATGGTGTCAGTCTCTAATGTTGCAGCATCTGAGCTGCGGGAAATATGCACGAAAATATCATTGATTCCATACATGGAAAGTAAGGCTGGCGCCAGGTCCTTCTTCCTTCCAATGAGGAGGTCCACCTGACTGGTTCCCAGCGAAGTATCAGCCTGCAGCTCCACAAAATCAGGAGTAAAGTAGAAATATCCGGCATTTTGCACGCTCCTGGAGAGATCATTTCTGGCAGTTTTCAGGTCATTGAGATTAAACTGATCCCCGGTCTTTATATATTGTTTGTAATTGGCCTGTCTCAGCAGGGTATCCAGGGCCAGGTGAAGGGTGTCAAAGGCAATCCGGTTAAAATGATATGCTGGGGCAACCTCAACAAAATATTTGACCATGGCCCTCTTTGGATTCCTTGAACTTGTATCAATAACAGACCAGGCCCGGGTATTGAAATATCCCAGATCGAAGAGTTCACTTTCAATATTTTTTGCCCTCAGTTCAGGATTCACATCGCTGACAAGTATTTGATCAGATGCAAGAGTTTTATGGATCCAGTTTATAAATCTCTTCTTCTCATTTACCTTCCAGTAATTCTGGGTCCATAGACCTATGGGAGGCAGGATCCGCCGCCCTAACAGGGCATTATTTATCTTGTGGGAAGTGACAGAGTTAACATAATTTTTCACTTCCGCACTTTTCGAACCCGCTTCCTGAAAGACAATTTCAGTCTTCTTCTTACCTGTATAAAGAAGCTGATCTTCTGTAAGAAAGCGTGTGTTTGAGCAGCCCCAAACAAGCAGGACCAGGATCACACATGATATGGAAGTTCTGATGCTCATTTTTCCCGGGGCTCCTGCTTATTCTTTTTATTCTTCCTCCTCCAGATATCCTTGAAATACTGATACCTCTTCCTGTAGGTGAATCCCAGACCTGTTTTTACTATTTCACCTGTAAATACGTCCTCATAGGAGTGCTCGTTATAAATCTTCAGGAATTTGCTTGCCGCCGAATCAAGCCTGTATTCAAAGGACAGGTTATTCATTGAAAAGTCAGTGTTTCCCTGTTGCTGAGTCAGGTCGTCCAAACGTCCTGAAAACTCAATCTGGGCCCTGTCGTTCAGAAAGCTTTTACGCACCTCATAGGACAGGCTGGTTTTCGTCTCTTCTGCTCCCGTTTCTGTAGCTGCCGTATAGGTATCGATGCCAAATGAGATGTCAACTCCCTGAATGGTGGTTTTAGCCAGCTCATTGAGCTGAGAAGCCAGGAGCTGGCTTACCTGTTGACTCATATAGTTGCTGGAAGTGGAGATCCCGGGCAGGTCTACATACTCGAAGAGCAGGATGGTGATGGCCTGGCGCATTTGCTCTTCAGGACTCAGGGTATTGATAATACTCATTAAATACTGATCGCTTGTGTTAATTGTAAATAATACATCCAGATCGGAAAGCTGGTTCGTGAGTTTCAATATCACATTAAAATCAACATTCCGTTGTGCTCCATCCACAGGATTAGTATATGATGAGCTTACCTTGCTCAAAGCTTCAAAATTTAATTCCGGGTTATCAAAAAGGCCATCCCAACGGATAAATCCACCCTCTGCAATCCTGAAAGCCTTATTTGGCCAGCCAATCAGCTTCAGGTCTGCTGTTCCTTCACTGATCTCATACTTTCCTGCCAGAGCTACCTGATTATTATTCAGCATGTTGTAATTTAGAGTGCCCCCCCCTTTGATTACCACATTGATGTTATAAATTCTTTTGGCCAGATTAAAATTTATGATTGTGGCAGGATCTATTTTAACGATGGTTTCAATGGAAGAGTTCATGGCTGAGCCTGACATCCTGAAGGTATCATCCAATTCCGGATCATCTGTGGATGAATGACTTACGAAACTCAGAATTTTTTCTGTCTCGGAAATACTGAGATCCTCCATGTAACGGTAAAAAACGTCGGTACCTTCCGACAGGAGGATTTGCCCCTTGATATCCGGGTTGATCAGTGGCCCTGAGAAGGATAAACGCGAATCGACAAATATATTGCCGTAAAGCGGAACATTCTCTTTTTCAGATCTGTTCATCACCTGGAGCTTTGAAGAAGACACCTCCATGTCGGCATAGGGCGCCCAATGATCACCGAAACCTATAAACCCATCAACAAGCAACTTATTGTCAAGAGAATCCAATATACTGAACTGGTCAAAATTGATTTTCTTCCCGGAAAAAATAACACTGTCCTCGGGTATCCTGTAGCTGGAATTCAGGGTATTTATCCGAACATGGGCATTACTGATGAAAAGCTCCCCCTGGATGTTTTCCTGATCTTCCCTGGAGGCCAGATTGATTCTTCCGGACAGATTTCCCTGCATTCCCGATAAATATTCCCTCACAAAGGGCTGAAAGGTGCGTACGGGCAGGGAGGAAAACTCTGATTGAACGCTTCCACTTCCACCATAGATTTTTTCTCCCCTGACCTGAACTTTTGAAGAATCAAGCAGGGCGGACATATCAATCCGGTATGCTTTCGAAGTATCTATCTCAAAGAATCCTTTGACACCAATATGATCGAAGCTCAATCCCGACCACCTGGGATCCTCAATGTCCAGATCTGTGTTTATTCTTCGCTCACTCCCGCCCCTTGAATTATATTCTAAGGAACCGGAAATTGATCCGTCAGGCTCACCGGAAATCAGGCCTTCCTGCAAGAGTGAGTAAAGTTCCACATTATTCAGGATCAATTTATAGCTTAAGTCTTCATTTTCCTTTTCCGTTGTAAGATGAAGAAAGGAGCTATCCGTATGCATCCGGAGATTGGGAGCAAGAGTTTTGGTTCTGGTATTCACTGTGAATAAGGAAGCTGAATCCATCTGCCAGTGTATATGATTCAAAATCAACTCCCTGGAAGGGATGCTGAATACCATGTCCATGCTGTCGGGTACAGAGGCAATTTCCAGTCCATATACAATATCATTCCCAATGTCAAGCACTGTGAATTCTGATAAACTTTCCCCTTCTGAAAAGCTGCTCCTCAAGCTCAGGTTATTTGCCGGACTTGAATTATAAGTGTTGTTATCTGCTCTGATCTGAACATTCAGAATCCCTGCCGTATCTGAAATGATGGTATTCAGGTTTCCAATTTTCACAGCCTTGTATTCGATTCCGCTCCCTTTGATATTATAATTGATCCTTTGATCAGAAGGGATATTAACTATGGAGAAATCCAGGTTTGTGAAATAAAGACCAGTATCCTGTATGAATACCCCAAGGGCATCGTGATAGCTTATTTCTCCCGAAGCATTGATTTCAGGCAATTCCTGTACCCTTGCAGAAGCATTTTGATGCTCCTGATCCGCAATTGCTGCAAAATAATTTCTGTAGGCCAGACCCAAGGTGTTCAGCTCACTAAAATGTCGGGCAGACACAAAATCCATTTGAAAAAAATCAGCCTCGGCATTAAGCCGGGATCCGAGAGAATCCGAATCAAAAATAACCTTCATGTAATTAATATCCGCTGAATCATGCGGTGCGAACAGGGCGATATCGCCAAGGCTGACATCTGTTTCCAGGGCCTTCCTCCTTTTTACAAGGTGCCCATCAACAGTGGTTTCAAGCTTGAGAGTATCCTCATAGAAATGCAGTTCATTCAGTTGGGCGGAGACTGATCCGGAAGCCATAAGCGCAACAATGGAGTCGCCCGTGTTCAGGATCCCAGCCAGATCTGCCTTCAGGGATGAATCATCCACCTGCATATCAAATTCATATTCATCGGGCCGGAGCTTCCCTTTTATACTGGCTTTGCCATAGACATAATCATTGAAGTTCAGGGTGTCGACCAGCAATGAAATATCTGCCAGTAAAGAATCACGAGAAAATCCCATTCCTGAAACTTCAGCAGAGCCGGTAAAGGAACCCAGATCCTGATTATTCAGGAGCTCTCCAAGCTCTATCCTCTCAAAGGAAGAATAAATTGAAAAACGATCCGGGTCAAAATTCAAGGACCCTACTGCATCCAGATTTCCTAAACTGCTCTGCAGTTCAATATCAAACTCCGGAGAGCGAAAGGTTCCTGAAATAGTGCTGTTCACTTCAAGGCTTGTATACTCAGCTAAACCGCCCGGCATCCCGTTGCCGGCCAGGATTTCGTTCAGCCACGACCTGTCAATATCACTTAAACTGAGCGTCAGCTTACCACGGGCCCCGGAGCTTTGCATGGGATTTTTAAGTGAACCAAAGAGACTTAACTTAAAATTCTGGTCCTGAGTAAGGGAAAAATCTGAGAAGCTGTATACCGAATCTGCAATGTCAATTCCCCCCCTCAGTGAGAAAGGCAGGTCAGCAAGTACTACGAAAGTTGGTTGATCCTTCAGCTCAGAACTGAAATATGACATGTCCTGCAGAGAAAGTTCCGTATCACTGATGCTTATTTCTGCCTTCTTGACTGCTTCCGGAGCTGAAATCACTTCAAAAAAACCTTCCCGGGCAAGGGCATCCAACTGAAGTCTGCTGTGGTCGCTTTCAAGAGCCAGATTAAGCCTGGTGTTGCCGGGATCCGATACCAGTTCCCCTTCCAGTTCCTTAACAGTAAATCCATTGTCAAGACTAAATCCCAGTTTATTGATCTCCACTCCCGCCTGGTCCTTATCAAGTACAAAAGCTTTTAGCTTCATATCCAGCCCTGCCAGAGCGAAGCTGTTCTCCAGGGAATCTGCATCCGGACCCTTCTTCTTTGCCAAGCGCATACTTGCATCTTCCAGATCAATGACCCTGCTATAAATGCTCCAGGGGAAGCTGAGAGGACCAGGCTTGTTTCCGGTCTCTGATTCATGGGGCTTATTGCTGGTAAAAATATTTGTGGAGATTCCGGATAGTGAGATCCTCCTTAAATCTATATGCTTGTTGCGTATATCCATTTCATGGGCCCTGACTGTCCCCTCTCCCAGAATCGCTTCCAGGGTGAATCCATCAGAGCCTTTAGCATATCCAAAATTGATCTCCTTCATGGATAAATTCAACAGACCAAAGTTCCAGGGAGGTCCTTTCTTATTCTTTTTATTGGCACTCCCCTGGCCCGGGCCAAGTGCAATGTTTCCTGCCACACCATCAAGTTCGAGCGTGTTGGCCACAATCTCACGTGCAGGAAGCGAAACTGAAAAGCTCTTCAGCTTCAATCCGGATACATCCTGAAGGATGTGGATCCCGGAAATGGAATCGCACATGCGAAAATGGGTGGAAGATAAGTTCCCCTTCTTCACCGAAATCACCCAGGCAGCCTTCTTTTTTTCTGCACTGTCTGCCCTGGGCTTTCTACCTGCTGTAAAGGTCTCCGCAATATTTAATTTTCGGCTATCATAATTCATTAAGAGCTCCACACTTGCCTGGTCCAGATCCAGATCCTTCAGGATAACTTTCTTTCGCGCCAGGGCCCTTAGCCTGCAATTGGTCTTTAGCTCGCCCACATGGATAATGGTATCTCCTTCAGGGTCTGTAATCAGAACACCTTGAATTTTAACCGAATAGGGCATGATTCGTTTGATGGCATCCATATGGATGGGAACATTCGCTCCAGCAAGGATCTGGTTGGTTTGCTTTGTGACAAATCCATCCAGAAAAGGAAGGTTAAGAAAGACAAAAAGCAGGACTATAATTCCGAGGACCGAACCCAGGAATATGAAAAATAATCTTACAGCTTTTCGCCACCTCATCAATCAGGAACTTGTTTCTTTCTGTGAAGATAATCTATTGTTGGATTTTGATCACATCTCAAGCTGTACAAAAGCCAAGTTTTTAGGACAAGAGGGATTTTTGCAACAATCTTGCACCCTCGATGTTTCTCTAATAATATTCGATTCCCATGGAAGAACATCCCTATACCAACAGCCTGATAAATGAAACCAGTCCCTACCTGCTTCAGCATGCACACAACCCGGTAGACTGGTATCCCTGGAGTGAGGCCGCCCTGGAGAAAGCAGCCCGGGAAAATAAACTGATCATTGTTAGCATCGGCTACTCTTCCTGTCACTGGTGCCACGTAATGGAGCACGAGAGTTTTGAAAATGAGATTGTGGCTCAGTTCATGAATGAGCACTTTGTATGTATCAAGGTGGACCGGGAAGAACGTCCTGACATCGATCACATCTATATGACTGCTGTTCATATGATGGGCCAGCAGGGTGGCTGGCCCCTGAACTGCATCGCTCTTCCCGATGGCAAACCCATCTGGGGTGGCACCTATTTCCCCAAAGAGCAGTGGATGGAGGCACTTAGCCAGGTACATGACTATTTCCGGCAAAATCCCGAAAAAACCAATCAGCATGCCACTGATCTTGCAGAGGGTATCCGGCAAAACTCCATCTTCCAGCCTGAGGCTCCGGAGCAGCTAATGACTCATGCCGAAATCCACAGCGCGGTAAAAAAATTGAAGGGCCAGTTTGATAGGGAACACGGAGGACAGAAGGGTGCCCCCAAATTTCCCCTGCCGGTGAACATTGAATTTCTTCTGCATTACGGGTGGCAGTATAAGGACCAGGAAACGCTGGATTATGTGGATTTGACCCTGACCAGCATGGCAAGGGGAGGAATTTACGACCAGGCTGGAGGCGGTTTTGCCAGGTATTCTGTGGATCCCATTTGGAAGGTCCCCCATTTTGAGAAGATGCTTTATGATAATGCCCAGTTAATCAGGCTTCATTCCAGGGCCTACCAGCTAAGCGCAAAAGAGCTGTATGCTGATGTGATCAGGCAGAGCATTGAGTTTATCCAAAGGGAGCTGCTTTCCACCGAGGGTGCCTTTTATTCGGCCCTGGATGCCGATAGTGAGGGAGAGGAAGGAAAGTACTATGTCTGGCAGAAGGAGGAACTGGAGGGGCTGCTTGGGGGCGACTTTGACTTATTCTCCGAGTACTACAATATCAATGCAAGGGGGCTCTGGGAGCAAGGCAACTACATTCTATACCGGACCTCCGACCCTGAGGAATTTGCAGGGGAACGGGGACTTGATTCCCAGTGGTTCAAAGAAAAGATAGGCGAATGGAATGGCATTCTGCTCACGGCCAGAAGCCAAAGAGTAGCTCCCGGACTGGATGATAAATCTTTGACTTCCTGGAGTTCCTTAATGATCTCGGCCCTGATTCAGGCCTATGATGCCCTGGACGATCCTTCTTACCTGGATCTGGCCATCTCCAGTGCCCGTCTGATCAGGGAAAAGCTGTGGTCAGAAGACAGGATTCTGTACAGGAATTACAAGAACGGTCAACGCTCCATTCCCGCATTCCATATCGACTATGCCCTGTACATGGAAGCTTGCCTGGATCTCCACTCCTCCAGCCTGGATCCGGATTGGCTGGAACTGGCTATGAACCTGGCAGAAGCCAGCATGGAACAATTTTATGATCCGCATACGGATATGTTCAACTATAATGCTAGGAATTCTGAGGTCCTGATCAGTAATAATGTGGAAACCCAGGACAATGTGATCCCCTCCTCCAATTCGGTGATGGTCCACAACCTGTTTCGCCTGGGCCATCTGATGCTCAAAAGGGAATACCTGGATCTGTCTCTTACCATGATGGGACAAATGCAGGGACGCTTTGAACGCTACCCCCACGGATTTGCAAACTGGGGCAGGCTGATGCTGATGAACCTGAATCCCTATTATGAAATTGTTGTGACAGGTCCCTCAGCGAAATCAAAGTTAAGTACCATTAAACGTGAATACCTCCCCCACGCTTTGGTTGCGGGCAGCACCGAGGACCTGGATCTGCCCCTCTTTCAAAATCGCTTTGATCCTGGAAAAACGCAGATATTTGTATGCAGAGATAATGTTTGTCAGCTACCGGTGGAAAACCCGAAAGAAGCAAGAAAAATATTCGGGATTGAATAGAACATAAGCGAGAAAATAGCTGTTTATTAGTATACGCAGAAAATTAAGAAAACATGAGATTGCCATTTATTTTATTTGCTTTCTTGCTCCTGTCCGCAGGTGTGCAAGCACAAAACACAAATCCGAACTACGATCCTGCCCTGGCCACTGAACTGGAAGCAGATGATTATGGCATGAAGGGATATGTTTTGGTTCTCCTTAAAACCGGCAGCAACCTTACAGAGGATCAAACACTTATAGATAGTTGTTTCGCTGGACATTTTGCAAATATGGAACGCCTGGTACAGGAGGATATTCTAATTGTAGCCGGCCCCCTCGGCAAGAATGAGAAGAGCTACCGGGGCATATTTATTTTGAATGTTTCCTCCATTGAGGAAGCTGCCAAACTGGTGCAAACCGACCCGGCTGTAAACGCCAGATTATTAGATGCGGAGCTATACGAATGGTATGGCTCAGCGGCCCTTCCTGCCTACCTGGAAGCTGCTGATAAAATCTGGAAAATAGAACCCTGAATAAATGGCAGTCTCCTTACACAAAGTACTTCTGTTTACTGCACTGATACTGATCAGCTCTGGTTCAGCTCTGCTGTCCCAAACAAAGCAAGAAGAGGAGGGTCTTCTGATTTCCACTGCCTGGCTGGAAGAGAACCTGGCAGATAGCCTGCTGGTAATTCTTCATATCGGCATGAAGACAGAGTTTCAGGCAGAGCATATCCCGGGGGCAAGATTCGTTTCTATCTGGGATGTACTTTTAAAAAAAGATGAACAGAATCTGCGCCATGAAATTCCTGAGGAACAACAATTAGAAAAGGCCCTTAGATCATGGGGTATCAATGATAACTCGAAAATCATCCTTTGTTACCAGGATGTGAATTCCATCAAATGGTCGGCCCGTCTCTTTTATACCCTCGACTACGCCGGACTGGGTGACCGGGTGGCCCTGCTCAATGGTGGATTGAAAGCCTGGAAGGAAGAGGGAAGGTCAGTCACAGACAGTGTAAGTTATTATCCGGAAGGTAAGGTTGAAATCAGGATTGTGGATGAGGTCAGAATATCAAAAGAGGAAGTGCTCTCGAACCTGAACAATGAAAATGTTAATATAGTCGATGCCAGGTCCCCTGAAAGATTCCATGGAAGAGTACAGGAGGATGGCCCGGGTCGTTCGGGACACATTCAGGGAGCTGTTAATATTCCCTATTTTGAAGTAAGCCTGGAAGGCTCCTCCCACCTGTTTAAATCGAAGGGGGCCTTGCTTACTCTGTTCGAGGACCATGGGGTCCGGGAAGGAAATTCAATACTAAGCTATTGTGGAACGGGAATCCTGGCTTCAACCCTCTATTTTACAGCCAGGCTATTGGGCTACAGGGTCCGGCTCTACGATGGATCTTTCCAGGAGTGGGAACAGGATGATTCCTTACCGTTAACCGGGAAATAAGCTAAAGATGTTCATGACAGATCCGGAGGCTTTGAAGGGCCGATTCGGGAAGGCATTTTTCAGGTAAGGCATTCCGGTCCAGGCACTCGACAAAATATGCCAGCTCACTTGAATAAGCCTCCATGGCATCACCGGCAGGAACCTCCAGCGTATCTGCATCAGTGGCAATGGTAATATGCTCCGAACTGCTGCTGTACCTGATGCTGGCCTTTCCAAAAACTGCGGAAAATCCCGCCTCAAATGGGAAGTGGTGGTGAAAACGGGTCCCTCCCTCGATCTTTACATCCGGACCGGACTTATATTCCCATAGTGCGCACACATAATCCTGGGCACTGAGTTTTCCCGGAAGAATTGTGGCATTTATGGAATCGGGGTTCCCCAGCACCCACTGAACAAAATCAATGTCATGAATGGCCAGGTCGAAAAGTGCTCCTCCGGTGGAGCCATAGTCCTTCTGCTTCTCCATCCATTCCCCCCAGGCGGGTAGACCGGTGAAACGAGTCATGGAAAGCCAGTTCAGCTCACCGAATTCGCCAGATTCTATCCAGTGCTTCAGTTTCAGGTAAGGTGTCATGAATCGGACCACATGCGCCACCATAAGTAAGAGATTCCTTTGCGAGGCAAGATCAATCAACTTTTCCCCTTCAGTCAGATCCAGAACCATTGGCTTTTCTACTAAGACATGAATCCCTGCTTCCAGGGCCTGAACAGCCATGGAATAGTGCAACTCTGTGTGCACCGCCAGAATGCAGGCATCCGGTTTCTCTTCAGCAATGCATTTTTCAAAGGAGGTGTAGGTATGGATATCTGAAATATCTTCCTTCTTTATTGCTCCGGTTTCCAGGTTGCCGCTTTCCTGCCCCAGGTTTTCAAGTGCTTTTTCGGGATCCAGATCCACAATGGCCACCAGCTTTGACCCGGGGTGATTCAGAACACTCATGGCGTGAGTCACACCCATGAATCCAAATCCAACAATTACAAATTTCTGCATAATGAGACCAAGTTATGTCCGAATATAGAAATTCCTGCTGAATGATTAGTTATGAAGCATATGCCGGGGTGAAAGATATAATTGAGTATATTGAATCCTGATACCCTGATATGAATAGCCCAAGCGAAACATGAATCCTGAAACTCCGACCAGTTCAAACATTGGCTTTGACAATGAAGCCTATATCAAAGAGCAAACCTCTTCCATCCTTGAAAGAGTGGAGCGATTCAATGAAAAGCTGTATCTGGAATTCGGGGGAAAGATCATGTTTGATTACCATGCATCCAGGGTGCTGCCTGGCTTTGACCCCAATGTCAAAATGAGACTTTTGCAGGAACTCAGGGATAAAACAGATATCATCTTATGTGTGCATGCAGGGGATATAGAAAGAAAGAAGATCCGGGCCGATTTTGGGATCAGCTACGACTCGGACGCCCTGAAAACCATAGATGATTTTAAAGAATGGGGCATAAATATAACGGCAGTGGTCATCACCAGGTATCAGAAACAGCCAGGGGCCACTTCCTTTAAGAACAAGCTTGAACGAAACGGAATCAAAGTATATACCCATGCATATACCGAAGGGTATCCCACGGATGTGGATCTGATTGTCAGTGACCAGGGCTACGGGGCAAATCCCTATATAGAAACCACAAAACCCATTGTGGTGGTGACTGCACCCGGACCGGGCAGTGGAAAGCTGGCTACCTGCTTAAACAATCTTTATCATGATTATAAAAAAGGGGTCAAGGCCGGATATGCAAAATTCGAAACCTTTCCCATCTGGGACCTGCCTCTTTTACATAAGGTGAATACCGCTTACGAGTCTGCCACGGTCGACCTGAAGGACCTGGTGCAGATTGATTATCACCACCTGGAGGCCTACAATATAAAAACCGTGAATTACAACCGGGATATAGAAGCCTTTCCGCTCTTAAGACGAATATTTGAAAAGATCACCGGAGAGGAATCGGTATATAAATCTCCTACGGATATGGGTGTCAATCGGGCCAGCGCCGGAATTATAGACGATAAGGTGATTTCCGAGGCTTCTCATCAGGAAATTATCAGGAGGTACTTTCGTTGTGCGGTCGAATATGCCATGGGACTGGTTGAAAAGGATACCCTGGACTGGGCCAGATTAATCATGGATAAGGTTAAAGCCAGGGTGGAGGACCGAAAAGTTGTTAAGCCAGCCAGAACAGCTGCAGTTGAAGCCCAGGAACGCGGCAAGGGAAATGAAGGCATGTACTGCGGGGCCGCCATAGAATTACAGGATGGCACCATCATTACCGGCAAGAATTCCCCCCTGATGCATGCAGCTTCCAGCCTGATCCTGAATGCCACCAAGCACCTGGCAGGTCTGCCCGATAAAATGCATCTCTTACCAGCCAATATGGTTGAGCAGGTCACTTTCATGAAAAAGGAGGTCCTCACCGGAAAAATAATCAGCCTGGATGTGGAAGAAACCCTGATCATGATGGGGATTTCAGCCATCTCCAACCCGGCAGCAAAACTGGCCCTGGAAAAGCTTTCTGAATTGCGGAACTGTGAGGTCCATCTGACCCACATCCCCACCCAGGGAGATGAAGCAGGTCTAAGGAAACTGCATGTAAACCTCACCTGCGACCCTGAATTCTCAAGTAATAGCCTGTTTTTGGGGGATTAAATTTACCTGCAATAAAGGCCCGTTTACAAGCCCACACAGGTAGTATACTGAATATCCGGAGATTCCGGATGTATTCTTAAGGATCTGTGCTACTTTCCTGCTCCCGGTAAGCCCAATTAATCCATAAAACAGGAATGAGATTCACACTATACATATTGATCCCCTTGATTATTATTCAATGCAATCCTTCGAATTCTCCGGAGACAGAATCACTTCGGATGGGGCTTGGTAAACAGCTAATTAAAACTGAGAAGAAATCAGACTCCTCCGGTAAGGCCAAAATACTTGCTCAATGGCGGGGACCAAGCCGGGATGGGGTATATCCCTGCAGAAATCTGCTGAAACGCTGGCCCGATGGTGGTCCGGAATTGCTCTGGAAATATGAGAATCTTGGAGTGGGTTATGCTTCTGCCGCAGTTACAGATGAAATGGTTTATACGGTAGCAACTCAGAAGGATACAAGTATAATCCTTGCCTTTAATCACCTTGGAAAACTGCTCTGGCAAAGAAAGATGGGTCCCGAGTTTAGAGATAATTATCCCGGAAGCAGGTGTACTCCAATCATTTGCCAGGACTACGGTTACTTCCTCAGCGGTGTGGGAGTGCTCTATTGTTTTAACAGTATTACTGGAGAGCTTAAATGGATCAAAGACATGAAACAGGCCTTCGGTGGGCGCTATAACAACAGTGGGTATTCGGAGAACCTGGTTGTAGACGGAGATATGGTCATTTGTACTCCCAGTGGAGACGTAGTATCTGTTGCCGCTCTGAACAGAAAAACAGGGAATCTCATCTGGAAGAGTGAGGGCAAAGGGGAAAGCAATGCCTACGCCAATCCCATCCTTATTGAACGGGGAGGATTAAAAATCTTTGTCATCCAAATGCAG
>Ga0180436_10002483_pt1 | contig 17464 bp, 10 predicted proteins | sample SS_ome_2_FD_132434 | JGI IMG/M metagenome (GOLD analysis project Ga0180436, IMG submission 132434) | Hypersaline lake sediment archaeal communities from the Salton Sea, California, USA - SS_3_S_2 metaG | ecosystem: Environmental > Aquatic > Non-marine Saline and Alkaline > Hypersaline >...
CGCCAGGGCCAGCTTCCCGAAATCCGCCCGCCCCAGTGTGCCGAAGACATCAGACCCGCCGACCTCACGAAACAGGAACCAGAGCGCCAGCAGGCTGACCGCCATCCGCGCGAGGTTGGACAGCCACGGCCTACGGCCCGACCTTGAGTTGGTCACAGCTCCCCGACGAACCTAGTCGCCTAGTCCGTGGTCGCGCCCAGCGTGACAAGATCGATCGTGGGTGCCGTGGACATGGTTGCCGGTCCGCCCAGTGGCTCAACATGGAAGTACGCGTGCCTGAACCGTGCGCTGTTGTACTCGTACGTGGAACTGAAGATGCCGTAGTGAGGATCGCTCAAGTACATCGTATCACCGGTGGCTCCGACCAGGTGACCGTTGACATACACCTCGAAGCCGTTGGTATAGACGCGGATTTCCCACTCGTTCCACCCATCTGCATCTGCTTCGTACCAGTCCAGAGCGGAGTACCCCCCCATACTCCCAACAACGCCGTTGCCGCCACCCGCGATGCCCTCGTGGTGGTCGATCCGAGCAATCCCCCACTTCAGGTAGCCACCCCAGATCACGTTCAGACGGTAGTAGTGGAAGAAGCAACCGTCTGGGTTCTCGGCCGTCCACCGGTTCACGCCACAGAAGCTTCCTTCGTTGCCGCCGAAGACGATACCGTAGGACGTCTCATTGGCCTTGTGGAGGACCTTAGTGTTCATCCGCAGTGCATACGGAGGCTCCGGGGCCGGCCGCATCGGCGAGAAGATCGCGAAGTCGAACTTGTCCTCTACTCTGGTGACGAGGAGCCCACTGCCATACTCGGCATACATCTCACCCAGGTCCCAGTAGCTGGTGCGCCGTGGCGCCCAACCAGACTCAGGATGATCGAAGCTGTACATCTCACTCAGAAGCAGTGCAGCTGCGGTATTGCTCCACTCACCAGCACCCCACGCGTTATCACCACGAACCCTATAATAGCTCCACCCGTGTGAACCATACGGCAGGGCCGGTAGCGTGTACGGCACGGTCGCCGTCGGCACAGCGTAGCTGGATACCTCAGCGAAATCCGATGTGACCGACTCCTCGAGGACGTACGCCTCTATGGGATACTCCGGGAGGGGCACGTCCGCCTGCCAGTCAAGCCGGATCGGCGCATCCCACACGACCTCTTCGACCGCGACCAACGCCGGCGAGTAGGGCACTGGAGGCCACCGACGCATGATCAACGGCATGTAGACGAGATAGTCGCCGATGTCCGCGGGAGCCGTGAGGCCGCCATCATCACCTGGGCCATCCGCCACAGGAGGTTTTTCCGACAGCCCTGCCGCCGACACAAGGTCGGCAGCAGGGCGAACCACACTTCCCACTATCAGGAGAAGCACCAGGGCCAAGATCCGAGATGAGTTGGTACGAAGAAGGCTTCCCATGTTCCCTCTCTGGAGAGCGTTGTGACTACTGAATCTCGAAGTACTCGTACTTGGTCGCCACAGAACCAAGTTCCTTGGTGGACGCCAAGAATGTCCCGAAGTAGCGTCGGTCAAGATATGAGTGGTCGGTTGCGGACCCGATTTGGCGGTCATTGAAGTAGATCTTGATGTTGCTGCTCGCATCGCGCGTCACCTCAACCCGCCACGTGTTCCATCCCGTCGCACTGTAGCTGAACCCAGAGATTGGTGCCCAGTCGATGAGCGTCGACCCGCGACCGGCACCACCACCGGAGTCACCATCGTGGTACTCGATCCGCTTCAGGCTCCACTTCAGTTGCCCGTTGCCCTGATCGTAGGTGACCAGGATGCGGTAGTACTGGTTAAGACAACCGGTGGGGTCATATCGCGTGGCAGGACAGGGGCTGGCATCGTTCCCACCGAAAATGATCCCGTAGGTCATGCCTGTCAGAGGTCGGTACCTGACACCATCAATCGTGCGATCGTCCACGATGTCGACGTTGGTCTCCAGCGTGTAAGGTGCAACAGGCCCCTCCTCCATCGGTGAGACGATCGAGAAGTCGGCCTTGCCCACGACCAGATGGTACAGATCGCCATCGAGTTCCACGGGCGGCGGAAGCTGCTGACCCTCGCCCTCGTCGCTACGGGCGATGAACCAGCCTTGGGTGCTTCCCTCGAAATCATAGTAGCGACCAAGCGCCACCGACTTCACATTGCTCCAGTCACCGTACCCGTAGGAGTTCTGACCGCGCACGCGGTAGTAGAGCAGGCCTCCCGGGCGGTCCGACAGATCCGTGGTCAAACCAACGATACCATAGTGGTCCTCGACATTGGCCGTGAAGGCGGCGTCGCTGGCCTGCTGGACGTGGTAGTCGGTGGGATTGGGAACACCTGCCGATCCGCTGTAGGTCCAGCTCAAGCGCAGATCATCGCCGTCGCCGATGATCTCGATATCGTTCAGCACCGGGCCATAGGGAATCGGTGGCCAACGCTTGAAGATAACCGGGAAGTAGACGAGGAAGGCGTCGTTGTCGATGGTGACCGTGATGCTGTCCATGGCCCAGTCATCGACGCTTTCGTACGCCGCACGCGCCTGAAGTACCTGCTGCGCGTCGTCGCCCTCAGGAACTTCCCAGTCGAAGGTCCAGTCCCACCAATCCCCGCCATCCGTCACTGTCGCCGGAAGCCAGGATCCGCCGCCATCGACGCTGACCTGAACCGTGATCGCGGGCCCTGCGTCGATCGAAGCAATCCCCACGTCCGATGTCGACGGCGTGAATGCCAGCACACCAGTGGTGGTCACAGTCACGCCCTGCATGTTGCTCAGCCGGCTGTACTGCCCAGATGCGTTGAAGGTCTGTGCTCGGTAGAGATACGTACCAACGGGCTTGCCCACGAAGATTGACTCCGAGTCCGAGGGTGTCGCCACCGCGTCAGTGGCCAGGTCGAAGACGCCGTCCTCCGATTCATAGACCACATAGTAGTCGGCTGTCGGAACATCGTTCCAATCAACCTTGTAGCTGGGAGCTCCCGGGCTGTAGCTGATGGGATCGATCACCGGAGCATCCGGGATCGGAGGCGGACTGAACTCAGTCCACGCTTTGCCGGAGACTGCCACGGTCTGCCCAGGACGCGCCGTAACCAGCGCACCGTTGTCTGGCGACTGTACCTGGATGTCGGGGGTTGCGCTGACCGTGAAGCTCGCCACGTTCGTCGTGTCCTCTGAGACACCGTCGGCCGAGAACGTCGCCAGGTTATCGACCTGCGTGTCACCGACGGACGCAGGGCTGAGGACTGCCTCGATGACAGCCGTCACCACGTCACCAGCAGCCAGCGAGGGACGCGTGAACGTGATATAGCCAGCGGACGTATTATCTACAATCCAACCCGATGCGTCCACGGCTATCTCGCTGCCAAGCAGTGGGTCCAGTGCATCAGCCACCACAACATTGCTGACCGTATCCCCACTGACATTGGTCACCACGATCGTATACTGTACCGTCTGCCCTGGTGGGACTTCTTCGGAACTCACGCGCTTGTAGGCAACTAGATCACCATCTGCAGCCAAGACGGCCGCGTCACCGGTTCCCCAGACGAAGATCGCCGCCATCACGCCAACCACTAACAGCGCGAAGGCCAGCGACGCTCTATGCTTCCCTTGCTGAGACATTGCGTCACTCCTTTGAATAGAAGGTGTCCGCCGCATTCCACAACCAAACAGCCGACCGCTACCCCGGTGCAGGAGAATGTCCCACGCCGCGAGCCATCGACCACCGAGCACTTATACCACAACTGCCACTTTGCGCCAGATCTGGCTAGGGTATCACCTCCAATCGCTGGAGCAGAAACCTGTTGTCTGCGGCTCCTGCCACAGGTAGACGCTCGAGTGTGTGAAGATCGTAGAGCCCTACGTAGAGGTCATATTGCCCCGTCGGTGCCGTCCCATCCAGAGAGAGTACATGCTCATCACGTATGTACTCGCCTGATTCCCAGAGTGCCGTGGGGGCGAAGGCGCAAGCCGGGGCGCCGTCGCCTTGCGCAACGATCTCGGTTCCGTGCACAAGGTGTACGAGCACCTGGTAGTTGCGCGCTGGAGAGCTGAGCGCTTGCCAATGCAGCGTCACCACATAGTCCCCGCCACGCCGGACGCGGAGGGGCAATGGATCGTAGCCCAGGAGACGCCCCACGGTCCCGAAATCAGCCCCTACAGGCTGCAGGCCCGTGACAGGCGCCGTCCGCTGAACCGCCGGAAGCGAACCGCGATCGAACGTGTTGGCTGCTTCGCGACTGCCCAAAGAAAGGACCTCATCCGGCGGGGAGCCTCTGGAGTAAACACGGATCTTCGGCGTGTCGCCGACGAACACCTCGGCTGCCAGAGAGTAGTCCCGAGCAAGCTCGTTCCAGTCGATCGCGATCTGGTCCTGCACACGCTCGGCAACGACGTAGACCTCAGGGCGTCCGCACATCGTGCGGTCGCCGCTACGTACGTACCACCCAGTGATCTCGGGCTCCTCATTGCTGGCGTATGTCCCCGAGACGACGCCTTGATCGAACAGTTGCTCGACAGCCTTCCAGCCTGCTCGATAGGGAAAACCGAAGTGACCGTACGGCGGGAGTTCCTCATCGGCAAACGGTACCGGATAGAGTGGGTGGCGGCTCTCAGGCCACGTGCGCTTGTACTCAACTCGGTGGTCGATGAAGGCCAGACAAGTGTAGCCCGAGCAGAATGTGAACCACATGCCAAGCACAACATAGAGCACGGACCGCAGAGCGCGGGGCACCGCGGCAGACCTCACTAGCCGGCTCACAACAGATCCCGCGAGTAAGGCAGCCCCCGGATATACTGTGTAGACGTGGGTCCGGGGATCGGATACCAGGAAAGCGTAGAATGTGAACGGCACGGCGATGTACAGCCACGCCGCCAGTGTACCGCCGCGCACTACCGCCGCACCGATGACCAGCAGGACAAGACCGACCACATACGCCAGCGCGTTGTAGAAGGTGCTCATCCGCCAGACGCTGAGCAGGCTGTTGTGGGGTAACCCACCGCCGACGCGTCCTCCCAGCAGGTAGTTGAACGTACGTGTGAACATGGGATTGCGCAGGAAGGGCACGTAGAACAGAGCCAGCACCGCCGCCCCGATCGAGGCGGCAATGACCAGATGGACCAGGACCTGCCTGATCATCCCGGCACTTTGCCTGCTCACGCTGATGCCCGCCATCAAGAGCGCGACAGCGGCGGGCACCACAAGCACGGCGTCGTAATGAGCCAGCATCCCAAACCCCAAGAAGACGGCGGAGAGCGCCAAGGCCCCTAGTCTTCGACGCCGACCGTAGGCAGATACCCACAGCAGGGAGAGTGCTCCCATGGATACGACCAGGCTTTGGTACTGCACAATGCGGCCAAACGCCACAAGGAAGCCGTTGATCGCCACCAGGAGCCCGGCCACGACGCCAGCCTGACCCCCTAGCCAGGAAGTCCCCAACGCAGTTACTGACAGCACGGCCAGAACACCTGCCAGAACGAAAGGCAGTCGGGCCTGCCACTCCGATGTCGTGCCTGACAGCGCCCACACAGACATGGGCAAGAGAATCTCAGCGGGGCCCTTCTGATGGAGGAACAGCTCGTCGTCGTCTCCCTGAAGTGCGTCCGCGGCCCGCTGAAGAATCACCGCCTCATCACCCTGGAACTCACTGTAGCCAAGGTTCGGCAATCGCGTCAGCAAGGCAACGCAAAGGACGACCACGAGACCCCACCGGAGCGATCGACTTGACGCAGGCCGGACCTCACGACGACGAGGAAGGAGCAGCGGGAACGCCGCCAGCAACGCGTATGCAACGCGAGCCAGTCCCGTGGGGAAAGGGCCAGGAAGGAGGTGCAGCAACAGCGTCGCGAGAGCGGCTCCCACATAGGCTAACCCTAATCCGCTGACAGCCCGCATCAGCCCGTCGCCCGCAAGCCGCAGATACCACGAGGCCGCCGGCATGGCCCAGATAAGCGAGAAAGCAGCCACATACCGCACCGTCTGATGCACAGGGAGGGCCGTCAGGACAGACAGAGAGATAGCGAGGAGGATCGTGAGGCTGCACTCGAGGGCACCAGCACGGACACGCGTGGCGGCTACAGCCATCTGGGTCTGGCCTGTCCGCGGCGAGATGGGTCAAGCCACTGCACGAGGGAGGCACCTACTCTGTGAGGGGAAGCACCACCCGGGCGGGTCCGACCGTGCACCGCGCGCCCCAAGCCGCCGCCGACAGTACTGAAACTCGGGACTCCCCTCATCTGGGCGCGATCGCTCACGGGATCCGCGAGCGCGTGCCTACCACTCTCCGGTTCACCCACCATGGGATAGGAGTATGCCAGCATATGCCCCGTGAACAAGACCACGTCCAGCGCTGACCGCACTGCTATGCTCGCTGACGACCGACGCAGGCCTCAATCCCCTTGGAGTCAACGTGCCGCATTCGTCTCACTGTCACATCCTGACCGATGAACCGCGCACCGGAAGCTCCACCTAGCCAGCGGAGCCGTCTAGCACGTCAGTGTGTATCCGGATCGACGCCGCACTGTGCCAGGGAGGCCGGCACGGCGACAGACACATAGACTTCGCCGTCGTCCAACTCGAGACGGCTGCCATCTAGTTTGTCGTAGACACCAACCCGGAGTGCGCCACCCGACACCACGCGGGGTTCGGTGACCTTCAGGCGATGGCCATCCTCCACATACTCGCCCAGCATCCAGGCCTCGGTTGGTCTGTGCCACTGCGCTGGAATCGCATCGGACTGCGCCAACAGATGCTCCTCCGACGAGACCAAGTGCACGAAGACCTTGTAGCTGCGCCCCGAGTACCCATCGGCACGCCACACCAGGTCGACCACCAGCTCACCGGACTCAACGTCCCAACATAGGTCACGGTACCCAACCAGAGTGATGGCCTCCCCGAACTCACCCATCAACCGATGATCCAGGTCTGGCTCTCCCCAGGTGTGTGACTGCATCCGCTCGGGTGCCACATAGACAGCGGTGGGTAGGACAAAGACAGTGATCAAGACAAGTGACAGCCAGGCTACCCCGGCGCCCCACGCGACAGCATCCCGCAGTCGAGAAGCTGCCGACGCGCCAAGCCACGCCAAGTAGGGTGCAAGGTAAGCAAGGTACACGGCTTTGACCGTGTCTCCCTTGCTTGGGTCTGCGTACATGCCAGAGAACAGCGCGTAGCCGCCAACAGCGACTAGCGTGAGGATCCGCGTCCATCGATGGAAGTCGCGCCGTGTTGCACCGGACACTGGTCCGCTCCACCAACCGACGACGATCAGGGAGGTCACCGGCAAGGCTGCCCACAAGCCACGCGACAGCGCAGCCACGGTCGCCGGTGACGACGACAGCGGGTCGTGCATCAGAGCCTCTCTCCAGTAGCGCCAGTAATCACCCCAAGCATCTGCATAGAGTACAGGCCAGAAGGTATTGCCAAGCACAGGGCGTACTGGGTTGCGCAGTATCTCCGGCACTCCGAGCCGGATCCAGAAGCTCACGTCGGGTCGGTGGGGGCTTGTGTTGAAGTCCAGAGGGCCTCCGCCACGCAGACTGAGCGACCACCAAGACAAGGCAACGAACAGCAGAGCATGGAGTGAAACTGAGCCCCATCTTCTGGCGGACTGCCAGAGTCGCCCAGGCTCTCGAAGGACCATCCAGATACCCAACGCCGCGGCAAGGAAGGCCCCCCATTGGCGAGTACCAAAGGCCAATCCGGCCAGCAGGCCGCCGCCGGCGCCTATCAAAGCCCAGTGTGATTCTCTCTCTGAGGCCCACACCACCAGCCATCCAGCGATCGTGAAGAGAGGCATCAGCAGAGCCTCTGGTCGAACCATACCGAACGTACGGTATACGGCAGGCTGACACACGTAGAGGACTACGCTCCACGCGACGGGAACCGGGTCTCCGTCCCAGAGCCGCCAAGAAAGGCTCAGCCAAAGCCCGAAGGTGAGCAGCGCCAGGCCAAAGTTGAGCACTAGGCCGGCGTACAGCAGGGGGACACCAGCGGCCCGGTGCAGAGTCGCAACGCAGTAGTAGTAGATCGGCGTGTTGTGGAATCCAGCGCTTACGGCCGGCGGCGGCGGTCGCCAGGAGTCCGCCACGTGATAAAGATAGGTGAGGTGCCCCGGCCAGTCATAGCCGTACGTGGGCGGTACGCGAACAGCATTCAGCAGAAGCAGGCCCAGATGCCCAGCGCTGTACAGGATCAGGACGAGAGTGGCAACCCTTGTGTACCAGCGCTGTCCCTGCCAGACGGCGCCGGTCGCCCGGCGAATCGGTCGCGTCCTCATCAATCGAGTAGGCTCACCTGGCTTTGCCCCCCGCCGTCGCCCAGGTTGTCCGCAGGCCCCGCAGACACTCGGTAGACGTAGATTGAGTAGCCGAGCCGTGCGTCCGGTTCGCGCGCGCGGAACGCGGCGAAAAAACGCTTGTCACTGAGGGGAAGTTCCACCAGATTGGAGACGCTGATGGCGTACACGCCGGGTCCCGGACTGGCCTCCTCAAAGGTCGCTGGCTGGAACCACAGGTCAAAGTGGTGAGGGAGTCCGGGCAACGGTTCGTACGCGATGCCATAGCGCTCAGGGTATGCGCTGCCGAACCAACTCAGTCGCACAGTCTCGTCCGACGCCGTCTCGACCAGGTAATCACTCAGGAGCTGGAGATCTTGACCCCAGTCAATGTTGGAGTCCGCCAGCACCCGCCAGCCGTTCCTCGGTCCACCTGCGACGGGGTTGAAGTATGCCAAGAAGTGTGGCGCGATCAGGATCGCCTCGAGTGCAATCCAGACCAGCGCACCGGTCATGAGTCGCTGCCATCTCTTCGCTTCGAGACCGCTCAACGTCGTGGCGGCCCACACATACAGCAGGGGCAGCGTAGGCAGCAGATGCCGGTACCCGAGGTTCAGGTCACTCACCAACACCGATGCCCAGTAGACGCCTACAGGGAGTAGCAGGAAGAGCGCAACGTGATCATCGCGGGCTGGGCCACCTCGGGATGACCAGGCCCACCAGGCAGCAACAACCAGCAACACCAGCATCGGGAGCGGCGTCTTGACCGCGAACGCGACCGGGAAGTAGGCAGGCCAGCCCCCTAGACGTGTCTCCCCGAGGAAGTAGGAGGGCCGGGCCCCCTGCACGTTCTCAAAGACCGCCCCAAGGCCACGCCAGTATGTGCCCATCGGGACACGTACCCCACCATCGGCAACGGGCGCCAGCTGCCACCCGTAGCACGCCCACAGCATCAGCAGCCCGATGGCCGTGATGACGAGATAGATCCCCGCCCGCACGACCATCCGCCGTACCCGGGAGCCATCTCGGACGTTCAGTGCCGCAAGCACCACAAACAGCAGACCAAAGGAGGCCCAAAACGCGACCGCCGACATCTTGCTCGCCAGCATCGCCCCCGTCGCCATGCCCGCGGCAAGGACGCGAGGCACCGTACGCCGCTCTGCGGCCCGCCAAACCGTGTAAGCCGTCAGCAACACGGTGAAGGTGATGCCCAAATCCGTGGTCGCCAGGCTGCCGTGCGCTAGAACATTGGGATCCAGCAGTACCAGCACCATCGCAAGCAGGGACGCGCCTTCGCCTGCAAGCATTCTCCCCCACTTGGACATGAGGGTACCAAGGAGCAGCGTCAACGCAACTACCGGCACTCGCGAAAGGTATACCATCCGGGCCGGTTCCGTGTTCACATGCCAAAGGAACAGATCGGCAAACCGGTACCACTCAGCCATCTCCCAGGAGGGATCGTCCAGCGGCAGGGCTATTTCTCCGCCCAGCGGCACGGCCTCGAGCAGGTTGATCAGAGGCGGATGCTCGAGGCTGAGTCTAGGATCACCCGTGCGCAGCAATGCATAGCCACGCGCCATGTGGTTCTGTTCGTCCATCGTCGGGGACTGTGCCTGGGCGTTGTACATCAGTAGCCCGAAGGCCAACAGCAGCAACATCAGTCGCAATGACTGTCGCGACCAAGCGCTAGCCATCGGAGACCTCAACCGCACCGGCCAGCCAGCTCGGTTCACCACTCACCAGCGGATATGGTTGCAGAGTCTGGCGATCGTATAGACCGATGCGCACCCCATATGAGCCTGGCAGGAGATCGTCCGGCAGGGCAAGTGCGTGGGCCTGAATCACAAGATCGCCCTCTCGCCAGAACTGCGATGGGCAATCAAGGCCATCGTGCTGTGCACGCACCTCCCCAGATTGGTCTAGCAGATGCACGTAGGCTTTGATATCGCCAGGAACGCCCGCGCCAACAGCCCAGGCCGTGAGAACCGCGACGGATTGGCCCCGGGACGTGGCGCCCGACGGCAGATCGAGGGCGACCAGGGACACTTCCTCATCGTAGATAGCCACCGGATCACCCGACACCGAGGGCCTCTCCAGTTGGTACGTCACGAACCCTCGGTGCACCACTGCCTGCACGCCAAGCTCTGTCTCGAGATGCGTCCTGATGCCAGTACTGAGGGGTACGACGTCGGGCACTACCAGGGTCCCGCCTCTAGACGGCACCAGCACCCCCCCGCCCACGCCCAGCGGACTGCCGGGATCGCACCAGCGCACGACGGCGTCGTCCCGCTGCATCAACAGGTCGAGGCTCGGCGCATCCATCGACGACGCGGAAAGTCCCCCGATAGTGACATCACGCACCGAGCCGTTCTGATCGAGCCATGTAGCCACAGAGTTCAGGTCCCGCTGCCAGACAAACGCGACCCCGGGCACCTGCGGCCAGCGCACGAAGTAGTCGCGCACGGTCAGTCCAGCATTCAGCAAGGCCACGGCTGCCAAGAGGGCCGCCATCGCGACGGTCCGCGCCGGACGTCTTCTCTGTACTAGCTGCCACACCCATTCAGCGCCGATCCCCAGTATGACCATCACGGCCGGCAGCGCGCCCAGCGTCCGAACGAAGTTCGGCGCCTCAGTTGTCACAAGCGAAGGCGTGAGCATCACGCCCAACCAGGTGAGCATCAAGCTGTGACGTACATCTCTGAACCGGCTGAGTGCCACACCAATCCCTACCAGGAAGAGCAGCGCCCACACCGGCTCCACGAAGACCGGGCGGTCTGGAAGGTTGTTCCGCTCCGTGGCATCGCCACGGTACGTGAACATCCCGAGGATGCGAGGTAGGTTGGCAAGCACGGGTCCAAGATCGCCGTGCTTCACCGCCTGTAGTGGCGCATCCACTTCATAAACCCGGGTCTGGGCATCTCGGTTCTGCAGCAGGTGCAGGGCCAGGGGCGACGCGATCAGTGCCGCCAGCATCGCGGCCGCCAGGAGCGCTCTCCAGTGCCGGCGCAGCCGCGCACCGTCGAAGGCAGACAGCAGCACCGCGAGTCCCAGCAACACGAGGGGCACTCCGCGAGCGGCGAGATAGGTATACGCCGAAAGCCCGAACCAAAGGCCAGCGAGGAGTGTAGAGCGGGTCCGGTGCCGGCCCTGCAGCAGAGCCCAGAGCGCGTCGGCGCCCAGGGAGATCGCCAGTGGAAGAAGCATCCCGCGCAGACCCACACGGCTCCAGAAGACTGACCAGAGCGACAGCCCAACGCCCGCTGCGGCCACCAGCGCCACGCGCTCGCCAAAGGCCCGCCAAGCAAAGCGTGCACAAGCAGCCACGGTTAGGAGTCCAGCCGATGCCGAGACGAACCGGACCGCCAGCACATTTCGGCCCAGAAGGGCCCTCGTCACAGCGACCAGATACAGGAACAGCGGCTCCTGGCCGTAGGCCTCTGTGAAGAACAGGGCGTGCTTGCCCGCGAGGATGGACTCGGCGATCAACACCTCCGCCACCTCGTCGTGCTCGATGCCCAGTGGATGGCTGGGCAAGTCCCAATACCTCATAAACGCCGCGGCCAACAGAACAGCCACCAAAGCCCAGCGACGGGGGCTCCACGTACGCCGGAGCCTATGCTCGCCGCCACCTGCGCGCGACGATCCTTCAGTCACACGGGACCACATCGCCAACGAGAGCCTCGCCCGCGGCCGACGTGATCGTCGCCCCCGTGATCCGGTTGTACAGATCGCGCTCACTACGCGCGCGCACCTTGAGATAGGTGTCGGTGAGTCCCTGCCAGGCACCGTCGGCGCCCTGCCCCATCCACAGCACCTGCAGACGCTGCCCCACGAACTGCTCTCGGTACGCCCGCGCCAGCCAGGCTCCGAGCTCGCGAAGCTGTCGCGCGCGCGCCCGGCGCACGCCCATCGGCACCATCCCCGGAAGCCGCGTCGCTGCTGTGCCGGCACGTTCGGAATAGGGGAAGACGTGTAGCCTCGCGAACCGCAGGTCCTCGACCAGGGACACGGTCTGATCGAAATCACGCCGTGTCTCACCGGGGAACCCGGTGATGACATCGGTGGTGATGGCGAGATCGGGACGGATGTCCCTGGCCGCACGCACCAGAGCCGATAACGCCGATACCGTACCCCGCCGTCCCATGCGCTTCAACACCGAATCTGAACCTGACTGCAGCGGCACGTGTAGCTGCCCGCAGAGTCGCGAATCCTCCCACAGAGCCAGAAGCTTCGGCGTGACATCCCACAGCTCGATCGAGGAAAGACGCAGCCTGGGGACATCCGTATCGCGCATGATCGCGGAGACCAGGGCGGGAAACTCCTCACCCAGATCAAGATCGGACCCGTATGACCCAAGGCAGATGCCGGTCAGGATCACCTCTTGAGCGCCTTGAGCAACGAAGTGCTGAACTTGCTGGACCGCGTCCGCCAAAGGGCGACTTCGCGCGCGCCCGCGCAACAGGCGGGTGATGCAGTACGTGCACGCGTGATCACATCCCTCCTGGACACCGAGGAACGCCCGCGTGTGACCCCAGCGCCCGGGCAACCAGGGCGCAGGCGCCGCCGGCGTGGCCCCGAGGATGGCGCCGGCCATCTGTGTCTTGTCGGCGTTGGCCAGGACCCACTGAACCCCCTCAACTCCTTCCGCACGCGACACGTCCTCAGTCGCCCAGCAGCCTGTCACACCGATCCGGGCATCCGGGCTCTGCCTGTGGAGAGTGTGCAGCCGGCGGCGGCTGCGACGCGAGGCCTGCGCCGTGACGGCGCAGGAGTTGAGGACGATGGTATCTGCACCCGTGGGATCATCCACGACTTCGTGCCCGGACCCGACAATCTGACGGGCCAGGCTCTCGACTTCAGCCGCGTTCAGGCGGCATCCCAGCGACTCGAGATAGACCCGCAACGCAGCTCTCAGGGCGCCGAGGTGACGCTCAGGTCATCGAACGCGACGACCACGTCGCCCTCTGAGAATGCCCCGGCGTAGAGGCCAATCGGCCCAGACGTGACCTCGCTATCGCCGGACTTGGCCACTGTCTCACCATTCACTAGGAACTCCAGCTCCGTTCCCTGGGCCACCACCTCCAGAACGTTGGTGGCCAGGCCCTGGTTGACCGCGTCCGAGGGTGACCAGTCGGCCCCCAGGAGGGACCAGACCTCGTCAGCGTAGTGCGCGATCCGCACGTAACCGTCGCCGCTCACCGAGAACGCATAGAAGCTCTTGTCATCGTCCATCCGCAGCAGGATGCCGTACTCGTTGTCCACCGGCCCGGAGACCTGCATCGCGGAGACAATCACGCGGCAATCCTGCCACGTTGACTCGGAGGAAGCCCAAGCGAGCTGGCCCGGTGAGAAGACGTGAACCTGAAGGCGACCATCAGTCACGCCGACCTCGGCCACGGCATCGGAACTGAGAACCCAACCGGTGCCGTCGTCAAATGAGGTCGACCACACCGCCGGCGGAGTCTGGGTCGGGGCACCGCATGCGGCGAGCGCCGCAACCAGAGGAATCAGGAGGAGTGCGACCAGGCCGGAGCGCCAAGACGAGACCCGTCGCGCGGGCCGTGCCGGCCTCACGGCTTCAGCACCTGCAGGTCATCAAACCATACGCTGGCGCCGCCGACATCCACCGTGCCGGTGGCCATCCCCACGTCGCCCTTCTCCAGGGTGTCATCGTCGAGTCGAGCCACCTGTTCACCGTTGACGTAAAAGGTCAATGTGCTGCCGCGGCAGACCGCGTGAAGGTGGTTGTCGGAGCCATCGATGCGGATCACGGGTGAACGAAGCATCGCACTGCCGGAGAGCGGGATCAGCTCGCCGTCTTCATCAGAGCGAAAGACGCCGTAGTAGCCGTCGCTGCTGATCGCGAAATAGTAAAACTCCGGCTCGGCATAGCGACAGATCAGTCCGAAGTGGTTGTCGGACTGCCCAGCGGTGCGCGTCAGGGCCTCGACCTCGACATCCTGGTAGCTGCGACCACCCGTGACCCAGACAAACCACTGGGGCACATCGATCTGGAAGAGATAGCGGCCCTGCTGGTAGCCCCGCACGTACGTCTCGTGTGAGGCGGCCCCCCACCCGCTGGCGGGGTCGGAGAAGTCATCGCTGAACGACTGTGAGGCGCCCAAACACCCGGCGAGAAGGCCGACAAGGGCCACCATCACCCACGCTCGCAGCTTCCTGGACGCTATCATGCCGGCTCCCGCTCCGTTGACTCGGTGCGGCGATTATACCCCAGCCGGATGGGCGGGCCAATGAACGGCGGACAGGCAGAGGACGCGTGCGTGCCCGACGCGCTGCTTCGCTGTAGTACTCCGTTTCGCACCGGCATCTCTGCGGCCTGCTCGGCACCACCCAGACGCTTACCTGCTGGAGTTCTGCCGCACGAGGTCGAGCAGAATCGGACCGAGCTGCTCGCAGTACGGGGCGTCCGGGGCTTCACCTTGCGGAGGTACGTGCACGAATCCGGCTCTCGGGACCTTGGTGCCGCAGTACACGTACAGAGCATTGTTGCAGAGATAGGCGCCGGCGTCGAGCCCCAGATGGATGGGGACTGCGAGCGCGGTACGGCTATCCCAGGCGAACGAAAAGCGGCTCCTTCGCTCCTCCTCTCCGCTTTCCAGGATCGTCTCCGATGGCGGCGGCGTCCCGTCTACATCCTCGCCTCGACGGACGTTGTGCCCGACGGTCTCGATGACCACAGCGTCCGGGCCGCCTTCCCCGATACCCAGAAGCAGGTCAGGGGACCATTCATCGATTGCTGGGCAGGCGATAGCCTCCACTGCACCCCACTGCACTGGCATCTCTATCACACGAAGGTCGGTGTTTGGCAACCGGTTCTCAAGGAAGTGGGCTAACGCCTGAGAACCGTTGTTGGCACGTCCCCTGAAGGGATGGAAGCAGGTGACCAGGGCCTTCACTCAAGTATCCTCGAAGGGGCTGCGGCCCCCGGTGCGCTGCCCCAGGCTTTGTTGGGGCGGGGTCCCATGTGCAGCACCAGCCTGCCGCCGCCGACGATGTCCTGGTGCCTGAACCAGGGTCGGTCCAGCGCCTCTCCGTTCAGAGTCGCGCTCTGGATGTACTTGTTTCGCTCGGAGACCTCGCGCGCTTCGACGATGAAGCTCTTACCATCGGGCAGATGCAGCGTCGCTGTCTCGAACAACGGACTGCCAATGTCGTAGACCGGGCTGCCTGGGCAGACCGGGTAGAAGCCCATCGCGCTGAAGGTGTACCACGATGAGAGTGAGCCGATGTCATCGTCGCCGCTCAGGCCCATTGGCGCGTCACTGTACCACAACTTCATAATGTCACGGACGCGACGCTGCGCCCGCCACGGGGCGCCGGCGTAGTTGTAGAGGTAGGGGATGTGGAAGCTGGGCTCGTTCCCTTGGCTGTACTGTCCGATGAGCCCGGACGCGTCTGGGAACTGGCCCAGAAACGCAGGCTTGTCCATCACGTACTGCTCGGTGAAAAGCTCGTCGAGCTTACGCGTGAACGCCTGTCGCCCCCCCATAAGGTCCACCAGGCCCAGAACGTCGTGCTGGACGTGGAATGTGTAGCTCCACGCGTTCATCTCGGCGTAGTACTCCTCTCCCGCAAAGCCGCCAGACAGGGTGGGATGGAAGGGCTCGACCCATTCGCCATCCGCGGTCTTAGGCCACATAAACCCGGTGGCGGCGTTGAAGAGGGTCCTGTAGCCACAGGCGCGCCACGTGAAGTGCGCGGCGTCGTCATCCCTACCCAAAGCCGTGGCCAGTTGCGCGAGACACCAGTCGTCGTAGGCGTTCTCCAGTGTGATCGACACCGACTGTCGTCGATGCCAGTAGTTGACCTCGGGGACGGTCTCCGGCTCGTGGATGTCGGGCAGCCACGTGATCTGGTGCGGCATCTCTGACACGACGAGATCCCTGACGGCATCACGCCAGGCCTCAGGATCTTCCACCTTCATATCCTCGCGTACGGGTCGGGAGGGGAAGTACGCGTGTTCGTTGTAGAAGCGATCGAGCTCCGTAGCAGGGCCCTTCACCCATGGAATCATTGTGCGCTCAAGAGCACTCGTCCTAGCGCCCTCGTAGGCCCCAGCCAGGTCAAAGTCCCGGAATCCCTTGGCGTGCGCGTCAGCGATGATGGCGGTGATGTGTCGTCCGACCATAGTGGCACGTTCACCGCCGGTCGTCGGCGTGATGGGGACCCAACCTAGTTGCTCACACATCCGTACGTAGGACTGGATCATCGCGTCGATGTTTTCGGGCTCGATCAGGAACTGGAGAGGCCTCGCGCAGCGATAGGTGTCCCACGGCTGGTCCATATTGTAGAAATCCATGTCGCCGGCTTCGTGGACTTGACCGTCGAAGCCGCTGAAGTAGCGTCCCCCCTCGGTGATGTTCTTCATTCGCTGGAGACACCGGTAGATGGAGGTGTAGAACGTGCGCTTCTGTGCCTCGGTGCCGCCGCTGACGGTGATCCTACTCAGGGCCGCGTTCCAGATCCCCCGCGCCTGAGCGCACACTTTCTCGAAATCCCAGTCTGGCAGCTCGGCGCGGAGGTTCTGCTTTGCCTGCGCCGCGCTGATGTACGAGATAGCTGCACGCACACGGATGTCGGCGCCAGATGCTGTTGTGCCAAACGACGCTGTGATGGTCTTCGAGGGGGTGAGACTTCTTCGCAACCGCCTCCCGGTGGGCGCCTCGGAGGCCGCGATGGCCACGTGCTGGGGTGTTCGGTCGAACTCCAGCTGGAAGTAGATCCTGGTTCCGAAGAACGCCTGGTACCCAGTTAGCGATCCATCGCTCTCTACCGTTACGTTGGCTTCTCTGCCCAAGTAGATGATGAGACTGGGCCCGTCTGTGGGTGGGAAAAAGCACCGGATGAGAGCGGCGTGCCGAGAGACCGTGCAAGCCACCTCGATCTCGCTATCCTCCAGCAACGCTGCATACATGTAGGGCGTTGCTAGCTCGAGGTCATGGTCGAACTCCGAGGCGTTTGCCTCTATAGCTGAGCCTGGGGGACCAACCACTGGCATCAGCGCGAAACCTCCGGCGGCGAATGCATAGATCCGGTCCGCCAGGTATCTGTCACCAATGCCCGGGGTGGTGTAAGGAAAAACCTCCATCATACCGTGGGGAAGCTGTACAGCGGGCAAGGTCGACCAGGTCTTCCAGGACAACGTGCCGATATTCGTGTCGACGTAGTCCACTGGATCTCCACCAGAA
>Ga0180436_10002484_pt1 | contig 17461 bp, 17 predicted proteins | sample SS_ome_2_FD_132434 | JGI IMG/M metagenome (GOLD analysis project Ga0180436, IMG submission 132434) | Hypersaline lake sediment archaeal communities from the Salton Sea, California, USA - SS_3_S_2 metaG | ecosystem: Environmental > Aquatic > Non-marine Saline and Alkaline > Hypersaline >...
CATCGACCTTCTTCTGCGCCGCCGACTCGTCGCCGTCGGACACCGCCGCAACCTCGCGGGTGAAACGCTCAAGCGCCGCCTCGTAGAGCTGGCGCTCGGAATAGCTCTGCTCGCGCTGGTCGTCGTTGCGGTGCAGGTCGCGCACAACCTCGGCAATCGAGATCAGGTCGCCCGAGTTGATCTTCTGTTCATATTCCTGGGCCCGGCGCGACCACATCGCCCGCTTGACCCTGGCCTTGCCCTTGAGCGTGTCCATCGCCTTGGAAACGATGTCGGGGCTGGAGAGCCCACGCATCCCCACTTCGGTGGCCTTGTTGGTCGGCACCCGGAGCGTCATCTTGTCCTTCTCGAACGAGATCACGAAAAGCTCCAGCGCCAGCCCGGCAATCTCCTGCTCCTCGATCGAGATGATCTTGCCGACACCGTGCGCCGGATAGACCACGAAATCATTGGGGCGGAACTCGGGCTTCTTGGCTTTGCTCATATGTTTTGTCTTCCTCTTGATCTCCATCGGCCCGCGTAAAAGGAACATTGGCGGTCGGCGTAAGCCCACCGTCGTTGCAGCCTTTAACGAAATCTTACGCGCGAATGGTGCAGCCCCACCCAACGCGCACGAGCCTCCGGTTTCATACCAAGATATGAATATAACGCAGAATCAGCAGATTTCAAAGCGCCGCAACGCAGCACAGCGAAAACAAGCCGTTCCCGGCGCCTTGAACCCATCCCGCACCACGGGGCGGGCAATCCCGCAGATCTCAGCCGCCGGGCTTCTCCGAGAAGTATTTCTCGAGCTTGCCTTCCTCGCCGTCGCGCTCTTCAGCCTCAGGCAGCGGGTCTTTCTTCGACACGATCACCGGCCAGAGCTCGGAGTATTTGCGGTTGAACTCGACCCATTTCTCAGCGTCCGGCTCGGTGTCGGGGCGGATCGCATCGGCGGGGCATTCCGGTTCGCAGACGCCGCAGTCGATGCATTCGTCGGGGTGGATCACCAGCATGTTCTCACCCTCGTAGAAACAATCTACCGGGCACACCTCGACACAATCGGTGTATTTGCAGGCGATGCACTTGTCGTTGACGATATAGGTCATGGGAACACCCTGGATGCCGTGTGGTCGCGCCTAGCTAACCGGCTTCGCCCGATCAATCAAGTTGCCCCGGCTCATAAAGCCGTGCCTTGCGACGATCTTTCCCGCTTGGCCGCCCGCCACCGTCATAGCGCGGTGCCGGCGGCGGAGAATCGGCAGGCGGCGTGAGGTCGTCGTAGAGCGCCTGCGCCTCGACTGCCGGTCCGCGACGCTCCGACAGGGCGCGCACCTTCACCACCCGGATGCGCCGGGCCTGCGGAAAGGTCAGCACATCGCCCGGCCCCACCGCCCGCGCGGTCTTGTGCACCTTGTCGCCGTTCACCCGAAGGTGTCCGCCCGCGATCACTTTCGCCGCAAGCGCGCGGGTCTTGAAGAACCGGGCGTGCCAGAGCCACTTGTCGGCACGCATGGTGGCGCGCGGGGCCTCGGGCGCGGCGGGCGGCACTCAGCTCTTGTCCTTCAGTCCCATCAGCGCGGCGGCAAAGGGATTGTCCGGGTCGATCGGCTTGTCTTTCTTGGGCGGGCGGGCCTCGAAGGCGCGCGCCTTGCCGCCCGGCTGGTCCTTCGGCCCCTTGCCGCGCGGCTTGCCCCCCTTGGGCTTGCCACCGCCGCCGCTGCCGCCACCCTTGCCGCGCCGTGCGCCACCGCCGCCGCTGCCGCCCCGCGGCTTGGCGAAACCGGCCCAGGTGAAGGTGTAAAACACGTCCGGCTCGTCACTGGCCGCTCGCGCCTCGGTTTCGGAGGCACCTGCGGCACCGGGATGCGGCTCGAACTCGTCGTCGTCATCCACATCCGGCTGCGCCTCGACAGAAGAAAAGCCCGAGCCTTCGAGGTGATCGATGTGCAGGTGCTTCGAGTGCCCCGCGCCGTCGGCCTCGGGGGTCGCCTCGACCTCGCTCGCCCCGTGATCGCCGGGGTGCGGTTCTGGCGGCCGATCCGCCCAAGGCTGGGCCTCGACCTCGGAATACCCCGACGATCCGGCGTCATGATCCGCGGCCTTGGTCTTCGGCCGCTCGCCCCGCGCGGCGGCATAACCGAGGCCCTGCATCAGGTCGGCGAACTGCTCCAGCGTCATGCCGGTGATCGACAGCATGTCGGGGTTGGCCTCGAAGCCGCCCCGGCTGTCCTGCGCGCGCAACTGGTCGGCGAGCCGCTCCAGCATGTCGATGCGGATCGCCCGCGCCCCGGCAGGCCGGTAGCCCGACAGCGCATAGATCTCCGGGTCCACGCCCTCGACCACCGGAATCGTCACCAGTCCCGGCGGCGGCGCCTCGGGGAACTCGTCGAGCCCCTGCACCAGGCTCCACAGCACCAGCCGGAGCCGCGTCGGCGCGGGCTTGAGCAGCGCGGGCATGAAAATGGTGAACTGCCCGAAGCGCACGCCATGCTTGCGCAGCGCCCCGCGCGCCTCCTGGTCCAGCTCCTTGACCTCGCGGGCGATCCGGTCACGCGGGATGATGCCCATCGCCTCGATCAGCCGGAACCCGAAGCCACGCGCCAGCCCCGAAAGGCTTTCGTCCTTCTGGATGCCGAGCAACGGCTCGAACAGCGCCGCCACCTTGCGGTCGATGAAATGCTGAAGCCGTCGGGCCACCTTCTCGGCCACCTCCGCCCCCGCCTCGTCATCGACGAATGCCTGGGCCTGGGGTTTGAGCGGGTCATCGCCGCGCACGAGCTTGCCAACGGCATGCTCGCCCCACATCAGCCCGCCCTGCTCGGTGTAATCGAGCTCGGTATCGGGGGCATTGTAGAAGCGATCCGCCCGCAACGCGAAATGCGGCGCCAGCGCGGCCACGGCCGCGGCGCGCAGGGTCTTGGCCTCTTCCGGACTGGCCGACGTGTCCTGCCGGAAACGGAACCCCTCCAGACGACCGACGAATTCGCCCTCGATCGTCACTTCACCCTTGTCGTTCACCTCGGCCACCAGGCCCTCCTTCTGTTTCAACCGCCGCAACAGCACCGAGGTGCGCCGGTCAACAAATCTTTGCGTCAGCGCCGCGTGAAGCGCATCCGACAGGCGATCTTCTACCGCACGTGTCTCGCCACGCCAATGGCCTTCGTCGGCCAGCCAGCCGCGACGCTGCGCCACGTAGGTCCATGTGCGGATGAAGGCGAGCCGCTTCGACAGCGCGTCGATATCGCCGTGGGTCTTGTCGATCCGCGCCACCTGCCGGGCGAACCAGTCCTCGCGCACCTGCCCGCGCTCGTGCAGATCGCTGAAGATCGCCGCCAGCATCCCGGCATGTTCGGCATGGCTGATGCCGCGAAAATCCGGCACCCGGCACACGTCCCACAACAGCTTGACCGAGGCGCCATCGGAGGCGCGGGCGCGGATCACCGGGTCCTCCGCCAACGCCTTGAGCGCCATCTGGTCGTCGGCCTCACGCGCACGGGTGAGCCAGGGGTCGTCGGTGCCCGCTTCGAGCGAGGCGATCAGCGCATCCACCGAGCCGAACGAAAGCCGCGGATTGCGCCAGTTGAGCTTGCGGATCGGGGTGAAGCGGTGTTCGGTGATCGCGGCCACCACCTCCGGGTCGAGCGGCGCGGCCTCGCCGGTCACGCCGAAGCTGCCGTCGCTGCGATAGCGCCCGGCCCGACCGGCGATCTGGGCCAGCTCGTTGGGGGCGAGCTGGCGCATCCGGCGACCGTCGAACTTGGACAGCGCCGAAAAGGCCACATGGTTCACATCGAGGTTCAGCCCCATGCCGATGGCATCGGTGGCGACGAGGTAATCCACGTCGCCGTTCTGATACATCGCCACCTGCGCGTTGCGGGTGCGCGGGCTAAGCGCCCCCATCACCACCGCCACGCCGCCTTTCTGACGGCGCATCAATTCCGCCATGGCATAGAGATTTTCAACCGAAAACCCCACGATCGCGCTTCTGGGGGGCATTCGGCTTGTCTTTTTCGAACCTGCATAGGTCAAGGCGCTGAATCGCTCGCGGCGCAGGAAGCTCACCCCCGGCACCAGCCCGGCGATCGCCCCGCGCATGGTGTCGGCGCCCATGAACAGGGTTTCATGCTGGCCGCGCGCATTCAGCAGCCGGTCGGTGAAAACATGCCCCCGCTCGGGGTCGGCGCAAAGCTGGATCTCGTCCACCGCGACGAAATCGGCCCCCAGCCCTTCCGGCATCGCCTCCACGGTGCAGACCCAGTATTGCACCCGTTCCGGCACGATTCGCTCCTCACCGGTGACCAGCGCCACCACCGAGGGGCCGCGCAGCGCGACGATCCTGTCATAAACCTCGCGCGCAAGCAGCCTGAGCGGCAAGCCGATCACGCCGGTGCGATAGGCCAGCATGCGTTCGATGGCGTAATGGGTCTTGCCCGTGTTGGTGGGCCCGAGGACCGCGACGATCCGCGACATGCGCTTTCTCCTGCCCGACCGTGGGGCGCGTCAGACGCTCTTGCCCTGAAGCTCGGCTTCGAGGCGTTCCACGGCCCCTCTTAGATCGGGTCGGCGCGGATGTATAGCGGCGGCCTTGCGATAGGCTTCAAGCGCGCGTTCGAGGTTGCCGGTTTCCTCGAGAATGCGGCCCAGCCCCGCCAGCGCCGCGAAATGGCGCGGTTCCAGAGTGAGCACGCGGGCGATATCGGCCAGTGCCGGGCCGTAGAGATCGGCGTGGAAAAACGCCGTGGCGCGCGCATTCCAACCCTCGGCGAATTCCGGCGCATTTTCGATCAGCGCGGTAAGATGCTCGATCGCCGCCGCGTGCTCTCCATCGTCGATCGCCTCGCGGCCGCGTTCCAGCAGAAGATCCATCGCTGCCGAGCCCGATTGCGACCAGGCATCCCAGATCCGGTCTTCGACCGCCTCCCAACCGGAGGTATCCGGCTGACGCAGCGCCTCGAACAGATCGTCAAGATCGGTCGATTGCGCAGGCAGCGGCGATGCGGCGAGCAGCATGGCAAGAACGAGGGCAAACCGGGTCATGGCGCAAATCTAGCTCATCGCCCCCGCCCCTGCCCATCACCTTCGCGTGGGCGGGGCGAAATTCCGCCGCGTCAGGCCGCGCAAAACCGGTTTTGCCGCGTGCGCGCATTCGCTAAGCTCGCCACAAATCAACGATTGACCGGATTGGAGACGGACATGAGCGATGTGATCGAAGCGGCGGTGGCCGCGCTGAACGAAAAACTCTCGGGCGCAGGCTTCGATGCGGTGGCCAAGTTCGTGCTCGAAGGCGCGGGCGCCATCATGGTCGACGGCTCCGGCGCGCGCGCCGGCGACGAAGAGGCCGATGTCACCCTCACCGCCAGCGCCGACACGTTCGAGGCGATGCTCTCGGGCGATCTCAACCCCACCGCCGCCTTCATGTCGGGCAAGCTGGCCGTCGATGGCGACATGGGGGCTGCGATGCGGCTCGGCGGGTTGATCGGCTGAAGCGGTGAAGCCCGCCCCGCTCCACGAGGATGTGGCCGGGGCCCCGCCCGGTGGCGAGGCCTGGTGGCTGCCCACCGCAGACGGGGCGGAAGTGCGCGTCGGCGTCTGGCCCGCCGCGTCCGACACGCCCGCGCGCGGCACGGTGCTGATCTTTCCCGGCCGCACGGAATACATTGAAAAATACGGCCCCGCCGCCGGGGTTTACACCGCTCAAGGCTATGCCGTGCTCACCCTCGACTGGCGCGGCCAGGGGTTGACGGAACGCGCCTTTCCCGACCGCCGCCTCGGCCATGTGCTCAGCTTTGCCGAATACCAGCGCGATCTCACCGCCGCGCTCAACCTCGCAAGCTGGCTCGATCTGCCGGGGCCAATGTTTCTCGTCGCCCATTCGATGGGCGGCTGCATAGGTTTGCGCGCGCTGCACGAGGGTCTCGATGTGCGCGCCGTTGCCTTCTCCGCGCCGATGTGGGGCGTGCAGATGGAGTGGTGGGAGCCGCCGCTGGCGTGGATGAGCGCTATCGCCGCCCCCCTGCCCGGTCTTGGCGGCAAGCTTACCCCGCGCACCACCCTCGACCACGCGCTCTACGTCGATGCCTTCGAGGGCAATACCCTCACCACCGACCGCGAGATGTGGGATTTCATGCGCCGCCAGCTCGACACCCACCCCGACCTAACGCTCGGCGGCCCCACCTTGCGCTGGTTGCGCGCGGCGTTGTTCGAAACCCGCGCCCTCGGCCGCCTGGCACCGCCCGACATCCCCGCCATCACCTTCCTCGGCACCAGCGAGCGCATCGTCGAACCGGGCCCGATTCGCAGGCTGATGCGCGAATGGCCGGGTGGCAGGCTCGAACTGGCGGAAAACGCCGAACACGAGATCCTCATGGAACGCCCCGAGATCCGCGACCGCTTCTTTACCGAAAGCCTCGCCCTGTTCGCGCAGCAGGCCTGAACGCGGAGCGGCGGCCAGCTTTTCAGCCCACCGCCGCCCGGTTTCGAAGGTCTTTGCAGTCAGTGCGCGGGCCGAATGAAGGTGCCGTTGCGCAATTCGTTCACCGCCGTCATGATCTCCTGCCGCGTGTTCATCACGATAGGGCCGTGCCAGGCCACCGGCTCGCGGATCGGCGCGCCCGAGACGAGCAGGAAGCGCACGCCCTCTTCGCCCGCCTGCACGGTGATCTCGTCGCCGGTGCCGAACCGGATGATGGTGCGGTTGCCCGACATGTCGCGGATATTGACCTCCTCGCCCATTACCTCCTTCTCCAGCAGCACCCCCTCGGGCGCGCTGGCGTCGGCAAAGGCGGCCGCACCCTCGAAAACATAGGCGAAGCTGCGCTTGTAAGTATCGACCTTGAAGGTCTTGCGCACCCCCGCCGGCACCGAGATGTCGAGATATTGCGGCTCGGCGGCGATGCCGTCGACGGGGCCGGACTTGCCCCAGAATTCGCCCACGATCACCCGCACCGCCGTGCCGTCGTCATCGACGACCACCGGGATATCGCCGCCCTTGATGTCCTGGTAGCGCGGCGTGGTCATCTTCAGGCTCGACGGCAGGTTCGCCCAGAGCTGGAAGCCATGCATCTGGCCACTGGCGTTCCCGGTCGGCATTTCCTGGTGCATGATGCCCGACCCGGCGGTCATCCACTGCACGTCGCCCGCGCCGAGCTTGCCGCGGTTGCCAAGGCTGTCGCCGTGCTCCACTTCGCCCGCGAGCACATAGGTGATCGTCTCGATCCCCCGGTGCGGGTGCCAGGGAAAGCCGCGGATGTAATCGTCGGGCCGGTCGCCGCGGAAATCGTCGAACAGCAGGAAGGGGTCATAGGCTTCCGGCTCGTGAAAGCCGAAGGCCCGGTGCAGCTTCACGCCCGCGCCTTCCAGCGTGGGCGTGGCGGTATTGGTCGAAACAACGGGACGAACAGACATGATGTGCCTCCTTTGCCCCAAAGTTAGGGGCGCAGGCGGATCCGGGCAATCGCGCTGACGGTCAACGGCGGCGCATGCACTGTGCACTGGCGCACAGCCCTGCCCTGCGTCAACTGCTTCCGCAGCCCACCCCTTCAAAGCAGAGTTGCGGCGCGAAGCGTGGCCTTGTCATTACGACATTGGTGAGAGAGCGCGCGCCGAGGCCGGTGATCGCCTTGGAAAACGGCGGGGTATAGAGGAGCGAGGATTCAACCATAATGACCCGCTCGCCGGCCGGGATCCAGGGAATGATCGGCTCGTAATGGTTCATGATATCGGCGTTGGTGAGGTTCGGCACATCGTCGGTAGCGCGCGACCAGTCGCGTTCCAGGGTGCGCTCCGGTTCGGCGCAATCGGCAGTGCAATGCACCACCGTTACCCGCAACCACGCGTCTGTTTGCACCCGCGTAAGGAATTCATAAAGCCGCTCGCTGCCGCGAATGTAGTCCATGTCGATGACGGAAGTCTCGCGCGAGAGCAGATCCGAAATCGCGTAATTCGCCTTCAACGCGAGGTTTTTGACCCGGAAGGCGTCGAAAAAGACGAAGATCGCAAGGAAGCCCCACAGCAGGAGCGGCAGCACCAGCACCGCTTCGACAGAAAGGCTCGCGCTTTCGTTGCGCGCAAAGCGGCGGACGGCGTGGCGCGTCCCGTGCAGCGCGCCGCGCGCGATGGCGGAAGGGTATTTCATCACGCCCTCCCTCATGGCTCGTTCACGAAGGTGGACATGGCGGTGATCATATGGCCGCCCGAGGCATCCTGCGGCAGGTCCATCACGAAGGGCGTGGTGCCGAAGAACGGGTCGAGCACGGCGCAGGCGCGCACCAGCATTACCTCGTTGCGCTTGCCGAAGTTGAACTCCACCGCCGGCTGGATCTCCTCATCCCGATCGACGCAGGTAATGCCGGTATCGGGGAGATCCCAGTTTTCGGTTGAAATCTCGCGCAATTCCACCAGCACCGAATTGGGGCACCCCTTGAAGATCAGCGCATCTTCGCAGATCCGTCGCTTCAGTTCTTCCTGCGTGGCCGGTTCCAGAGTGCCGAGGCGCAAAAGCCGCACGTTCAGATCGACCGCCCGGTCGAGCATCACCGACCGGGTGAGATAGATTGCCACTTCGAACGCCGAGAAGAACAGCGTCATGATCGCCGGGAACAGGATGACGAATTCGATCGTCGCCGATCCGTCTTCCCGTGTGAACGCCCTTTTCAGGCTTTTGATAATTGCTGCTCCTGCCCTGAGCATGATCATTTTTCCTAGTTGATAAGGCGAAGCTTGGCGATTTCGCGCGCGATCGCCGAGAAAGCATCGGAAAGGTTCAGGCCGTTGGCGTCGAAATAGTGCGACGGGCTGCTGGCGCAGTTGCGCAACGCGGTGCGTCCGGCGCTCGGCGCTTCGAACCCGATGGTATAGATCGTGATCCCCTCGGCTTTTGCAGCATCGCAGATCGCCTGAAGCCGGGCGTCCTTGGTGTTTCGGTTGAGCCACGAACCCTGCGACGGCAGCCAGGAAAAGCGGTCATACCAAGACCAGGTTTTCTGCTGCCAGAGATCCCGGTAATCAAGCTGCTGAGCGCCGTTGCCTTCATCAACCCAGGTGCAGTCCTGATAGTAGCCGCTCCACCAGCTCCATTTCCAGACGCACTCCTCATACTCGCCCTCGCCGTAGGGGTAGTCGTTCCAGGTGCCGTTATGGTCCCAGTAATACTTGCCTGTGGAGGCACGATAGATCGAATACTTGTCGCCCAGCGTGTCATCATGCTTGATGTTGCGATAGATCGGCGAAGGCCCTTCGCGGAACCCGTCGTAAAGGAAGTGCTCGCTGGTGTTTTCGCCGTCGGTCATCAGCACCAGGAGTTTCTGAAGGCCGCGCCGCGTCGGCGGCATCGGGCGATCCTCGAAGGCTTCCTCGATGATCCCGTCGGCGGCCAACTCTTCGGTGATCGGCTGCAGGGCCGGGTTGAGCAGCGCCACGCCCCACTTCGCGCCCACGTCGATCGAAGTGTTTCCCGAGGCCCCGAGGGCGTCGATCCGGTTGTGCAGGGTGGCAAGATTGCCGCTGATCGGCGTGAAGGCCCGCCAGGACTCGGTGGCACAGGTCCAATCGCGCGGCGTGCTGCTGGAGTTCCGCCACGGGTCGAAATGCCCGGTGCGTTGCAGCGGTGTGGCGGGCGTGATCGCGGTGTTGGAAAAATCGCCCGCGTCAAAGGTCACGCAAGACGAGAAATCGTGCTCGTCGGTGACGTTGAATTTCGACAGGAAGTCTTCCCCCACCAGCGCCTGCTCGGCGTAAGGCAGGAGTGAAACCGTGACGGTATCGGCCTCGACGACACAGCCGGTCGTCGCATCGGGCCGCGACGGGTCGCACATCACGATGTTGACGAATTTCTTCGCGGCACGGCGCAGCTCCCAGATCCGCGACTTGCCGGAGGACGAATTCCACGACATCGAGCCCGACACGTCCACCACCAGCGAAATCTCGGTGAGCGACGTGGCCTCTTCGGCGGCCCCGGCGGCCGGCGCGTTGAGTTCCGAGATACCCACGAAATTTAGGAAGATCGAATCGACCTTCATGCGACTGCTCGCCTCAACCTTCCGCGAATTGGGCTTTTCGGTCACGACAATATCGTCCGCCGCAATATAGGCGCCGAGCCCCGCCTTGGCGAAATAGTCGAGCACCACGTCCTCGGCGTCGAGTTCCTGTTCGAGGCTGGCGGCAGCGAGCACCGCGCGGTCGAGGGTGCTCTGCAGCCGGGTGCGCTGCTCCTCGAAGCGCATGAAATCGACGGCCATGCCGCCGACCATGAGCATCATCACGAAAAGGATCAGACCGAAGATGATGAAGGAGCCATCCTCAGATCGCAAAAAGCCCGCGCGCGCGGTCGAACGGGCCTCGCGGAGCTTGGTCTGGTTCTGTTCAAGCCGATCCATGGCGACCTCATATCCCTACGTAATCGAACGGTCCTCGGGCGGCTGCACCTGAAAATCCAATTGTTTTAGACACCCGAAGCATGGCTAAATTACGGCGGAAAAAGGGAATCTGTGGCGGATTGGGCACAAGCGCCTGACGGTTGCCCGCCAGACGCCGGATTAACCCCGAGCCGAAGACAATCCGCCATGATTTGGCGCGACGTATTAAGATTTTGCCGCCTCCGGTGCGGGCGCGCGCGTCGTGTCTGCGCAAGGGGATTGAGGCCCGCCGCCCGCGCGCCTATGTCTGAACGATGTGATCAAGAGGAGACGACATGCGCGCCCGAGCCCTTCCCTTCCCCGTCCGCGACGCCAACGCCGAAGCCGCCGCCCCCGGTGCCTTCGGTGCCCTGCCCGAATGGGACCTGAGCGATCTCTACGCCAGCCCCGACGCGCCCGAGGTGGCGCGCGACCTTGCCCGCGTCGAGACCGCCTGCAAGGATTTCGCCGCGCGCTACGAGGGTAAACTGGCCGAACTTGACAGTGAGGGGCTGCTCGCCTGCGTGCGCGCCTACGAGGAAATCGATCTCGTCGCCGGGCGGCTGATGAGCTTCGCGGGGCTGCGGTATTATCAACTCACGACAAACCCTGAACGTGCACAATTCCTGCAAAACCTGCAGGAAAAAGTGACGGTTTATACAAATGATCTTGTCTTTTTCACACTTGAGCTGAATCGCCTGCCTGATGAAACGCTCGACGCGCTGATCTCTGCCAACGCCGATCTGGCGCGCTACCGGCCGGTGTTCGAGCGGTTGCGGGCGATGCGGCCCTACCAGCTTTCGGACGAGTTGGAGAAGTTCCTCCACGATCAATCCTCCGTCGGTGCCGCTGCCTGGAACAAGCTGTTCGACGAAACCATCGCCGGCCTCACCTTCACCCCCGAGGGCGAGGAGGAGATGCCGCTCGAAGCCACGCTGAACCTGCTCACCGAGCAGGATCGCACCCGGCGCGAGGCCGCCGCGCGCGAACTCGCCCGCGTCTTCGGCGAAAACGTCAAGCTGTTCTCCCGCGTCCACAACACGCTCGCCAAGGAAAAGGAGATCGAGGACCGCTGGCGCAAGATGCCAACCCCGCAAACCGGCCGCCACCTCGCCAACCACGTCGAGCCGGAAGTGGTCGAGGCGCTGCGCGACGCGGTTGTGGCCGCCTACCCCAAGCTCTCGCACCGCTATTACGAGCTCAAGCGCAAGTGGCTGGGGCTCGACGTGCTCGAGGTCTGGGATCGCAACGCGCCGCTGCCGATGGAGGAAACCCGCCTGATCGGCTGGGACGAGGCCCGCGCCACCGTGATCGACGCCTACGCCGGGTTCGACCCCGAAATGGCGCGCATCGCCACCCCCTTCTTCGAGAAGGGCTGGATCGACGCGGGCGTGAAGCCCGGCAAGGCCCCTGGCGCCTTCGCCCACCCCACCGTCACCGACGTGCACCCTTACGTCATGCTCAACTACCTCGGCAAACCCCGCGACGTGATGACGCTGGCCCACGAGCTCGGCCACGGCGTCCACCAGGTGCTCGCGGCGGGTCAGGGCGAGCTTCTGAGCCAGACCCCCCTCACCTTGGCCGAAACCGCTTCCGTCTTCGGCGAGATGCTCACCTTCCGCAAGCTCCTCGCCACCGCGAAGGACGATGCCCAGCGCAAGGTGCTGCTCGCGGGCAAGGTGGAAGACATGATCAACACCGTGGTGCGCCAGATCGCGTTCTACGATTTCGAGTGCAAGCTGCACGAGGCACGCCGCGGCGGCGAACTCACCCCCGACGACATCAACGCGCTGTGGATGAGCGTGCAGGCCGAGAGCCTCGGGCCGGCATTCAATTTCATGGAAGGCTACGAGACCTTCTGGGCCTATGTGCCCCACTTCGTGCACTCGCCCTTCTACGTCTATGCCTATGCCTTCGGCGACGGGCTGGTGAACGCGCTCTACGCCGTCTACGAAGAGGGCGACGCCGACTTCCAGGCCAAGTATTTCGAGATGCTGAAAGCGGGCGGCTCCAAGCACCACAAGGAGCTGCTCGCCCCCTTCGGCCTCGACGCCTCCGACCCGAAATTCTGGGACAAGGGGCTTTCGATGATCTCCGGGATGATCGACGAGCTGGAGGCGATGGAAGGGTAACGCGGTCGCGCGACCGCGTGAAACGGCGCCGCGCGGCGCCGTGCCCGCGCCTCAGTCCAGGTGCGCGCGAATGAAATCCGCGGTGCGCTGGTTCGAATCCTTCGTCGCCAGATCGTCGGCGAAGGTGCGCACGCTCGGGTCGCGGAAATCGAAGCCCCGGCCAACGCCGGGATAGACGATCAGCCGCACATCCCTTCCCGCCCGTTTCATGAACGACACCGCCGTTTCGATCGAGCGGCGGCGTTGATATTGCTCGTATTCGCCGATGAAGATCAGCGCAGGGATCTCCAGCCCGTCCACGTCCGGGTGATAGCGATACACCTGCTCGGGTTCGGGCGCGTTCGGGTCCTGCAAATGCGGATAGAAGCCCACGTAACAGGCCACGGCATCACTCTGCCGCCCCCGGTCCACCGCCACCCGCAGCGCGTAGAAACCGCCACGGGTGTGGGAGACGAGGCAGATCTTGCCGCCTGAAACATCCGGCTGGGCCAGCAGGGCATCGACCCCCGCCGCCATGTCGCCCTCGGCCGCCGGATCATGCGCCAGCGGGAAGGGTTCGAGAAAGCGCGCCTCGTAAACATCCGGCGCCAGCACCACGAAGCCGCGCGCGGCGAGCCGCACCGCGAGGCGGCGCACCAGCGGGTCGAGCCCGCGTCGGCCATGCACGAAGAGCACGCCGGGGTATTGCCCCTCCGCCTCGGGGCGGTAGAGTATCGCGGGCACCTCGGTGCCGTCTTCGGGGTTGGTGTAGGACAGCGCGCGTTCGGTAACCGCATGGTTCACCGGCACCGGCAGGAGGCCCCGGTCGAACCAGTCCTCGTCCCACCAGAATTTTTCCGCGAGCGGCCTTGTGTTGGAGGGTTGGTCGAGGGTGATCCCCACCACCGTGTCGGCCGCCGCGCCCGGAAGTGCCGCCTCCTGCGCCGATGCGACACCGGCCAAGAGCGACAGGGCCGAAACGGCCCCGATGAAATGCCCAGTCATGATCCCCCCTTGGTGACAACCCGTCGCACCATGCAACCGCACGAACGCCCCGCGCGTCAAGCGCCACGGGCCGGGATCACTTCAACTGGCTGTCTTTCGAGCCGCGCCGGTTGATGCCGGGGCGCGCCTTGAAGGCGCTGTCGCGTTCCTGCTGGCAGTCGATGCACAGCTTGACGCCCGGCAGGGCAATGCGGCGGGCCTCGGGGATCGGCTCGCCGCACTCGACGCAGTCATGCGCGCTCTCGCCCTGGGGCGCGCGCCTGGCGCGCAGGCGCTCAAGCTCCTCGGCGATCGAGGCCTCGATCTGCTCGCTTACCGCGCCGTCGCGCGTCCATCCGCCGGCCATGCCTTATTCCCCGGCGTCGGCCTTGCCCCACTTGGCAAAGGGGAAGGGCTTGTCTTCGCTGGCGCCGGTCTGGAACCGGGTGATCCGATCGACCCAGTCGGCCAGGTCGTCACCGAAATCGGCAATCGGCTTGTTGCGGGTCTTGGCGAAGAGCATCCAGAAGAACTGCACCAGCGCCAGCACCCACAAAAGCGCCTCGCCAAGCGCGAAGAACAACGCGAACAGGAGCATCCACAGCCCCCTCAGCCAGACGTTGTTCTCGTCTTCGCCCCAGTCGATCTCATCGGTTTCAGGCGTCCGCCCCGGCTCTTCGAGCACGGTGGGTTCGGCATCTTCACTTTCACCTGGTTTTTTTGAAGGTTTTCGGGCCATCTGACCCTCCTGTCACGTCTACAATACGATTTGATCCGCGAGGCGGTCCGCCACCTCGGCAGGCTTGAGCTTGAGATAATCCTTTGCGAGATCCAGCGTCAGTGCCGCCTTCAATGCCGCGGGCAAGGCTTCGCGCAGCACGCCCAGCGTCGACGGGGCGGCTACCATCACGAAGCGGTCGTAGCCACCCGTGCCAAAACGCGCCTCGGTTTCGGCGAGCACCGCTTTCACGAAGGCCGCCTGAGCCTGATCGTGCTCGGCCTCGGCGGTATCGAAAGCATGCAGCCCCATGCCCGGCGCGGCATTCATCCGGCCCGGCCGGTCGGCATATTCAACACCCTCGTCGAGCACGATCGAGGCCGCGAGGTCTTCGATCTCGGTCAGGCCCTTGCCCCGCCCTGGGCTTTCAAACAGCCGCGCGCGGGCATCGTTGGCAAGAAGAACGAGCGTTTTGATCTGTCTCATGATGCTCCCCTTTCACTGGGTTACATGGGTATTCTAGGCAAAATCGGCAAGCCGCGCCTTGACGCCGGTCAGCCCCGCCCACCGATCTCGGTGGCATTGGCGAAAACCATGTCGATCATCGCCTGCGTGCCCTTGGAAAACTCCAGCGGGCAGGGATAGGCCACGCCCTCGCGAATGCTGCGGGCGAAGTTCTCGACCTGCCGGACATACTGGTTTTCGCTCGGCCAGCGCTCGACGCGCAGATTGCCGTCGAGATCGCGCAGCTCCACCCGCGCCTCGCCGAACACCCCCGCGTTGAACGGCGCGCTCACCGTGATCGCGCCCAGATCGCCCTGGAACACCACTTCCTGGCGCGGCGGCAAGCGCATCGAGGTCATCGCCGAATAGGTGAAGCGCCCAGCCGGCCCCTCCATCTCGCCCACGACCTGCGCCCAGGTATCGACGCCGTTCTCGCGCTTGAGACGGGCCGAAAGCGCCACCGGCTCCGCCCCGGTGGCGAAGCGGACCGAGGAATAGGTGTAAACCCCGATATCGCGGATACCGCCGCCGCCGGTTTCGGGGCGGTTGCGGATGTTGTCGGTATCTTCGCGGTTGTCATAGGAAAACACGGTATCAACATGCGCCACCCGCCCGATCTCGCCGCTGGCGATGATCTCGCGCACCCTTTGCCACTGCGGGTGATGCACGATCATGAAGGCTTCCGCGACCATCAGGCCCGACGCGTCTCGCAATGCGATCAACTCGTCGATCTCGCTCGCCACCATGGCGATGGGCTTCTCGGTCAGCACATGCTTGCCCGCCGCGATCGCCTTTTTCGTCCAGTCCACGTGCAGGTGATTGGGCAGCGGAATATAGACCGCGTCGATCGCATCCCATTCCAGCATCGCGTCGTAATCGAGAAAGACGTCGAGTCCGGGGCAGAACGCCTCGAATGGCGCGGCCTTGGAGGCATTCGACGTGGCCAGCGCCACCAGCCTGTTACCATGGGCGGCGTGGATCGCCGGCCCCATGTGGTTGGCGGCAAAATTGGCCGCCCCCAGAATTCCCCAGCGCAGCGCGTCAGACATTGGTGCCTCCCAAATGAAAACCCGCCCGAGCATAGGCCCAGGCGGGTTCGGCTTCAATCACTTGCGCGGGGGTCAGGCGCTTTCCAGCAACCCCTTGGCGGCCGCGAGATCCTGCATCTTCTTTTGCAGCTTCTCGAAGGCGCGCACCTCGATCTGACGAATGCGCTCGCGGCTCACGCCATATTGCGCGCTGAGGTCTTCCAGCGTCACCGTTGCGTCGGAGAGGCGGCGCTGGGTGAGAATGTCCTTCTCGCGGTCGTTGAGCACGCTCATCGCCTCGGCCAGCATCTCGCGCCGGATTTCCAGCTCGTCGCGCTGCTCGTAGTCCGTGGCCTGATCGGCGTCTTCATCTTCGAGCCAGTCCTGCCATTGCATCGTCGAATCGCCGTCCGCCGAAATCGTCGCGTTGAGCGAAGCATCGCCCCCCGACATCCGCCGGTTCATCGAGATCACCTCGTCCTCGGTGACGTTGAGGTCATGCGCGATCTGGGCGACGTTCTCGGGCCTGAGATCGCCCTCTTCCAGCGCGCCGATCCGGGCCTTGGCCTTGCGCAAGTTGAAAAACAGCTTCTTCTGCGCGCTGGTGGTGCCGAGCTTCACCAGGCTCCACGAGCGCAGGATGTATTCCTGGATCGAAGCGCGGATCCACCACATCGCGTAAGTGGCGAGGCGAAAACCCTTCTCCGGGTCGAACCGCTTCACGGCCTGCATCAGCCCGACGTTGGCCTCCGAAATCACCTCCGCCTGCGGCAGCCCGTAGCCGCGATAGCCCATGGCGATCTTGGCGGCGAGGCGCAGGTGGCTGGTGACGAGCTGATGCGCGGCGCCGGTGTCTTCATGATCGACCCAGCGTTTGGCCAGCATGTATTCCTGCTCCGGTTCCAGCATCGGGAACTTGCGGATTTCCTGCAGGTATCTGTTCAGCCCGCCTTCCGGGGTCGGTGCGGGCAATGTGTTGTAGTTGCTCATGCCTTCTCCCTAACCTTGTTTCATGCCCTCGAATGTTTCGAGGCTTAACATTCATCTAGGGGCAACGCGACGCGTTTCAAGCGACGCCGGATTGCTACCCTTGAACCTTGAACGAAGTATGAACCTTTTTCCGCCGCTCCGACAGGGGGATCACGCCGAATTGCGGAGTGTTTCAATCAGGTTTTGCATATCCTCGGGCAAGGGCGCCTCGAACCGCAGCGCCGCGCCGGTCACCGGATGGGTGAAACCCAGCGTCGCCGCATGCAGCGCCTGCCTCGGAAACGCCCGCGCCGCCTCCACCGCCGCTTCGCCCAAGGCCTTGTGTGAGAGTTTACGCCGCCCGCCGTAAACCGGATCACCGATCAGCCCGTGCCCGGCATGGGCCATGTGCACCCGGATCTGATGCGTCCGCCCCGTCTCCAGCCAGCAATCCACCAGCGCCGCCGCGCCGGGATTGCCGAACACCTCCTCCACCCGCGCCCGCGTCACCGCGTGCCGCCCGCCCGACCAGATCACCGCCTGGCGCTGCCGGTCGGTCTTGTGGCGGGCAAGCTGGGTGGTGATCTTTACCACCCCGCCCGGCTCGAAGCTCACCCCGCGCACGCCCTTGAGGCGCGGATCGCCCCGGTCGGGCACGCCGTGCACCACCGCGCGGTAATGCCGCTCGACGCTGTGGCGCTCGAACTGCGCGGCGAGCCCGTGATGCGCGGCATCGGTCTTGGCCACCACGAGCAGCCCGGAGGTGTCCTTGTC
>Ga0180436_10002485_pt1 | contig 17452 bp, 13 predicted proteins | sample SS_ome_2_FD_132434 | JGI IMG/M metagenome (GOLD analysis project Ga0180436, IMG submission 132434) | Hypersaline lake sediment archaeal communities from the Salton Sea, California, USA - SS_3_S_2 metaG | ecosystem: Environmental > Aquatic > Non-marine Saline and Alkaline > Hypersaline >...
CGTACGACGGCCGTCTGGTTGTCGGTGACATTGACGGCGTCCACATGGTCCTTGAGCATCCCCGCCTTCTTGGAAACCAGCTCTCCGTCGCAATCCCGGGGCGGGCCGCATTCTCCCGTTACGGCAAGATGCCCCGCCCTCAAAACCCTTTCCAGTTTGCTTGGCATGGTGGCGTTCATTGACGTGAAACCTCCTTTACGATCTTGCGGGGTCCGCCGTCCCGACTGGTGGCCCAGTCCTTGGGGTCCACGGGGCGTTCGAAGCGGTCGAGCTGTCCCAGGTTCTTGAGGCGTTCGTAAATGAGCTGCCAGCCGCAATCGATCTCGTCGCTCACTTCGCACTTGCCCTTTTCCGAACCGCCGCAGGGTCCGTTGAGCATGCGCTTGGAGCACCGGGCGATGGGGCAGATGCCCCCGGTGCTGGCAAGAATGCACGCCCCGCAGGCTTGGCATCGCTCCGTCCAGACCCCTCGCTCTTCCGTCACCCCAATGAAGCGCGTGTCCACTCCGGGCAGAATCACCCTCTCGTCGTACATCTCCGCCATGAACTGCACACCGGCCCCGCACGCCAGGGAGACCACGGCGTCGTAGTCCCCGATGCGGTCCTGGATTTGTCTCAGGTAGTCCTTGTCGCACTGTCGCGTCAACGACACCTCGTCAATGGTCATGGCACGGCCTTCCTGCATGAAATGCATGCGCAGGGAGGACGCGAGGACCTGGACCTCCTTGAGGCCGCCCGCTTCGCAAACGGTGACGCACCCATCGCAACCGGCCACGAGAACTCGCTGGAAGTCCTTGATCTCGCTGATGATTTCTTCTATCGGCTTGGATTCGGCCATAATCATGCGGCTACCTCCTTGGCACTTGTCTCCCATTCCCGCCGCTGCTCTCGCTTGATGGGATTGGGGCCCAACTGTCGCACCTTCTCCGTCATCTCCCGCGCGATCTCCACGAACCGGGCTCCCATACCGGCGGAGAGATTGTACATGGCCACACGCTCCCCCCCGACTCCCACTCGATCCAGAATCCGCTGCACATGATGGACGCGCTTTTTGGCCCGGAGATTGCCCGATTGAAAATGGCAGTCGCCTTCCATGCACCCGGCCACGAAGACCCCGTCCGCTCCCTGCTCCATGGCCTTGAGCAAATGAATGACATCCACGCGCCCCGAACAGGGCACCTTGACGATCTTCACATTACTCGGATAATTGAGTCTCATCGAACCTGCCAGGTCCGCTGCCGAGTACGCTCAGTAACTGCAGCAAAATGCAATCACGACCGGCTCGAAGGATTCCATTGCGTCTCTCCCTTTCAAAAAGCGGCCCCGCCGCAACGGGGCCGTCAAGAACCTCAACCCAACAGCGCGGCGATGTTGGCGGAAATCTGATCGTCCCGGTAATGGGCCAACTGGATGGTCTTGGCCGGGCACTCCGACACGCAAACCCCGCATCCCTGACAAAGGGCCTCGTTGATCTCCGAAACATTGTCTTCGTTGATCTGCGGGACGCCGAAGGGACAGCTCATGACACACACCAGACAGGCGGCGCAACGGCTCGGATCCACCCGGGCCACCGCCCCGCCCACGGTGAGCTCCGTGACGGCGAGAAAGGAGCCCGCGCGGGAGGCGGCCGCAAGCCCCTGGGCGATGGTTTCGCTGACGAGCTTGGGACTGTGGGCCGTGCCGCACAGGTAGATGCCTTCCGAGGAGAAATCCACGGGACGGAGCTTGGCATGGGCTTCGATGAAAAACCCGTAGGCGTTGCGCGGGACCTTGAGCAGCGTGGCGAGCTCCTCGGTGTCGTTGGCCAGGGTCGCGGCACCGAGCACCAAGGCGTCCACGGGCATCTCGATATGCCGGTCCAGGACATGGTCCTTGAAAGTCACCACCAGCTCTTCCTTTTCCTCGCCGGCTTCCAAAGGCGGGTGGGCGTCGTCGCTCACGAACAGGACCCCTTCCCCCTTGCGGCGGACGCGGGTGGAGCACTTCGGAGGCTCGTCGGCGCCGTAGCGCACGAAAAGAATCCCCTTGCTGCGCGCCTCCTTGTAGTAATCCTCCAGGAAGCCGTACATGCGCATATCCCGGTAAAGGATCATGATCTCCATGTCCGGGTTGAGAGACTTGAGGGCCAATGCGTTCTTCACGGCGCTTTGACAGCAGATGCGGCTGCAATTGGGGTTTTCCTCGTTGCGCGACCCCACGCACTGAATCATGGCCACCCGTTCCCACCCAGCGGCGTCTCCGCCGTCGTGGATGCGGTCCCCCAGCTCCAACTGGGTCATCACGCCGTCGTGCTTGCCGTAGAGGAATTCCTTGGGGACGTACTCGTGAGCCCCGGTGGCCACGATCAAGGCCCCGTGCTGGATCTTGCGCTCGTACATGGTCGGGCCCACCAGCACTTCCGTGGTGAAATTGCCCTTGTAACCGCTGAATCCAACCACCAGGGCCTCCGTGAGCACCTGGATCTTCTCGTTCCGTCTCACCTCTTCCACAAGCCCGTCGAGGTACTCCCGAACATCCATGCCTTCGATGTTGCGGTGAAGGCGCCGGGCAAGGCCCCCCAGCTCTTTTTCCTTCTCCAGGACAACGGCCTCGAATCCTTGCTGCGCCAGATTGAGGGCGGCGTTGAGCCCCGCCACTCCGCCTCCCACCACCACGGCCCGGGGCTTCACCTGAACCGTCTTTTCCGCCAGGGGCCCCAGAAGGGCCGCCCGGGCCACGGACATGCGCACGAGATCCTTGGCCTTGGCCGTGGCTTTCGCCGGATCGCTCATGTGCACCCAGGAGTCCTGGTTGCGGATGTTGGCCATTTCGAACAGGTACTTGTTGAGGCCCGTGTCCATGAGGGTCTCCCGGAACATGGGCTCGTGGGTGAGGGGGGTGCAGGCGGCCACCACCATCCGGTTGATGCCCTTTTCCTTGATCACCTCCGCCATCTTCACCTGCGTGTCCTGGGAACAGGTGAAGAGGTTGTCCTCCACATGGACCACGCCGGGCAGAGAACGGGCGTACTCGCGCACTTCGGGCACGTTGACGATGCCCCCGATGTTGATGCCGCAGTTGCAGACGAACACGCCCACCCGAGCCTCCTCTTGAGTCACGTCCCGTTCGGGGGGCCGCTCCTTGGTCCGGGTGCGGGTCCAGCGCACGTCGCTGAGCAGGGCGCTGCTGGCCGCCGCCGCCCCCGAAGCCTCCATCACCGACTGGGGAATGTCCTTGGGAGCCTGGAGGGTGCCGCACACGTAAACGCCCGGGCGCGACGTGGTGACGGGCGTGAAGGGGTCGGTCTTGGCGAAGCCGTGGACGTTGAGATCGATCCCCAGCCGATACGCCAAATCCATGGCCCCGGCTCCCACCTCGAAGCCCACGGACAGGACCACCATGTCGAAAGTCTCGCAGCGAAGCTCGCCGCTCTCGTCGGCGTAGGTGATCCGCAGGTCGCACTCGCCTTCGGGATCGACGGTGTGGACCCGGGAGCGCACGAAGCGCACCCCGTGCTCCTTGGCCCGGTTGTAATACTGCTCGAACTCCTTGCCGTAGGTCCTCATGTCCATGAAGAAAACGGTGGCTTCCAGATCTCCGTGAGCATGCTCCTTGGCGATGACCGCCTCCTTGATGGCGTACATGCAGCAAACGGCCGAGCAATAGGGATGGGCGCAGTGCTGCATGCCTCGGGAGCCCACGCACTGGAGCCAGGCGATCCTGCGAGGCTCTTCCCGGTCGTAGGGCCGCATGAGGTGGCCGCGATAGGGACCGGAGGCGCTGAGGATGCGCTCGAATTCCAGGCTCGTCACCACGTTGGGAGACTCGTTGTAGTAATAGTTGTCGAGCTTGGAGGCGTCGAAGACGTCGTTGCCCACCGCCAGAATGACCGACCCCACTTCCACCCGCCTCCCCAGGGGCTCTTCGTCGTACTGGATGGCTTCGGCCAGGCAGACTTTCTCGCACAGGCCGCAGCCGATGCAGACCTCCCGGTCGATGCCGAAGGCCAGGGGCACCGCCTGGGGATATTTGATGTAGGTGGCCTTGCGGCTGTCCAATCCCCGGTTGAACTCGTTGACGGCCGTCACCGGGCACACCCCCCGGCACTCGCCGCAGGCCGTGCACTTCTGGGGATCGATGAAACGGGGATGGCTCCGAAGGCCCACGGTGAAAGCCCCCGCCTCCCCCTCCAGGCTCTCCACCTCCGTGTTGGTCAAAACGTCGATGTTCAAGTGCCGGCCGACCTCCACCAACTTGGGGGAAATGATGCACATGGCACAGTCGTTGGTGGGAAAAGTCTTGTCCAATTGGGACATGATCCCTCCGATGGAGGGAGAGCGGTCCACCAGGTAAACGTGATATCCCGCGTTGGCCAGGTCCAGAGACGCCTGCATCCCGGCCACGCCGGCCCCTACGACCATGACCGAACCGATTTTTCCGTTTCCATTCACCACTTTGGCTCCTCCGTTCCCTTCAAGCCGCCAGGCGGACGAAACGGGGCGTCGTTCCTTCGTAGCCCTGAAGCTCCGCCAAGCCGGATCGTTCCAGGTCGTTGAGACGCAGGGAGACCCCGTAAACCGGCAATCCCGTCCTTTCGGCCATCTCGCGCACCGAAAGGGGCCCCCGCCGAAGGACCTCCAGGATCAAGGCCTTCTGATACTCGTCCTCGGCGGCGGCTTTCAAAAGCTCCTGATAAGCGGCTTCCTCCAGCTTCTCGTGATAAACGTTCTCCCCTTCGGTGATCCGCCGGTCCATGCCCAGAAGCCAGCGGACGCGGGGAGACTTGAGGGTGTCTTCCAAGGACGCCAGGGCGAGGCGGAAAGCCTCGGGGTCGAAGGGCCCCAGCTCCCGGATCTGTTCCGTCAGGCGAGTCATGTATTCGGCGAAGAGCTGGCCCTCGGCGGCGCTGACCCAGCGCAGTTGCATGCGGTCCCGGCCGATGCCCGAAAGATCCAGAAGCTCCTCCACCAAATGCAACCGTTTGCCGGCGTAAACATTACCTTCCAGGTAATGGCAGTCCCCGATGTGTCACCCGAAGACGAAGACGCCGTCGAAACCGCTCTTGAGGCCCTCCACCACGTAGAGGGGGTCCACCCGGCCCGAGCACATGACGCGCACGTTGCGCACGTTGGACGGATATTGCAGCCTGGAAACACCTGCCAAATCGGCTCCGGCGTAGGCGCACCAGTTGCACAGAAACGCCAGCAGCCTGGGCTCGAAATCTTGAGTCATGGATCCGTCTCCCCTCACCGCTCGCCTCCCGCATGAATGGCGGCGACGATCTGTTGATCCCGGAAGTGCTTCATATCAATAGCCTTTTGGGGGCAAGCCGCAGCGCACACGCCGCATCCCTTGCACGAGGCGGAAATGTTCTGCGCCTTGTAGCCCACCCCGCGAACCTTGAAAATCTCGATGGCGCTGAAGGGACAGGACGCCTCGCAAAGACCGCACCCGATGCATTGCTCCTGATCGACCACCGACACCGTGGGGTCCACTTCCACGAAGGGCATGGCCAGCACGGCGGCGGCGCGGGCGGCGGCCGCTTGAGCCTGGGCGACGGATTCTTCCAGGGGCTTGGGATAATGGGCCAGCCCGCACACGAAAACGCCGTCGGTGGCGAAATCCACGGGACGCAGCTTCATGTGCGCTTCCAGAAAGAAGCCGTCCTCGTTGAGAGTCACCTTGTACCGCTTGGCCAGGCTCCTGCGGTCTTCCGCCACGATGGCCGTCGCCAGATTCAGATGGTCCACCACGATCCGCACGGGCCTGTCCAAAACGTGGTCCCTGACGGTGACGGCCAGTCTTTCCCTGCCGTTTTCCTCGGTCTTTTCCACCAAGGGCTTTTCATCGAGGTCGTAACGGATGAAAAGGACCCCCGCCCGGCGCGCTTTCTTGTAGAGCTCCTCCCGTTGACCGAAAGTGCGCAGATCCCGATAGAGGATGTAAACGTCCAGCTCGGGCTTTTGCTCCTTGAGGGCCAGGGCCTGCTGCACCGAAGCCGTGCAGCAGATCTTGGAGCAGTAGGGACGCTGGGGCTCGCGGGACCCCACGCATTGAATGAAGGCCACCGCCTCGGCTTCCTCTAAGCGAACTGGCTCGCGGGCGAAAAGCTCCTCCATTTCGTGCCAGCGGGTAACCCGGTCGCTTTCCCCGTAGAGATACTCGCCGGGCTCCAGAGGACGGGCCCCCGTGGACAGGACCACCGCCCCGTGCTCCAGCACCCTCTCGGACCCGTTGACCCGCACGGTGGTGGAGAAGCTGCCCACGAAGCCCTGAACAGCCTGGATGCCGGCCCCTTTGAAAACCTCGATGCGCGGATGGCTTTCCACTCGCCGGCACAAATCTTCCAAGTAAGCCCCGACGTCTTCGCCCTTCCAAGTGCGTCGAATGTTGCGGGCCTGTCCGCCCAGCTCGCTCCCGGCCTCCACCAGGAAGGTTTCGAAGCCTTGCTCGGCCAGGGTCAAAGCGGCGTTCATGCCCGCCACGCCCCCGCCCACCACGAGGCCTTTCTGGATCACCGGGGCCTGCAGCCGGTCGATGGGCTCCAGCAAAGCGGCCTTGGCCACGGCCATGCGCACGAGGTCCTTGGCTTTCTGGGTGGCCTTTTCGGGCTCTCCCTGATGCACCCAGGAATCCTGGTCCCGAATGTTGGCGAACTCGAAAAGATAGGGATTCAGCCCGGCTTCCCGGAGGGTCTCCTGGAAGAGGGGCTCGTGGGTCCGAGGCGAGCAGGCCGCCACCACCACGCGGTTGAGCCGATTCTCGCGGATGGTCTCCCGCATGAGCTCCTGAGTGTCCTGACTGCAAGTGAACATGTTGTCGGAAACATACGCCACATGGGGAAGGGTCTTGGCATAATCCCTCACGGCGGGGACATCCACCACGCTTCCGATGTTGACGCCGCAGTGGCAAACCAAAACGCCGATGCGAGGGGCCTCCTCGGGACTGTAGTCCGTTTCCCGAGGGTAGCTCTTCTTCCGGGTCATGGTGTTGCGCACGGAGGCCAACAGGGAGGAGGAAGCGGCCGAAGCGGCCGAAGCCTCCATCACGGCGTAGGGGATGTCCTTGGGACCGCCTGCGGCCCCGCACACGAAAACCCCCGGCCGGGAGGTCTCCACGGGGTTGAAGGAGCCCGTCTCCACGAACCCGTCGCCGTCCAGGGCGACCCCCAGGCGCCGCGCGACCGACTGGATGCTCTCGGGGACCTCCAGCCCCACCGAAAGCACCACCATGTCGAAATCCTCTTCCACCAAGCGCCCTTGGGCATCCACGTGCTCCAGGAAAAGCTCGTGGCGGTCGGGTCCCGCCGGCTTCACGCTGTGCACACGGGATCGGATGAACCGCACTCCCTTCTCGTGGCGGGCACGGTCATAGAAGCGCTCGAAGTCTTTGCCGTAAGTGCGCATGTCCATGAAGAAAATGGCGGTGTCCAGCTCCTCGCGGGCATGCTCCTTGGCGATGACGGCTTCCTTGATGGCGTACATGCAGCACACCCCCGAGCAGTAGCCGTGGGCCCCGTGCTGAGTGTCCCTCGAGCCCACGCACTGGAGCCATGCAATCTTTCGAGGGGCTTGACCGTCCGACGGGCGCGCCAAATGACCGCCGTAAGGACCCGAAGCGCTGAGGATGCGCTCGAATTCCAGACTCGTGACCACGTTGGGCAAGGTCCCGTAACCGTAGGCCGAATAGACTCGGGCGTCGAAAGCCTTGAAGCCGGGAGCCAGGATCACGGCCCCCACTTCCAGCTCGTGGAGCTTTTCCTTCTGCTCGAAATCCACGGCCTCGGCGGGGCAGAACTTTTCGCAAGCCCGGCATTTGCCCTTTTCGAAGTAGATGCAGTTGCCCTCGTCGATGACGTACTTGAGGGGCACCGCCTGAGGGTACCGAACATAGGCGGCGGCTCTTTTGCCCAGTCCTTCGTTGAAATCGTCGTCGATCTTCTTGCGGGGACATTTTTCGGCGCACAATCCGCAAGCGATGCACTTCTCCATATCCACGTAACGCGGTCGCTCGCGCACCACGGCCCTGAAGCGGCCGGCTTCGCCCTCGAGGCTCTCCAGCTCCGCCATGGTGATCAGGCGGATGTTCAGGTGCCGCCCGGCTTCCACCAGTTTGGGCGAGAGGATGCACATGGAGCAATCGTTGGTGGGAAACGTCTTGTCCAGTTGCGCCATGACTCCGCCGATGGCCGGAGACTTTTCCACGAGATGGACGAAATAGCCGCTTTGGGCCAGGTCCAAAGCCGACTGAACGCCGGCGATGCCGCCGCCCACAACCATTACCGAGCCTTTGATCTCCATCGTTTCCATTCCTGTATGCGTCATTTGATTCGATCCAGGATCCGAGGCAGCTTATCTTCCCAGCCTATGGTGGAAACGAGCACGCCCGCGGCGCCCTCGTCCCGAAGGGACTTGATGGTGTCCGCCGCGATCTTGACGCAATCGTTCGTGCGGTCGGGGGATTTCTGGATGAGGCGCAGAAGGTAGGCCGGTATGCCCACGTGCTCCAAATGCCGGTCGATGTAGCGCGCCATGCCCAGGGACTTGAGCAGCAGGACCGTGGGAACGATCCTGACCTTGCGGTCCCCCAGGCTCTTCATCACGCCCGCGAGCCACTGCATGTCGAAAACCGGCTGGGTGACGAAGAATTCCACCCCCGCCTCCATCAACCGGTCCAACTGCTCGAGGTCGGCCGGCGACGCCCCGCCGTTGCCCGTCACCGTCCAGGTGGAGCCCACCAGGAAACGAGGGGACCCCGCCAGTTCGACCCCCGCCATGTCCCGCCCTTCCTGGAGCTCGCCGATGCCCCGGAGCAGCTCCATGAGGCTCACGTCGTCCACGGCGCGGGCCGTGTGGTGATCGCCGTAACCGATGTTGTCCCCGGTTACCGCCATCACCGTGGAGACGCCCAGCGCCCCCGCCGCCAGCAGATCGCCCTGCAAGGCCAGACGGTTGCGGTCCCGGCAGCACACTTGCACGACGCTCTCCAATCCCCGGTTTTTCAGCAGGAGGGCCCCTCCCAGGGAGCTCATCCTCATGACGGCGTTGCTCATCTCCGGGACCACGAAGGAGTCCACCCGGCCTTTCACCTTGTCCGCCGCAGCCAGCATGGACGACACGTCCACGCCTTTGGGAGGCAGCATTTCCGCCATGACGAGGAAATCTCCCGAATCCAGCTTCGTCTTCAATCGCATCATGTTTTCCTCCGCCGTCCGGATCCCGGACTCCAATCCGCCGGTGCTAACGGCACGACCTTGCCAAAGCGTTGGAAATGGCAAGCATGAGCTCGTCCATGCCGAAGGATTTAACGTGATAGTAGAAAATGCCTTTTTGCCGAATCCGCCCCTCCTGGGTCGGATTGTTCTCTTCGGTGACCACAATGATGGGAAGGTTGCGATGCAGCCCCTTGACGAGAGCGATGGCTTCGCATCCGACCTCGTTGGCGGATGTGAGGGGCAGCAGGCGGATATCCATCACCAAGGTGTTGATTTTCTCATTTTGAAGCGTCATCAAGACGTCCTGAAAATTGTCGGCGGACCTGACCTCGTGACCGTATTCGGAAAGCCAGGGCCCGAGCGCCGTGGACAATTCGGAGCCTTGTTCGGCGATGAGCAGCGTTCCCCTTTCTTCCATGAGGTCTACACCCAGTGTGTAAGAGTTTGCGCCTCTTGCGGACCGTTTCCCCGTTTCCCCCTCATCCATAGGCAAGGGGCGTGCCCCGAGGGCCTGGAAGGAACATTCTAATAGATATCGGACGCTTAACTTCAAAGGAGGCTGACGGGGCCCGTCCGCCAACGGGGAAAAACCCCCGATCAAGGGAGGAAGGGGATATTCATATGCTTGATTTCATTGCTTTTTGAAACGGATGCGATGATCTTTCCCGGACGAGTAAAAAACTCCCCTGGCTCCGTCCCGGTTTCTTCGCCCCGAAGGTCGGTGTTGAGTGTTGTTTGGCTGTAGGGTTGCGGAGGAAATGAGATTTAGTGGGTCGTCAACGAAGTCCATCGACATCGGGCGTCGGGCTTTCCCGGGAGCGAGGGCGTCCCGCCCTCGGTCGCGAGCTCCCGATCCATCCGCAAGGAGGGCGGGGACGCCCTCCCTCCCGGATGGAAGATTCCCATGATCGGGTCGTACGATTTTCCGCATCTCCTCCATCTCCCCCACCAGGGCCAGAGCTTCGGCGTAACGACCCTGCTCCAGAAAAGTCCTGATCTCTCGCAATTCTTCCATGCCCCGCCTCGGCTCCGTCATATCCGAAGTTGAATGGCTTCCACCTCCCCCTCCAACGCCGCGCTCGCTTGTCGCAAACACGTCGAGGCGGGGTCGTCGAAAGCCGCCCCTACCCGTGTTTTCTGTTCAGGACAAGGGAAACCGGCCGCGCGAGGCAAGCATCCTTCGGGGCCTTGGGCCACTTCTACGCTTCCCCCCTTCGGGAGCGCTGACGCTCGCGTTGGGAAAGGTCGATGGCTCGAGCTCAGAATTGCGTGCGGAGGCCGTACTTGTTGATCTTGTGGGTGAGGGTCTTGCGGTTGATGCCGAGGATGCGGGCCGCTTCCTGGCGCTTGCCCTTGGTGCGCCTCAGAACGAACTGGATGTATCGCCTTTCCAGGTCCTCGAGAGTGGTGCCCTCCTCGGAAAATATCTGGAGCTCCCCCTGCCTTTGAGTGATGAAGGCCGGCAAGTGCTCGGGAAGAATGGTGTCGCCGTCTTCCAGGATGAGGATGCGCTCGATGGTGTGCTCGAGCTCCCGCACGTTGCCCGGCCAGTGGTAGGCCGCCAGCATGTCCAAGGCCGCCTTGGAAGCCCCCTGGACATGGCGCACGCTCTTGCGATTGTGCTTTTGGATGAAGTGCTCCACCAGCGGCGGGATGTCCTCCAGCCGCTCGCGCAGGGGGGGCAGCCGGATGGGAACCACGCTCAGCCGATAAAACAAGTCCTCCCGAAACGTCCCCCCTTTGATGGCCTCCTGCAAGTCCCGATTGGAGGAGGCGATGATGCGGATGTCCAGCTTGATGCGCTTCTGGCTTCCCACCTTCATGAACTCGCGCTCCTGGATGACGCGCAGGAGCTTGGCCTGGATGTTCTGGCTCAAATTGGGGATCTCGTCGAAAAAGAAGGTGCCGTGATTGGCCAGCTCGAACAGTCCGTGCTTGGTCTGGTAGGCCCCCGTGAAAGACCCCTTGACGTGGCCGAAAAGCTCGCTCTCCAGCAGGCTTTCCACCAAGGCCGAACAGTCCACGGGAACGAACTCGTTGTCCTTGCGGGGACTGAGGTCGTGGATGGCCCGGGCCACCAGCTCCTTGCCCGTGCCGCTCTCCCCGGTGATGAGAACGGTGCTGTCGCTGGGGGCCGCCCGCCGGATGGTGGTGAAGACCTTCTGCATGGCCGGGCCCCGTCCCACGATGGAATGGATGCCGGCCCCTTCGTCCTCCCGCCCCGGGGCCTCCTCCCCTTCCTCCAACCGCTTCCACGCCCGCTCCAGGGTGCTTTCCAGATCGTCCACCCGGAAGGGCTTGACGAGGTAGTCCACGGCCCCGAGCTTCATGCACTCGATGGCGGTCTCCACGCTGGGATAACCGGTGATCATGACGACCGCCGTTCGGGCGTGGTCCGACCGGATGCGCTTGAGGGTCTCGACGCCGCCCATGCCGGGCATCTTGATGTCCAGCAGCACGATGTCGAAGGGGCTCTCGCCGAGCAGATCCAGGGCCTCTTCGCCGCCGGACGCCTCGCTCACCGTGCATCCTTCGCTTTCCACGGCTCTCCGGACGGCCATGCGAACCACCTTCTCGTCGTCCACCACCAGGATGGTCGGGCAGCCGTTCGGTTTGCCGTTCAATCGCTTGTTCGCCATATCCAAGCTTCTTTCTCAGACTCCAACCGCGGGCAGGAGAACCCGAAAGGTGCTTCCCTTGCCCGGCTCGCTGTCCACTTCGATGGCTCCCCGGTGAGCCTCGACGATGCTCTTCACCAAAGAGAGCCCCAAGCCGGTCCCGATCACCTTGCGCGTCTCAGGATGCTTCACCCGATAGAATTTGTCAAAGATCCTGGGAATCTCTTGGGCGTCGATGCCCACCCCCGTATCCCGAACCCGCACCTCCAGATATCCCCGGCGGGCGAGCACCGAAACGGACACTTCCCCGCCGCCGGGGGAGTAGTGGATGGCGTTGGTGATCAGGTTGGTAAAGACTTCCTCCATGCCTCGAGGATCCGCCGTGACGAAAGGGATTTCATCGGGCATGTCCAGCTTCAGGGCCACCCCGTGGGCCTCGGCCTTGGGCGTCAAGAGTCCCGCGGCTTCTTCGAGGACGCGGCCCAAATCCATGGGGACCTGCTGCTGCAAAGCGTGACCGCTCTCGATCTTGGCGATGTCCAGCAGATCGTTGATCAGTTCCAGAAGCCCCTGGATCTTGTCCCGGGCCCGCTCCAGGAGCTCGCTTTGCTTCTCCGTGAGGGGGCCCGCCAGACCGTCCAGAATCACGGTGTGCTGCTGCTGGATGGCGGAAAGGGGAGAGCGCAGCTCGTGGGAGACCATGTGAACGAAATCGGACTTCATTTCGTCGAGCTCCTTGAACCGCGTGATGTCGTGAAGGACGGTGACGGTGCCCAGAACCTCGTGCCCGGGTCCGTGGATGAGCGTCGAAAGGGCCCGGAGCTGCGATCGACCGCAGGTCAGCTCCTGGGAGACAAGCTCCTCGGGCTCGTCCTCTCCTCGGGCCAGGAGGGCTTGCAAGGTTTCCACCAAGGCCCCGTCGTTGAAGCACTTGGAGACGGAATGGGCGTCCTCCAGGGGCCCCGTCGGCCCCAGAAGGCGCAGAAGGGCCGGATTGCAAAGAACCACCTCCAAATTGCGATTGGTCACGAGAACGCCGTCGGCCATGCAATGGACCACCGTTCGAACACGGCTCTGCTCCATGGCCAGGTCCTGGAGATTTCTGGCCCGCTCCCGTTCCAGCTCCCGGGCCTGGCGCTCCAGGGCTTGCTTCTCCAGGGCCCTTTGGGTCACCAGGGTCAGATGCTCGGCGCGAAACGGCTTGGTGACGAAGTCGTAGGCCCCCTTTTGCATGCACTGAACGGCGCTTTCCACCGTGCCGTGACCGGTGATGACGATGACGGGCACGTCGGGATAGCGTTCCGATGTTTCCTCCAGCACTTCCAACGCTCCCATGACGGGCATCTTGAGATCGCACAGGACGGCGTTGACGGGATGCGAAGCCATGACTTCCAGGGCTTCCCGCCCGTTGGAAGCCATCAAGACTCGATAGCCCTCCGGCCTCAACAAGCGAGCGCATCCCTCTCGAATCACCTTCTCGTCGTCCACCACCAGGAGAGTGTACTCGAATGACATGAAAGCCCCTTTCCCCTCGTATTCTCTTTCGAGCCGCTCAGTCCAAAAGGAACAGGGAATCTTCGCCGCTCTCCTCGTCGAGATCGTCGAGGGTCTTCTCCCCGTTCGCGCTTTCCGCGTCGTTTCTCAAAGGCAGTCGGATGGTGAAGGTCGTTCCTTTGCCGGGCACGCTCTTCATGTCGATGCTGCCCCCGTGGCGCTGGATCACCCCGTAAACGATGGAGAGCCCCAGGCCGGTGCCTTTGCCCGGCGGTTTGGTGGTGAAGAAGGGATCGAAGATTTTGTCCCGCATCTCGGGGTCGATCCCCTTTCCGGTATCCGAGAACCTCAACACCAGGGTCCCCCTCTCCCGGTCGCGAAAGGTGGAGACCGTCAAAAGGCCTTTTCCCTCCATGGCGTCGGCGGCGTTGAGCAAAAGGTTGGTGAACACCTGCTGGAGCTGCCCGGGGTCCCCCGGCACGCACGGCAGCCCGGGGTCGTATTCCTGAACGATCTCGATGTCCTGAAAGAGGCTCTGGTGGTCGAGCATTTCAATGTTCTTGCGAAGGGTCTCGTTCACGTCCAAAAGCACTTGCTCGCCCAAAGACTGGCGGCTGAACTCCAGAAGCCGCGTGACGATCTCCTTGCAGCGCAGGGTCTGATGGATGATCTCTTCCAGGTCCCCTCGCCATTGGGCGTTGTCTCCCGCTTCCTTGACGAGCATGTCGGCGTAGATCAGAATCCCCGCCAGAGGGTTGTTGATTTCATGGGCGACCCCCGCCGCCAATCTCCCCAGGGACGCGATCTTCTCGGCCTGAACCAGCTGCAGCCGGGCCTCCTCCAATTCTTTTTGAATGCGCAGATGCTCGCGCAAGTCGGAGAAGATCCCCACGCTGCCCAGCTCCTTGTCCCCCTCCTTGATCAGAGCGGCGGAAAAGTTCACCGGCACCTTTTCCCCGTCCTTGTTGATCAGAAAGATGCGCGTGGGCTCGAGCTTGCCCGGAGGACCGTACTCCTCGCTGCGCATGCGGCGCATGTTCTCCCGCGCCAAGTCCGGCTGATACAACCGGCCGAAGACCTCCGAATGGCCGATGACCTCTTCGGCCCCGTATCCCAGGAGACGCTCGGCCCCCGCGTTGAACAACAGCACGTTGCCCTCCGTGTCCAGCACGACGATGCCGTCCACGGAGCTCTGAATGATGTTGTTGAGAAAGCTGTTGGCTTCGCGAAGTCTCTGCTCGATGTTGATCCGATGCGTTATATCGCGGCAATACAAGTAGGTTACAAGGTTTTTACCGATGCGGGAAACGGCCATGCAGGTCTCGAAGAAAAGCTTTTTCTGCTCGGACCCGCCAGTGAAAGGCATGGTGCTGCAAAAGCTCGTTTGCCGGTTCCCGGGGTCGAGATCCCGGATCACCTTTCCCATCATTTCCAGATATTGAGGAGGAAGAATCCGGGAAACGTCGGCGTTCATCAGATTCTCTTTGGAAATCCCCAAAATTTCAGCCATGCGATGATTGGCGAAGACCACCCGTTTCTCCTCGTCCAGCATGAGGATTCCTTCCCGGGTCATTTCCGCCAACTGCTCCAGCTTCTTTTCCGCTTCCACAATGGGAGTGATGTCCCGGAAAGCCTCGAACCCACCCACGACGTTGCCGGCGATATCGGTGATGATGGAGGCGCTGACCACCACGGGAATTTCCCTGCCTTGCCGGTCCCGCACCAATCGTCGCAGACCCGAGATGGGCTTGCGGTTCACCATGGCTTCGCGCAAGGTGCAGTTCTTGGTGTTGCAGTGACGAGTGGAAAGCACTTGGCCGCAAGTCATCTTGCCCACCGCCTCCTGGCGGGAATAGCCCGACAGCTCCTCCAGCCTTCGATTCATGTAGGTGATCTTCAGGTCGGGAGTGACCGTGAAAAACGGCGTGGGGAAATGCTCCATGATGCTGGCGAGGGTGTCGATGCAGGTCTGGATCTCCGGCTGGGCCATCAAATCCGCGTGAAGGTCCCGGAGCACCGCGAAGCACCCGGCGATTCTGCCGCCATCGTCTCGAAGAAGCGTCGTGGTCACCGAAAGCTGGTAGGACTCCCCCTCGCTGCTTTTCAAACTGACGGGAAGGCGATGGAGGCTCCTCTCCTCGAGAATGCATCGATCGATGAAGCAATGCATGCTTCCGTCACCCTTGATCCTGAAAACTTCCCGGCAGTCGGGAAGCTTCTTCTTTCCCCTCACCGTGCAGCCCAAGAACTTCTCCGCCGCCCCGTTGAGATAAACGATCCTTCTCCCCCGGTCGGCCACGGCCACGGGGTCGGGAAAAGCGTTGAAGTGACGGCAGAGCTCCTCGAGGTCCACGACCCCTCCGTCGGTTTCAATGCGGACATGATGCGAGCCCTCTTGCCGCTTGTTCTTCAAGCTGGATATTTCAGGCATTTCACGACTCCCCATGGAAGCGGCCTCGACGACGACGGTCGTTCCCGCAAAACAAAGCCCGCAGCGCGCTTCGCCCCGTTCCCCCAAAAAAAGCAAGGCCCTGAAGCCGCGAGGGCAGCGGGGCCTTGCTCTTGACGGGAATCATAAATCATACGCGGCGAAGGTCAACGCGCTTCACTCTTCCTCGGCGTCTTCCACGTCCAAAACCAGGGATTCGGCCACCAATTCCCACAGATACATCACTTCCAGGTCCATCATGTCGTACTCCTTGCGCAAGCTCTTCATGATCTGGTCCCGGCAGTTGTGGCAGGGAGCGATGAGAAGCTCGGCCCCCGTCTCCTTGATCTGCTTGGCCTTCTCCCGTCCGTAGTGGATGCGCTCTTCGGCGTAGGGCATGGCCCAAGCGCCGCCTCCCGCACCGCAGCAATAGTTGTTCTGACGGTTGGGGTACATTTCCACGTAGTTGTCCACGCATTGCTTCACAATCCAGCGCGGCTCGTCGTAATATCCGTGACCGAAGGCCCGCTCGCTTTTTCGGGCGTAGTTGCAGGGATCGTGATAGGTGGTGAGCTGAGGATGCTTGGCTTTATCGACCTTGATGCGCCCCGTTTCCAAATATTCCTTCATAAGGTCGTGGACGCTCACGAACTTGACGTTCTCTTCGGGGAACCACATTTGCAGACCAAGCCTGGTCGCGTAGTAGGCGTGGCCTCATTCGGGCAAGAGGAGGTACTCGCATTCCAGGTCCTTGTAATTCTGGACGATGCGGCGCACCACCTCCTTCATGGATTCGTCGTCGCCCGTGAAAAGTCCCCAGTTGACACCCTCCCAATTGTCCGACGTGACCGTCCAGGATTCCTTGGCCGCATAGAAGATCTTCCACCAGAAGAACATGTCCTCGGGTTCGGCGAAAGGCTCCTTGGAATTGATGGTCACCAGGATTCGAGCCCCCTTTTGGTCGATGGGGACCTTGAACCCGGGAAGCTCTTCGCCCAATTCCTCCTCCAAATCCTCCAGGAGCATGAGGAAATCGTCCTTGGGGATGCCCACGTTGTTCCCCGTCCGGAGGCACGTCATGACTCCCTTGTGAAGGACCCCGGGGACCTTTTCCCGGTCGCGACGGGCCCTCACCGAGCGCATCATCTTGACGAGATCGATCCCCATGGGGCATTCGCTCTCGCAGCGGCTGCAAAGGGTACAAATCCAGGGCCACCTGGAATCGATCAGCTCCTGCTCCAGGCCCAGCAGAGCCATGCGCAAGGCCTTGCGCATGTCCATCCCGTCCACGCCCGTCACAGGACAGCCGCCGGCGCAGGTGCCGCAGGTCAGGCAAAGGTCCAGGTATTCGCCCGCCAGCCTCCTTTTTTCCCGTTTGGACAGTTTCAAAACATCCATCGAATTCTCCCTGTTCCGGTTTCGTGCGGACCCAAAACGTCCGCCATTCCATCCGATCTCGAACGGTTTTCGCCAACACAGGGAGCAAGGGACGTGCCCGAGGCCCCCGAACCGGACACTTGCATTGATATCAAGCAGATATCCACGAAAGGCGACTCGCGAGCCAAGGGGGAAGGGGGAAAAACTTCCCCTGGAGCGTTGGGGGCGGTACCTTAAGATACCGATATTTATAGGGTTTTACTGCAAACGGGTAAGAATGCCCCGTTGTCGGGAAATTACCGTCATCCCCCCTCCACCAAACGGATGGTCTGGACGGTTCGC
>Ga0180436_10002489_pt1 | contig 17438 bp, 23 predicted proteins | sample SS_ome_2_FD_132434 | JGI IMG/M metagenome (GOLD analysis project Ga0180436, IMG submission 132434) | Hypersaline lake sediment archaeal communities from the Salton Sea, California, USA - SS_3_S_2 metaG | ecosystem: Environmental > Aquatic > Non-marine Saline and Alkaline > Hypersaline >...
ACACCGCCCCAGCTCCTGCAGCCGGGAGAGGAACCCGGTGAGGAGGAGGACGACAAGATCGAGGGTGGCCCAACACCGGCAGACGAACGGATCGAAAGCCGATTACCGAAAAGCTTACCGAAAAGTGCAGTCCCAAAAGTATCAGCCCCGCCGAGATGGGGCCACCATCGGGTCTCTTTGCCGAACTAGCCCGTTGGCGAGACAAAGCCACCAAGCGCGGCAAGGCAACGGAATTTAACAGCAGCATAATCCCTGACTGGCTCAATGCCGAGGTGGTCGCAGCGCAAGAGGCCATCGGCCCGGAAGCGGCGTTTTCGTTCCTCAAGCAGGTACCGCTCTCTGTGCGAATGGCGGCAGAGCGGCGGATCAAGCGCAAGATTGCAGAGAAGTTGAAAAAGTACCAGCGCAGGGCAGCGCAGTCTATCCGCCGTGGCGAGACGTTCGATTATGATGGACTGGCCGATGAACTGAGGGCGGCCGTGCTCCCTGAAATGCGCAACTTGACGGTGGACAACACCATGAGGCTCTCCGCAGAGGTCGGCGTGGCATTTGACCCGGCAGTAATCAACACCGAAGCGTTGCGCTGGGCCAGAGAGTACGCTTTTGACCTCGTGCGCGGGCTCACGGGCACCACACGGGATCAGTTGAGAGAAGCGACCGCCGCATTTGTCCAAACGCCGGGGCTGACCATCGGGGATATTGAGCAGCTCATAGAGCCGACTTTTGGCCCGGTGCGCGCCGAGTTGATTGCAACGACTGAGGTCACGCGGGCCTATTCAGCGGCTACGAATGAACTACAGGAACTGATGAGACGAACGACGCCAGAACTAGAGACGGTACGCGTTTGGAACACCATGCAAGACGAGCTGGTGTGCCCGGCCTGTGGGCCGTTGGAAGGCGCGCCGGAGAGCGTTTGGATTGGGCAATTCCCCGATGGCCCGCCCGCACACCCGCGGTGCAGGTGTAGCACGTCGATTCGATTTGAGACGAAAGAGCAACTAGCCGATGAGTTTGCAGAGCGGCAGGGCGTGCGTGAGGCATTTCTGAAAGAGCAATGAAAACAACGATTGACCTAGGCAAAACCGACGGTGTGAGACAGGCACTAGAGAGACTCTCTAGCTCAGCGCTGGCCAAGTTTAGTCGACGTGCAACACACCTGGTAGCGATGGCGCTCAAGGGAGTTGTGCAACGTTATCCAGGGCCGCCACACTCGCCTGTCCTTTGGAGTAGCGACAAGCAACGGCGCGCCTACTTTGCTATGCGCCGTGAGGGCGGATACCCGCTCAAGTACACGCGGGGCAACGACCCGATGAGCCAGCGATTACAGCAGAGTTGGACCGTGAGCAGGGATCCGGAAGCGGCCACACTCAGCAACCGGGCGACCTATGCACCCTATGTGATGAGCGACCAGCTACAGACCAGGCAGCACAAGGCCTCTGGGTGGATGACGGTTGGGCAGGCGATAGACAAGCTGCAGGCCGGGGGCACCGTCGATCGAATCGTAAAAGCGGAACTCAACAAAGCGATCAAGGATGCTTTCAAATGAATGAACTAAAAGCAATCAACCGCACCGATGACGAGCTCCGCGTGGGCAACTACATCATCCTGTTTGGCGGGCGAGACCTGGAAGGCGTCAAGCCGCTGAGCACAGAAGTCGTTTGGCGGAACCCGGACGGAAGCCGAGGTGAGTTTTTCTCCAAGTCGGTAGACCTGGAAAGCGCCTACACAGCAACGGGCCGGATACACCTTGACTATGAGCATGGACTGGGCAAACAGGTAGATGCGCCCGATGCCCCAGGCCGGGACGATGTGCTGGGCTACGTGGACTGGGAAACCAAGCGCGTGGACGATCGCGGCGTTTGGGTGGAGCGGGCATTGAACCGCCATAGCTCCTACATGCGCTGGGTTGAGCAGTTGATTGACGCGGGCGTAGTGGGCACGTCTAGCGAGGCCGTCGAAAGTGACGTGCAAAAGGCCGCAGATGGCTCTATTCTGCGCTGGCCTTTGCGGCGCGATACGCTGACCATCACGCCGATGGAATGGCGGAACAAGACAGAGAATGTAGTACAAGCGTTTAAGGCACTCGGAATCCCGGTGCCAGACGATACAGCAAACGAACCAGAGCCAGAGGCAGAGCCAGAGGCTGATCAGTCAGCGGTGATTGCGGCAAAGGGAAGATTGCTCCGATTGAGACTTTCACTATTGGAGGAACAATGAACATTGAACAGTTGAAAACGCTGATTCACAGCAAATCGACCGAGGCCACGGCCCTGCTGGAAGCAGACGAACCGGATATGGAAAAGGTCGAGGAACTGACCGCCGCCGCCGAGGGCTATCAAAAGCGGCTTGATGCGATGATCAAAGCGCAGACTCTGGCCGAGGGCAGCAAAGCCACCAAGCCCGCACCGAGCGGCATTGTGGTCACCAAGGACGCGACTGACAACCAGGCCGAGGACCCCAAACTGCCGACCTACAAGCACATCGGCGAACAGCTCTACGACGTTGCGCAAGCTGCACGGCAGGGCGTTAAGCCCTCTCCGCGGCTGCTCAAAGCGCACAAGTCGGCGGCCAAGGCGATCAGCGGTGCATCTGAAGCTGTGCCGGCCGACGGCGGTTTTTTGATCCAAGAAGATTTTGCCGGACAGTTGGTCAAGCCGGATCTGATGAGTGCGCCGATTCTCTCTCGCGTGCGTAGGATCCCGATGAGCACCCAGGCCAACAGCACCAAGCTAAACGGCATTGACGAAACGAGCCGAGCGACTGGTAGCCGCTGGGGTGGCGTGCGTGGGTATTGGTTGGCTGAGGGCGACCAGTTCACCAGCTCTAAACCCAAGTTCCGAGAGATCCGTCTCGAGGTTCACAAAGTCGGTGCGTTTGTCTATGCAACCGATGAAGTGATCCAGGATGCCGCACAGTTGGCCGCAGTGGTTGGCACGGCAGCTCGTGAAGAGTTGCTCTTCCTGACCGAGGATGCGATCCTCAACGGCACCGGCTCAGGGATGCCCTATGGTATCCTGGCGGCCAGCAACAACGCGCTTGTGGCGGTTGATGAAGAGACCGACCAGGTAGCGGATACCATCGTTGCACAGAACGTGATCAAGATGCGCAACCGGCGATATAAAAAGGGCTCATACATTTGGCTGATTGGTGAGGATGTCGAACCTCAGTTGATGCAAATGTATCTGGCCGTGGGCACGGGTGGGCAGTTGGTCTATATGCCTCCCGGTGGTCTGTCGGGCAATCCCTACGGGAACATCTTTGGCTCTGATGTGATCGAGTCAGAATACAGCGCGGCGCTGGGCGATCAGGGTGACTTGCTGCTTGTCGATCTGAATCAGTATCTTTTCTGTGACAAAGGCTCGATTCAAGAGGCTGTGAGCATCCATGTGCGCTTTGACTATGATGAACTTTGCTACCGCTTCATCTATCGGTGCGACGGCCAACCTGCATGGCACGCACCGATCACGCCCTACAAGGCGACCTCTAACACAGTTTCGCCCTATATCACCCTGGCCGAGCGGGCCTAGAGGAGAACAACTATGAAAGACCTGGAAAGACTTCATTTTATCGGGGGTCTGGCGCCTGATTCCGATTTCGCTTCGGGCACCGTCTACACCGACGTTTTCGAGTGCAACGGTGAAGGGGCCTACTTCTTGATCTGGTATGGCACCAATGCCAGCAGCGGCGCAAGTACGTTGACCATCGAAGCCGCCGACGACACCACGCCGACCAACACCACGGCGGTGGCCTTCCAATATCGGGCCTCTACCACGTTTGATACCTGGGGCTCTTGGACGGCAGCCACGTCGAGCGGGATCACCGTGGGCGGGTCCGCGGATAGCGCCTGGCAGGTGTTTGTGCCTGCCTCCGAGTTGGCCAGCGAGGGCTACGGGTACGTGCGCGCCAAGATGGTTGAATCGACGGCCCAAGCCGCCGACGGCGTGATTTGCGCCTACATCCTCAACCCGCGTTTCCAGCCGGTAGCCAGCTCCAGAATTGACTAAACCATAGGGAGGTCGGCAGCTTTCCCGGCCTCCTCTATCGCCTAACAATGGTTCGAACCCAGGATAGGCAAGGAGAAAACAGATGGGCAATAGAACAGCCCTTTATAGCCGCCAACAGCCCGGCGGCGTGTTCACGATCGACGACTTTGCAGAACACCCAGGCAACATCTGGCATGTCAACAGTTCGACCACTGGCGCGACGGATGGCGCGGGCTATGGTCAGAATCCCAATGCACCTTTCGCAACCTGGGACTATGCATACTCAAAATGCAGTGTCGGCGATGTGATCTACATCGGGCCGGGGCACACGGAAACCTGGTCAACCTCGGCAAATCACGTCACGGTTGACGTTGCCAGTGTGAAGACCATCGGCCTGGGCAACGGGTCCAGCCGACCGACTTTTACGCTCACGCATACCGGCGCAACCATCTCATGGACGGCGGGCGGATGCTCGATCGAGAATCTGCTTTTTGTGAGCGGCGTAGACTCGATCACCACGGTTGCCTCAATCAGTGGCGCGGATGCAACGATCAAAAATTGTGAGGTCCGCGATACGACTGATGTCGAGGTGATCACTGACTTTACCGTGACGGGTGACCGGCTGATGGTTGATGGCCTGTTTCACAACGGCTACACCAGCGGCAATGCACACGATTGTGTGCTTGCGCTCAATGGTGTGGACCGGGCAGAGATCAAAAACAGCCGCTTCATTTGCAACTCGATCACGGCGATCATCGAGTTTGTGTCTAACGCCTGTACCGCGATCGAGATCCACGACTGTGACTTTCTCGAGACGGGCACCACGGACTTTAGCAAGAACGTCGTGGATACCGTGACGGGTTCTACCTGGTCTTGCTATAACGCGTTTGACCTGGCTGCAGGTGCTTCGTTCTCGGGTGGCTCTGGCGCATCGTTGGCCGGGGACGACGTGAGCGCAGCGCTGACCCAGCTTACCAGTTCTGCCACCAGCGTGGGCACGGCTCAGCGCTCGACTACGGCCTCCGTTGGCACCGCTCAGCGATCGACGGCGGCAAGTAGCGCCGGATCAACCACGACCGCATTGACCTCTAGTGCAACGAGTGTGGGCACCGCAACGACCTCCGTGGGGACTGCCCAGCGCTCTACCGCGGCATCCAGCGCGGGATCGACTACCACAGCGGTGACCAGTTCGGCTACGTCGGTTGGAACGGCCCAGCGATCTACTGCGGCTTCTAGCGCGGGTAGCGTCGGAACCGCGTTGACCTCAAGCGCCACGAGTGTAGGGACCGCGGTTGGCTCCGTTGGCACTCAGGACAGCACGAACATCTCGACGGCGGCCAGCGTGGCGCTGAGCGGGATCACGAGTTGGGGCACCTACTGGGATGGCACGCAGTACAGTTACCTGGTGAGTGCTGTGGTGAGTGTAGGATAGTATGAAAATTGCGCATATCGCACCATACGGCCCGAACCAAGCCGGAATCTATGAGGCGGCGCGTGACATGGTGCGTGCCGACATCCGCCAAGGGCATACGGCCTGGTTTGTGGATGCCGGTGCGCAGCTTGTCGGCAATTCGACGCGGGAAGCACCTCGGGTAGGTGCAGTGGACGATCGCGCAGGGTTCCGATTGGTCACCCAGCCGTGGGAAGTCTGCAACGAGGCCGACGTGATCATGCTGCACACCGGATGTGACAATCAATGGCTGGTCTGGAATCAGGCACCTGTGATCTTTGTCATCCACGGCACGCCGACGGCGGCCTTCCGCAACGAGCAGCGCGATACAGTTCAAAGTTACAGCGTCTACACTGAGGGCTCAAAGTGGCCTCGGGTCAAGGCCTTGCTCTATTTCTGGCCTGAGTTCCGGCCTTACTGGGATGTGGTCTTTCCCCCGGGGAAACAGGTTGTGTTGGACTACCCGCCGATCGACCGGGAGCGATTCACCGGGGACGGTGAGCCCTGGGAGATCCCCCGTTTTCAGCGCGGGCGCTACAACGGTTTGATCTGTGACTCGTGGCGGGCGGATAGCGACGTGCTCGAGATTCTACACGGCGCGATTGAAGCAAGCCGACGGGTGCAGGGCCTGACATGGCATATACTTGCGATCCAAGAGCCGATGGGGCCATATACGCATATCATCCAGAAGATGCGCTCCATTGGCGCGTTGGGCACGATCGGCGGACGGCGGCCTGATATGGAACAGGCCTACCGGGGCGTGGATTTTGTGCTCAGCGGGCGGCGCTCTGTCTCGCGGGTCATTGCTGAGGCGCTATGCTGTGGCGCGCCGGTGATTGCGGACCAGGGCTGCACAGCGGCCAATCTGACCGCGGACAAGCGTGATCCGTTGGCGATGGCCAGCGTGATTGAGCAGATGGTGGACCGGGTAGAGCATGATCGCGCTGGCCTACAGCAAGAGACGGCCTCTTTGGCCGAACACTTTGATCTAGATGTCTATGGCAAGAGAATCAGCGACCTGTATGAGCGGGTCATCAAGGAGTAATTTCGATGGCAGTAGAAACGGCAACCGTTCGCAACCATCTGGTGATGCGAGACAAGACAAAAACCTGGCGATGGTATGATGCCTTTGGCCCAAACGTGGTCAAGTGGGAACTCGACATGGTGACTCTGGCCCAGGACGCAAGCGCGAACCCGGCAGGGTATACCACAACCGAGGTGGGCACAAACACAATTGCTCTCAGCGAGAGCACCGACAAGGGCCAGTTGCTGCTCACGAGCGGCGGCACCGAGAACAACGGGATTCAGATTCAGCCGCTGGGTGAGGCGTTCAGCTTTGCCAGTCGGTACCCGTGCTACTTTGGCGCCCGGATCGCGGCCAACGATGTGGATCAGGTGGACGCTTTTGTCGGCCTGGCGATCACAGATACTACTATGCTGGCCGGGTGCTCGGATGATATTGGATTCAGAACGGACGACGAAAGCGCGGCGCTCCAATTCATCTTGGAAAAGGATAGCAATGAGACCGCCAACAGCGTGGACACGCTGACCAACGACGGTTGGGTGACCTGTGAATGGTACTATGATGGCGCCGATTACGTGTATGCCTACGTCGACGGCACACTCCAAGCCACCGTAGCGCGATCGGATGCCAACTTTCCCAACGACGAGCACTTGACACCGACAATCGCGCTCTTGACAGGTGAGACCACCGCCAACACGCTCACCGTTCAGTGGGCGCGGGCAATCCAAATCTGGGAGTAAACCATGACCATCAAAACCAATGGCCTGCAAGGCCTCGATCCTGGTGTGGATGCCGCCCGAGAAAGCAGGACCTTTTGCAAGTTTGCCAATGCGGAGAGTTCATTGAACTCGGCCGCAACGGTGATCACAACCGCCGGGTCATTCCTCAATATGGAGTATGGCAAGCGGTACATTGTCGCATGTGCTTACTATGCGCTGACCACCGGGAGCGATACGGCGCAATTCGAGATCGTCACCACGACCGCACACGGCGGCAGTGGAACCGTCACAGCGAGAACGCCAAAGTTTCACAGCGGGACGACGGCCACGATCACCGGGTCCCTCAGCGGGCCAATGCCGTTTAGCCCGCCGATGGCTTTCACAACCGATGACGGCGCGTGTGTGGCCATGAGGGTGCTGACCAACGACGCGGGCGCAACGGTCAACTGCGGCTTCACGGGCTGGGAGGAAGAGGCATGAAAAAGGCTTTGATTCTGGCAGTATTGGCAATCGCATTGATCCCCGCTGGCGCATTTGCCAGCGTTCGGGACGGGTACGAGGCACGAGCACAGGAGGCAGCGGTGGCAGAGTTTTCACTACAGGCGTTACACGACGAGATCGAGGCTGACCCGATGGAACTCGGATACAAAAACGGGGACGGCACATGGAAAGAGGACGCGGAGATCGTGGATCTGATCAACGCGGCTAATTACACCATCGACAGGGCCAGCGTGGAAATGGAGGATGTTCGTGCCGTCACTGTATACGAGGCATATGATGGGCTGGGCGCTGATGAACAGGAATGGCTGCGATGGATCACGCCGGGTTCTGGATTGCTGCGAGTCACAGCAGATGTCAAGCTCCGATTGACAGGCCGAACATTGTCGGTAAACGGTGTCGCTGGCACGGGGGGCGACGGCGATTCGTTTTGGGCTCTTGCGGATAATGCAGTAGCTTCAGACGTGCTAGCATTGGTCGAGATCGACGGCAGCCGTGCCGAGGTGCTGTGGGGCGAAGGCCGAACGATCAGTATCAGCAACGTAGGCCACGCGGCGAATCTGTAGGAGCTAGGCTATGGCTAATTTAATTTACAGGAATCGCGAGACGACGCTCTGGTTTGTACCAGCCGCAGCCGCGCAAGCGGAAACTGCGGCGTTTGAGATGCATAACATCGCCGCCAGCGCAGGCAGACAGTCGGCGCAATATGATCTAGGAGAAGGCGCAGTGTCAGGCTGGTACGAGTGGCGTGCGTTTGTGCAGTTTGCAACGACGCCGGTCCTGGGCGAGACGGTCGATTTCTATCTCAAAACGGCGGGCAGTTCAGCGTCGGCCACGGCGCATCCAGATAACGACGACGGCACGACCAGCGCAGCCGTATCCGCAGCAGACAAGTTGAAAAACCTGCAGTGGATCGGCTCCATCGTCGTGGACGAGGCGGCGGCTGACGTCGAGATGGTTGCGTCCGGGTATGTGTTCATTGCGGCGCGGGCGTTCAACGTTGTGATGTGGAATGCGTCGGTTGACGCGCTCACAAACGATGTCGATGAAAACGGGTTCATGTTGTCACCTGTGCCGGATGAGATCCAATAATGGCATCTGGTCGAGGCGGCTGGGACCTGCCCGGATCACCCAACGCGTGGTTCGGAATCAATCGAGACAGTCCGCAGGCTAACGGACTAGTCGGCTGGTGGACTGGCCTCGGTCGAGGCGGCTGGGGCCTGCTGCGGGACGCGTTGGGTCGCTACAATATGACGGCGTACAACTCGCCAACCATCGCGGGTAGCGAGTTCGGGCCGGTGGTGCTGTTTGATGATGCGTCGAGCCAGTATCTATATTCCAGCACGCCAGTGCGCACGGTTGCGCCGGTGACGCTCGCGTGCTGGTTTCGATGTGACGATGCGACCACCGGAGATCAAGCCCTCGTCGGCCTCTCGTCCGAGACAGAGGACTATGACGGTTGGTGGCTGCTGCTGGAGACGAGCGATAATAAGGTACAGGCGCGACTGAATGGCAGCGGCGCGACCGACCAGGCTGAGACGAGCACTTCTTTTAGCGAAAATACTTGGCATCACGCTGTGGCGGTTTTTGCGTCAGACACATTGCGAGTCGCATATCTCGACGGAGGCGGCAAGGGAACCGATACAGCGTCAAACACGCCGAGCACGGTTGAGAACACGACGCTGGGAGGTATCTACTATGCCCCTGGGCCAGCGGTAGATGGTGTGTTTTCGGGCTGCATTGCCGAAGCTCGCATCTACAACCGCGTCCTGTCTGACGCTGAGGTGTCTGCGCTCTACGTCCCGCGCACGCGCTGGGAGTTGTATCGGGTGCCAAAGCGCGTGTGGTATGTGGCGGCGGGCGGCGGCAGTTACTCACTCGAAGCGAGCGCGGGATCGCTCAGTCTCACAGGTCAAGCAGCCGGGCTGACTGCGGCGCGAAAAATAGCCGCGGCACAGGGTACGCTCTCTTTATCTGGTCAGGCCACAGGGCTAACCGCCGGGCGAAAGCTAACCGCCGCTCAGGGTTCAATCAGTCTTTCGGGTCAAGCGGCGGGCCTAACAGCAAGTCGGCTACTTACCGCGGCACAGGGCACACTCTCGCTAAGTGGTCAGGCTGCCGGGCTAATAGTGGCGCGATTGCTGAGTGCGGAGAATGGCACGCTTTCGCTCTCTGGTCAAGCCGCCGCTCTGACGATTGCGCGGCTGCTGACCGCCGCAAATGGTACGCTGACGCTCTCTGGACAGAGCGTGGGGTTGACCGTTGATCGATTGATCACGGCGGCAACGGGGACACTAACGCTCTCCGGGCAAGTAGCCGGATTGGCAGTAACGCGGAAGCTGACCGCAGCGCAGGGCACGATCACGCTCACGGGTCAGGATGTAAGCCTGACGCACAGCTACCCGCTCACGGCAGAGAGCGGCACGTTGACACTTGCCGGTCAGAGCGTGGGGCTGACGATTGCGCGGCTGCTGACCGCCGATGTGGGCGCAATTGCCCTGGCTGGTCAGGATGCCACACTGACCTACTCGGCGCTATTGGTGCTCAGCATTGGTCCGGTGATCCGCGATACGAGCGCATTTTTGCCACAGCTACGCGGCACAACGGCGGAGAACTCCGCGCAGGTGCGCAGCAGCAGAACATCAGACGGCGACATTCGAGGAACCGTAGAACTATAGGAGATTGACATGGCATCGTATACGGCGATCAATGATTGGTTAGAAAATATGGTAGAGAACGCGGATTTGGAGAGCGATCAATTTGTGATCGCGCTTTCCAATACCGCGCCGGGCGCCGAGAGCACCCCACCCACCGGGGACGGTGACGGCATCTTGGGCAACATCACCGAGGTAGCCTACACCAACTGCTCTAGCCGGAACATCACTACTACGAGCAGCTCACAGACCGGCGGAACCTACGAGTTGATTTTGGCAGATATCACGCTCACAGCCAGCGGCGATGTAGGCCCGTTCCGCTATGTGTACGTGTACGATGACACGGTGGCTAGCCCCGCGGATCCGCTGGTGTGTTACTTTGACTATGGGAGCTCAATCACGTTGGCCAATGGTGAGACGCTGGAAGTGGACTTTGACGGAACCAATGGCCTCTTTCAACTGAGCTAACAATGATTAGACTAGAGATCACCGTAACAGACATAGATGAAGTCATTGCGGCGGGCTATACCGTCATCCGAGTCTACACGGACACGGAAGAGGATGGCGATTTTGACACGCTCGACGGGACAGAGACGCTTGTTGCCGACACGACCGGCTACACCTACGTCGACACCGACGGCACCACTTCGACCTGGTACAAAGTGGCCTACTATGGCAGCTCACCAGACGAAGGCAGCAAAAGCGATGCACAGCAAGGCGGCACAATGGACGCCTACTGTACCGCGTTTGACGTGCGGCAAGAGGTAGCCGTGGGCAGTGGCGCCGACTCGATCAGCGCAAAGTGGGATCGGGTGCTGTGGAACATGGCCGTTGAATGTAGCCGCCTGATTGACGTCTATTGCAACCTGGAAGAGAACGCTTTTCTTGCCAGTGGGTCGGCCACGCGCTATATGGACGGCAACGGCGATCTTGAGCTTTGGTTGCGTTGGCCGGCAACGTCCATCTCTGCCGTGTCTGTCGAAGAGACAGCGGGATCCGGAACCTATACCTCGTGGACCCAAGGCACCGACTATTTCAGATGGCCTTACCAGGATGACACCGGACTGGCAGTCAACCCGGTTTTGCGCTTGGACGTCAACACCAAGAGCAACGGCACCAAGTCAGTTTGGTACAGTGGGCAGCGCACGGTGCAGCTCACTGGCGTGTGGGGCTATAGTACCAGCGTGCCGGACCTCGTAGCGCGGGCCTGTAAGATGCAGTGTGCCGAGTGGTACAAGTTGGCCGCTCAGGGGTGGTCTGACTCAGGCGGCGCGCCCGAGTTTGGAGAGCTACAGTATCCAAAGAAGCTAGACCCAGCGGTGATCAAGTTGATCGACCGATACCGGCGGTATCCGCTATGACCACCGTCGTTGTGCTCGACATGGCCCACTGTGGAACTACAATGCTGGCCGGGGTGCTTGAGCGCCTTGGCGTGCCGATGACCCAGGGCGGCGATCGCGGCTTTCTGGAAGATGCTGCCCTGGCTGAGTCTCTGCGCAACCGAGAGGCTTTTGAGGCGCTAGTCCAAGAGCGTAGCGGCCAAACGTGGGGATTCAAACACAATGGCGTGTGGCGCTTTGCCAAGTGGTTTGGGTGCCTGGACAATCCGGTGTACTTGGCGATTTACAAAGATCCGGTGTCAGTGACGCGCAGATACCACGGTGATGTAGAGATCGGTGCGCTTTACAATATCCTTTTGAAGATGGATCGCAGCATGGCCGGGATTGCTGCAAGCAATCTGAGTGTGCATTGGCTGTCTTACCTGGAGGCCGTGCGTGGGCCTCATTTGTTCGCCGAACGGATCGCCGAGATTTGCGGCCTGAGCGCAACAGAAAAGCAGATACACCGGGCAGCATCGCACATCACACTGAGAGGGTGCCTAGATGGCTGATATAAACGGGCTAAGTTATCGTGCTCTACTTGTGAAATATATGCAGCACGTACTATGTGAGGAAGGTATACATTTTCTAGAATATACCCAACCGGGGGATCAGGGAGATATATACCTGTATCAAGATGAATTAAAAATACTCAAGCAGTTAGCAAGAGAGGCCAAGGCCACTTTACATGAAACAAGACGGGAATTGGCCGAGCAATGTATTAGCGCCTGATCGGCAACTCTGGCTTGCCATTCGGCAGGCACTGATCATCATCCTAGGCGCTATAGAGGACCGGCTAGAGATGCAGAGGAGCATCGTACCAAAGCGCAAGCGATAACAGAATAACCCACCGGGAAACCAGCGGGACATTTTCAGATAGCGGGCAACCGCCGTCTGAGAGTGGCCCGCTTTTTTTGTTTTGGAGTCTTTCCAATGGCTGATGCACTGGACAATGTAATCACAGAGATCACCACACTTATGGCCGCGATGACGGGCATAAACCAAGCGCCTGAGTACCCACCAGAAGGCTTGAACGACCCGCCGATGGTCATCACCTATCACGTGCGGGCACCGTTCACTTACAGCGCGGGCATTACATTTGGCCTGCACACGATCCATTGTGATGTGTTGCTCTCCCGCTCCAACCTGCCCGCAGACGAGGCGCAAGCGCGGCCTTACATCATCCGCGGTCTGAATGCGCTTGCGGCCAATGTGACTTTATCGGACACCTGCTCTCACTGCCTTCTGAGAGAGGTCATTGGCCCTGGCATTTTTCCCTATGCCGGTGCCAACTATTACGGAGTTCGCTATGTGCTCGAAGTCAAAATCAATCACGATGTCGAAATCGCCGCCTAGGTACATCGCGCTCTACACACCTACGCCAGAGCACCGATGGACAACCGGGATCCCGGCCCGCAATCTGAGCGCGGCCGAGGTGGAGCAATACGGAATTGATGCGCTCAAACGAGCGCAATGTTACCGACTGGTGCCCGTTGAGGCACCCGAGGAGTAAAAGCTATGGCTGTCAAAGTTTTGACCAAAGTTCAATACGGCTTGGAGTCTGCGCACGGCACGGCAGTAGCCGCCGATACGATGCTGCTCTGTTCCGTGGGTATTCCCGAGGACGATCGAGAGGTCCATATCCCCGAGGTGGACATCGGCGCACGAACCAACAAGCTGTTGAGCGCCGCCGTGGTGCGCAAACTCGTAGCCGATGGAATCTCGCTCGAGGACGCGGACGGGGCCTACTTTCAGTTGTTCCCGCTTCTGTTCTCGTGTGGCTTGCTGGGAAGTGTTAGCCCAGCCGAGCAAACCAGTTCCGAGGGTGATTACCTCTGGACGTTTGCCGCACCGCAGACGGCAACCGAGAACATCGAATCAATGACGCTTGAGGTCGGGGACAATGCCCAGGCGTATGAAATCCCCTATGTCCAAGTGCGTTCGATCACCATCTCTGGGGATTGTATCTCTGGCGAGGTCCACGTAAGCGCAGAGTGCTATGGTCAGTTTGTGAAACAGACCACCATCACCGGCGCGATCTCTGCCCCGGCTGTTGATATGTGCATCGGCAAGCTCTCACAGATTTACATTGATGATACCTGGGCGGAGGTAGGAACCACCGAGCTGGCCAGTTGCCTGGTCAATTGGGAAGTCACGCTCAACACCGGCGCCCATCCTAAATTTTGGGGGAGCGCCACGAGGAATTACACCTCTCACGAGCAGGGCGCAATCACAGGCGAGGCCACTTTTACTCTGGAGCGCAAGACGGATGTTGCCACCGAGGAACTCAAATTCAGACCGGCATCGGGTTACGCTCAAACCCTGCGCGCTGTTGAGTTGAAAATGACCGGGACGGCAATTGGCGAGGGGGATAGCCATTCTTTGGTTCTCGACATGGCCGGCATTTGGACCAGTTGGGCCACCCTGAGCGCTGAGGAAGAGGGCAACTCTCTCGACGTGTGTACGTTGACGTTCGGCTATGACACGACCGGGGCACAGAGTTTTCAAGCTCTGGTGACCACCGATGTGAGCGCAATCTAAAGGAGGGAATCTTGAGCAACGCACTACAGAAAATCACGAGCACCGGGCCGGTCAAAACGACCGTAACGCTTGACCTGGGCGACTGTGACGAGGCGTACCGTGGCGCGATCTTTGACGTGTGGGTGACGCCGACTCGTGCCCACTGGGCCGCGTTTGCCGAGTATGTCGTCTGGCTGGAAGAGGAACCCAAGAGACAACAAGCCAAAAAAGCCGGGATGGCACCGGCTGAGGCCGCCGAGTTTGACCGCGTGATGGGCGAACAGTTAGACCGCGAGATGTGGAGCCGCCTGGACGCCTGGTTGGCCGATACGTGGCTGAACGTTGAACTCGAAGAGGTGACGCAGATTCGAGAGCACCTGCAGGCCGACTTCCCCGCGGCGTGGGACTGGCTCTACAACCACACGCTGAGGACGATGCGAGAGTACCGGGACAACCTATCAAAAAACTGACGCGGCGGTTGTCTGGATACCTCATGGGTAGGTCCCGACAGCCGCCCCGCGAGTGGGCCGACATCGAATTAGCCAGGCATCTCAACGCTGTCTTGGGCACGACGCACATCACGCCATGGGGACTAGGCCAGATCCCGGAACACTGGATTGATTTGATCGTGCGTGGCGTGCGGCTGCAGCAACGACTAGCCGAGCAGGGATTGATCAAGTGATCAACGAAGTTCTAAATATTATCGTCAAAACAACGCACAAAGGCGACGGAGCCAAGAAGGCCGCCAAGGGCCTGGACGACATCAAAAAAGCCGCCGGAATGCTGGCCGGTGCGTTTGCAGCCATTCAAGCGGGTTCTGTTGCCGTTGAACTGGTCCAACTTGGGGCAAGTGCCCAGCGGCAAGCAACGGCGCTCAACAACCTTGCCAGCGCAGCGGACACCTCTGGTGATGCGATCGTTGGCGCGATGCAAGAGGCGTCTCAATTCACCATTGACAAGATGAGCGCAATGGCCGCGGCCAACAAGGCTATGGTCATGGACGTGGCCAAAAGCCCTGAGGAGTTTGAGAGGCTGACGCGGGTTGCCGTTTCTCTGGGCCGGGCAATGGGCCAGGATGCCACCAAGAGCATTGACGACTTCGTGACGGCCTCGGCGCGTCAATCACAGATGATCGCTGACAACCTGGGCTTGACCGTCACCGTGGGCCAGGCTACCGAGCGCTACGCGGCCAAGCTGGGTATTACTGTAGACCAACTCAGCGATGCAGAGAGAAAACAAGCCTTCCTCAATATGATGCTAGAGGAAGGTGAAAAGAAGATGGCGGAGCTAGGGAATACCACCCTAGACACGGCGGGCAAAATCGAGCAGTCTAGCACGGCATGGAAAGATGCCAAGCAGGCGGTGGGCGGTGCCCTTGCGGCGTTTGCCAGTGCAACCGGAATCTTGGACAAAGTGTCAGGTTCTGCGCGCAATGCGGCAACGGGGATGGAGTCTCTAGCCGAAAGCGGGTTCAATGTCCGCGCCTGGCTCAAGTCGATGGGCGCGATATTCGACAAGAACCAAACGCAGATGGAGGCATACACTGCCGAGATTGAACGACAGGCGCAAGCGGAGGACGAGCATCTACAGGTCGTTGTACAGAAGGCCGCTGGAATGCGGTACTACAGCGCTCACATAGAGGAGGCGGCACAAGCTCAAGACATGGCCGCCTACAGTGCATTGAAACTAGCACAAGCCGAGCAACTGGCGGCGGCGGCGGTGGGCACGGGTGAGAGATGGAATCAGTATCAAGCCGCTCTGGACGCTACAGCAGCTAGTGAAAATGCTACCGCAATCGCAACACTGGAAAACACAAAGGCCCAAGAAGCGGCGGCATTGGCGGCACAAAGCGCGGCCACAGCTACCGCGGGCCTTGCTGCAAGTCTCAAAGACGCTACCGATGCCCAGATTGCCCAGGCGGCTATCTCTCAACTGGGCCAGGCGCTACAGGACGGGCAGATCGACGCGGACACTTACGCTACAGCAGTTCAAGAGACACAAGTTGCTTTCGGGTTGGCCGATGCTCAGAGTATAGCACTGACCGGCAGCCTAACGATCTTGACCGAGGCACTGGCAAGCGGCCAACTCAAGGCCACCGATTACAACGAAGCGCTGACCACGGCGATCGCGCAGAGCTACAGCGCAGGTGTTGAGGCCAACGCTTTTGGCGCGGCCTTGGCGGGCATCCCGGACAAAAAGGTAGTCACACTCGAGTACAACATTGTCACCAAAGGCTCCGCGCCAAGTGGGGCAGCCGGCGGCGGGACCTTGGGCGGTGATGCGCAGGCCCTGGGCACCGGCTTTGCGATGGGCGGCATGACCCTGGTTGGTGAGCGTGGCCCGGAGCTGGTCAGTTTGCCCCGTGGCTCTCAGGTATTCTCGGCCGGACAGACACGCGGAATGATGCGCAGTGGCGGCGGTGGTGGTGGGATCAGCATTGGCCCTGTCTACATCCAGGGTGAATCACCAGAAGTCATCTGGCGAAAGTTGGAACGCTATGCTCGGTTGAAGAATAAATCAACTGGGCCACAGATGGGACGATAGACAATGGCGCTCACGGTAGAGATTTACAGGCTCTCCTCTTGGCAGGCAATCACCCAAGATATCCCCTTTTTCGGCGATCCTGTGCCTGGTCTCGTGCCGTTTGAGCTGGAAATGACGCGGGAAAGCAACGTTGCGGTGCTCCGCTTTGCCGTCAATGCGTCCAGCTACAGCGAGGAGGCGCTCGGCACCGAGATCAGAGTGAGGATCGACGGCACGCAGATTTTCGGCGGCTACCTGACCACCAGGGAGCGGATCCGTGAGGGTGTGATCGTTGGCGCAAACTATGAGTGCCAAGATTACAACTCAATCATGGATCGGATCGTGGTCACCGGCTACACCATTGACGCCGGGGACACAGACAGCACCGAGATCGAGACGCTGCGGGCAAGCAAATTGAACGCGATCGGCGTCACAGCGGGCACCATCAACACCGTTCAAGCCAGCATGCCAGAACTCTACCTACAAGGCACCTTCCGAGAAGCAATGGAACAGATCGCCGCGGCGGCCGGCGGCGCGCACTTTTACATTGACCAGGACAAAGCGCTCAACTATGTAGCGGCAACGTCTGACCTGACCACCGTTTCACCCGAGACGCTTGACGATGATCGCACCGTGGCCGACTCGTACCCGTATGCTGATTTTACAGAGCGAGAGGATGAAACACGCA
>Ga0180436_10002490_pt1 | contig 17437 bp, 14 predicted proteins | sample SS_ome_2_FD_132434 | JGI IMG/M metagenome (GOLD analysis project Ga0180436, IMG submission 132434) | Hypersaline lake sediment archaeal communities from the Salton Sea, California, USA - SS_3_S_2 metaG | ecosystem: Environmental > Aquatic > Non-marine Saline and Alkaline > Hypersaline >...
GCACCGCACCACCGCATCGTATTTGAAACCATTAGCAGTGCACCACTGACTCGCTCTTTGATGCAAATCAGGCCGGGGCCGAGACGAGGGTCAGCTTACGTTTAAAAATCCCGTTCCAGTTTGGGATCCAAACACGGACGTACAAGCCAATTTTCCGTGGACGACGGCAGACCGAATCGGTTTTTCTTGATCTTTTTCGGACCGTGTCCTAATGTGACTTTCTTATTCACGTGGATTGTTCACGTTCGCTGAAAACCACATTTTTTGCGTGCGGTAGAAGCCGGGCTCTCTCAGTTGGTTTGTGATTGAGATTTGATCAGCTCAGCTCGCAAAAACCGGCCATTACAACTACTACAAAGGAGGTCTCATGAAAGTTTTAATTCTGTATTATTCAAAGGGCGGCAATACCCGTAAGCTGGCCGATGCGATTGCCGAAGGCGCTGCTCAGGTCGATGGCATCGAAGCCGTTCTGCGCCACACCCGGGATGTCACCAAAGACGACTTCGTATCCGCCAGCGGACTCATTGTGGGTTCGCCGGTTTACTTTGGCACCATGGCCGCCCAGTTGAAACAGGTCTTGGACGAATTTGTCGGCGTCCGCAAAAAAATGGAAAACAAAATCGGAGCCGCCTTTTCCACCGCCGGTGATGCCAGCGGCGGCAAGGAAACTACCATGATGTCAATTATCCAGGCTTTATTGATTTACGGCATGGTCATCGTCGGCGACCCCTTCTCGGCCACAGGCCATTACGGAACAGCCTGCGTGGGAGCCCCGGATGCCGACACCTTGGAGAACGGACGCAAACTCGGCCGCCGGGTGGCCGAACTGGCCAAACAGCTCGGCTGAAATGGTCGGGGGACACGCCTTCTTTCGATATCGGAAATGTATTGTGACAATCCCTATTTCTGGGAAAAGAATTATGAAACTCGTCTATTTACGCAGTACAGCCTTGGAAAAAATATGCTTGGGTATTGGCTGATCGAATTGGATCTCGTCGATGATAAATTCGGTGCCCTTGCCCTTTTTGAGGACATCTTTGAATATCATCCGTTTGGGAAACCAGCGTCCATCCAGACGAACCACATCCGTGAGCTCCAGTTTTTTGAGTAGCTTTCCGCTTTTGGCAAAGAGCTCCTCTTTGAGGGGTATGATCCGTTCCTGATCCACCCACATCAGGCGCCGGGCATAGGCCACATCTCTGGTGGTGGCGCTGAGTTCCAATACCCAACAGGCCCGTTCGTCAAATTGCTCGGCCCTGACGACTACGGCCGCATAATGATCGGCCATTTTCTTATCCTCCATCATGTCTGCATAGGACAGATCCGATCCCATCACCGACTGCCGCAGCATATGCCCGGATATATGAATGGTGCGATCGGTGGACGGTGCATACATCCACAGTTTATCTTTCAATTTGAGCATCTTGGTCCCTTTTTCCCGGGCCGGGGCCAGGTACTCGGTAAAGGCCTTTTCATCACCCTCGGCCCAGGACCGCGATGCCACGGTCCGGCTGCCGCGGCGCCCGTGGATCACCATTTTGGATGAGAATATGCGGTTTTGGGACGACAGATTGCGATCCACATTCTCCAGAATGGTTTCGGCTGAGGGCTGCTGCGCTCCAATGGGCGGACAACTCAGGAAAAAAACAAGGATGACGATCAATGCTGCATTTATAATTCTCATACTTCCAGCTCCTTGAACAACATCGAGGTTTGGCGTTTATAAATGGCGATGCCCGCAAACATGGTGCCCAGAACAGAGGCGAACACACCCGGAAAGAAGCCGATGTAATAGCTGGTAGGCGTCACCCGTGCGTGGATAACGCTGGATATCAGGATGGTCGATTTCTGCAGCATACTGCTGAAATCCAGGCCGTAGTACTGCATCCAATATGACACGCCAAGACCCAACGCCGTGCCCAGGGCCGAACCCACCAATCCAATGCAGACAGACTCAAACATCATCGATCGATAAATGGCGCCTTTGGGTTCGCCCATGGCCAGTCGCACGCCGATCTCACCATAGCGGCGAATACCGTTCATCAAGCCGGCGTTCCACAGTACAATGGACATGACAAAAACAAACATACCCACGGCAATCCCACCGATGGAATCGGCCATTTTCAGAATGTCGCGAATCATGGTGGTCTGATCGCTGAGGCTCACCATCACCGGGGCAAATTCATCCGTCGATTCGTGATAAGACTGATTGAATCCCCGGGCAAGTCGGACCATGTGATCGTCTACGTACATCAAATCGTGGGTAAAGCCAACGATCTCGCCGGTGGCGTCCGCCATGTCCAAGGCCAGGCGCACATCCTCAATGTCGGCAATCATGAAGCTGCGGTCCAGGGCCACCATGCCGAATCGAACCGTGCCGGCCACCGTGAAGTTATGGATACTCATGCTGCCATCCATAGTGGAACTGATCAATGTGGCGGTTTCACCGATGTTTAGCCCTAATTTTTGGGCAAAGATCTCGCTGATCAGCATCTCCCCTGGTTGGTGGGGTATCCTGCCGCGCACGATGGATTGTTTCAGCTTGAGGAGCTCAAGCTCGGGTGAATCCGGGCTGTGCAAATCGATTCCCATACCAAATACCGGACCTTGGGACCGGGTCTGACCCTGGGCATCGGGAATGTCCATGAGACCCCCGAATTTAATACGCGGTGTCCAGATCATATCCGGATAGTCGCGGGACAGCGTATTCAGCATGTCCTGATTATCCAGCAAAGCCAAATCATTGGGCGTCTGATCGGCCAGTTCGTGGTAGGCGCGGGTCATGATTTTAACGTGACCGGCATCGAAACGGGCATTGGAATCGACCATATCGCCCATAGCCCCTTTGACATAACTGTAGAGCCAGACAGTCAGCAAAGCTCCGGCAGCCACCATGAGGATCGGAAATAGACTCCGTGATCGGTCGCGGAGCAGACCGCGGATTATAAAACGAATCATGCCAATTTTCCTTTCAAGGCCTCGGTAGGTTGCAAACCCGAAATTTTACGGCTGGGCAGATAGCTAACGATAGTGACGGTTAGCATCACAATGGCAATGGTTAAGCCAACCAGCCCGATTGAATAGATTGGAAAGAGCCGCGTGGTCAATGCATAGCCGTATTCTTCGGCCGTACTAGGCATGGGGATGCCTTTACTGGCAGTGAATATCAGTACCGGTATGCCATACAGTGAAGCAGCGGCAATGCCCAGCATGCCGTGCAGCATGCCTTCCAGGGTAAACAGGGTGATGACTTTGGTGCGAATCATGCCCAATGCCATGAGGGTACCGATTTCTTTGCGGCGCCTGAAAATGGACAATACCTGGGTGTCAAAAATCGCCAGCATGGATAAAAACAGGAGAATAGCGTACATAATCGCGCTGCCGGCCCGTTTGGACTTGATCATGGCCTGGATGTCTTTGAGCAGATAATCATGATCCTTAAATTGCCACCCGGCCAGAGCTGTATGTGCAAACGGTATTTGATCCACCACCACCAGGGTCGCCTGGTTTTCCAGATGGGACATGTCCCGCAGGCGTTCCAAAGGGACCCACAATTGCCCCAGATCCATGGTAGGCACATTGGTCTGCATGATGGCTACGATTTCAGCGTCGGCCGCATCAAAGGTGCCATGCACATCGCGCCAGCGCAGGGTCAGCGTGTCCCCCACTTTCAACCCGTTTCTGGCGGCCATTATTTTGCCCACCATGGCCGGCAGCTCCACAACTTTTTGATTCAATGCTGCCGTGGGGATATCCAAGATGGTTTGTTGCGGATCAATACCCTTGATCAGGGCCGGCTGTACCCTGCCTTGGGGATAGATGGTGCCCTGCCGGATGAGAATGGGTGTGGCTCTCTGGTTTGTGACCAGATCGGATAAGGCAGCGGGAATGGTCGCATGGCTTTCTTCCAGGGTTAAGGGATCGAAGGGATCATAGCCCTCAACCCAATACTGCCCGCCACCGGCCTCATCTTTGATCACATCCCGACTGGCCTGCTGGTACATACCGCTGAAGAGACCCTGATGCCAGATAATCAGCACATAGGTAAAAGAGAGCACCCCCACGTTGAGCCAGGTTCTCAATCCGGCGCCCACCAGGTTGCGAAAAGCTAACTTTATGATGACCATTGTTTACCCCATTTTAAGATTTAGGCTGTAGGTTGTAGGTCAAGTCCTGATTAAAAGTTGTCACCTTTAAAGCGTAATACCACCTCACTAGAACCGTCATCTATTACAAAGCCATTCTGCCTGCTGCCTTTACGTCATTCCCTCGGAAGAGGGAATCCAGTAGGGGCAATCGGCAATCAGCTAAAGGCTCTTCCTGGATCCCCTTTTTCAAGGGGATGACACGTGCGCCGGGGATGACGCCTTAACTCGCAACTCGGAGCCCGTAACCCGCTTTGCCCCTTGGAAACTTGGATCCTCGAACCCTTGGAGCCCTCAGTTTAGAAATTCATCCCCCGCCACCTGACCGTCATCCAGTGAAATCTTGCGCTTCAGGTACTGGATGACCTTGTCGTCGTGGGTGGCAAAAATAAAGGTGGTTTTCAGCTTGGTATTCAAATTTTGCATGGTCTGCAGGATGTTGTGCGAATTCTTGGCATCCAGATTGGCCGTGGGTTCGTCCGCCAAAACAATGCGCGGTTTTTTGACCATGGCCCGAGCAATGGCCACCCGTTGGCATTCGCCGCCGGATAGCTGGGCCGGCCGGGATTTCTCTTTATCCGCCAGTCCCACCCAATCCAGTGCCTCCAGCACGGCCTGGCGGCGCTCGGCCGGCGGCACCTTGAGCAACAGCAAGGGAAACTCCACATTTTCAAAAACCGTATAAACCGGCAGCAGATTGTAAGTCTGAAAAATAAAACCGAAATGCTTGTTGCGCAGGGCCGCGGCTTTTTTATGGGACAAATTGTCGATGGCCTGTCCCAGGACCTTGGCAGTACCTTCCGATGGGGTATCCAGGGAACCGATGATGTTTAACAACGTGGTCTTGCCCGACCCGCTGGGACCCACCAGACCGGCAAACTCTCCCCTTTCAAAGTCAAGGTCGATACCATCCAGGGCCGTAAAATGACGCCCGCCAATGGGAAAGCGTTTGACCAGCCCTTTGATGGTGATGACATGCCCGTTATTCATTATGTATTCCTCCATTAATGCTAATAAAATCGAACTGCTTTTTTTAGTGATTAAATACTATTAGTAGCTGCACCCCTTTGCCGGCAAACAGCGTATCGGCGCGATCACTTGTGTAAATCTGCAGCACATCCGGGTTCCAGAAACCCATCAGGTGGAACTGCCAGTTGTCATACCTGCGTTCCCAACTGCCAAAGCGATAGACTTCCTTATTATCCCAGTCATAATAAAAAATAGCCGAAGCACTATCCAGCAGCCCCACGGGATAATTTATCGACATAGCTGAAAAGGAGGCCGTCTCATCGAATGTGTCCAATTCTTCGGATGCTGAAACCCATAAATTCTCGCCAATGGCATTCAACCCGTTGCCGATATCAAACGTATAATCCAGACCGATAGTCAAAAATTTTTGGTTTTGTATCGGTATTGCGTCGCTTTGCTGATGAACAACAACCGATTCAAACCAGAACCCGATGCCCGCATCCCACTTGCCGTCAAGCCCCAGACGATTTTCAGGAAAACTGCCATCATCGTCGTCAAGCAGATTCAAATCGTCGGTGTCCACTTCGCGATGGTGAACACCCAAAGCGATCTCACCGTCTAAAAATGGCGACTGGATCCGGCCGCCATATTCCGGCCGGTCCTCGTGGGCCGCCAATGTTTCCCACCCCTTGGGTTCATCGTTACCCCACAGACCCCAGATCCATATATTGGCATTGTTGAGGAAATAATAACGTCCCAGCAGTCCATAGACGCCCTCGGTCAAGCCTAACGGATCACGGGGGTCCACACGGTCGAACCACATGAGGGGCCGCAGCAAAACAGCCGAACCAAAATCGATTTTTTGCAGACCGCCCCGGATTTCATATTGAGACGCCGCCACCCGCAACCACAGGCGGTAGAGGTCGACATCGGCCTGATCGCCGTTCTCATCCTCCTGGCTGCTCCAATACCCATTGGCGGCAACCTCGGCATCGATTGCCAAATCCTCATTCAGAGGAAAATTCAGACCCAATTCGGGAATATAACGCAAACCAACATTGTCATCGACATCATCATTCTGCTGGGACACCACAAACCAAGCGGATACCTGCCCCCTGAAATCGGTATCCATCTCCAGCGCATCTGATACTGAAACGATGCCGGCCACCAGAACCAGGATCCGGGACAGAATTGCCCATTGTTTTGATGGAAAGCCCAAGGCTATTTCTCCATATTCGGCCGGGCATAGATGCCGTACCAGAAGAAATCTTTGATTTCGCGATTGAATTCTATAAAACTAGGATACTTGTTGATGAGTTCCTCATCAAAAGCCAGTTCGCGCAGCTTCTCCAGTACGGCCATAAAAAATTCCGGCCGAATTTCGGGCCGCACTTCACCCTTTTTCTGAGCCTCGGTAATAAATTGCATAAACTTTTGATTGTATTGCGCATTGATATCGAAATCGAGGGACATAATCTCCTCAATGAAAAACTCGCTCATATTGGCGATGTACTGCTCCTTCCAGGCAAACATGCGTTGAATTTTTTCCGGCAAGGCGATGTCCATGGCGTTGATTTCATCCAGTTTGCTGTAACCTTCGGCCATCATCTGGCTCCAGATATGTTTCACCAGCTCCAACTTGCTTGCAAAATACTTGTAAAATGTCATTTTGCTGGCGCCGGCCTTTTGGCAGATTTCCTCCACCGTGATCCGTTTGATGCCGTGGCGCAGTAAAAGCTCTTGGCCGGTTTTGATGATCTGCTCCCTTTTTTTCGACTTTCGCTGATTGGGTTTAGAAAACATAGGCGCTCCAAAAGTTAAAAGTATACGAATATTTTATAAGTAGAATGAAAGCGTAATTAATCTAGCCAAAATAATACTTACGGTCAATAAAAATATTACGAAAATTGTAAGTAATTTATTATTTCGTATATATATAATTCTAAAATAATTATACTACCTAGACCAGGCATGCTCTCTTAGACCCAAGGAATCAAGTCCTAATTCTAAATCCAACCTTGTTTACATGATCGACAATTGGCTTTCATCACCCAAATGGGCGATGTGTATGATATTGAAGTCAAAAGCCACAAACCCTGTCAGGTACGGGGCATCAAGTGCATGCGCAATCCCGGCGTCATCATATCCAGTATTGAAGGCACATTCTATGAGTGGCAGCGCACCGTCCAGTGCGGCAACCGGACCTTCGGAGATAATTACACGTCAAGGCACCCCAAGGGTATCTACCTTTAGGCCGAACATTTCATGAAAATTTACGGGGTAGTAGACCGTACATTGGGTTTGATTTTTTCTTACTCCATCAAATAGATTGTGACAAAAAACATTAAACAAATTTTATTTACATAATATCAGTGTTTTAATATTATTTTACCTGCGGAAAATTTAAATTGACACCACGTAGAAATGACGGTATTTAAACGGTATTTAATCAGACAATCCAATGAAGTACCGTCATGCCTTTAACCGATACCCTTATTCGGAGTGCCAGACCCAAAGCAAAGCCTTATAAACTGTCCGATGGCAAGTCTCTTTATCTTTTAGTCAATAAAACCGGGAAATATTTTCGCTTTGACTATCGATTTGCCGGCAAGCGCAAGACCTTGGCCCTGGGTGTTTATCCCCAGGTAAGCCTGGTGGAAGCCAGAAAGATGCATGCTGCGGCCCGCCAATACCTTGAAAGCGAACTTGATCCGGCCCAATTCCGCGGACGTATCAGGCAGCATCAACCGGGGCAGACCGCCAATAGTTTTGAGACCATAGCACGGGAATGGTTTTCGTGTAATTTGCAAACCTGGACGCCCGGTCATGCCACCACCATCATGCGACGGCTGGAACGAAATATTTTTTCCTGGCATGGATCCCAGGCCATTGAGTCCATAACAGCGTCAGAACTTCTGACCACCCTTCGCCGGATCGAATTACGCGGCACCATCGAGACAGCCCATCGCGTCAAGCAAATTTGTAGTCAGATATTTCGATATGCCATCGCCACCGGTCGGGCGGAACGTGATCCTTGCGCAGATCTACGCGGTTCTCTAATGTCAACCCAATCCAAACAGATGGCTGCCATAACAGACCCTGTCCAGATCGGAGCCTTGCTGCGCGCCATTGATGCCTACCAGGGGCACGCTCTGACCAGATGGGCGCTGAAATTCGCACCGCTTGTTTTCGTGCGCCCGGGCGAACTTCGGCACGCAGAATGGACTGAAATCGATATCAAAGGCGCTCAATGGAAAATTCCCGCTGAAAAAATGAAATCCCGAATCCCGCATATTGTCCCACTGGCACGACAAGCCCTCACCATTCTAAGAAAAATCGAACCCATCAGCGGCCATGGCAGATATGTATTCCCTTCACTCCGGACCATAGAGCGTCCCATGAGCAACAACACCATTCTGGCGGCGCTGCGCCGGATGGGTTATGCCAAAGATGAAATGTCCGGCCATGGTTTTCGAATCATGGCGGAACGCTTGCTTTATGAACAGGAATGGTCCGCATTTATCATTGAACGCCAACTTGCGCGGGGCGGGAAAAATGACCGCCAAGTCCCAAGAACCTATGCCCAGTATCTTCCCCAAAGACACAAAATGATGCAAGCATGGGCCAATTATCTTGACAGCCTTAAAAATGATAAGTCGATTACTTAAAAAGTAAGCCTATCAATTGAACGGTCTTTTATTTTATTTCAAATCAGGACAATTCTTTGCGCCAAGGCTGGGATCTTAGAGGCATGTTGTAGGTTTCAATCAATCGGGATAGTTCATTTTTAGCGCTATCAGAAAGCTGTATGAATTTGATACCGCATCTGCGCGTATAGGTTCCCTCGATGGGGCGCCCCACAACGGAATCAGAAATAATGCGGTAATCTCTTAAATCTATATCGATGGTTTTATCTGCCGTGCCTATGGTAATTTGGTCAAACTCCGCAGACCATTTGGATCTCGTTTGGTACTCAGTACGAATCCCCCCCAAACTTAGATCAACAATCGCTGCATGTTGAACCGTTCGCGGCTTCAGCAAACCCAAAAAGGACGATTTTTTAAATTGTACAACTGTACCTGGCTTTAAGGCTCTGCGTATATTTTTTCTTTTCTCCACGATCTTCAAAGTCCTATAAATCCAGCCAGCTTGAACGAAAGCTCGCAGAACAGAGAGGATTATCGTATTCATTCTGAAACAATATTCATGCAACCAATCGACTTGTAGCCGATTTGTAATCAAGTATTTCTTACAAACACTTAAAGGTCAACCATAAATTTTTAGGGTAATAATGGGTATAATAACTACCTATTTGGGCCGTGATAACAGATAGGTTCTGAGATTGGTTTTCGTATTGGTAAGATTGAGCTTTCGACGGATGTTTTTCCGATGGCTTTCAATGGTTTTGATGGAAAGGTGCATTAATTCTGCGATTTCTTTTGTGGATTTGCCCTGCTTTACAAAATTGGCCACCTGTAACTCCAAATGGGTTAGGTTAAAATAGCGTGAAGAAAGACGATGTGAAAATGATGATATGATCTCTTTTAGATTGGATTCGATCACCCCGGTCAAAACTTTTTGTTTGGAATCCAGTCCGCTTTTATTTAGTTTGTTCAAATAAGGCTCCACCAGCTCTTTAATATTATGCAGCACCTTTTCTTCAATTTCGGATTTATCTTCAGCTCGCTTTTTCAGCAACACTTCCAGGGCCGTATTACTTTCTTCAAGATTTCTCGTTTTTTCATGTAGCTGCTTTTTTGCGATTTCGCGTTCGGTAACATCGACAATAATGCCATTGACGTACAGGCTTCTATTATCACTGGCTTGAACTCCGGTTGATATGGCATGTACATACTTCCAGGTTTTCTTTGCAGGGTGATACATCCTAAACGTTTGATCAAATTTTAGGCTCTTCTGGCCTTTTAGGTTTGCAGACACAACCCGCTCTGTGTCATCCGGATGGATATTCTCAAACCAGGTTTCAAATTGCATGGGATCTGCGACACCGACCATCTCCTTTATGGATGGACTCACGAAAATCACCTTGGCTTGATAGGGTTGACTGACATCTACTCTGAGCCGATAGATTGCAAAATCGCCGGCACTCTCCATTAAAGATCGCAAATGATTCTCACTCTCACGCAAAAATGCCTCAATCCGTTTTCGTTCTTCGATTTCGGCATTCAACTGCGCATTGGCAACTGACAATTCGAGGGTTCGTTCCCTGACACGTTTCTCCATTTCTTCATGGGCATTTTGTAGATATTGTTCAGCCTGTTTGCGTTCAGTGATATCAAATACGATGCCCTCCAAACCAACGTATTGACCCGTTCTGGAAAATATCGAAGTTTTATGATCTTCCACCCAGCGGATACCGCCGTTTTTTGATATAATTCTGTAGGACTGGACCATCGTTTTCGCTTGTTTTAGCACCTTTGTGCCCATTTTTTTGACTTTTTTTACATCGTCCGGATGCACAATACTGAGCCAGTTTTTATCTTTGGCATTCACTTCGGCTTCCGAATACCCACAAAGACGCTTGCAACCACTGACAACCTCTGCCGACCAGTCAGGGTAGGCCCGATACACCATACCGGGTATGTTCTGAGTAAGTGTTTGGTGCTCTACTTCACGTTTCCTCAGGTTCTTTTCAATTTTCTTGAGCTCATCCAAGCGAGCCTTCAATTTCTTGACTTTGTTTTTTAATTTGCTGTAGCTTGGTTTCTTGGTCATCAGAAATTCTCCCGATTCAGGAAATACCGTGTCGTGTTATGTTTTCTGTTGCTTTTTGCTGTTATAACACAGATACCATCATTCAGGAAAATTTATAAAATCCACAATTTTACACGTGTGAGGGTATTTTAGCCCATGAGTGAAAAAATCGCCAAAACCGCAGAGATGATCCTAAAAAATGGCAATCGCGTGATTTTCACCGGTGCCGGTATTTCAACCGAAAGTGGTATACCCGATTACCGTAGTCAGGGAGGGCTGTGGGATAAGTTTCAACCGGTTTACTTTGACGATTTTATGTCCCGTAAAGATGCTCGCATCGAATACTGGCGACAGTGGAAAGGCCTGGACCAAACATTGAACCAGGCCGTTCCCAATATGGGTCATCAGGCCGTGGCTGAATTATATCATTCGGGATATGTACAGGCGGTCATCACCCAAAACATTGATGGCATGCACCAAGCATCGGGAATACCCGAAAACGCTGTTATCGAACTGCATGGCAATGCCCGTCGTATCCGCTGCATGCGTTGCAGCGCCATCTCCACCACCGCTGCAGCCCAGGAACGGCTGGCAAGTGGTGATGCAGCTCCAACCTGCGACTGCGGCGGCTATCTTAAACCGGATACCGTATCATTTGGTCAGTCCATGCCCATGGAAAAAGTTCGTCAAGCCATGATGCTTTCGGAACAGAGCGATCTTTTTATCGTGGTGGGATCCACTCTGTTGGTACAACCGGCGGCAAACATGCCTATATATGCCAAACAAAACAATGCCTTTTTAGTAATTATCAATCTTTCGGATACACCCTGTGACGATGTCGCCGATGTACTCATTCGAGAAAAGGCCGGGGAAGTTTTGGACGAAATACGCCAAGCAGTCAAAAGCATACCCTAAAGTGCCATCCCTAATTCTGAAAGAGAATAATTAAATTTTCCAATAGGTTGCTTAGAATTATGATCGCTTACGATGATTCATATGTGACCCGGTAATGGGCGTAAAAAACATCCGGGTCAAGCTGCTGGGTGGCTAGCAGCTCGAGGTTCATGGCGAGCGGTTCTGAAAATAGGGAAAGGCCCGAACCGAAGATTATGGGGCAATAGGTCAGGATCATTTCATCAATTAAACCGGCATTGGCGAATAACGTATTAATCTGGGCCCCGCCGATTAGAATAGCGCCGCCAAAGCCCTCTGATTTTAATTTTTTAATTATTTCAATAGGCTGCTTGTTTGTATATTCGAGATTGTCATACGATGATACCCGATCCGTCCGCCGGGTTAAAACGATATTGCGACGATTTGGTAGGGGCTTCCCAATGGTCATATAGGTTGCAGACCCCATGATGATCACACCGGCATCCTGGGTAATTTGCTTGAACAGTTTTTTATCCGCCGATCCGGTCCAGTCCGGATAATGGCTGGCATCTTTGGCTATTTTGCCATCGGCCGTCAGCGCGATCATAAGAGTTACTTTCATTTCACAACTCACCCCAGATGTGTAAAAAAATTCCTGAAATTCGCCATTATGAACGGGGGAATCGAATCTCTACAAACCACGGAATCACGTGGCAACGATCAAGTCCAGCGGTACCGACCCTAATTTTCTTTAATGCCATAAAATTAAAAAGACACGACCTTAAATTAGGACCAGGATTTCATCATGTGGTGTCGTATTCTAACATACTATTCCTGCAATTCCTTGATACCGACATAATAGTCCAGGGCCTCCGGATTGACCAATGCATCTTTGTTCAGGACCGGTTGATTTTGGATCACTTTTTTAACGGCGATCTCAACTTTCTTCATATTGAGGGTATAGGGGATATCGGCAACAGCTATAATCTTAGCCGGAACATGTCGCGGCGATGCATTGGTGCGAATGGTTGCCTTGATTTTTTGTTTAATTTCTTCGGTCAGTTCCACGCCCTCAGCCATTTTGACAAACAGGATCACACGCACATCATTATTCCAATTCTGGCCGACGACAACGCTATCCGCCACTTCGTCGATCTGGTCGATCTGGCGATAGATTTCAGCCGTCCCGATACGGACACCGCCGGGATTGAGCGTGGCATCGGACCGGCCGAACATGACCACGCCCCCTCTGGGGGTCACCACAATATAATCGCCATGTCGCCACACGTTTGGATAAACATCAAAGTAGGCCGAGTGGTATTTTTTGCCATCCGGATCATCCCAGAAATAGATAGGCATGGATGGAAAGGGCGCCGTGCAGACCAGTTCGGCCTGCTGATCCACCACGGCCTGAGCGTTTTCGTCAAAAGCCTTAACATCCATTGCCAAACCTCGGCATTGCAATTCACCGGCATAGACCGGTCCCATGGGATTACCCAGGGCAAAGCAGCCATTGATGTCCGTGCCACCGGCAATGGATGCCAACTGAAGATCTGTTTTAACACTATCGTAAATGAATTCAAATCCTTCAATAGATAGCGGTGACCCGGTCGACAAGACCGCCCGCAGCGGCGTCAGGTCATATTTCTGGCCCGGCCGCAAACCCGTATTCTGAAGGGCTGCAATATACCCCGCGCTGGTTCCAAAAACACTTACCTTCTCGTCCTGGGCCATTTGCCAGAGTGCATCCGGAGACGGATGAAATGGATTGCCATCATAGAGCACCAAGGTTGCGCCAACTGCCAATGAACTCACCAGCCAGTTCCACATCATCCAGCCGCAGGTGGTAAAATAAAATATGGTATCCTGCCGCTTCAGATCGGAGTGTAGCACGAGCTCTTTTAGATGATGAATCAGGATCCCGCCCGCACTTTGCACCATGCACTTGGGTAGGCCGGTTGTGCCGGAGGAATACATGATGTAGAGTGGATGGTCGAAAGGCAGCTGGGTAAAACTGATGGAAAGGCCCTCGTTTTGGGATCGAAACGCATCGTACATGACGGCATTGGGCACAGCCTGAATATTCGGGTCCTCTTGGGTATAAGGCACAACCACGACCTTTTCAATGGAAGGTAAGTCTGCCAGGATATGGGCAATACGATCCAAAGAGTCGATACGTTTGCCCTTAAAATAATAGCCATCGGCCGTAAACAAAACTCTGGGTTTAATCTGCCCAAAACGATCCAGGACACCCTTGATACCAAAATCCGGAGAACATGAAGACCAGGTCGCACCCAGGCTTGTGGCGGCCAACATAGCAATTATGGACTCCGGCATGTTGGGCATGAAACCCACAACCCGGTCACCCGGTGTGATTCCCATTTGTTTCAAAGATTCCGCCAGACGAGCTACTTGATCGTACAACTGGGCATAGGTCAATTTACGGCGAACCTGACTTTCGCCATAAAATACCAGTGCTGTTTGATCGTCACGAAAGCGCAGCAGGTTCTCGGCAAAATTGAGACGGGCACCGTGAAACCACTTGGCGCCGGGCATTTTGTCCAAGCCGTCCACGACCTGGGTGAAGCGCTCGGAAGCAATGATTTCGGCAAAGTCCCACATGGTCTCCCAAAAATCGGGTATATTGTCGATGGACCATTGATGCAGGGCCGTATATTCTGAAAAATCCTGGTTATATCGATCATTAACCAAGCCCATGAAACGAAACATGTTGCTCTTTTGAATGCGCTCTTGAGAAGGTTCCCACAGCAGTCGTCCCATTTCTAACCTCCATGGTTACGGACCAATAAATGGCTCTATATGTTTTCGGTTGCATTTACATACAATGGTGACTAATTTATTACTTTTATTTGTGATCATTCTTAACAGCAATGCTTGGTTTTTTCAACTGACGAATAAGAGGTTTGTGACGATGCATTACGAAGGTATGATAATCCGGCCCCCCAGCGAGGCCAATAGCATTCTGCTCCAGGTAACGGTTGGATGCTCCCATAATAAATGTACATTCTGTGGCACCTATACCGGTGAACGCTTCAAAATCAAATCCGATGAAGTCATCGCAGAGGACATTCAGTTTGCCAAGCAATACTGCCAGCGACAGCGACGCCTGTTCTTATGCGACGGCGATGCCTTGATCATACCCCAAAAGCGCCTCAGGAAAATTTTGTCAGATATAAAAACTGAGCTGCCATGGGTTACCCGTGTGGGAATCTATGCCAACACAAAAAGTATCAAAATGAAAACAGTGGAAGAACTGGCGGAATTAAAACAGCTGGGCTTGGGTATTGCTTACATGGGTTTGGAAAGCGGTGACGATGTTACCTTGAAGGCAGTTAAAAAAGGAGCCACCGCCGAAAAGATGATTGCCATGGGGCAAAAGATCAGACAAGCCGGTATAAAACTATCCATTACGGTTTTGCTCGGTCTGGCCGGTCGGGACCGATCCCTGATTCATGCCCGGGAAACCGGCCGGGTACTGTCAGCGATCGATCCCGAATACGTGGGTGCCCTGAGCTTGATGCTGGTACCGGGCACACCGCTGTGTCACGACTACGAAAACGGAACTTTCCCTTTGCTGGAACCGGATGAGATGCTACAGGAACTGCGTGAAATGATTGTGCATACCGACCTGAGCCGGGGCTTGTTTCACGCCAATCATGCTTCCAACTACTTGCCCATCAAGGCACGCATGCCCAAAGACAAGCAGCGCACTGTCGACCAGATCGATGCAGCTTTGGCGGGAAATGTGGCCTTGAAGCCGGAGTGGATGCGGGCTCTGTGATGGGCAGCTCTAAGCTATCAGGGGTAAGCACGAAGCTGCTGATAGCTGAAACCTTACTGCTGTCTAAAGAAACAAACCAAGTAAGGTTTAACGTGAACGAATCGATATAAATCCTAAAATTCAATTTCGAAGGTAATTAACCAAATGGATTGGAAAATCTTCTTAACAACATTTGGAATGGTTTTTCTGGCTGAGTTGGGTGATAAAACTCAGTTGGCAACTTTCTGTCTGGCCGCAGATTGCGACCCCAAGGTATCTGTTTTTGTGGGCTCCGCTCTGGCGCTGACCCTAAGTGCTCTGATCGCTGTGGTTTTCGGGACGATATTCAGCAAGTTTATTCCCGAAACCTATATTAAGCTCGGCGCCGGCATTTTTTTTATCGTTGCCGGCATTTGGATGCTGGTCGGTGCTGGCAGGGCCTTGATGGTATCGTAGAAGCAAGACAAGATTATAGAGGTACGAGTTGCGGGTTCAGTGGTGCGGGTTGCCCAAGGCCTTCGGCAATTCGTAACCCGAAACACGCAACCCGTAACCCGCTGTCCCTTGATCAACTTTAGCTCATCAATTCGATTATTCTTTTCGACGTATACGCCCCCACATCGGCCAGGGCATCCATGGGCAGAAACCTGTCGGCATTGGTTGAAAAATGGCAGGTGACCGATGCGGGGAAGCATCATCCGCTTCGTAGAAAATATAGCATCGTGCGATTTTCGGTAAGGGATAGATCACAGCAGAAGCCATGCTCACACCTCGAAATCTGTTGACCGCAATGGCCTATCCGCATAGATTATGGTATTGTCATCAAATAAGACTGCTGCATATGAAAGTTCGGAGAAATTCTATTGATGAAAGAGTTTTTCAAAGTCACTGATCTTGAAACTGCGCTAGAATGGCCGCGTAAATTTCCGCAAATGGAAAAAGAAACCCGGCCGCTGGATAAGGTCTTGGGGCGGGTGCTGGGGCATGACATTCGATCGGATATCAATGTACCGGATTTTCCCCGGGCCATCATGGACGGTTTTGCTGTCAAAGCGGCTTCGACATTCGGTGCCTCGGAAGGAAACCCGGCCTACTTGAATGTGGTCGATAATATCGCCATGGGAGAAGCCCCCAAGAAATCCATCAAACCCGGAGAGGCTGCTAAAATTTCCACTGGCGGGATGCTACCCAAGGGCACGGACGGTGTTGTTATGATTGAGCATACGGATGCCATCGACGATACCACCATTGAGGTATACCGTAGCGTCGCACCGGGCCAACATATGATCCAGATCGGTGAGGATCTTCAGAAAAACCAAATTATTCTAGCCCAGGGACAGCAGCTCAGACCGCAAGAAGTTGGAATCCTGGCAGCGTTGGGCATTGAGACGGTTTCTGTCTACCGCCAGCCGCTGGTGTCCATTATCTCCACCGGAGATGAAATTGTACCGGTTACAGACACCCCGGATCTGGGTCAAATCCGGGATATTAACACCTATACCCTTGCGGGGCAGGTCATTCAGGCTGGCGGTCTAGCCCACAGCCTGGGTATCGTCAAAGATGATTTTAAGGCCCTGGACCACATGTGCCGAGTCGCCATCCAACAATCGGATGTTATTTTTGTTTCCGGTGGCAGTTCCGTAGGTATGCGGGATTATACCATCGAAGTGCTCGAAAAATTGCCGGAATCGGAAATCCTGGCCCACGGTATATCCATCAGCCCGGGCAAGCCGACGATCCTGGCAAGCGTAGGCAAAAAACTTTTCTGCGGTCTGCCGGGACACGTCGCCTCGGCCATGGTGGTTTTTCATATGGTGGTACGCCCTTTTCTAGAACATATCGGCGGCAGAAATCCTGTTTTTGACCGTCCGCGAATATGCTATGCGCGTCTGCAACGCAATCTGGCATCTAAACAAGGCCGCATGGATTGTATCCGCGTCCGGATACATCGGAAAAC
>Ga0180436_10002492_pt1 | contig 17429 bp, 13 predicted proteins | sample SS_ome_2_FD_132434 | JGI IMG/M metagenome (GOLD analysis project Ga0180436, IMG submission 132434) | Hypersaline lake sediment archaeal communities from the Salton Sea, California, USA - SS_3_S_2 metaG | ecosystem: Environmental > Aquatic > Non-marine Saline and Alkaline > Hypersaline >...
GTTGAGACCTATGGATTTGGCTCCTACATCCATAGCACCACGATTTGCAGCTTCCATAATACCGGGCCCACCTCCGGTCATCAACGTGACACGGCAATCTTCAGGGTTCTTACCGCTTCTACCCACCAGTTGACCAAATTCACGGGCTTTATCGTAATAGATGCTTTTACGTACCATGCTCTCTGCTTTTTTGAGCTCACTAAGAAGTTTCTCTGACTGAGGAGAAGACTCTAACTCATTCTCTATCTCTTTGAGTCTTTTCATGGCAGCATCAAACTCGATGATCCGAGCACTTCCAAAGACTACGATCGTATGCTGTACACCTTGCTTATACATTTTGGCTTCGGCTTTGATATAGTCATACTGAAGTCTTATGGCCCTTGCTTCATCTGAATAGATAAAGTCAATATCATCATCTGTAAATACATGTGGAGAGTCGTTGATGATTGCCTTGAGTTTCTCTAATGCTTCTGGATCATTATTAAGTTTTTTATACATGACATACCTCTTGTGAATATTATACATATTTTTTGAGTGAATTACTTTGAATAGTTTATCATGCTATAATTTTTTATTAAATCAAAAGGTAGACGATGAAGAATATAGCCATACTCTGTTCTGGTGGTGATGTTTCAGGAATGAATGCAGCATTAAAACGTTTTGTAGAATACAGCATTGCAAAAGGCTTAAAACCGTTTTTTGTAGACAGTGGATTTGAAGGGTTGATAGACAACAAGATCGTTCAAGCAGGCTACAGTGATGTCTCCGGAATCATTTCAAGAGGGGGTACGATGATACACTCTTCGCGTTCAGAACGTTTCATGCAAAAAGAGTATCGTCAACAGGCAATTGAAAACCTCAAGTCTCATGGTATAGATGGACTAATAGTACTGGGAGGTGATGGATCTTTTAAAGGGGTACAGGTACTCAGCGATGAGAGTGATGGACTAAGCTTTGCGGGTATCCCTGCCACTATAGATAACGATATCGCCGGTACTGAGTACTCCCTTGGTGTGGATACGGCTTTGAATGTGATCAAGTATGCTATAGACTCCATACGGGATACGGCTTCCTCTTTCAGTAGAGCGTTCGTGATAGAAGCGATGGGAAGAGAGTGTGGTTATCTATCACTAGTGTCTGCACTTACCTCTGGGGCAGAGATGTGTCTGATACCTGAGATCCCATATGACCTGGATAGCTATAAAGAGAGATTTAAAAAAGAGATCCAGGAGGGAAGAGGGTATTTTATCGCTGTAGTATCTGAAGCATTAAAGAGGTCCGATGAGATCGTTGAATGGTTTGAAGAAGAGGTTGGAATAGAATCGCGTCTCATGGTTCTAGGGCATATACAGCGTGGAGGCAATCCAACCGTACGTGATCGTCTGATGGCTTTTCATTTTATCACGCATGCTATTGATGGTTTACTTGAAGGTTACCAAAGTTCTGTAGTCTGCTATAACAATGGCGGTTTTGAGCACAAGAAAATAGAAGAGGTTGCTTTTAAAAAGTACCAAATTAAAGAAGATCTATTGAAACTTGGAAGGGAATTCGGTAGATGAAATATTTATTAATATTAATTATCTTGTGCTCCTCCTTTTCTTATGCCAAACCAGTAGGAAAAGTCATTGCAGAGATTCCGGAAGCATCTGGTGTGTCGTACTGTAGTGACAGTGATACACTTATCGTTGTCAATGATGAAGGATCTTACTATGAGATGGATACAAATGGTGAGAGAGTCAAAAGAACTAAGTTGGGTAATTATGATCTAGAAGGTGTTGTATGTGAAGAGAATGAGATCTTTTTTGCTATAGAAAACAAAGGCATATTGAAGGTTCAAAGAAAGAGAATTCAAAAGGAAAAAATTGCTTTAGATACTAAGTTCAAAGGTAAAAAACTCACTCTGTTCAATAAAAAATCAGGTGTTGAAGGTATAGCAAAAAATGGTAATTATCTCTACATATCCAAACAGTCCAATAAAAAGAAAAAATCTTTTATCGCAGTGGTACGGCTCACACCAAGTCCATCAAAGATCATTGATATAATAGAGCACCGGGTTCCAGATACTGCTGGTCTTACATTGCATAATGGGTATCTTTATATGGTCAGTGACAAAGAAGATATATTGATCAAGTATGACCTTGAGATAAAGAAAAAAGTCAATATAGTCAAATTGGGAAAAGGTGCCTGGGAAGGCATCGCCTTTGATAATAAAGGGTTTGTTTATCTTGCTGATGATGATGGAAGGGTAGTTAAATATAAAAAGAAGAGCTTAGGATTATAAAAGTCAATACTGTCTAATCTAAAGATCTAGATTCTCTCTTTAATTCCCAAAGACTTTGATAACTTCGGTAAAAAGCGGTATTGATCAACGCTCCTAAAAAGGCTAACGCAGTATCTTTATGTGCATCCCAGATATCTCCTTGTATCCCTAAAAAAGCCATACCAAGTTCTGGTTCAACTACCAGTACTGCAGCCCACTCTAATAGTTCATAGAGTGAAGATATGGAAAGAACAAGTGTAACAGTGAAAAAGAGAGTGGCTTTAAGGGTGTAGAAATGTGTCATGATCATTTCAAAAAATACTCTAAAGAGGAGCAACCCAAAAAGAAAATGCACCAAGCGGTCAAAATGGTTTCTCTCAAAACCAAAAAATTGTGTGACAGCATTGAAGTGTTCCATCTCTGCATATGTGTAGTGTGACCCTAGAGAGTGTAGAGATGCAAAGACCAGAAGAAAGATCATAGTTAGTAGTGTAAACTGGTGTTTTTTGTCCATCCAGATGATAAAAGGGAAAAAGATAAATACCAATACATTCTCAATAAGCCAATCAGCAGGGTATTTTGGATCGATCGCCATTATGATCCAGACTACGATATAGATTGTGTAGATTATCACATGTGATCTTGGCATGAGAAACCCCTTTTATAGAAATATTATAACATAGTCTAATGGATAAGTATGACTATATAATATAGAAAATATAGTGTCTCACTCTGCAGTAAATAAAATAGACTTCTCTAAATGATGTGTGATCCGTGCAATATGATGACTTACTCTGAACAGCCACCGTTCTGCTTCAAGTTTACGAGTTCCTGAAGGAATAGAGATCTCATCTTTAGCCATTTTTTCAGCTATCATATTTCTATAGGGTACCATAGATCTTGAGATCCGTTTTTCATTTTTACGGGCATATTTTTTTGCATCAGAAAATCTTTTTTCATAGATCGCCTGGATGATCTTATTGTTCATTGTGATCAGCAGCTCATGTTCATTATGAAGACCAGGAGACTGTTGCACAAGTTTAGCTCTATACTCTTCCTCTTCACAACGTTCATGAAGACGCTGTGCATGATCGAGCAAATGGATCAATGCTATCACCTTTTTCCATTTTGTCTCTTCTTTTTGATTTGGATTTATCTTGTCAATGTATTGATGTGTTCTATCCAATGCGGATTGAAGTAATACTAGATCAGAGCTTTTACCATGTTTCAGATCACCGAGTATATAGTTGATATGTCGTAACAGAGCAATAAATTCTTCTTGAACAGAGATCCTTGCAGCCTCAAGTGCCATATTGGGTTCTTCAAGCAGTCTTTCATCCAATTTTTCGGTAAAAGCAGGTTCTTTTGATGGAATGATCTTTTTCATGAACTGCGCAAACCGATGGGTAAAAGGTAATATGATCAATACTCCCAGCGTATTGAAAAAAGTATGAAATGCAACAAGGGCAACTTCAGCATTCTGCATCAATGCACCAGGTTCAATGCTTTCCCACATATAGATATACGGTGTGATCAAAAATATAGCCATTACACCTGTAAAGATATTATAGATCACATGAGAGAACCCTGTTCTACGAACATTTACAGATCCTCCTATGGTGGCCATAAGTGCAGTCACAGTAGTCCCGACGTCCATGCCTATAACGAGTGCAGCTGCTTGTTCAAAACTGATCATATTGGCATAAAGTGCAGTGAGTGTCGCAGCGACACCCGCACTGGAGGATTGTGTGATGAGTGTTGAAATTATACCCAATGCGACTAATTTTAAGATCCCGATAAATGTGTCCGATGGAAGTGTTTCAGGCGTGATAATTCCTTCAAAACCGCTCATACCTTCTTGCATAAAGCTGATTCCTATGAAGATCAATCCAAACCCTGCTAATGTATATCCTAATGACGAGGTTTTACCTTTAAAAAAAAGTTTAAGTATCACACCCAAAAGTATCAAAGGTAAGACGATCGTACCAAGTTTTAATTTGAAACCCAGTAGTGCAACCATCCAACCCGTGATAGTCGTACCAATATTTGCACCAAAAATGATCCCCAGTGCACCTGAAAATGTCATTAACCCTGCACCGACAAAGCCTACAGCTGCAACTGTAGTAGCACTTGAGGATTGAAGAAGTGCAGTGCTGAGTGCGCCTGTTGCTGCTCCAGAATAAGGACTCTTTGTAAAGTTCATTAAAGCATTTCTTATGGAATCACCGGCTAGCGATCTTAACCCTTCTGTCATTATGATCATCCCCAATAGAAAAAGACCTAAACCGCCAGATGCTTCAAGTATGGTCATAATAGTTAGATTTTCCATGGGATTCCTTTATTATCTAAAAAACTTACCAAATAGATAAAAGAGTAATGACAGGATGATACTTATAAGGATTGATGTAGTGATGGGAAAATAAAAAGAGAAGTTCTCTTTTTTGATTACAATATCTCCAGGAAGTCTACCTAGATTAAAAGGAAGCTTTTCACTGAAGAGAAGTATCATACCTATGATCACGATAATAACACCGATAAAAATAATGCCTTTTCCAATCTCTGCCACGATAATACACCTTTGTTTTATGTTATTATAGGATAAATCTTTTTGAAGGCAAAATGATGGGTAGTATATCTATGAAAACAGGGGATATAACCAAAGAGGCGTTATGTGCTATCGTCAATGCTGCGAACAGTTCTCTCATGGGTGGTGGTGGCGTGGATGGTGCCATTCACAGGGCAGGGGGAATGAAAATACTTGAAGAATGCAAAGAGATACGTAAAGATCAATACCCTGATGGCCTTCCTACAGGAGAATGTGTAGTAACACATGCTGGAGATCTTCCATCAAAGTATGTGATACATACGGTAGGACCTATCTACGATCAATGTGGAGATAAATGTGCAAGCCAGTTGGCATCGTGTTACACCAATGCGTTGAAGATCGCTGATGAATTGGATTGTGAAGATATCGCCTTTCCTGCAATTTCTACAGGTATATATGGATATCCAAAAGAGAAAGCTGCTCAAATAGCTTATAAAAGTGTAAAAGATTTTCTAGATAGTAAGAGTGAAATGAAAGTTATTTTTATTTTCCATAACAGTAGAGATGAAGAATTGTTTAAGAAAGTTGTGGAAGAGAGGTGATGGAACACCTCTCGTTTAAAAATTATTTGATCTCTATTTTTTTAGTCTCTTTTTCAACTTTTTTAAGTTTTGGAATGACCACTTCCAGTACACCATCTTCTGAATTTGCTTCAATGTTCTCTACATCAGTATCTTCAGGCAGTGTGAAGCTTCTATGAAATTTACCATAGGTACACTCTTTCTTGTAATAATCCTTCTCATTGATCTCTGTTTTGCTTTTTCGTTCACCTGAGATAGTTAAAACATCATCCTTAAGGTCAACATTGATATCTTCTTTTTTTACACCCGGCAGGTCTACTTCCACATGATAGGCATATTCACCTTCTCTTGTATTGACCGAAGGAGTAAATCCAGTCACATTTGTTACATCCGTATCTGTAGATAATTTTAAAGAATTCATCATTCTATCTTCTAAATCTCTGAATTCTCTCATTGGGTCAAATTTGGTTATTAGCATGATTAGCTCCTTTATATAAATTTTGTAGATTATATCAAGTTGAGTCAATGTTTGTCAAGTATATTGAAAATATTTACTAAACTATAATCTAAAGGATAGTTTTGTTAAGATATGTAGATAGTTAGAACAAGGGAGCTTATATGTACCTTTTTACTTCTGAAGCAGTTTCTGCAGGACATCCTGACAAGTGTGCGGATATCATCGCTGATTCGATCGTAGATAGACTGCTTCAGCTTGATCCAGAGTCTAAAGTGGCTACTGAGGTGTTTATCAGTGGTAAGCATGTCATTATAGGCGGTGAAGTAAAAACCAGTGTTACTCTTGATGATACATTTTATGAAGATATCGTTCAAAAAGCATTTGAGCAGATAGGATACCCTGAAGCTGGATTTGACAGAGGAGAAACCTTCTTTCCTGATGAAGCCGAGATTCATACTTATGTTAGCATACAGTCGCCAGATATCACCATGGGAGTGGTCAAAGAGGATGATGAGATAGGCGCAGGTGATCAAGGGATGATGTTTGGATATGCAAGTTCTGAAAGAGATGACCTTATGCCTATCGCATTCTCTTATGCCAGAGAGATCAGAGATGTGCTCTATGCTTATGCCCTGAAGCATCCTGAAACCTTTGGGGTAGATATGAAGACACAAGTGGTGATGGACTATGGCACAAAAGAGAATTTTGATAATTGTAAGCCGCAGCACATCCAAAAGATCATCGTTGCTATTGCACATAATAAAGATATTGAACAAAAAGAAGTGCAAACACTTGTTAAAAAGATCATCATTGAAAATGTAGCGTTTGATGCAGGGCATTTTAATGAAGAGAAGATCACATTTTACATTAACAATACAGGTAGATTCGTTCAGCATTCACCTATCGCTGATTCTGGACTAACGGGTAGAAAAGTAGTATGTGATACCTATGGCGGTTACGCACCTATAGGGGGAGGGTCACAAAGCTCCAAAGATTATTCGAAAGTGGATCGAACTGCACTTTACGCTGCAAGATGGTTGGCTAAACACATTGTTGCAGCTGGACTTGCCAAGAAGGCATTGGTACAGATCTCGTATGTGATCGCGGAGACTAAACCTTCTTCTGTTACGGTCGATACACAACATACGGGACTGACAAAGCTAAAAGATGAAGAGCTCTCAAAGATCATTGCAGACAGATTCTCACTCAGTCCGAGATGGATCACTGAAAAATTTGGCCTGGATCGGCCAAGTAAAGAGCGGTTTTTATATGCAGATATCGCAGCAAAAGGACAGATCGGATACCCAGAGTATCCATGGGAAATACTGGATGAACTGGAGTGGTTCAAGGGCTTAAAAGGATAGGTTGCCTTTAAACACTACATGATGCATGTATTTTAAATTCTCCTATATCATTCCCTTTTATGTCGATGACATGTACCGCACAGGCAAGACAAGGATCAAAAGAGTGCAATACCTTTAGTACTTCAAGCGGTCTGGAAGGATCATCCAGTTTTATACCAACAAGTGCTTCCTCATAAGGCCCTCTTTGATCTTTACTGTCTTTTGGTGAAGCATTCCATGTGGTCGGTGCGATCACCTGATAGTTTTTGATCTTTTGATCTTTTATGTTGATAAAGTGTGACAAAACACCCCTTGGTACTTCTAGAAATGTTCTTCCTTTTGTTTCTTTAGGTAGATCTTCAAAAGTGTATTGGCTCCAAGTATCTGTGTCATAATATTTTATATTCTCAACAAGTCTGTTAATAGATTTGAAGATATACTCGCTAATATAGGCTGTTTCTATGGCTCTAGCAGCATTTCTCCCCACTGTACTGGAAAGATCGATAAGCTCCAGATCACAAAACTCCAAGAACTCATCCACAAAAGGTTTGATGAAACGGTTATTTTGTTTATAGGAGATGAGTACTCTGGCCAATGGACCTGTTTCCATGGTCTTTCCATTGTATCTTGGGGCTTTGATCCATGAGTATTTGTCTTCTTTATGGGCTGTTTTGAGAGTACCGTCTTCATTGAGGTCAGTGTAGTAGGGCTGGTCATCTTTGTACCATGCTCTCTCTACCTCTTCAGTGATCATGCTTTCATCAAACTCATCTAACGTTTCAAGATCATGATCATAGATCACACCACTTTCAAAAAGTAGATGCTCATTATCAAAACAGTATCCACCGACACTTAAAAAGTTCCCTGTACTTCGTCCTGTTCCTGCTTTTATCTCATTTCTGTAAGCCGTTGACAAAAGTTTCATGTCGGGTATGTAGGCACGATCGATAAACCCTTTAGCCTCTTTGAGTATGAAGATGAATTCATTCAGTCTTTGGGGGTTCAACATATCTGCCACAGAAGTTACCCCTCCAACCACTATCGTTTGAGGATGCGGTGTCTTTGCTCCGAAGATAGCAATGGCCTTTGAGATATCTGTTTGAAATTTCAATGCTTCAAGATAGTGTGAAAGCAGCAGTAGATTCTCTTCAGGAGAAAGTTTATACTCACTATGTCCCCAGTATCCGTTAGCAAAAGGACCAAGTCTGCCAGAGTCAACAAATTTGGCCAATTTCTCTTTCACATAGTCATAGCGTGCATGAGAATTGGCATAGGGTCTGGAAGAGTAGAGATGGCCGGTCTTACTGGTCATCTTAGAATCTGCTTCCAGTGCCTTGGTCACATCGACAAAATCCAATAGATGAAGATGATAAAAATGTGTGACATGATCTTGAATGAAGAGCGCTAATGACATGAGATCTCGAATGATCTCCCCATTTTTAGGGACATCTATACCATAAGCATCTTCTACAGAACTTACCGCACCTCTAAAGTGAGAATTGGTACACACACCGCAGATCCTGCCTGCCAAAAGACCCGCATCTCTTGGATCTCTGTCTTTTAGGATGATCTCGATACCACGAAAAAGCTGTCCACTGACATAGGCCTCTTGGACGATACCTTCATCATCGATCTCAACTTCAGCACGTAAATGGCCCTCGATTCTTGTGATCGGGTCTATGACGATCTTATCCATCTAACTCATCCTCATCTATCTTTCTCTCATTGGCATACTTGTCAAAGAAGCCCATCTCTACACATCCCATACATCCATGTCCTGCTTGTACCGGCCAACTGGTACCCTGGTTAAATTTCATCGTTGGGCAGTTGGCATGGGTGTAAGGACCTTTACATCCCATCTCAAAAAGACACCATCCTTTTTGAGCACCTTCATCTCCCCACTCCTGGACAAACTCTCCCAGCTCATAATGCCCTCTTCGTTCACAGTTGTCATGTATCCGTCCTTCATAGGCCCAGAGTGGACGATTGAATTGATCCAGTACTGGGAGATCTTCAAACATCAAATAAGCCAGAAGTGTACCGACAATGTTGATAGGGTTGACCGGACAGCCTGGCAGATTAATGACATCATCTCTTTTCAGAGCTTCAGATACACCCACTGCACCTGTAGGATTAGGTGCTGCTGCAACCACACCACCATCAAGTGCACATGAACCTACAGAGATGATAAGCGCAGCATCTTTCGCACATTTTTGCAGGAGTTCCAAACCTGTTTCACCTTTAGGACCGATACGGAGATATTTCCCCTCCATCGCCATAGGGATCGCACCCTCAACGATAAGAACATAGTTGCCTTTTTGCTCTTTGATGATATTTTCCAGAACACTTTCACTTTGGTCACCACTTGCACTCATGAGAAGTTCATGGTAATCCAGTGAGATATAGTCAAAGATCAGGTCTGCGATGCCTGGGTGTGAAGATTTGATAAAGGCTTCAGAGTTACCAGAACAGTCAGCCAGTTCTAGCCAAATGATAGGCAGTCTGTTTAACTGGTTAATCCCATCTTTGATTACCCCTTCAAATTGAGGATGAAGCTGCATTGTTGCTGTAACCATAGATATCCAGCTGTTCATCTCCTTAGGCGTAATATCAAAAGCATCCAGTGATGAAGCAAGCTGTGTTGAGTCTAGTTTGTTTTGCGGATGGAGTCTATTATATTTCTCTATCCGTTTTTGAACCAAAGCGATCTCTTTTTCTCTTTGGATATCTTCTACACTTTTCTTAGGCATGTTCGGGTCAATAAGATGCTGTGAATCACAAATGACATCCTGAACCATTTTTTTACATTTACCGCATACTCTGCCTGCCTCAGAGAAGTTTCCATACTCCAAAAAGTTCTCAATGCCGTAAGTAGTCACTACATCGACAATGTCCTGATGGTAAACATGTTTACAAGAGCAGATCAGTCTACCTCTCTCTCCTATGAGTCTGTTCTCGTAGAGGTAGGATGGATCGATTGTTTGACCGTCTTGCATGAGAGATTCGATGTAACCTATGTCTACATTCGTATTGATCCCAATAAAACGTGTGAGTTTGTCATCTTCTACAAAGTACTCATCGATACGGTTATCTTTATCTGAAGTGATCAGTATCTTTTCAAAGTTAGGTGAATAAGCTGGGGATCTTACTTCTATGAGTTCATACTCATCTACTTTGAGCATATCGATCATCACCTCAAGTTCAAAACTTTTCTCTTCAAGTCCTAGAATGGAAGAGATGGCTGCATCTGCTTGAAGGGTACACTCTTTGACATGACCTGCAATGAAATGATTCTCTTTCACTTGTGCAGCTTCACCAACTGCATAGATATCAGGATCTTCAGTTCGCATATTGGTGTTGGTCAGTATACCTTTGTCACATGCCAAACTCTCTCTTGCAAAATCGATGTTGGGTTTGATCCCTACACCAAAGATCAAAAATGGATCACTGATTTCAAGTTTTTTACTCTTTAACAATATAAGCTCATTGTTTTTGATCACTGTGTCTACGATCTCGTCTTCATAGGAGATGGTTACCTTTCCACTTTTAAGATAAGAGGACTCCATCACTCTTATGGCTTGTGGTGAGAGTCGTTTATCATAGAGTGCTTCACTGCGCACCAAGAGTGTGATATGTTTCACACTTGGCATCTTGTTCAGTGTATCCATAAGCTCCAAGCCTATAGGACCAGAACCTACGATGACCACTTCTTTGTCAGCAATACCTTCTGAGATCATTCTGCAATCCTCAGCACTTCTAAAGACAGCTGCATTTTTGAGCATTGAGATATCAAAGAGTGTTTGAGGCGTAGAGCCAGTCGCAATAATAAGTTTGTCATAGGAAAAAACGGAGTGTTCCGAGAAAACTCTTTTGGATGATCTATCAATGGAGATGATCTTTTCATTCAAGGCAACTTCTACCGTAGGGTCCACAGGTAAAGAGATATCTTCTAGAACAGCACTCTTGTCTACAAGTGAGCAGAGATGGATCCTGTCATAAGGAGCGTATGCTTCATCAGATACGATCAGTATATCGACTTCTGAATCTAGTTTTTTGATACGGTTGGACATATATGCTGCTGCTATTCCACCGCCTACGATCACAATTCTCATACTTTTGCCTTGCCATCCATTTGATTCTAACTGTATTATATACTTTTTTCTTTTCTGAATCTAATCCACTTATCAAACTCCATCACAACAACCAATCCAAGTGCAATGACAGCAAGTTCTAACCAGGTATCAAATGATACTGGCTGGGTAGAAAGAACAGTCTGCATAAAAGGAATATGCATACATGCAATATGTAATAGTTGCGTAAAGATGACCAGAAGGATCAAGAGCATACTACTTTTGTAGTCTATCTTATGTAAATAGTTAAGCTCTGTTCTGGAATTAAAGACATGCACATTTTCAAACAGTACCATAAGCAGCAGAACTATGTTTCTAGCACTCTCAACACTGTGTCCACTTTGCAGTAATATGTAAAAGAGTGTAAAAGAGACTAAACCGATATAAATTCCGCCTACGACGATACGTCTGAGCATCAATTTGTTAAATATAGGTTCTTTTGGTGATCTTGGTTTTCTTTGGAGAAGCCCTGGTTCAGCCTTTTCCAAACCTAACATCACATCCTGTATACCATTGGTTACCAGGTTGAGCCATAGAAGCTGAACAGCAAGAAGCGGCAATGGCATACCTAAAATGAAAGAGAGCATCACCAGTATCAATTCTGAAAAACCTGTAGAGATAAGCAGATAGATCACTTTACGTATGTTATCATGCGCACGTCTTCCTTCTTCAATACCATTGACAATGGAAGCAAAGTTGTCATCGGTCAATATAAGATCACTGGATGCCTTAGCGATGTCTGTACCGCTTTTGCCCATAGCTACACCAATATTGGCATGTCTAAGGGCAGGGGCGTCATTGACACCATCACCGGTTACTGCTACATAGTGTCCAAGTGATTGGTATGCCATAACGATCTTCATCTTTTGTGTTGGTGTGACACGGGAAAATACACTTTTATTTTTTAGCTCTTCGGCCTTAGACCCATGCTCTTCCCAGGCAAGTAACTCTTTTTCACTCATTACTTCCTCTTTGCTTGAGGCGATGTTTAGTTCCTGTGCAATGGAAAGTGCTGTATTGGGATGGTCTCCTGTGATCATTACTACTTTGATACCTGCCTCTTGGGCTTTTTTGATGGCGTCAGGACTCTCTTCTCTTACTGGGTCAATGATCGCTACAAAACCAAGATAGGTGAAGTTCTTTAAATTGATCGAAGATTCATCTGAGGACTCTTTATATGCAAGGGCAATGGTTCGGTATCCTTTAAAAGCCCATTCATCAACATCTGCAATGACCTCTTCTTTCTCCTCTTGCGTTATATTACAATGTTCAAGTACAGTTTCAGGAGAACCTTTACTAAACTGATAGATAGTATCATCGAGTTCCATCATCACTGCTGAGAAACGATTGACCGGCTCATAAGGGATCTCATCTTTCTTTCTGTAAGATCTTGCATTTGTGATGTAGGACTCATCGGCATTTTCGGCAAACTGTGCCAAGGCAATATCTACCTGGTCACCTGAAAAGTCAACACGACCTTCTTTGGATCGTTCATAGCGTATTTCATTACAGAGAATTGAAGCAAGGTAGACTTTATCGTGGACATCATTGAGCGTATTGGTATCATAGATCTTACTAGGAGATATAAAATACTCCACACTGAGCTTATTTTGTGTCAGTGTTCCTGTTTTATCACTGGCTATGAGCGTACATGCTCCCAAGCCTTCGATCGCAGCCAATTTACGTATAATTACATTCTTTTTGGACATAGCTAATGAGGCTGATGTCAATGCCACGGTAATGGCTACAGGAAGACCTTCGGGTATCGTGGAGACTGCTAAGGCAACAGAGAATAGAAAGAGAGCGTAAAACTCCATACCCTTAAGAGATCCGATCGCGAAAAGAAGAACAACCAAAACGGCTATCACGATAGAGATAGTGAATGTAAGCTTTTGCATCTTTTCTAACAATGGTATCTTGGCTATACTCTTTTGACTAAGTAACTGTGCGATATGCCCAGCTTCAGTCTCTTTTCCTATAGCAGTTACAACACCTTGAGCCCGTCCACCGGATATATAGGTACCAGCAAAGAGCATATTCTTTCTCTCTGGGATCAGCAGCTTATCATTATCACTTAAAAATTGTGCATCTTTATTGACATCGATCGACTCTCCTGTCAGTAATGACTCATCTACCAAAAGATTATTGGATTCTATCACTCTTACGTCTGCAGCCACTTTTGTTCCAGGTTCAAAGACCAGGATGTCTCCTCTAACAACCTCTCTGCTGTCGATCTCCTGTATCTTGTCATCTCTTAATGCCATGACATTTGTTTTTATGAGGTTTTGAAGAAGCTTTGCCTTTTGAGATGCAGAGTACTCTTGATAGGTGCCGATCATGGCATTGATAAATAAAACCAGGAGTATGAAACCGGCATCCACATACTCTTCGATGATCAATGCCATCAAAGTCGCTATGAGTAGAACATAGATGATCGGACTTTTAAATTGCTGTAAAAAATGCTCCAGGAGTGATATATCAGGTTTTGAAGGTAGTACATTTAGTCCAAACTTCTCTTGTTGTTCATGGACTTGATCACTTGTCAGACCTGAACGGTTTGTTTCCAAGATGGCGAAAGTCTCTTCAATATCTTTAGTATGAAAGTGGATGATGAACCTTTTCTTGTGACTATAAAAGTAGTACAAATTTATTTAAATATTATATATTTTACTCTCTTTCTTTTGACAAATCCATTAATCTTTCTTAGTTGCACTTTTTATTTTTTAATAGTAAAATATAAATATAGAGAGAGATTAATATCTTAAAAAATTCGAGAAAGGCAGGTAAATTATGAATAAACTTAAAAGAATTCTTGTAGGAATAGATGTGCATGAAAGATCGAATGATGTGTTAAAAAGGGCATTGAACTTAGCGAGTGAACATAGAGCCGATCTTTTCATCATTCATGCTGTAAAAGTACCATGGTTAAGTGCACCAAATTATTTTGGTTCTCAAGAGTCGGGTATCGATACTGAGGCTCTTAGAAAGAAAGTTGAAAAAAAGACCAAAGCATTGAACAAGGGAAATGAAGTAAATTGTCATGTTTTTGTGAAAGAGGGTACCCCTGATGATATTATACTTTACGAGTCAAAATTAAACCAGGTAGATATGATCGTTATTGGTAAACACAGTAAGAAAAAGGGAAGAAAAGGCTTTGTTGGTACAACAGCACAAAAAGTAGCACACAAAACACATCTACCTGTACTCATCGTACAAAATAGTGCTAAAACCTCTTATAAAAATATCATCGCTCCAACAGATTTTGAAATGCAATCAAAACAAAGTATTTTATTTGCTAAAAATGTTTTCCAATCTGCGAAAATCGATATTGTTCATGCCTATGAGACGATCTACATGGAAGGACCATATGCTGTAGTGGGTCGTGATCTTTCACAATATAATGATGTAGCAAAATCATGTGCCAAAGATGATCTCAAAGAGTTCGTGAAGGATGTGGGAGTTAAGAAGGGTAAAGTGATCGATGGAGAACTCTATGCTAAAGAGACACTGCTGGAGTATATTGAAGATGGTTCATATGATCTTGTAGTTGTTGGTTCAAGAGGTACGGCAGGTGTGAATGCTTTACTTGGAAGTTTTGCAACTTATATTGTCAGAGAATCATCTAAAGATATTTTGGTTTATGTACCTTAAACATTTTATGAAAATTTAAAATCAGAAGGATTGATCATGAAGAAAAGAGATGACCTTGATCTAAATGAATTTGAGACACTATTAAAAGAGAGAGTCGATCAGATCGAAGATAATATAGCACAGTTGCGTTCAGAATTAGATGGTGTAGGTGGTGATGACGGGTCGAATGATCCTGAAGATTTTGCCTCTCTCCAAAGTCTTAATACAAAAGATCATACGCTTATGGAACAACAGGAAAATGAACTAAAAGAGACGATCCATGCACTTGCTAAGATACGGAACGGAACGTTTGGAATATGTGAAAAAAGTGCTAAGCCTATTCCGGTAGAAAGATTAAGAGTCAATCCTATAGCTAGAACCAGGGTGGGTGTAGAAGATTAATAAACAGAGTATCAGTCATTTCTCTTTTGGCAGAAATACAATCAAAGAATTTTAAAACTATTTTAAGTGTGCAAAAGGATAACCTACATGAAGATCGGTGTTCCAAAAGAGATAAAAATCAAGGAATATAGAGTGTCTATGATTCCTTCAGGTGTTAGGCAACTTGTAGAATCCGGAAATGAAATCTATATCCAAAAAGACGCTGGAGAAAAAAGCGGGTTTACCAATGATGACTATATATCTGCCGGCGCGTTCATTTTAGAAAGTGCCAAAGAGATATATGATGTATGTGAAATGATCGTTAAGGTCAAAGAGCCTCAACCTCAAGAGTATGATTTACTGAAACCTGGACAAATACTTTTTACCTATCTTCATCTTGCTCCAGTAAAAGAACTCACAGAAGTACTTCAGGCTAAAAAAGTGATAGCGATCGGATATGAAACAGTAGAAGAGAATGGGAAATTACCTCTTCTTGAACCTATGAGTCAAATAGCGGGTAGGGTAGCACCAATGGTTGCAAGCCATTTTCTCTCTGCCCATACAAATGGAAAGGGTGTGCTGATAGGTGGTGCCAGTGGGGTATTACCCTCTAAAGTTCTTATCATAGGAAGCGGGATAGTGGCTAAAAATGCAGCCAAGATCGCTTCAGGAATGGGTGCAGATGTGATCATCATGGGTCGTAACCAACATAGTATGACGGAACTTGAAGAGATATTACCGACAAATATTTCGACACTATACTCCAACAGTTACAATATAGAAAAAATCCTGCCCACTGTGGACATTGTCATTGGAGCAGTCTACATCACAGGTGAAAGAGCACCGCATCTTATCACACGAGAGATGCTTTCACTCTGTAAAAAAGGAACTGTCATGGTTGATGTTGCGATTGATCAGGGTGGGTGTATAGAGACGTCAAGACCAACCACACATGATGATCCTGTTTTTGAGGTAGATGGAGTGATCCATTACTGTGTAGCAAATATGCCGGGTGATTATCCTGTAACTGCCACACATGCATTGGCAAATGCAACGATACCATACGTACACAAGATCGCAGATATGGGATGGAAAGATGCCTGCTTGAAAGATCATGCTATTTACAGCGGAGTGAATGTAGCGGGTGGCTATGTAACACAAGAGGCAGTCGCTCAAGTACATCAAATAGAATTCCGTAGTTTAAAAGAGATCATAGACCAATGTGTAGAGTTTGGAGGTGTTGTATGATAAAACCACTTAGTGTTGATAAACTCTATAATGATTGTGATCTTAATATCTTTGATTTTGAAACCACAGAAGAGTTAGAAGGACTTGATAAGATCATTGGCCAGAATAGAGCATTAAAAGCGATAAGTTTTGGAATAGGAATAAAAAAAGAGGGTTATAACCTTTATGCTATGGGTAAACTTGGAAGTGGTAAACATAGTGTGGTAGAAAAATTCATAAAAAGCCGGGCACAAGATGAGAAGCAGCCAGGTGACTGGTGTTATGTAAATAATTTTGAAGATCCAAGGAAACCAATTTATCTCAAGCTTGATTCGTCTATGGGAACACAACTTAAAAAAGATATGGAAGAGTTGATAGAAGAACTGCAAACTGTCATTCCATCACTCTTTGAAAGTGAAGAGTATCGTGTACAAAAACAAATTATCATAGATAAACTCACTGAAGAGAAAGAAAAGTTCTTAATAGGTCTCAAGGAGAGAGCTAGAAAAGAACATATTGCAATCAATTATACAACATCAGGTTATACACTATCACCTATGAGTGATGAAGGCAAGGTACTATCAAAAGAAGAGTATCAAGCACTTGCTCCAAAAGAAAAAGAACAGATACAAGAAAAGATGGCTCAATTTAGGAATGAACTGGAAAATATGATGCAAGATATTATTATCCAGAGTAAAAAGCAGCAAAAAGAAATCAGAGAACTTGAACGAGATATGACAAAAAAAGCTGTGGATAACAGTATAGATGAGTTAAAGAAAAGATATGAAGGAAATGAAAAAGTTCAAGTTTATCTGGAGAGTGTGGAAAAAGACATTATAGATAATTCTCAAGATTTTTTGATCTCTGCACAAAAC
>Ga0180436_10002496_pt1 | contig 17421 bp, 13 predicted proteins | sample SS_ome_2_FD_132434 | JGI IMG/M metagenome (GOLD analysis project Ga0180436, IMG submission 132434) | Hypersaline lake sediment archaeal communities from the Salton Sea, California, USA - SS_3_S_2 metaG | ecosystem: Environmental > Aquatic > Non-marine Saline and Alkaline > Hypersaline >...
ACAAAAATCATAAAAAGCCTATTGGCTATAGTAGTGATTTCAGCTGTAGCTGGAACAGCCACTTGGGCCTATTTCTCTGATACAGAGACAAGCGAGGGAAACACTTTTAGTGCGGGAACTTTGGATCTTAAGGTTGACGGCGAAGATGACCCTAATCTGGTTCCTTACGAAATGTCTGATTTAACACCCGGAGAATATCATCAAGCTGGAACTGTTACTTTGAAGAACGAGGGCTCTATAGACGGAAGAGTTTTTGTTAAAGTTTTGAATCCGGAAAGTAACGAGAACGGAATTTTAGAGCCCGAGGAAGAGGCCGGAGATCTAAGTGGCCAAGAAATGGAATTTGGAAGTTATGATGCCAACTCTGGAGATGGAGAGCTTTGGGATTCTATGTGGCTACAGCTTTATGTTGATGGAAATGGAGATGGAAAGTATGAGGGTGGATATGCTCCTCACAATGATTGTATTATTCATGATGGTGCTTTAGATAAGAGCGCCTACTACTCTTTTCCGATTGATACAAATTTAATGCCAATGAATACCAATTATTATTGCACAGAGGATAATATTGATTTGGCTCCGGGCGAAACAGTTGATGTCGGTGTAAGAGTTTATTTTTATAGCGATCAAGGAGGAGGCCCTGCTGGAGGATGGTCAAGCGCAATGCCACCAACAAACATGGCAATGAGCGATGATATGAAGTTTGATATTGAGTATGGTCTAGAACAGATTACCCCTTAATTTCTAATCCAATTTCTTTTTCCGGCTCAAGAGGGAAGAGCCGGATGGAGATGATTGGAGCTGCTGAAGTGTTTCATAATTCATTTTGACTTTTAATTTCATGTTGGGAAAAATTTATTCAGCAATAGTAAATCTAGTTTTAGTTTTTGCTTTTTTGGTCGGAATTTTAGTGGTCCTTTCCACCCTGTCTCCTTCCGATAAATACAAACTTTTCACCGTTCAATCAGGATCAATGGAACCGGCGATCAAGACAGGAAGTGTGATTTTTACTAAAAAGCAAAATGACTATCAAGTAGGAGATATTGTGACTAGGGAGACTAGTGATGGCGAGATTCCAGTAACGCATCGGATTGTTAGAGAGGAGAATGAATTATTTGTGACCAAAGGGGACGCTAATGACGGAGATGATAGGGATGAGTTTTCGAAAGAAAAAGTCATCGGAAAAGTTTATCTCAAGATTCCTTATTTAGGATATCCAGTCAGTTTTGCTAAAACTTCTCACGGATTCATTCTGATTATTGTGATTCCAGCTGTGATTTTGATTTATGAAGAACTGAGAAAAATTAAAAAGGAAATTAAGAAAAAATTTGAATATCGGAAGAGAGACAAAACTCGCCAAGAAAATAAAGAAAAAGAAAGCACTAAAGAAGACGATGAAGAAAAAGAGATATAAATCAATCATAACCAAAAGGATTTTGCGATCAGTCAAAAAACTGGGGGTTTTGATGTTGAGCTTGGCTTTTGTTTTTAGCTTTAATCAAGTTCCTGCAACCAGCTCTCATTTTTTTGATACGGGCTTATCTGAAGATAATGTTTTTTCAACCGGGTATTGGATTCCTCCTGACGTTCCTGTTCCTTTGGGTTGGAATGTTCGATCTGAGTCTGCTCATTTTTCCGAGAAGCCGGTTGACATTGATTGTGGTGGGATTACTGACGGAGATTTCCCGACAGAAGGTAATGGAAAGATTGCTTTTTTGTGGGAAGAGGTTGGATATTATGATGACCTGGAAGTCAAATATGAAAAACAGTGGCTAAGACCAGGAAGAGATCCTGAGAACGAAAGTCATTGGGAGGGGCAAGAAAAGTGGAGTACTCCTTATACCAACTACAGAACTTTTGGAAGCAGCACGGGAACAGAAGGACTTTGGCACAATCGAGTGAGAGCCACAGTCGATACTGACAAAGATGGTTCTCCAGATTTGTATTCTGCTTGGAGTGAGGGTTGCGCCGTGACCTATGACCGTGAACATAAGGTCTTGGAAAATATTGTGCTTAATGAATTTGTTCCTAATCCAGTTGGTTGGGACAGAAAGGCAATGCCAGGTGGAGAATGGGTTGAACTTTATAATAAGGGAGATTTTGACATCGATGTTGCCGGATGGTTTTTGTATGACAAAAATGACCCTCATGAACTTGAGATTAAAAAGTCTAATTCTGATAATGACGGAAACACGAGCGATTCCGGAGAAACGATTGTTCCAGCCAAAGGATTTTTGGTGGTCTATCGAAATGGGGATAAAGATTTTTCATTAAATAATCACAAAGACAAAATAAGGCTTTTCAATGGAGAGATAAAAAATGGAGCGGTTTTAGTCGACTCTTATAGCTACAAGGGTTCTGATTTCAAATCATTAACCGGAACCTTGGGCGATGAAAATGTCGACGACTCTAGCGGAGGGAAGCGTTGCATTGTTCCTCCAGGGAAATCGTTTATTCGTTTCCCGGATGGGTTTGATAATTGGATTGACCCAATCCCAACCCCAGGGAAAGCCAATGAAAAAGACAATAGCGAAAAAGAATTGATTGAATATTATGAGAAGGTTTGCTTTGAAGGTGGCGAGCCAGTTTGCGAAGAAGACTTCATGAAAGCAATCGGAATTTGGGAAGAGTCAGAAGAAACTGAAGAGGAAGGCATTGAGGAGCCTCAACTAGTTTCTGATGTAAATACGGCAGAAGAACCCCAGTCAGACACCCCACAAGAAGAGGACTTGTCAGACGGGGCAGGGGAAGCTGATGCTGAAGAAGATGAAGACGAGAATAATGAAGAGGAGAAAGATGTCAAAGAGGAGACAGTTGATGACTTAGAAAGTAATGACCATGGTAATGACCAAAGTAATGACCAACAAGAAAGCGGCGATACTGAAGAAACTGTTGAACAAGAAGAAAAAGAACAAGTCATTACTGAAGAACCCCAGTTGGACACCCCACGAGAAGAGGACTTGTCAGACGGGGCAGGACCCCAGTCAGACACTCCACAAGAAGAGGACTTGTCAGACGGGGCAGGACCCCAGTTGGACACCCCACAAGAAGAGGACTTGTTAGACGGGGCAGGGAATATTTTATTAGAAGAAGAGGCGGACGAAGAAGCAGCTGAAGAATTGGAGAGCGAGGAAAAAGAAGCAGTTGAGGAGTCAGACGAAGAGGAGGACGAGGAAGAAGCAGAAGAAGAGGAAATAGAAATGAAGGAGGAAGAAGAGATTGAAGCTAAAGAGGAGGAAGAAATTGTTTAATTTTTCAATACATCAATGAGTATCAGAAAGATTTTTGGATCAGCGATATTCTCGGTTGCTTTGGCGGCCGGATTATTTTTTGGAGGGTTTGTGAAAGCTGGCTTGGATGTTGAATTTCCAGTGGGAAGCAATTTTCATAGTGGAGTTCTTTTTGATGATGGAAATATTATTCCTGGCTGGTCAACTACCAAGACGATTCGAATTGAGAACGATGAAAGTTTTGACATCGATGTTTATTTGAGAATCAAAGTTAGTGGAGACAAAAAATTGGCAGAAGCCTTAAAGCTCTATGTGATTAGGATTGACGATGGAAGTTTCAGAGTCGGAGGAGAGGGAGACCGATATGATTTGAAAAGCGCTAACAAGGAGGACCTTTTCATTGATCGTTTGAGAGCGGGTAAAGGGAAAAACTATCGGATTAAAATCAAATTTGATGAGAAAGCCGGAGACGAATACCAGGGATTAATTTTGGAAAGTTTTGAGATTGAATTTGGATCAGAGGAGGCGGACGAAGAGAAAAGTGAAGAAGAGATTCTAGTGGGGCAGGAAAGAGTGGTAACAGGAGATTCTCCAGAAGAAGAGGCGGATGATTTTCAAAACGAAGGAGAGGAAGTAGAGGTATTTGGGGAAACAGACTCTGGCGGACAAGTCAAAGCTAGCGGGGTGGCGAGGGCTTGCAGTAGTTGGCCTTGGTGGGTTTGGTTGATTATTTTGGCAGTTTATTTGGACGTTTTTTACAAGATTACTTTCAATGAGAAGACTCGAAGTCAAAAGAAAATGCCCTGGAAGGCTCAAATTTTGGCTTTAGTGGTTGTTTTGGTGTTTTGGTGGTATTTTGATGCTTGCAAGAATTATTTGTGGTTCATTTGCTTGTCTGTCGTGATTAGTCTTTTGGAGGTGGGGTTGTTCTGGAAGCGTTTCATTAAGGATAGATAGAAAAAACAAAAATTTTTATAAAATGGAGACCGGCCTTCTTGTGAAGTCGGTTTTCATTTGACTATTTGGCGTTTATTTGGTAGAATTGTTAACCAATTAAGGTTATTTTAAGATAAATTTTTTTATGAAAATCAACAGTTTAAAAATTTTTATAGGAGCAATCTTTGTTATCGTTTTAGCCGGATTCATTTCTTGGAGTGTTGTGGCGAGCTCTGACTATGTCTATGTTGATGATGATGCCTCTGGAACAGAAGACGGAAGCTCAAGCAATCCTTTCAAAGAAATCCAAGATGCAATCAATGAAGCCGAAGATGAAGACAAAGATGTCTATATTCGAAGAGGGACCTATGAAGAAAACCTCAAGCTTTGGAAGGGGGTTGAATTACACGGACAAGATAAGAATAAAGTCAAAATCAAGGCTGATGATGACGATGACCCAACTATCAAGATGTATGACAACACCGAAATTCACAATTTGACTATCGAGGATGGTGAATATGGTGTTTTGGTTAGAGGTGGCGCCAAGGCTTATATCAATAATTGTATCATCAAAGACAACGAAGATGATGGAATCTATGCCGAATCAGCCGAGACTAGGAATGATGAAATTCTAGAAGTTCGAAACAGCTTCATTGCTTATAATGGTTGGAACGGGATTTATTCCGAGAGAAGAAAAGTTTCAATCAAGGATAACGAAATCATTGACAATGATCGAGATGGGGTTGAATTTGAAAAAGGTTCTGAAGGAGTTTTTGAGGGAAACAGAGTCAAAGACAATGACGGAGTGGGACTTCGGCTAACCATTGATCGAAGCGAGCTTTATATTAAAGACAACACTTTCAGAGACAATGACAAAAGTGGCTTGGAAGTTGGTGCAGAGGGAAAGCCTGGTTTGATTGATTTGAATCGAAAGAACAAATTCTATGAGAATGACAAATATGGAATAGTTCGAGTGGTTCGAGCGCCTTTCAGTGCGGCCCAGTGGCATCGGGATTTAAGGATTGATAAGGGGGTTAGGTTTTGGGATAATGCTTTTGGACCCATCTCTCACTTGATTAGAGTTTATTAAAATCAACATAATTGTCATTCCCGACTCCGATCGGGAATCCAGGGAAGATCCGGGTTTTTTGGGCCTGGGTTTTTCTAATTATTGACCGTTGACCAGTGACCGGTGACTCTCATTCGTGCTATAATCTTAAAAAATTAATTTTTTTCATGCATTCTTATTTATTTATTCTCGGCAATACTCCGGCTTTGTCGGTGGCTGATATTTTGAATAAATTTAAACCGGAAAAATTTTCCTTGATCGACAAGGAAGTTTTTCGAGTTGACTTTGAAAACAAAATTGAAGCAGAAAAAGTTATCAAAAAACTAGGAGGAACAATCAAAATTGTCGAGCTTTTGGAAGAAAATTTTGGTGATTTGCTGGAAGTCGTTGGACGAAATTTGCCGGAGGAGTTTTCCGGGAAATATCAATTTGGAATTTCTTGCTATGGAGGACGAATAGAGAATGAAAAAAAGTTGGCGATGGATATCAAAAGAGAACTGAAGGCTCGAGGAATTTCTTGTCGCTGGGTTTCTTCAAGAGGAAAAAGTCTTTCTAGCGTGGTGGTGAAGAAAAACAATTTGATCGAAAAGGGAATTGATTTTGTGGTTGCTTTTAATGAAAAGGGCGAGTTGTTTCTAGGAAAAACTGTTGCAGTTCAAGACTTTGAAGGACTTTCTTTTAGAGACTACAAAAGACCAAAAAGAGACAGTCATTCAGGAATGATTCCGCCAAAGCTGGCCCAAATAATGATAAACATCGGCCTCTCCGGAAGTCCGACTTCCGTAAATGGAAATGGGAAAGTTCTGCTTGATCCGTTTTGCGGCTCGGGGACGATTTTGATGGAAGCGATGTTGTTGGGGGTTTCAAAAGTGATTGGCTCTGACGTTTCCGAAAAGGCAGTGAAGAATACGAGGAAAAATTTGGAATGGGTGCAAGAAAAATTTCATCTGTCAAACAAGAGTGAATTTGAGGTGAAGAAGGGAAGCGCTACCGAACTATCAAAAATTCTGAAATGTGAGAAGGTCACTCGTTTGAGCAAAGTTCGAGGAAAAACCGAGCAACGAACGGAGTTTACTGAACTGGTAAATGGAGAGAGTCGCGGAGGTTTTGACAAAGAAATTTGCCAAAAGTGTGATCTTATCGTTACTGAACCTTATTTGGGTCCTCAGAAAGAGACTAATAATATTGAAAAAGCCCAAAAAGACTTAGAAGTTTTATATTCAAAAGCTTTACAGGAATTTAAAAAAGTTTTGAAAGACGGAGGAAGAGTGGTGATGGTTTGGCCGGTGCTTCGAAAAGCCGAAAAAGAATTTTTGGATGTCAAAATAGATGGGTTTAAAATAGTGAATCAAATTCCTGAGGCTTTGAATTTGGAAACGACCCCGTCTTCGCTAAAGCTTCGCCGAGGCAAGCGAGGAACAATTGTTTATGGAAGGAAGGGTCAGAGGGTTTGGAGGGAAATTGTTGTAATGAGCAAGGAGTAATGAATAATTAACAATAAATAACCTGCCGGTTGGTAGGTTAAAATTTATTTTTTTGGACGCAAAAATCCCCTGGAATATCTCGATATTCCAGGGGATTTTTAATGGGGTCTCCGACGTGGCGGAGAGTTTGTCAGAATCGGATGGTTTCAAATCCCAGGCCTCTTGCATAAGATACAAGGTCAGGCGGGACAGCTTCTTTGCCAAGCCCAGTTACCAGAGAGGTGTGGCAATCCATGCAGCCGTTGGCTGCGCTGATCAGAACGCCACTTCGGGCACGCTCTTCAACCGGTTCTACCGTAAACATAGTAGATGCTGTGTAAAGTACACTGAGGTTGTCGGCTACGATGTCGGCGCCAGTGTTTTTGGTGAATGTGGGAACGATCAGTTCCCAACCGGCAGATGACATGGTGTCCAAACCGGATTTAACAGTGATGACGGCAGAATCAATGGTGGACCCTGAATCGTCAGCCGGCCCGGTATTGATTTCTCTTGCATAGTCAAGGTCAAATGTTGCTGCATAGTTTTTCGGAGCATTCAGCCCCAGATCGGTACCGGCAAATCTCATATTTTCCAGGCCGGTAAAGGTAACGGCGAACTCAACAGTCGGGCCCGCATTACGGTCAGGACCGGTGTTGACAGCAGTTGTGGTTAAAAAACCATCTTCAGTAATATCCCACCGGGTGCCACTTAAAATGGCGATCGTTGTTCGATCCATCAGGGTGGAAGTTTCTGAAGTTACATCAAAGTTTTTGTCCGGCGGCCCGGTATTGTGAGACCAGACGACTGAATCATAATTGGCAGAACCTGTGAGGGCAAAGGATGGTGCCGTCAACAGGATAAGTGTGCCTGACAGAAGAACCTTCAGTAAGATTAACGCAAGCTTTTTCATTTTCTTTTTGTCCTCCTTTGACAATGGTTTGGTGAAAAAATGCTTACTTAAACGACAGGCTTACAATATCAGCCCAAAATAAAAACGAAACGTACTGACTTAATTATAAAAAGAATAAAAAAATTGTCAAATTAATTACAATAGTTTTTTAAATCCTTTGTCATTCCCGCCCCCGACTGCTCGAGGGTAAACATCCGGCGGGGATCCAGTAAAAAGTTTATAATCAAAAATTCTAGATTCCCGCCTGCGTGGGAATGACAAAAATAAGCAGGAATGACAAGATCTGGTGTTACTGACAAAATAAATACTGATTTTTTGAAAACTATGCTAAAATAACAGGGCTTAACGAATAAAATAATTATATGGAAAAATTTCCAGGCAACATCGACGATGTTTATGATAGAGCTTTTCCCGATGGTCGAAAGGACTCTTTCGATGAAGCAGGCGGAGCAGGGCAAACTGAGAGAGAGCCAGAAAGCTTAAGCGAGAAGATAGAAGATGCTCAAGAACAAGTGGTAGAAATTTCCGAGTCAAGAGCTATCGAGCTAGCCAAAGAAGAGTTTGGGTGGCTTGAAGGTGAATTGTCTCCAGCAAGCTTCGAGAAGTTGATTGCTCAGCAAGCCCAAAAACTTCAAGAATTGGACAAGTTGTCCGTAAGAAATGCTGACTAAGAGAATAATTTTAAAAATAAACTAAAATAATTTAACCTACCTGCCGGCAGGCAGGCGGGTCAAGAAAAATGAAAAAACTTTTTCTACTAGCTTTGGTTATTGGTTTGATTTTTTTGATTAAAATAGATCAAAGCTTTCAGCCAGAAAATTTTGAAGAATTGCAAGAAAGAGCTCGCTCAGTCAATTCAAATGTTCCCAAGCAATTCACCACAGATGGTTGCTCGCTTTTTCCAAATTGTCTATTGGGAGAAAATTTGACTGAAATTTGCATTGAGCATGATTTGAAATATTGGGCTGGGGGAAGCGAAGAGGAAAGAAGGCAGGCTGACTTGGTTTTGCGAGACGCTGTTAATGAAAAAATAAAATTTTTGGGAGATGTGATGTATTGGAAGTCAAGAATTGGAGGGCATTCGCTAATACCTAGTCCCTGGAGATGGGGATATGGACATGGATATTGGTAGAAACTGTTTCTTCGGAACATTTCTTTGTCAAACTCTCCGTTGCTTTTCAACGTACCATTCAGTACGCCTCATACGCTACTCGAGTTTTCCTCGAACTGTTCTCAAATAAACAATTTCTGACTTTAATCAAGCAGGCTTTAATTTTATAAACTAAAATTATGCAAATAACATTCTTAGAAGTCGAAAAAGAAGACGAGAAAAAAATAAAAAAAGTTTTTCCGGAGGCTCAGATTTTTGATGGAGTTTTTTCGGAAGATGAGATTATTGAAAAGTGCCAAGATGCTGAAATTTTATGTGTTTTTATTTATTCTCAAATTTCTAAAAAAGTCATTGAATCTTTGCCAAATTTGAAACTGATCGTCACCAGGAGCGTTGGCTATGATCATATTGATTTGAAAACAGCTGAAGAGAAAAAGATTCCAGTTTGCAATGTTCCTGACTATGGCTCTCATGTTATTGCAGAGCACGTTTTTGCCTTATTGCTTTCAGGAATCAGGAGAATTTCTGAGGGAGAAGACCGAGTGGAAAAGGAACACAAGTTTGAATTTCAGGGTTTGCGGGGGCTGGCCTTGAAGGGGAAGACCTTGGGGATCATTGGAACAGGAAAAATTGGAAAAAATGTTGCCAGAATGGCGAGTCTTGGTTTTTTGATGGACGTGATTGCTTATGATCCATTTCCAGATGAAGACTCGGCTAGAGAAAATCATTATAAATATGTCGACCTGGATGAAATTTGGAAAAAATCTGACATCATTTCACTTCACTGTCCGTTGCTTCCAGAAACTCATCATCTTATTAATGATGAAGTGATTGGAAAAATGAAAAAAGACGTGGTTATCATCAACACTTCCAGGGGAGGAGTTATCAAAACTTCTGATTTGTTGGAAGGCTTGCAGTCTGGAAAAATTGCTCATGCCGCCTTGGATGTTTTGGAACATGAAAAAAATATTGAAGAAAACAAAAAACTTTTGGAAATGCCCAATGTGATCATCACTCCTCACGTGGCTTTCTATGCTGATGATTCAATGAACCGGATGTATAAAGAAGCCTTTGATTCTGTTGAAAGGTTTTTGAAAAAAGAGAAGTTGGTTCATCAAGTGATTGGAGTTTAGAAATTCAAATCTTTTATAAATTTAAAGAACCCGGAATGAATGATTTCATCTCGGGTTCTTTATTTGGTTTTGGGGCAGAGGAGATCAGCTTCACTCAGCTTTTTCAGCCTTTTCTTTTTCGATTATCCTTTTACCGATTTCAACAGCTATTTCTAGAGGGCAGTTTTTGAATCCGGCAAATTCACCGGCCTGAGAAATGAGATGCTCAGCCTTCTTCAAAGGGATGCTTTTGTTTTTCTTGGCATCCTTTAGCAGTTTTGGGCCAACTTCTATTTCCGAGAGCCATTTCGATACCGTTTCTCCATTGACAGCTGGCTTGTCTCTTTTTTTAGTCCAGTCTAGAAAGATCTGTTTCAAATAGGCCTCAATGCATTGAATGACAAAATGATCTTCAATTATTTTATCACCAACGTCATTTTCAGCAAGAGGCAACTTCCAAGCGTTGCTTTCTCTCTCTTTGATTATTTTCAGGCCAATTTCCACGGCCTTTTCCAGGGTATGTCCACAAATGAAAGCAGCTCGTCTGCATTTTTCTATAGCCACTGGTCGAGCAGAATCCTCTTTTCCAATTTCTTGGAACGTGGCAACGGACATATTGATATGACCGGCGAAGTCTTTTGTACTGTTAAAGATAGATCCTTGCCGTTGACGTGTTATTTTCAGAAAGACCTTGAAAGCTTCTGATATAAGAGGGTCTTCTGTAATACTGTTCATTGCTTTAACCTGTTTTGTAATTTCAGAATTGGCGATTTGGGTATGTTTGATTCTTTCCTTCCTTTTCAACTCCTCTTTTCCTTTTTTCAAGGCTTCGCCGAGGTGAACTCCTAGGGCTTCTAGCAGAGGATCTATTTTCAACAAGGTGCTTTTTCCTTGCCAGTATTCTTCGAGAAGCTCTTTGGAGATTTTCAGGTGCTTTCTCCAGACAAAGGGAGTCCCAATTCTTTTTTCCTTTTTGTAGAAATTCTGAGCCCAATCAATGAATTCTTTTTCTATAAAAAGCTTTATATAGATCTTTAGCTTTTCTTCCCCTAGGAAATCATAAAATTCCAGGAAACTACAACGAAGGCCCTTTTCGGATATTTCGTTTAAAATAAATTTTTCTAAAAATCTTTTTAATTCCCTTGGGTCGATTGTAGTGATTAGGGAAGCTCCATCTGACTTTTGTCCTAAAAGATTTGTTATTAGCGTTATTAATTCAGTGTTTTTTTTCGTGAAAGCGAATTCCAAAAGATTGGCTATTGGTTTTCTCGATCCATTGAGTTTTTTTGAATCATGGTTAGTTTTTAGAATTTCTGTGGCTAGGTCTCTTAATAGAACGCTTGTTCTTTCTAAGTCGGCGGCAATTTTGTCTCCTCCTAACAAGAAAGGAGGGTGCTTTTCTTCAATTTTTTTATACATAATACTTTCCTCCTCAATTGTTTTTATTGATTTCAAGGTTCTTATTTTGGCTATTTATAGTACCAGAAATTTGGCAAATTGTAAATAATTAAAAAAATAAATTCATTAAAATTTGAAAAAACTTGATTTTTATTTTTATTTCAACTAGACTTAATAGCTGACAAAAGCAAACTAGAAGAACATTATTTTAAAACCCAAAACAGGGAGGAAATGGGAAATGGTAGAAGATAAACAAGAGGGCAAGAAGGGCAATCCAGATATTGTACTCGATTTGTTTCGGAAAACCGAAGATCGTGTTGATATTTCTGATGTTGATTTGTTTGTTGCAAAATCAAGTGAGGCGAAATACAGGACGGCTTTGGAAGAATCTTTGACTGTAATCAAACAGCTGAAAAAAGAGCTGGAAAAATTATCAGACGGTGGCGCTCTTAAAAAAGCCGAGAAGGACTTAGTTGCCAAGAAAGCAGAGCTGAAAGTCGTGGAATCAAGGTTCACAGCCTTTTTTGAGGCAGTTGCAAAAAAACACAGAGAGTGGATTGCAAAAAGTGAATCTGGCGGGGGAGGTTTAACCACAACAGAAGTCAATTCATTTTTTAGCGAAGTGGGGGATATAATCAAAAACACCGAAGCCCCATAGGCTCAGAATCAGCAAATTCAAAAGGCTGGATGCGATGTAAATACACGCATTCGGCCTTTTTGTTTCAAAAAAACTTTATTACTTATATTCGCATTTATTCACGTTGATGCGTTGAAGCATCAACGTAAAAATTCTTTCATTCACTAGTGAATGAAAGAATTTATTTTTGAGGTTTTATTTTGGTTGGTGCGTTTATTTGGTTATATAGGGAAGGGGGCGTAGAACGTACTGGAGTCTGTTTCATAGAACGTTCTATAATATGTTCTATGAAATTTTCTCTCATGATTATTTCTCAATTCAGTTCACTCCTATAATTCGAATTATAGAAGTATTTATTTTCTAAAGGAGTGGGGGTGGTACGTACGGGTGTACTTACGTTCGTAAGTACGCCCGTAAGTACTTTTTTGAAAAGCAAAAGAGCCTTGGATATAGGTTTATATCCAAGGCTCTTTTTTCATCATCAATTTCCATTTTACATCAATTTCCTTTTTGGGATTCAAGAACTGCCAGCCCTTCTTCAAAAGCTTGCTTCAAGTCAATGCCTTCAAGTCGCGAGACAATCTCGCCGGCTTTTTTATAGGTTGTTTTGTTTTTGGCCTGAAGGAAGGTGGCCTTGTTCAGGCTGTGAACCGCCCAGAAAGTTGCATTTGGCGTATTTTCATCTGGTTCCCAATTTGATTCACAGTATTCTACATAGGCAGTAAAAAGCACCTGATGTTCTTCAATGAGAAATTCTTCAGAATCAGGATCGAAGGGAGAAATCTTAGGACTCGGATCCGGATTTTTAGGATTTTTATCAGCGGTTTTAAATTTCAGAACTTCTTCAAGATTCATCGCGGGATTGATTTTCTCAAGAACAGCTTTGGCTCGGCCAAAGGTGATCGGATAATTTCCAGAGCAAATTTTTTCTATTACAGCTGGCTTCACCTTCTTGTTTAAATCTTCGGTATGTTCCTTGTGAAATTCTAGGAATTTAATAAGCGCTTCAAGCTGGTCAGAATCCAATTCATCGTCATCAGACCAATCAGGTTCTTTCTCATCATCAGCGCCAGAAGCTCTTTCTTCCAGGATTTTTTTACCGGCTTCAAGGACGTCTTCAAGGCTCAAATCAGTTTCCTGGAGGATGCCGATGCATTCGACAACTTTCTCGATTTTTTTCATTTCGAGGAACTTGTCTTTCTGTAAAGTTTTCCAGTCATCTGGGGCAAATTCTTTGTCCTTCAGCCATTCATCTGCAAGCATGGAAGATGCATTGAGCTGCTCGTCTATGAAGGCGATGAATTGATCCACTTCTTCCGGATCTTCAAGCATTTTAACCGGCTTATCAACCACGTCATCATCGTCAGCTGAAGGATCTCCTTCATTGTCGCCTGATGGGCCATCTTTTTCATCATTATCCGGTGGTGGCTCGTCGCCTTGATCTTCATCGGGGTCTTCCAAAACCACTTTTCCCAACAGGACATCTTCCACAGCTGTTTCCGGAGCAATTTTTGCCAGCACCTCCTTTGCTTCACCAAAAGTTGCCTCCTGGTGGATTCTTTTAAAGGCTTCTTCCGTGATTTCAAGGAAGCTCAGAAAGAGAATGTGGTTTCTTCCTGATTCTGCATTGATCCACAACTTTTCTGAAATTGTCAGGAAAGTTGCCCAATGACCTTGCTCTTCGTCATTCAACTTGTCATCATCAGCTCTGGGCGTTTCAAGCTCAAGGCTCTCACCGGTGATTTTGAGACCTTCGGCGATGATATATTCCAGGGTATGGTCCATAATCAGAGCTGAACGGCGAGCTTTTTTAATTCCCAGACTGGCTTGTTTCGGCATGGGGTCTTTTTTTATTTGGCCGTAGAGACAAGAATTAAAACCGAGGCTAGCACAAAACCTGCCTTTATTTCTTCCAGGAATATTTTTTTCAACAAAGGCTAAAAAAGCTCTAACAAGAATAAGATTGTCGATAAGATTGGTTGTTTCAGCTAAAGCCTTGGCTACTTCGGGGTCAATTGGTTCGGATTTTTCCATAAGTTTTTTTTCATCCAAACTTTTTTTGCCGGCATTCAAGGCTTGGTTGAGGTTGGTTTTAAAATGAGCATTAAGGATTTCTTCAATTTTTTCAATTTGCCCTCTCCCTTTTCGGAAGGAGTTCATGAAAAACGTAGAGACACCTGAGGAAGAGTACCATTTTTTTAGATTCCCAACCTTGTTTTCTTTCCAGCCGAATTTTTCCAACCAGACAATAAATGATTTTTCGAAGAAGGCTATCAGGAAATTACTTAATTCTGGATGATCCTCGATTTTATCATCTTTATTCAATTGACTGACAAAATCAATTTGATCCGCAGGAGTTTCAGGTTCAGTTGGAGCGGGAGCGCCATCAGGTTCTTCGCCAGTTTTTTTAGCTGTGGCGTCATCAGCATCGTCTGCAGGTTCTGCTGTTGGTTCATCAGCCGGCTCCTGAACTACCTGGTCTGGAGCGTTGTCTGGTTCAGATGCTGTTGCTGCAGGAGTAATTTCTTGATCGTTTCCATTCTTCGGAACAGCAGCGGCATCCCACTCAGTTTGAAATACTCTGAGAGCTGTAGCTGCGCTGTCTAGTAGATTGGCAATAGCACCAATTCTTCCAGGGGTAATTAGCGGAGTCCCAGAAGCTGGTTGCTTCTCGTTTGTTTGATTGACGGTTTGGTTTTCCATCTTTCCTCCTTTCCGAATTGCTTCGAAAAATTTTTTGATTTATGTCAATGTCCTTCTTTCATTCAAAACAGACTAGCACACTTTTTATTTTTTTCAAGTTTCTAATATGTTCCATTGAATGCCCCAAGATATTTTTTACTTCTATAATTCGAATTATAGAAGTATTTATTTTTTAGGTGTGGATAATATGTATGGTCGTAATTATGTTCATAAATAGGGCGTGCTTTTCTTTTTAATTTTAGATGTTAGAATTTAAATATGAAATTTATTGCTAAAAATTTACCATTTTATTTGAACACCAAGGGCGGAACGCATTGTTTTCAGGCTTGGTAGGGAGGTCGCTTTCGATTACTCTTTCTACTGCAAAGCTAAAATTTCAGCTAAATTTTTTTCAAATTTTCTCACATTGGCGGTGCCAGTGCTTCAAAAATTATTCAAAAAATTTATCTTGAAATTTTATCTTTTCGTAACAAAATAGTAATCGGGAGCAACCTCCTAAGATGATTTTGAAATATTTTATGTAGAAAAAATAAAGAGATCATGGCAGTTCGATTAAAGAAATAAATTTATGTTATTACCAGCTCATGTGGCAGTCAAAACGGTTTTGTTTTTTGTCTTGCTAAAATCAGGAATTATGGAAGTTGATTATCTTGATTTGGCTTGGCTTTTTTCTGTGTCTTTGGTGGATGTGGATCATCTTTTTTCCAAGCCGATCTATCATCCCAAGCGTAATCCTTTCAAGACACATTTTTTGCACAAAAATTGGGAAGCCCTGATTGCGATTAGTTTGTTGCTGATGTTGTTCAGGCCAGTGCTGTTTTTGGGAATCGGAATTTTGCTTCATCTATTTTTGGATTGGATTTATTGCAAGCGGGTGAAAGTTTGAATAAACAGGAGAATGAAGGGCGTCTTTTTGTATGCGATAAATTTTTAGAGTCATCCATAGAGTCATCTATAGAGGACTCTATAGTATATACTATAGTACGTACTATTTTCCACTGCTATGCTCTAGAGTATGAAAGTGATCAGGGGAGAAGGGGAATTCAAATAGTAGACACTATAGTGTCTATCACAGTGGCTACTATTTTTTTCTTCGATTCTTCGTCGTATCGAAGAAAATTCCCCATACCTCTGAATTGAAAATTATGTCATTAAAAATTTATTCAAAATTCAAAATTCAAAATTTTAAATTCGCCTATCCCTTGACAACTTTCATTTCTTTGCTATATTTATTAGAGTTGAATTAAAGGGGGTTTTTATTTTACCTCAAAAATTTATTTATAAGAGTTAAGACAATTAATGATAACCGCAAATAAAGAGTTAAAAGTAAAGAAAAAATAGGTTTTACTGCTTTAATAAGTTTGTAAAATCGCTCTGGCGGTTTTTTTGTTTGTTGAAATTTAAAATTGAAATTTTAAATAGAATTAAGATTTAAGATTTACGAATTAAGATTGCCTAAGGCAAATAGGGGTTCGATATAAAGAGGATTAGTTTATAAAACTTTTTTATTGGACTCTTGCAAAATTTTAAGTAAGAGTGGACTTTGAAAAAAATGAAGCTGTTAAGGGGCAGAAATCTAACAGTTTTATCATAAAGTAGATGTAGGTATAAAAAAATGTAATTTATAGAGTATTAATTTTGTTTGACAATATCAATTTTTGTTATTTGTCAGTCAAAAGTGCGGTACTCACATAAGGCGCATGATGGATGCCTTGACTGAAACAAGCGACGAAGGACGTGGTAATCTGCGATAAGTCTCGGGGAGGTGATAAACAACCTTTGATCCGGGAATTTCCGAATGCGGAAACGCGACAGAGTAGACCTCTGTTAATCGTGTCTCACTTTCGTTCGACAACGATGTAATTTGTAATCAGTAATTTGTAATTTGGAAAAATTCCGAAAGAATTTTTTCTGCCAATCGGCGGACCCAATTACCAATTACAATTTACTAATTACGGTCGTGGCGAGCGGTAGCGAGACACGGTGGCTAACTCGGGGAACTGAAACATCTTAGTACCCGAAGGAAAAAAAATTAATATAGTGGGGGCTGATTTCAAACAACCTTTCTACTAAAAAATCATAATTTCAGCTAAATTTTCCTCAAATTTTTTCACATTGGCGAGTGCCAGTGCTTCAAAAATTATTTGAAAAATTTATCTTGAAATTCTAATTTTTAGTAAACAAAAGTTTGTCTGAGATCAGTCCCCCAAGATTCCCTAAGTAGTGGCGAGCGAACGGGGAATAGCCTAAACCGGCTGTATCTCACTGTGTTCGATACAGAATTTTCAATTTTCAATTCACAATTTTCAATGAATTTTCAATGATCGAATTCTTTAATTCTAGAATTTGGTTATTGAGATTTGTTTAGAAATTAAAAATTTAAAATTATAAATTCCATTCGAGCGTAGCGAGATATGGCCGGGGTTGCGAGACAATTGTGATTATTTAATTAATGTGAAGTTACAAAATTTATCTTTAGCAGAATATCTTTGGAAAGAGAAACCATAGAGGGTAATAGTCCCGTAAGCGAAAAGGATAAATCTTCATTGCAGTTGTTCTCAAGTAGGGCGGGGCCGGTGAAACCCCGTTTGAATCTGGGAGCACTATCTTCCAAGGCTAAATATTGTTTCAGATCGATAGCGAACTAGTACTGTGAAGGAAAGGTGAAAAGAACCCCGAAAGGGGAGTGAAATAGATCCTGAAATCATGTGCTTACAACGAGTCAGAGCCGTTCATATCTCATTGCATTCGATATGAACTTTAATTCAAAAGTCAAAAATCAAAAGTCAAAGCAAAGGTATCTTGCTAACGCAAGATGGTTTTTAAAATAATCGTCGCGAAGCGACACCTTA
>Ga0180436_10002499_pt1 | contig 17410 bp, 15 predicted proteins | sample SS_ome_2_FD_132434 | JGI IMG/M metagenome (GOLD analysis project Ga0180436, IMG submission 132434) | Hypersaline lake sediment archaeal communities from the Salton Sea, California, USA - SS_3_S_2 metaG | ecosystem: Environmental > Aquatic > Non-marine Saline and Alkaline > Hypersaline >...
ATTGAGACGATCACGGCCGTTTCCGGCTATATCGCCGAAAACCCCGACGGCGAAACGAAGGTGGTGAAGCTGATCGAGAAGATCAAGTTCGCCCCGCCGCGCACGTCCGGCTAATCACGGCCGCATCGACCGATTGCGGCGCGCCCCAATCATGCCGCTCGGGCCATCGGTGCGTGGCGACCGCAGTGATTGAACCGCGCCAGCAGGTCGTCCACCACCCAGTGGATCACGCAGCCGTGAACCGACTCGGTCAGCCCCATGTCGTCGACCGGGGCATGCAGACCGGCCGTGGCAATGCGGCGCAGCGTGCCGCCCTCGAAGCCGGTCATGCCGAACGTTTGCAGCCCGTGGGCGTTGGCCCAGTCGACGGCGCGGACGATGTTCGGGCTGTTGCCCGAGCCGCTGATGGCGATCAGCAGGTCGCCCGGCTGGGCGAAATGGATCAACTGTTGCACGAAGACATGCTCGTAGCCCAGGTCGTTGGAGATCGCCGTGATCCAGGGGCCGTTATCCGTGAGGCTGAGCACTTTGAGCCGTTTGAGGTCGTCGCGGTTGAGCATCTCCGCTTCGTGCAGCGTGCCCTTGGCCAGGTCTTCGCACAGATGCGAGGCCGTGGCGGCCGATCCACCGTTGCCGCAAACGAACACCGTTCGTCCGGCGTCGTAAGCGTCGTGGATCATCTGGCTCAATTGCTCGATCTCGCTTAGATCGACGGCGGCCAGCGTCTTGGCCAGAGCGTCCCAATAGGCACCGATGCCCAGATCCTTCCCGATCATGCTCGCACTCCTTTGCTGATGGCGACGCGGTTGCCCGGATCGGTCGACCGCGTTGGCTGGCGTTCCTTCGCCGGCGACGGTTGATGCCTTGTGTCGTTTGCCTCCAAGGGCACGGTGGACCGGACTCCAGCCGGGTTGGCCCCCGGCATTCCGCTCGTTTTTGGCCCGCGCCGCCGGTGCTGGAGCACGATCAGCGGCGCGATGCCCGTGGCCCACGCCTGCGACCGACGCAAGGACTTCGGGGCCGATACTCTAGCGTTTGTCGGCCAGCGCGTCGAGACGAGATTGCAGCTCCCGGCCACCGCTTTCCAGACGCAAGGCGATCCGCACGGCCCGGAGCGGCACCCCCCCAGCTAGGGTGTCATGGCTTCGCGGGGCGGGCGCTGTCTCGGCGGTGGTCGGCTGCCCGTTGGCCGGGCTGTTCTGCGGCGAATCGGGCGAATCGTCCGCATCGGCTGGACCGGCCGCCGCGTCCACGTCGTTCTTCCCCTTCGTGATTTTCCTATCGGCCCCGTCTGCCTCCGCGTCAGCCTCGCTCGCCGCCCCCGGACTGGCCAGGGGGGACAACTTGACCAGGTCTTTCTCCGTGCAGATTAGCCAAGCGGCCCCCAGCGCGGCGGCCCAGCCCGCCAGATGCTCCGCGTCGTCCAGCGAGTAGTCGTGATGGTCGGGGAAGGTGCGCCAGCCGGCCAATTGGCAGCCGCAAAGCTCCAGCGTTTGGCGGAATCCGGCCGGGTTGCCGATGCCGCAGAACGCCGCCACGGGCTGCCCGACGAGGTGCTCCAGGGGAGATTCCCCACCGTCGGCGTCGACCAGCGAGATCGGCCCATGCACGGCCTCGCCCCGGGCGGCTCCCGGTGCCAGCGTGTTCACGCGTTGCCAAAGCTCGGCCCGCCCGCTGGGGCTGAGCAGGTCGGCCCGACTGAGCACAACCATGTCGGCCCTCCGCAACCCGTCGAGCGGCTCGCGCAGTGTGCCCCGGGGAAACACCCGCTCGAAGCCCAGCGGCTCCAGGGCGTCGAGCATCACCAGGTCCAAATCGCGGGCAAGTCGGCGATGCTGGAAGCCATCGTCCAGGACGATCGCCTCCGCCCCATGCCGATCGATCGCTTGGCGGGCGGCGGCCACGCGGTCGGGGTTCTGCACGTGCGGCACCCCCGGCAAACGGCGGCGCAGCTCGAGCGCTTCGTCGTTGATCCCATCTCGCCGGGCACCATAACCACGGCTGACAACGGCCGGCTTCAGCCCCATGGCTTGCAGCCGTCCGACGAGATACTCGACCATGGGCGTCTTGCCGGTTCCGCCGAGCGTCAGGTTCCCCACGCTGACGACAGGCACCTCCACCCGATGCACCTCCGCCCGATGGCGATCGTAGCGGCGATTGCGCCAGCGGACCGCCGCCCGATAGGGCACTTCGGCCACCGCCAGCAGCCCGCGCAACGCGGCCGCCGCGGGGCCCCGTTGCCGACCGCTGACGATCTCGCGGAATCTGGCCGGATCGAGCATGGGCAACGGATATTTCTGGGTGTGTGTTGAACCAGGGCAACCATTCTCGGCCCGGCCGGTTTGCCTCCAGCGGGCAGCCGTGGGATAATGCGTAGAGAGCGAAGAGGCCCCGCCATGATCCCACCGCAGCCCCCGCAGCCAGTGTCCAGGCCAATGTACCGCCGGTCGCCGTTTAGCCCCCAGTTTAGCGGACAAAGTCCTTTCCGCCAAAGTGGGGTGAGCCGTGGTCTCCTCGCCGCGGCCCTGCTCCTGCTTGGCAGTCATCTGTCGGCCAGCGAACCGGCGGACCCACCGACCGAGGACGCCGTGCCAAAGCAATCGCCCTCGTTCGATGAGCGGGCCGACCGCGTCGATGCCCTGCTCGAAATCGCCTCACTCAAGCAAGCCCTGGCCGAGGCCGAGCACGCCGTTCGCGCATGGCCCGACGACCCTCGGACCCATGCCCTGCGAGCGAAGGTCCACTTGGCGGCGGGCGACTACGCGGCCGGGGCGGCCGATATGAAGGAGGCCATCGCCCGACACCCGGAGGACGTGGGCAAGGACTATCAGCCGGCCGATTGCGGTCTGCACCAGGGCCCGCTCGCGCCCGAGGAGTTGCAACACGGACGCGAGCAATTGGCCAAGATGCTCCGCGACCGCCCGGCCATGGCCCGATATCTGCGCGAGGGCGACCCGCTGTGGACGTTCGCCGTCCGCCGCTTTGGTGGCGAGGCGTTGGGCGAACCGATCGACTGGGACCCACAGCCGCCGACCGACGCTCCGGCCGAGCACGTGGCACCGCACCGGGGGCGTCGTGGCCGTATCCGCGTGACCCTGCTCGATCCACGCTGGCAGCGGGAGCATCCCCAGTGGGCGTTTGAGCGTTTATGGTCGCTGGCCATCTTTGAATTGCACAACATGGCCGTCGTGCCCGTGTTCAACGAGGTGCGGCGCCAAGCGGCGGCCGGGGCGATCAGCAAACGCGAGTACGTCGAGGGCATCTTCACGGCCGAGCATCAGGCCATCGAGCGCACGCGTGGATTCTACGCGTATATCTTCCTGCCCTACGCCGCGGAGCATCCCCAGGGCAAGTTGGAGACGGATCCCGACCACTGGTTCGGCAGTTGGTGGGTCGACCCGGCCGAAGTGTTTGGCCAGTTCGCCGACCGCACCGAGTATCCCTGGCGGCCCTACGCCCGAATGTACGACTGGCACCGCGTGCCCGTGCTCCGGCGTCAAGAGCGGTACGATGAGGCGATCCGCCTGCTCCGCGCCATGCTGGGCGAGGAGCAGTATGCCCACGAGCGGCCGGAGGTCCATTACTGGTTGGGCATCTGTCAGCTCGATGCGGGTGACGCCCGCGCGGCGATCGAGTCGCTCAGCGAGGCCATCCGGCTGGAACCGGATCACGCCGGCGCTTACGAGCTGCGGGCGGATGCGCACCAAGCGCTTGGCGAGGCCGACAAAGCGGCCGCCGATTGGCGCCGGGCCGGGCAGCTCGGCGAGTGACCGGCCGCGAAAGATCAGGCATCGGCGATCGCCGGATTCCAGGGTCTCTTCCCTGGTCTCTTCCCCCGCCGAGGGATCAATGTCCAGCAGCGTTCCCTGGTGGTATATGTATGGTCCTCTGAAGAGGGGCTAAAAGATAGGGGGAAAATATCCTCGGATTGCCTGCGAATAAGTTCACGTCGACGCCGATAATAGGATCAGTTGCAAGCCGCTTTCCGCCAGGAGGTCGAACCGATGGATTTTCTCCTTCTGCTGCTGATTGGCGTGATCTTCACGGCCTTCGCCGCGTTGGTTTTCGCCGTGCTCACGCTGTTGCTCGGTACATGCGTTCCGTCGTTTGAGGTGTCGGGGCCCGATGACTGGACGTTCTTTGATTTCTACAAACGCTATCTGATCATCGCGGCGGTCTACACGTTCGTCAGCCTGCCGCTAGGCAATGTTTTCTTGGGCATTCTGGCCCTGGCCGTCGCCTACAAGTTCGTCTTCGACGCCGATTGGACGGTGACCGTGGTGATGGGAACGGCCGGCGGGCTCATCGCCCTGGTTCTGTTTCTCATGTTGGCTGCCGCGGTCCTTAGCCCTCTCGGATTGTTGGGTTGACGATGACCTGCAAGGAGAACGACGATGTGTACGCCAGCGCTGCTTGAGACGTCCCGGAAGACCCGCCTGGGACCGCGTTGGGGGGGTAGTTGGCAGGCCCGCTTCACCGCACTTCCCGCATCGGCCCGACCGAGGCCGGCGGCAGAGGCCGGTGGCAGAGGCCGACCTGCCGCTTCTGTAAGCGGACATGATCAAGCGTCAACCGGCAGCCTGAACGCCTTGTCAACAAGTCCAAATTGAAGGAAGGGGTTACGTCTTCCCTCACAGCGGCTTCAGCGACGTGACCCAGAGCAGTGGGCGGTCGGCTTCGTCCAACCGCACCTCCGCCTTCAATCCGGCCTGGAACAGGGCCTTCTTCAGCACCAGACTGTACGTGGTGCGTGAGCTGCGCGGCAGTGAAACCTTGGCCTCGGCCGGGTCGATGCCGTGGCGGGCCAGTGCGCTGAGGTCGACCAGCACCGGCACCTTCAACTGCCCGGCGATGGCCTGGTACACCCGCTCGGCGGCGACGTTTTGCACGTTCACGTCGCGGAACTCGTAGAGCGCCGGCAGGACGTCGCGCGTTGGTTGCTCCGGATCGCGGCCAATCGGCCAGATCTCCATGCCGGGCCGCGCGCGGACCGCGTCGAGCGCCACGCCCGCCCCGGTCTCGGCGGGCACGAGCGACAAACCGGCGGGCCGAAGCAGGAAGGCCAGTGCGGTGCCGGCGGCCACGCCGCGCAGTTCGGTTTGGGTTTGGCGGATGGCGTCGTGTTGCAGGGCTTCGCGGTCGGCGGCGGCAAGCGTGAGCCGAGTGTCCAGCCCTCGGGCGATCTCCTGGACCACCTCAGCCCGGGGCCGGTCCTTGGTCGATTGGGCGACCGGCTGGGCTAGGTCCTCGCGGAGTTCGGCGTACTGCGTGGCGGTCAGGCCGAACGCCCCACGCGCCGGCCGCTCGCTCGCTGGGCCGAGCCGCGCCAGGTCGTCCAGCCACGACTTCAGCCGGCCTACCTCGCTGCGGCGGAGCCGTCCGGTCGGGAGTATCAGTTCCGTCTCGCCGCGGACGATGCCGGTGACGATATACATTTTCCGCCCGCCCAGCTCGCGGGTTTCGACGCCCACGCGGTCGTCACTCCGGGCGGAGCGGAAGCGGACGTTGCGGATGCCGGCGCCGGCCAGGGCGCGGGCCCACTTTTGGAAGGCCAGGGCCGCGGAATGCCCCTCGCCGACCAGTTCGAGTTTCACGATCCCCCCTTCGGCCGCAGTGGAGGTGGCCGGCCAGGTGAGATGGACAGCGGCGGCGGTCAGGAGCGTCGCCACGGCGACGACAAAAGTCGGTTGCTTGCGATGCATGGGGCTTCCGCTTGGGGTGCGGGATGGAAGATGCCGGCTCGGTCGTCAATCCCTCGCCAGGGTTGTCAATTGTAGCACGCCTCGGGCCGGGCCGGCAGATTGGCACAACGAGAGCGTTGCCGTTGAGAGCCTCACCGTTGAGAGCTTCACCGTTGGGATCGGGCCCCGTTGAGCCCGTGTGGGCCTCGGTGGCCGCTTCACGCCGCCGGCTGCCCGAGGGGCCCCGGCCTACCCGCCCCGGCCGGGGCCTCGTGCAAATGGCTCATCGGCGGCGCGTGACGGCCGCCCGGGGTGGGGCTTGCAAGCGCCCGCGGTTTTGCGAGAATGGTCGGCTTTCCGGTAGAAATCGGCTCTCAGTCCACATCGGCCTTGGGCCATCACCACGCAGTCTGTTTCAGGAGGGAGTGAAACCATGTCGCGACCCGTCACCATGTTCACCGGCCAATGGGCCGACCTCTCGGTGGAAGAACTCGCCCGCAAGTTCAGCGAATACGGTTTCGACGGGCTGGAGTTGGCCTGTTGGGGCGATCATTTCGAGGTCGACAAGGCCCTGGCCGAGGACGACTACTGCGCCAAGAAGCGGGAGCTGCTCGATCGGCATAACCTGCAAGTGTTCGCGATCAGCAACCACCTGGCCGGGCAGGCCGTGTTGGACGTGATCGACGCCCGGCATCAGGCCATTCTGCCGGAGCGCATCTGGGGCGACGGCGACTCGGCGGGCGTGAACGAGCGGGCGGCCGAGGAGATGAAGAACACGGCGCGGGCGGCCCAGCGGCTCGGCGTCGACGTGGTCAATGGCTTCACTGGGTCGAGCATTTGGCATCTACTGTACAGCTTCCCGCCGGTCACCCCGCAGATGATCGACGACGGGTTCAAGCTGCTGGCCGATCGTTGGAACCCCATCCTCGACGTGTTCGGCGAGTGCGGCGTGAAGTTCGCCCTGGAGGTGCATCCGACGGAGATTGCCTTCGACCTCTATTCGGCCGAGCGGGCAATCGAGGCCCTCGACGGGCGCGAGGAGTTCGGCTTCAACTTCGACCCCAGTCACCTGATCTGGCAAGGTGTCGACCCGGTCGAATTCATCCGCTATTTCGGCGATCGCATCTATCACGTCCACATGAAGGACGCGTTGGTCACGCTCGACGGGCGGACGGGCATCCTCGGCAGCCATCTGAACTTTGGCGATCCGCGCCGCGGCTGGGACTTCCGCAGCCTAGGACGCGGTGGGGTGAACTTCGAGGAGATCATCCGGGCATTGAATCAGATCGGCTACCAGGGACCGCTCTCGGTCGAATGGGAAGACCCGGGCATGGACCGCGATCACGGGGCGAAGGAAGCCTGCGAGTTCGTCCGCGAGGTCGACTTCGAGCCCAGTGCCGTGGCCTTCGACGCTGCCTTCGACAAAGAGCAGCAGTGACGCCGACGGGGTAACGGGGCGACGCGGCGATGGGGTGGCGCGAGAGGTGCGCGCGCTGGGCGTGGCATGCCCGGCCCGCTCGTTCCTCGCGACGCTTCTGCGGCAGGGTGACGAAATTGGGTTAGCCGCGCCGCCCCCCGTCCCCACTCCGGCTCCGCCAGGCCCGATTCGGCGCCGGCCCGCCCGCCGTGGTACACTGGAGGTAGTCCGCAGCCAGTACCTCGTGGGCTAGGGAGTCCTCGGTGAACCGCGTGGCACGAATCGCGATCCTCGCCCTGCTCGTGGGCGCCGTCTACTGGGCTGGTGCCGCGCGCTGTCTGGCGTCTGGCAAGGGTGTCTTTGAGCAGGCCGAGCAGCTCCGGCGTGAGTACGTTGCCCAGCTTGAGCGGCTTGCCGGGTTGTGTGAGGAGCACGGTTTGCCGGCCGAGGCGGAGCGAACCCGCAAGGCGATTGGGCCGACCGACCCTTACAAGGTCTTCATTCCGGCTCTGCCCCGGGAGCTGCAAGCGGATCGCCCCTCGGACGACGCGGCGAGGCTCGTGCGTCAGTGGTACGCGCGATTCGTCGAGATCCGTCGCGACTACGCCCAAGCTTGTTTCGACTTGGCGCAGCGCACGGTTCGCTCGCACCCTTCGCTGGCTTATCAGTTGGCGCTGCGAACGCTGCGGGCCGATCCGGACCACGAGGCCGCCCGACGCATCTTCGGCTACCAGCAGTATCGCGGCGAATGGCATACGCCGTTCGAGGTGCAGCAACTCCGCGCGGGCAACGTCGACCACGAGCGTTTTGGCTGGCTGCCGCGCAATCACGTGGGGCCGTACGAGCAGGGCAAGCGGTATCACAACGGGCGATGGATCACCGCCGAGCAAGATGCGAAACTCCACGCGGAGATCAACGACGGGTGGGACATCGAGACGGCCCATTACACAATCCGCACGAACCATAGTCTGGAGGCTGGAGTGGGGCTGGGGCGGAAACTCGAGCACCTCTACCGGCTTTGGCAGCAGTTGTTCGTGCGGTTCTACGCCTCGGCGGCCGACGTGCAGGCGTTGTTCGCCGGTCGGGCCGGGCGGGTGCCGCCGCCGGGTCGTCGGCATCGGGTGGTCTATTTTCGCGACCGCGACGACTACAACCGGGCCCTGCGGCCCGTGATGGCCAACATCGAGGTCTCCGTCGGCGTCTATCTGTCCAACGTGAACCGGGCCTACTTCTTTGCGGGCAAGGATGCCGACGATCGCACCTTGTTCCACGAAGCGACGCATCAGTTGTTCCACGAGTCGACCCGCGTAGCGCCGAACGTGGGCGTGCGCTTCAATTTCTGGATTGTCGAGGGGATTGCCATGTTCATGGAGTCACTACGGCGCGAGGGCGACTACTGGGTGTTGGGCGGACTGCAAGACGCCCGGATGAATGCCGCGCGAGTTCGGTTCCTGCGCGACGACTTCTACATCCCGCTGGGCGATTTCACCTCCTGGGGCATGAAGCGGCTGCAAAGCGACCCGCGGATCGCCACGCTCTACAGTCAGGCTGCCGGATTGACGCACTTCCTCGTTTTCGCCGAGGAAGGCCGCTATCGCGACGCTTTGGTCGGCTATCTGCGGGCCGTCTACAGCGGTCGCGATACTCCGGCCACCCTTGCCCAACTGACGGGCAAATCCTACGATGAATTGGACAGCGAGTACCGCGAGTTCATGCGTCGGACGTTGCCCAAGGCCGAGTCGCGATAGATGGTCGTGGCGGCCGGAATGGATTGGGCATCCGCTTGTGGTGGGCACCGCTCACTGTGAACCGGCCAACTGTGAACCGGCCAACTGTGAACCGGGCTACTGTGAACCGGGCTACTGTGAACCGGGCCACTGTGAACCGGGTGGCCCACCATGAGGCGCGCAGGACCTCGTCGTGTCGGCACCGCTCCGCCGCCGCGTAGCCGAGTTGCCCGCTGAGGCAACGCCGCCACCGTTCAGCCGCGCCGCTTCAATCCCTGGAGGCCGCTCATGCGTGCCGTCGTCATTACCCGCTACGGCGACGCGGAAACACTGCAACTGGCCGACGTCCCGCGCCCCGAGCCGGCCGCGGGCGAAGTGCTGGTGCGCGTGCATGCAGCGGGAATCAATCCGATCGACTGGAAGATTCGCGTGGGCCAGTTGCGGTTCTTCATGCCCCTGCGGCTGCCGCGCACCCCGGGATTCGACTGCTCCGGCGAAGTGGTTGAGGTGGGCCAAGGCGTCGACGACTTTCAGCCGGGCGATGAAGTGTTCTGCTTCAGCAACCGGTTTCCCGGCGGATGCTATGCCGAATACGCGCGGGTGGCCAGCTGGGCCTGCGCGCGAAAGCCGGCCAGCGTGGATCATCAGCACGCGGCCGGAACACCACTCGCCGCCCTGACCGCATTGCAATGCCTCCGCGACAATGGACGATTGCAGGCCGGCCAAGACGTGTTGGTCAACGGCGCCTCGGGTGGGGTCGGCACCTTTGCCGTGCAGATTGCCAAGGCGCTCGGTGCGCGGGTGACCGGCGTGTGCAGCGAGAAGAACATCGACCTTGTCCGTCAGTTGGGGGCCGATGACGTGATCGACTACCGACGCAACGACTTCACCCGGGCCGATCGCCGTTGGCACATCGTGCTCGACGCCGTGGCTAATCGCTCGTTCTGGTCGTGTCGAGGCGTCCTCACCCCGCATGGCCGCTACGTCAACACACTGCCCTACCCAAAGCACCTGCTGGCGCATGCTGCGACTCTGGCCGGAGCGCTAACCCTGCTGGGCCGGCGGCGCGCCTATACCATGTGGGCCAGGCCAAACCACGACGATCTGCGGCAGATGGCCCAGTGGATCGACGAAGGCCAGGTCCGGCCGGTGCTGGACGAAGTCTTTCCGCTGGAAGAGGCCGCGGCTGCCCATCGCAAGAGCGAAGGCGGTCACGTTCGCGGCAAAGTCGTTCTCAATGTGATTCAATGAAAGAACTCAACCCACCATCGCCACTTCGGCCAGGCGACGCCCTGTTGGTCGTCGACATGCAAAACGACTTCCTCCCCGGCGGAGCGCTGGGCGTGGAGGGAGGCGACGCCGTCCTGCCGGTCGTGAATCACTGGATCCGGACATTCCAGGACCTCGGGTTGCCGTTGCTCTTCTCGCGCGACTGGCACCCGGCGGAACATTGTAGCTTCAAGCAGCAAGGCGGTCCCTGGCCACCGCATTGCATCGAGCACACGCCGGGCGCCGCGTTCCATCCCGACCTGTGCCTGCCTGCCGACGCCCGAATCGTGGGCAAGGCCACGCAGCCCAACCGCGAAGCCTACTCCGCGCTGGACGAGACGGGGGCCGTCGAATGGCTCGGCGAACGCGGCGTGCGGCGGCTTTGGATCGGCGGGCTGGCGCTGGACTACTGTGTTCGGGCCACGGCGTTGGATGCCCTCAAAGCGGATTTGGACGTGGTCGTGCTGACCGAAGCCACCCGCGCGGTCAACCTGCAGCCGGACGACGGTCGCAAGGCACTCCAGGAAATCGCCGACGCCGGGGCCACGCTTCTGCCTGGACGCTCGCTGCCGAAGGTGCCCAGTCTGCTGATGACCGACCTCTATGAACTCACCATGGTGCAGGCCTACCACGCGGCCGGCATGGACGATCCGGCAACGCGCGACGAGCACCGGGCCACCTTCGAGCTGTTCTTTCGCGAGTTGCCCGCCGGGCGCCGGTTTGCGATGGCGGCCGGGTTGAACGACGTGTTGACCTTCCTGGAACACGCCCGGCTAAGCGATGACGACCTCGACTATCTCCGCGGCCAGGGGCAGTTCAACGACGCGTTCCTTGAGCGACTTCGCGACTTCCGCTTCTCGGGCGACGTGGACGCCGTGCCCGAGGGAACGATCGTGTTTCCCAACGAGCCGCTGGTGCAGGTGACCGCGCCGATCGCCGAGGCCCAGTTGGTCGAAACTCTAGTGCTGAACCACGTCCACTTCCAAACCGTGGTGGCGAGCAAGGCGGCTCACGTGGTCCTGGCCGCCGGTGATCGGACGGTGGTCGACTTCGGCTCGCGGCGGGCCCACGACGTGGACGCCGCCTTGCGGTCGGCGCGGGCGGCCTATCTGGCCGGCGCGGCCGGCACCTCGAACGTCATGGCTGGCAAGAACGACGGGATTCCCATCTTCGGCACGATGGCCCATAGCTACGTCCAGGCCTGGAACGACGAACTGGCCGCTTGGGAGCACTTCGTTCGGCTCTACCCGGAAACCACGCTGCTGGTCGACACATTCGATACGCTCGAAGGCGTACGCCACGTGATCGAACTCAGCCGGCGCCTGGGTGATGAGTTCCGCGTGCGTGCCGTGCGGCTCGACTCGGGCGACCTGGCGGAATTGGCCCACCGCACGCGCAAGCTGCTCGACGAAGCGGGGCTGCCCCAGGTGAAGATCTTTGCCTCCGGCGGATTGGACGAGCGGAAGATCGCCCTGCTGATGGCCGATGGAGCGCCGATTGACGGCTTCGGCGTAGGCACCAAGATGGTCGTTTCCGAGGATGCCCCCACACTCGACTTCGCCTACAAACTGGTCGAGTACGCCGGGCGGCCGCGGACGAAGCTGTCGACCGACAAGGTGATCTACCCCGGCCGCAAGCAGGTCTTCCGCACGATGGCCGACGGTGTGCTGCGAGGAGACCTACTGGCGCCACATGACGCCCAAGCCCCTGGCCGCCCGCTGCTGGAGCCGGTGATGCGCGGAGGGCGACGATTGCCGGTCGGGTGCCGGACGCTTCAGCAGAGTCGCCGACATGCGGCCGCGGAGCTGGCGGCCTTGCCCGAGAGATTACGCTCGCTCGACGCGGAACCGGCGGCGTATCCGGTCGAGGTCAGCGACGAGTTAACCGACACGCTGGAGCGGCTGCGCCAGGAGCTCAGGGCGTAACGTGGGCAGCGCCCACTTGCAAACGCCGGGCAGGGGTTCCCGCCGCGGCTCAGCCATCCACCCCTTCGCGAATCCAACTTTCCGCCTCACCCAGCTCGCTCTGGTCGAAGTAGCGGATCTTGGCCGTGGTGAAGGGTTTGCAGAACGTGGCCATCCCCTTCTCCCAGGCCTTCTCGCCGACCATGGCCAGCCGCTCGATATCGGAGAAGTGTTTCATGTCGAACTTCAAGTCGTCCCACATCGCGCCGGCGGTCCAGCCGTGGAAATCTTGCATCACCATGAGGATACGGAGCTTGCCGTGTTCCTCGATGGCTTTCTCGAAACTGGGGACGAACAACTGGTAGTCGTCGTGGGTGAGCTTGCCCGATAGGGCAATACGCACGATTTTCCCCTGGGCTTCGGTGTCTACGGTAACCGGCATGACTGGCGTCTCCTGTTCTGGGGGCTGAATCCGACGTGCACATCGGCTGCTTCGGCGCGTCGCGCCCTTGCCCGACGCTGGGTGTGTCAGATTGTCGCGGCGGCTGCCGCCCCGGCTGGCCGAATTCAATCTGGTGGGCAATAATGGAGCGAAGTAACCAAGGCACGCTTCTACTGCCAGCTTAATCATCTCCTGCTTGCTCTCAAAGGGGGGCGTCATGACTGGACTTCTGCAAGGCATCCTTTGTTGGATCGGACGTGTGCTGCTCTCGCTCATCTTTGTGATGAGTGCCGCCAACAAAATCCTCGACTTTCCCGGCACCATGGAGCGAATGCGGGGCGAAGGCATGCTGATGGTGGCCTTTTTCCTCGTGCTGGCCATCGGGTTCGAGTTGATCGGGGGGCTGAGCCTGATGCTCGGCGTGAAAGCCCGATGGGGTGCCCTGCTGCTGATTGCGTTCCTGATTCCCGTCACGCTCATCTTCCACGACTTCTGGCAATACGAGGGCCAGGAGCGGATGATGCAGATGATTCACTTCATGAAAAACCTTTCGATCCTCGGCGCGCTGACCTTTGTGCTGGCGATGGGAGCGGGACCATGGACGCTCGACTCCCGAGCCGCCCGGCGAAAGCATCGGAGTTAACATCGGAGTTGAGCTTGGCGGAGGGAGCCAAGCTCAACTTGGCAGGATGAGAGCCCCCTCGGGATGCTGTTCGCCCGGTAAGGGGACAGGTCCATGTTTTCGGCCACGGCCTTCGGCTGAAAACAACGTGTGTTGACCGAAAAATGGACCACTCCCCGGCCGGGTCGTGAACGGTTACAGCTTGGCATTGGGGTAACGGCAGAGGTGGCCGCGCACGGACAAGAGGACCTTCAGCCCCCCAACGTTCACGGTCCACGGTAACGACCATGGCGAAGCAACCGGCACATCTGCCCCGGCCCGACGCCGGCACACGCGACGTGGTGATCTACGACGCCGACTGTCCGATCTGTCGCGGCAGTGTGGAGCGACTGCACCGGCTCGACTGGTTCGGCCGGGTGGCCTTCCTGCCGTTGGACGACGAGGAGGTCGCTCGCCGCTGGCCAGGGCTTTCCCGCGAGGAGTTGTTGCGGTCGGTGCATGTGGTGCGGCCCGATGGGCGGATCGATCGGGGGGCGGCCGCCGTTCGCCGGCTGGCGCGACGCGTGCCCGGCCTCTGGCCGCTGGTGCCTTTGCTGCATCTGCCCGGCACTCTGCCAATTTGGCAGCGCATGTACCACTGGGTTTCGGAGCACCGATACGCGGTGTCTGGAGGGGAGCAAGGCGAGTGCCCTTGCGACGATCGCGAATCTTAGTCGCGCACCGGTCGCCGTTTCGTGGGCTTTCATGCATTACACGCCAGTGGGGCGACGCTCCCTCCGAGCCTGGGCCCTGGCGAAACGACTGCGGTGCCCACGAGTTGATGTGTCGCCGATTTGCCAACCGGGGGGGCGATTGGCGCGCCGCGGCATTTCCAACACACTGAACGGCTACAAACAGATCGACACCAGTTCGAGTCGTTACCAATCCTAGCAGGAGGGGGAATCTCATGTTGATGCGTCCATTGGGGCAATCGGGAATCGACGCTTCCGCCGTGGCCTTCGGTGCCTGGACGATCGGCGGTTGGATGTGGGGCGGGGCCGACGAGCAGGAGTCGGTCCGCGCGATCCATGCCGCGCTCGACGCGGGAGTGAATATGATCGACACCGCGCCGATGTACGGCTTCGGCCTCTCCGAGCAGATCGTCGGTCGTGCGATCAGCGATCGCCGCGACGACGTCGTCCTGGCCACCAAGTGCACGATGGTGATCAATCCCAACGTGGGCGAGTTGAAATTCCGCTCGAGCGGAATCGGACCCGACCCGGACGGCAACATCCCGGTCCATATCCATGCCGCACCCGAATCCATCCGCGCCGAAGTGGAGGACAGCCTGCGACGGCTGAAAACCGACTACATCGACCTTTATCAGACGCATTGGCAGACCGACACCACGCCCATCGCAGACACCATGGGCGCGCTGCTCGAATTGAAGCAGCAAGGCAAGATCCGGGCCATCGGTGTGTGCAACGCCAGTTCCTCCCAGATGGACGAATACCGCAAGCTGGGACCGCTCGATAGCGACCAGGAACACTTCTCGATGCTGGTTCGCGACATCGAAAAGGACCAGTTGCCCTACTGTCGCGAGAACGAGTTGGCCGTGCTGGCCTACTCGCCGCTGGCCCGGGGGCTGCTGACCGGGAAAGTGGGGCCGGAGCGCGAGTTCGCCGAAGGAGATCAACGCCGTCACATGGAGATGTTCAGCCGCGAGAACCGCCTCCGCGTGAAGGCGATTCTGGATGAAATCGGCAGCATCGCCGATGACCATGGGCTCACGCTCGCGCAACTGGCGATCGCCTGGACGATCCACCAGCCGGGCCTGACGCATGCGCTGGTCGGTGCCCGCAACGCCGCCCAGGCCGAGGAGAATGCGGCGGCCGGCGACGCCGAACTCACGCAAGATGAGTTGGATGCGATCGAGGCCGCTTTGCAATCCGAGTCGCCGGTGATGCGGTGAACGCGATGCGCCCCTGGAAGCTCGACGAAATCAATCTGGATGTCGTGCGACGGCACGAATATCAGGTGGCCGTATTGCCCATCGGCGCCACCGAGCCGCACAACTTGCATTTGCCCTACGGTCAAGACACGCGCGAGGGCGACCTGATCGGTGAGCAAATTTGCGAGGCGGCGTGGAGCCGGGGCGGGCGCGTGGTCCTGCTGCCCACCATTCCCTATGGGACGGACAGCAACCAGATGGCCTTCCCGTTGGCGATGAATGTCCAGCCGTCGACCTTGAATCTGCTGCTTGCTGATCTGGTCGACTCGCTCGCCCATCACGGCATCCACAAGATCGTGCTCCTGAACAGCCACGGCGGGAACGACTTCAAGCCGCTACTGCGCGAACTCTACGGGCAGACGCCCACGCAACTGTTCCTCTGCAACTGGTACGCGGCGTTTGGCGACGCGTATGACAAGATCTTCGACGAACTGGACAACCACGCCGGCGAGATGGAGACTTCCCTGGCCCTGGCCTATTGGCCGGAGTTGGTCGCGCGAAAGGACGACGGATCCCTGGCCGCCGACCAGGGGGCGTGGCGCGAAACCAAGTTCGAGGCGGTCAACCAGGGCTGGGTCTCGATCACCCGACCCTGGCATCTGCTCACGACCAACTCCGGCGTGGGCAATCCCCACGCGGCCACGGCGGAAAAAGGGCGGCGATTGGTGGAGCTTCTCGTCGAGCGGCTGGGGGCGTTTTTGGCAGAGTTGTCCGCCGCGCCAATCGACGAATCGTTCCCCTACGCGCCGGACGCCCCGCACGGACACAAGACGCCTTGAGCCTCTCTCTCCCGGCGCCGGCATCAAGAGGTGCTACTCCGGCAACAAGATCCGCACCGGGCCAAGCAAACCCGAAGGCTCCAGCTTCCAGTTCCGAACGCGGATGTTCGTCTTCGTGCGCCGCTGCTCGGGTGGGAGTTGTTGGTCGCCGATCAACCGATTTCGCCAGGAATTGACGACCGTGACCTCCAGCTCATTCTCACCCGGCCGAACGGCCTTGCTGATATCCACTCGGAACGGCGGGCGCCAGACCGTGCCCAGGTCGACACCACCCAGCTTCACCCGGGCGATGCCCACGTCGCGCACGTCGCCCAGTTCTAGGGCGAGGGGTTTGCCTTCCGGCACCTCGTCGAGTTGGAACTTGGTCCGGTAGACGGCCTTGCCGGAGTAATGCTTGATACCCGGCTCGACGTGCTCGCGCCAATCGGTGAGCTTCTGGAAGTCGGCCGGCTCCTTCGGCCCGCCCCAATTTGGGTCGAAATCCACCTGCCACGGTCCGGCGATCGACTGGAGTTCCCGCCACGTGGGCTGGTTTGGACCAAGCTCGCGCTCGCTTTCGGCTGTCCGCTTGCGGAACACGAGGAAGTGGCTGTCGTAGGGATTCAGCTTCAGCGGCACCCGCGTACGCCCGTCGGCGATCGAGAAAGTGGTGGCCTCACGGATCGAGCCGTCGACCGCGTTCCAAAGCTCGGGCAAGCGCCCGGCGACGCGGCAGACGACGTCGACCTGCTTCGGCTTGCCCGCCAGCTCCGCGACGAAGTAGACGTCCGCATCGCCGATGCGGTAGTGGATCCAGTCGACGTCTGGGGCGGTGGCGCCGTTGGCCAGGGTGATGGCCACGTCGGGGGCGACGCCGTCGGCGCGAAGCAACTCGTCGGCGGTCATACCCCAGGCGACTCGGCCTTTGCCAATTGTGCGGGTTTTCCTGCCGTCTTTGGCCGCATCGTCCGTGCCCCACAGTCCATCGGCCAGTTGGTGGAATCGCTTTCGGCCCTCGGCGCCGCCTTCGAGGCTCACCATCTTCAGCGGCTTCGGCCCAAGCACGGTGGCCCCGGCTCGCACCAGCGCATCGATTCTCTCCATCGCGCCCAGCGAAAGCACGCCGTGATCCGGCAAGGAGAGCACCCGATACTCCATTCCCGAGGGCAGCACCAAACGCCCGTCGTTCACCTCGAGCGCGGACAGCAGCAACTCCTCGCTGAGCACGTCGTAATCGTACCCGGGCAGCGCTCCGGCCGGATCGTGTCCCTTGCGGCCGAAGACATTGGGGATGTGGTCGCCGTAGTAGTGAACCATGTCGGCGACGAACCGCCCCTGCTGCGCCAGATGCTGGCAGCGTTTGAAATAGTCGATCACCGCCGGGGCTTCGTCCCACCAGGTGATCTGCGGGTTGAAGTGCGTGCCGGCGAAGTATTCCTGCCCGGGCACGCCCATCTCCGGGGGCGAGCAAGTTGTTGGTGTCCTTCCGGCAAGCGTGAAAAACATCCCGCCAGGGCCGAGCGTGGGGCGTAAGGTTGCCGAGAGGCGGGCGGGAATGGCCGACTCAGCTGGTGAACCGAGCGCGGAGTGACTGGAGGGC
>Ga0180436_10002502_pt1 | contig 17388 bp, 15 predicted proteins | sample SS_ome_2_FD_132434 | JGI IMG/M metagenome (GOLD analysis project Ga0180436, IMG submission 132434) | Hypersaline lake sediment archaeal communities from the Salton Sea, California, USA - SS_3_S_2 metaG | ecosystem: Environmental > Aquatic > Non-marine Saline and Alkaline > Hypersaline >...
AGAATTTTGATCCCGTTTAAGGGGCCCATCTTTTCCTCCTCGATGGTGTTTCAATTTAGTTCTTTATTCTCTTCCACCTAGTTGTAGCGAATACGGAACTAAGTAGTCAGATGTCAGAAGACAGAATTCAGAATGAGCTGTCGGCTAATGGCTATTCTGAATAGTGTATTCCGAAACAGGACACCCGCGGTCCTGATATAAAGTTGTCACTATTTTAGCTTATAACAGGCTTTATTAGTTGCCTCAAAATGAACATCGAACGTCCAACTTCCAACATCGAATGCGGTATCCCTTAAACAGCGCTGGCACGGGCGCTGCGTTTCGCTCTAATCTATTATAGGAAAAGGTAGGAATACCTTCTTCGATGTTCAGTGTTCAATGTTCGATGTTGGATGTTCACGCTGTTTCTGCTTACTGCCTAATGCTTACTTTTCTTGCTGGCTCCTATCCCTTTAAAGATTCCTCATACTTCTTCAACGCCGGTCCCTCCGAGCGCCAGACATAGCAGGTATCTTTAATCCTATCCAGGGTATGGTGTTTGATATCTGGGTTGTCCACCGGCTTACGCGTGGCTGCGCTCCAAGCACCTTGTACAGCGGCGGATGCCATGGCCGTTAAAAGTGCCACCAGATGGGCACAGCCCTTGGCCCCGCCCACAAGTGCTTTGACTCTCAGGGTAAAGCCGGACACAATTTCCATACCAATAACCGGTTCGAGCGACCGACGCGTTTGATCGCAGTCTACATTTGGTACGGTGGGCATTTCCACATCTACATCTTCAATCTTGAGCCGAGGTCCTGTGATTTTCAAACGAATCACCATATCATGAACGACCCCCGGCGGTATCACCGAACCGCCTGACCGGTAAGAATCCATCAGACGGTTATCGGTCAAGCGGCCTTCGACAATAATGGCATCTGAATCATAGGTATATGTCGCCACGTGAATGTTGCGCGTATGGACTTTCTGACAATGGGTATCATCAATTTCGATCATATATTCCTCTATATTCGTATTTACGCTATTTACGGTTCAATAAAGCTGGTTATTATGTATATGGCGCCAAACAAAAAAATAAATGCTGTAATGATAGGGTGCAGCCTGCAGCTGTAAGCGACAAGCAATAAGCAGCTTAAAGCATATAACTGATCGCTTATACCCAATTAAACTTTCGAAACCTTGGTATATCATATGGCAGAGATGATCTGAAGGATATAATAGTGATAGGATCGTAAAAACACCGAATAGAAATGAGGCAACATGAGCGATAACGTACTCGAGATTTTTTCAGACACCATCTGACCGTGGTGTTACTTCATTACCGGGCGTATTGAAAAACTGAAAAAGGAAATGGCTATTGAAGTTCGTTGGCGTGCTTTTCCGCTGCATCCAGAAACCCCCCAGGAAGGACGCACCTTGGAAGCGTTGTTTGCAGACCGCCCCGTGGACATTCCGGGGATGATCAAGCACCTGAAAATTGTTGCCGCTGCAGAAGGACTGCCCTTTGGAAATCGCACCAGGACCTATAACAGTCGCTTGGCCCAGGAAATGGCCAAGTGGGCCGAGACAAAGGGAAGGGGGGAGGCATTTCACCTGGCGGCGTTTCGAGCCTATTTTGCCGATGGGAAAAATATCGCTGAATCGGATAATTTGCTGGAGATGGCAAATTCAGTGAGTTTGAATCCGGAGGAAGCCCGGAAAATTATTACTGACCGGACATTCAGTCCGGCTGTGGACGCGGATTGGCAGCTGGCCCGGCATTTGGATATTCGGGCCGTACCCACCTTTATGTGGGGCCAGGAACGTCTTGTGGGGGCGCAGCCTTACGAAGTGTTGAAGAAATTCGTAACATAATTTTTTTCCGAACGACCTATAATTAAGCACAAATTTATGGGCTCATTTACTCCATCTAGAGCAAAACCTGAAAATTCGAAGCACGAATATCGAAATCTGAAACAATATCAAATCATCTAAAATTTATTTTCTTCTCACTCCCAACCCGTAGGGTTTTATACTGACCCTGTTTCCAGTTTTCCAGATCAGAGAGATACCATTTGGAAAAGCGCCGATCCGAGGGGCCACCGGCTAAGTTTGTTCGGCATTCCTCTGTGGCCAGGTCGGATACGATTCGATAGGACGGGACAAAGGTGGTTTCCCGGTTACTGCTGCGATAGATCTGCCCCTGATGAATGCTTGCCCGCCCGCCAATAATGGTCACGGGGCCATGATCAAAACCGAGAAAGGCCGGTAATTTTCCCCCAAAAACGAGATGGTTCATCATGACCTGCCGGGTTTCTCCCCAGGTCTTGATGGGAATGTCGAGCGCTTTTTCAGCCACACGCTGATAAAGCTCATCCCGGGTTTCCGAACCAAACCAGACAGATGACTCGGCCAGCAGAATTCGGTCAAAATTCATATAAAAATCGATGAATGTACCGGTTTCATCATACAAATAATGGCATATATCCTGTCCGCAACCATTTCTGCCGAAGGTTTCAACGAGTAGTTCACGGTAAAAGGCCTCAAATAGATAGGCTCCATGGGATTGGGCGTCATACTTAAGATCCCATTGGCCTAAAATTCGGCCGGCCTCGGTATCTGGCAGCAGAGGTTTGAGAATGGCCATAAATGCTTCCGCCTGCCTGGAATAAACATCGAAATGCATCGCAAACATGTCCGCGACTGTAAACTGATCCCCTGATGCCAGAATTTCGTTGATGCGGTCGGCCCGGTATGGGCCCATGGGCATATTGATGGGCGCAATTCGTCCATAGGCATTCAGATCGTGGTTGGCGGTGGCAAAAAAGCCCTGAGATGGATTAAAGGCACGGGGCAGATCTTCATGGGAGGCAAAACCCTGCCAATCATTGGCAGGATCCCATCCGGGCAGGGGGATGAGACCGCTTACCCCCGACCTGCGAATGGGTGCCAGACCAGACATTTGGAACCCGATATTACCACTATTATCAGCCAAGACAAAACTCCAGGCGCTTTCCTGGCGGCCCAAACAATCCATGGCCTCAGAGACCGAATCCACCTGCCACATGTGGATAATTCGATCTACACTAACAGATCCGGATTGATCCGCAGCCCAGCGAGTGGCTAGATAAAATCCTTCTGTGTGCGGGTCGCCGTCCAGAACGCCGTGCTCGTTTTCATAGAAAAAAACTTCATGATCTGCGTGCTTTTTGCGTCGTATGGTTTCCTTGCGTTGGGAAAAGGGAATCCATTGGTCACCCTTTGAGCGGTAATACTGACCCTGTTTGCATTTTTCAACCCATGAGTCGATACAATCCATAAAGGCGTATGTCGCACCCCATGCCAGGTTGTTGGTTCGTCCGATTATTATGCCCGGAAACCCCGGCATGGCGGCGCCCATGGCGAACCGCTCCTCAACCTTCAACATATTCTCACACCAGATACTGGGTAGCCGGTTAATTTCCAGGTGCGGATCATTGCACAGCAAGGGCTTACCCGAAGCAGTTTTATCTCCGGATATTACCCAATTATTGGACGCCATCATGCGGGGTGCAGCGGTCTGCCAGAGTACATCCGGCGGTATAATTCGTTCCTGTAGCTTAACTTTTTTCAGTAGGTCCCAATCCACGTCTTGTAGATGGCCTGGGAATAGCTCTTCTATATGTTCGGGCGAGACATCAGCCTGGATCATTTCCATGATCAGCCTTTCGATTTCGGCCTGGGATTGGGCCAGGGTTAAATAGCCGAACATGCGCGAAAGCGTAATGGTATCTTCGATGGTCCAGGGTTCGGGTCGATATCCCAGCAATTTGAGTTCCCAGGGAGACTTCAGCGCAAAGGCTGTGGAAACGCCATCGGCATAGGATGCAACTATTTTGTGGGAGTTTTCAGAGAGTGCTTCAACTGCATCAGTTACATGGCCGCACCAATTCATTTTACGGAAAAAAATATCGATGGCCAAAGAGGATTCGCTATCGTCTAACAATTCACACATTCTGCCTTGACCCAGGATCCGCATGAGCAACATTTGCAAGCCCCGGTCCCGGGCGTGCACATAGCCTTGGCCCCAAAACAGGTCGGATAAATTGCTTGCTTCCACATGGGGAACACCATTTCCATCACGCCAGATATGGACATCTTTTTGCATTGTGGCTCCTTGTAAAATAGAATCGTGGGACACGATTTTATTATCATATATTCAAAACCTTGAAAAGACGTCACAAATTTTCTATGAAAGAACTATACCGGAATTCGAAGGTTTCGACAAAATTATAAAACTCACCGAACCACCGGCGGAGGGAACGCAGGCATAAAATTTGGGTTAAGCCACAACCGCTAGCGGCTGATGACTGCAAGCTGCGGTTTACCATACGTCATCCCCGTAAGAACATGTCACATGGAGCAGGAGATCCGGGATCCAGATCATACCAAACGGAAACAAAATATGAGCAGTCATTATAAAGTCAATCCCACAGACATCTTCTTTATCCTTCAGGAACAACTCGATTATGCTTCCTTATGTGATCTGGATCGATACAAGCACCTGAATCAAAAGACCCTCGACATGCTGGTAACCGAGGCAATCGCGTTTGCCCGGGGTGTGGTTGCCCCGCTGCAGGTAATAGGCGAAAAAGAGGGCCTCCGGTTTCGGGATGGCGTGGTTGCATGTCCACCGGCATTTCAAAAGGTGTTCAGACAATACGGTGCAGACGGATGGACTGCAGCGGCCAGAGACAGGCAATACGGCGGTCAGGGCTTTCCACATATGATGCGGATTGTGATCAACGACCTGATGTACGGGGCTTGCCAGGCATTTAACATGGCTCCCAGCCTGACGCACGGTGCGGCTCACTTGATTGAAAGTTTTGGTTCGGACTGGTTGAAACAGACTTTCGTGCCCAAGATGTACCGCGGAATATGGTCCGGTACCATGTGCCTGACCGAGCCTGAAGCCGGCTCGGATTTGAGCGCCATCCAAACGGTGGCGATTCCCCATGAAGACGCCTACCTGATCAAAGGATCAAAACAGTTTATTTCTTGGGGGGAGCATGACCTTACCGACAATATTGTGCATCTGCTCCTGGCACGGATAGCGGGAGCGCCATCAGGCGTGGCGGGTATCTCCTTATTTGTGATACCGAAATTTCGGGTCAATCCCGATGGCAGTTTAGGGCAAGCGAACGATGTGATCTGCACCGGTATTGAGCAGAAAATGGGACTGCATGCGTCACCGACCTGCGCCTTAAGTTTCGGTTCGAAAGACAATTGTATCGGGTATCTATGCGGCACAGCCAACAAAGGCCTCGCGCACATGTTTCAGATGATGAATTCGGCCAGAATCAATACCGGGGTGAGCGGCATGAGTATTGCCAGCAGTGCCTATCAGAATGCCTTGGCCTATACCAGGCAGCGTAAGCAGGGCCGTAACATCGACAATCACAGTGATGAGCAGGTATGCTTGATAAAACACCCCGATGTTCGTCGCATGTTGCTGTGGATGAAGGCACAAGTTGATGGCATGCGATCGATGATTTATAGTTGTGCGTTGTGGCAGGATCTGGCTATGGAAATGTCCGACGGACCCGTAAAGGACCACCATGCCAATCTGGTGGATTTTATGACACCGATTATCAAGGCATACTGTTCACAGTGGGGTTTTCGGGTCTGTGAAACAGCCATCCAGTGTCTGGGTGGCTATGGCTATTGCAAAGACTATCCCCTGGAGCAGTACCTTCGGGATATCAAGATTTTGTCCCTGTATGAGGGCACCAATGGTATCCAATCTTTGGATTTGATGGGACGTAAAATGGTTATCCGTGAAGGTGCTTGCTATCGTTCATATCACCATGAAATCGCACGTTTTTGTAAAGCAAATTCCTCCCACTCGGAGCTAAAGGAACATTTCAAGAAGCTTGGGCAAGTGACATCTCAGGCCCATCAGACCACCGCGGCCATGTTGAGACTCTGGGCAACGGAACCCCGACAATGGGCTGCAAGAACCTATCCCATGCTTAATGCATTTGGTGAGATTAGTATGGCTTGGCGGCTGCTTGACCTGGCCCGGATTGCCTGGAAGCGACATCAGCAGGACCCGAAGAAGAGCCACTATTATTCCGGTAAGATTTATCAGGCCAAATTTTACGTGGATCAGGTATTGCCCAAAACCCGGGCAACGCTTGAAATTTGTGCAAAACAAGGTCGGGAAATTGTGGATATTCCGGATAAGGCCTTCTAAAAGTAAGATCGTGGAACACGATTTTATTTACTTTTTAAGTTCGTCTATTTCTTGCGCCAGTTTTTCATTGGCGGCTTTTAAATCATCAATATCCTGTTGTGCGAGTTTTTGTTTTTTAATCATTTGGTGTGCGTGTGATCCAAAGATAGCAAAGAGACAGATCACGATAATGCGAGCGCCAATTTCACTTATTCCGGTACGCATGCCTGTGCCCGAAAAACCCATTTCAAAGCCGGCAAAAACCCAGAATATCGAGTCTATGATCCAGTATATAATCGCAATTCCGATGGTGATGAGAATGATTTCTTCTTTGAAGACACTCTTTTTTTCCTGATTTGGCATCGGGTCATCCTTTTAATCAGATTTAACAACAGTTTCATTTGCTTATTCACTATTAATATCAGGAGAACAGGGGGGATGTCAATTGAGAAGCGTGCTTAATACCGCTGTGTTGATGCCCATATTAAATTTAATGCCCATCCCCTGCGGACTCGACCACATCACTTCCCCGAGAACTTTTATGGATTGTTCGTCACCATGCAGCGGAATGGTTAAAAGAATGGATTCCCCAACCGGCACATTCTTTTCCGATTGTATGAATACACCCCAACAATTGATATCTGTAATGAAATCGATGTAACTGAGATCCATGGTGGCGTAACCGACCTTTAAGGAACATTGATGCCGGGTATGTTGTCTGCGATCCTTTTGAATTGCTTTTTCAGAATTGTCTGCCATGATCGGATTAACACCTCCTGATTCCTGGGAATCAATCTGGGATGACTTGCATATGAGCTGGTATGCTTAGATAGGTACCAGGGCTTTGACCGTGGAACTATTGGAACATGATTCGGGGCCTTTGTCAAAAAAAATGAAGATATTTGATACAATCCCTTGACATAATTATTTAAAACTGCCATTTGATATATCAGTTCCAGCAAAAATAAAAAACGATACGGGAATAGAGGAGTATTATTCACGATGGCACTTACAAAAGCGGATATCATCAATTCGGTTCAAGCCGATGAAGGATTAACCAAACAGCAGAGCACAGAGGTCATTGAAACCCTTATCGAGATTATTAAGAAAACACTGGCCTCCGGGGAAGACGTTCTCATTAGCGGTTTCGGTAAATTTTGTATTCGTGATAAAAATAAAAGAAAAGGCCGCAACCCAGCCACGGGTGATGACCTGATGCTGGCGCCCAGACGTGTGGTGACATTTAAATGTTCAGGAAAATTACGCGATCGCATTAACGCTTAACAGTAGACACGCGTAGTTCCCGGTTTCGTTTCCACCTACTCCCGATACGCACAGATTGAATGATACAAAAAACCCTTGCAGATAGCTACAAGGGTTTTTTAATGCTTGCTTCCCATGAACACGCAATGCATTCCTTGACAGATTGATAGGCCGGGCACATATCCGCATAGACTTCCAGGGCCCGATGGGCCTTTTCCAAAAGGTCTCGGGGGGCTTTAAATTCGTATTCAATGTGGATGGTAGTAATCTTTAGGACGCCGTCCACCGCAGCTACATCTCCCTGGACGTGAGCCACTAGATTTTCGCTTGCTGCAATTCCGCGCGCATCCAGCGCGCCGGCAAGGGTTCCGGTCAGTCAGCCGGCTACGCCGGCCACGACATGATCAAGCGTCGCTGGATACTCGGGCCCTTCGATTTTACGGCCATATTTTTCCTGGTAGAAATCCTTGATGCCACCGTGTATCCCGAAATGGATGGGTTCATCAAAGTTTTTCAACTGGGCGGTTCGGTGGGGGCCGGCATGTTTTCGGATGGTAAGGTCACTGGTATAAGCGATTGTCATGGTCATACCTCCTTTTAAGAAGCTATCTCAATAAAAATATTTGGTGCTCTGGCATGGGCCTGGATAGATAGAAAGCGGAGCATCTCGGCTATATATGAAAATTTTGAACTGTTAATCCATGCCGCCAGAGGGAATTAATTTGTTTTGAGATAGCATGTAGGAGTTAATCCATGCGAAATTTTGAATTGCCGGGTCGTTCTTCAGTGCATGCAATGCACGGCATGGCGGCCACAAGTCACCCTTTGGCATCTTTAACAGCGATAAATGTTTTAAAGGATGGCGGTAATGCCATTGATGCAGCCGTGGCGGCATGTGCGGTGTTGTGCGTTGTGGAGCCGCAGTCAACCGGAATCGGGGGCGATTGCTTTGCTTTATTCTCGCCGGCTGATGGTCAAACAATTATCGCTTACAATGGATCCGGGCGGGCGCCGGCAGCATTGAACCTGGCGTGGCTGAATCGACAAGGTATCGTTGATATCGAGCGTCACTCAGCTCATGCGGTAACCATACCCGGGGCCGTAGATGCTTGGGACCGTTTGGTGGCAGATTACGGTCGTAAAAATCTGGCAGAGTTGTTGGCACCGGCCATTCAAATGGCCTCGGAAGGATATCCCATCCACGCACGCATCGCCCACGACTGGCAGCGGGCTTGCGATGCTTTAAAAAAAGATCCCGTCACCACCGATATTTTTCTTCCCAAAGGTCGCGTGCCCGACGTGGGAAGTGTGCATCGACAGCCCAAGTTAGCTCAGACGCTCACACATATTGCCAAGGAAGGCAGGGACGGATTTTACAAGGGTTGGGTTGCTGAGGATATGGTCGCCCATCTGAATCGGCTGGGCGGCTTGCATTCTATGGCGGACTTTGCTTCGGCCCAAGGCGAATACGTGCAGCCGATTCAGACAGTTTATCGGGGCTACCATATATACGAATGTCCACCCAATGGCCAGGGCCTGACAGCCCTGGTTCTGTTGAACGTGCTTTCTGGTTTTAATTTGGAACAATGGCAGCCCTTATCCGTGGACCGCCTTCATCTTGAAATCGAAGCGGCCAAACTGGCTTACCAGGATCGCAATACCTATATCGCCGATCCTGATCATGGGCAGATCCCGGTGGATCAACTGCTTTCTGCGGCACATGCTGACGAACTGCGTGCGGCAATCGATAGGCAACATTGTATGGATCGGGTTCCGTCGTTTCAACTTCCCTGTCAAGCCGATACGGTTTGCCTGTCAGTGGTTGATCAGGACCGCAACGCCGTCAGTTTTATCAATTCCCTGTTTAATGCCTTTGGCAGTGGTCTGACAGCGCCCCGCAGTGGTGTGGTACTGCAGAATCGGGGTGTGGCTTTTTCTTTGGTGGCCAATCATCCCAACTGTATTGCACCCCGAAAACGTCCTTTACATACGATTATACCGGCGATGGCCTGCAAAAACGGCCAAGCAATTATGCCGTTTAGCGTCATGGGCGGTCACTATCAGGCCATGGGGCATGCCCACTTTCTGAGCAATTGCATCGACTATGGGCTGGATATTCAAGAAGCCATTGATTTGGGACGTGTGTTTCCACTACCGGATGGCAGCGTCGAGGTGGAATCCGGCCTACCCCTTGAGGCAGTAAGCGGACTGCGCGACCGGGGGCATCGCATTTGTTCACCCGAAACTCCGCTGGGCGGTGCCCAGGCCATTTGGATTGACTGGGATACGGGTGTGCTGACGGGCGGGTCTGATCCCAGGAAGGATGGCTGTGCCTTGGGCTACTGAACAGATAGCTTTTTAGCTGTTTAGGCTATAGGCTAGTAGGCTGCTACTGGTAGGGAGTTCCCAACTGCTTGATCACTCAGTCCTACTCTGTGAATCTGGGCCATAAGCGACTAGCCATAAGCGCCTAATAGCCTAATAGTCTTCAGCCTATAGCCTGCAGTTCTAGTACATGGCCTCGATCAAATCCCCGAAGGCCTCATTAATAAACTTCCGTTTTACCTTCATGGTGGGTGTCACTTCACCATCTTCTTCATACAGTTTTTTCGGCAGGATCGTAAATTTCTTCACCTGCTCGACCCGGGAGAGGCTTGCATTAATGGACCGGATCTCTCCGTCAATAAGTTTAATGATATCTTCGTGCTGGGTGAGATCTTTGTAGGTGGAAAATTGGATTTTATGGTCCTGGGCATATTTGACCACATTATCCTCATCGATGATAATCAGGCAAGACAGGAATTTGCGGCGGTCGCCGATTACCACCGCATCATTGATGTAGAGACTGGCCTTGAGTTTGTTTTCAATATATTGGGGTGTGATGTTTTTTCCGCCGGCGGTGACGATGATGTCTTTTTTACGATCGGTGATGGTTAGATAACCGTCTTGATCAATGGTGCCCACATCACCGGAATGCAGCCAGCCATCTACGATGGTTTCGGTTGTGGCCTCCGGGTTTTTAAAGTAGCCTTTGAACACGCCCGGAGACTTGACCAGAATTTCACCGTCGTTGGCAATCTTGATTTGCACACCTTTCAAGGGCTCTCCCACAGTTCCGAATTTCACCCGGCCGATTTTAGAGGTGGTCGTAACCCCGGTTCCCTCGGTCTGACCGTAGCCTTCCACCAGGTTGACCCCGATGGCGTGAAAGAAATGCAATATCTCCGGTGCAATGGGGGCGGCACCGGAATAGGCCACGCGAATGCGATCAAAGCCCATACGTTCTTTGAGTTTTCGGAATACCGCAAAATGAGCCAAGGCATAGAGCATTTTTAGCGAAGGCGTTATCGGTTCGAAGTTCATCAAACGCGTGGCTCTCTTTTTACCGATTTTAAGGGCTACGCCGAAAACCAGTCGTTTGAACCAGGTGGCATCGGACATGCGGATCATGATGGCGGAATAATATTTTTCCCAGATACGCGGTACGGCATGCCCCACGGAGGGGGATATTTCGATCATATTGTCTACAATCGTATCCGGACTCTCGATGAAATTGACCACATGACCCACCTGCATATGCGACAGGACGGTAAAGAGCTGTTCGAAAATGTGACACAAGGGCAGAAAGGACATAACGGTGTCGGTATCATACATGGGGTTGTTAGAGGAAAGGGCAGACCCCATCCAGACACAATTGCTGTGGGTCAGCACCGCACCTTTGGGGGGTCCGGTGGTGCCGGATGTGTAAATAAGGACCGCCATATCATCGGGGTCAATTCGCTTGACCCGTTCCGGAAACAGTTCTGGATGGTTGGCGGCTACTTTCTGCCCCAGTTCCAGGAGATCATCAAAAGACATGACCATGGGATCGTCAAACTGGCGCAGACCTTCGGTATCCCAGACGATGACTTTTTTGAGGGCCGGTACGCGTTCTCGAAAATGCAGCCATTTATCCAGCTGTTCTTCATTTTCCACAAAAAAGAATTTGGCATCGGAATTAGAAACGACATATTCCACCTGCTCCCAGGCATTGGTGGCGTACACACCGGCGGCGGCCGCCCCGCAGGATTGGATTCCCACACTGGCATAGATCCACTCCGGGCAGTTATCGCCGATGATGGCGGCGCAGTCACCTTTTTCAAGGCCAAGCGACATGAGGGCACAGGCCACTTGCTGTACATTCTGATAATAGTCGTTCCAGGAAATGTCATGCCACAGGCCGTATTCTTTTTTGCGCAAGGCAACCCGGTCGCCCCATTTTTTGACAGCCGTAAGGAATACGGCTGGTACGGATTGGAATTCTCGGTTCGTTGAGTTTGTTGAGTTCATTGAGTAATACGGTTTTAGGTTTTAAGTTTTAGGTTTTAAGCCGGTCGATAGGGGGGCAAAGCGGCGAAGCCGCCATCTAAAAGCGCGGTACGCGCTTTTAGCGCCAGGCTTTCTTACGCTTCCACCGCTGATAGCCCTTTACGGAGGCTTCAGATTTCACGCCCATGTAAAACTCTTTCACATCCTTGTCTTCCATAAGATCGCAGGAATTGCCTTTCATCACAAAACGTCCGTTTTCGATGATCAGGCCCGTGTGGGATACGTCCAAAGCCATGCGTGCATTCTGTTCCACCAATAAGATGGTCACCCCTTCAGCGTTAATGGTCTTGATGATTTCAAAAATCTCTTTGACCAAGATGGGGGAGAGCCCCAGAGAAGGCTCATCCAGAAATAGCAGTTTGGGACGGCTCATGAGCGCCCGGCCGATGGCCAGCATTTGTTGTTCGCCGCCGGACAGCGTCCCGGCCCACTGATTGACGCGGTTTTTTAAAATAGGGAAATAGTTGAATACACGCTCGAAATCCTGCTCGATTTCTCGTCTGTCCCGGCGGACATAGGCCCCCATCAACAGGTTTTCCCGGATGGTCAGCTCTTCGAAGACTTCGCGGCCTTCGGGTACCAGGGTGATGCCCATGCGCACAATTTTGTCGGTATCCAGGCCATCGATGCGTTTGCCCATGAACTCGATGGTGCCTTTGTCCGGCTGGTCTTCGATGAGGCCCATGACGGTTTTCAGGATGGTGGACTTGCCGGCACCGTTGTTTCCCAATATGGCGGTGATGCTGCCTTCTTCCACCGATAGCGAGGCGCCCCGAATGGCGTAAATCAGGTCATAATAGGTTTCAATATTCTTGATTTCAAGCAGCGCACTCACCGTCGTCCTCCCCCAAATAAGCCCGTAACACCTCGGGATGTTTCTGAACCGCCTCCGGGGCACCCTCGGTGATGGTTTCCCCGAAATTGATTGCCAGGATCCGGTCGGAAATATCCATGACCATGGTCATGTCGTGTTCAATCAGCAAAATGGTGATGCCCAACTCATCCTGGATATCCTTGACCCAGAAGATCATGTCCTGCTTTTCTTCCGAGTTCATGCCGGCACAGGGCTCGTCCAACAGGAGTAGCTCCGGTTCCAGAGCCAGAGCCCGGGCCAATTCGATTTGCTTCTGGGTGCCGTAGGGCAAGCCACCAACAAATTTGTTGCGGGCCGATTGCAGGTCCAGGAAATCGATGATTTCCTCCACCTTGCGGCGATGCTGCACTTCCTCTTTGCCGGCAAAGGATTGTTTGCCCCATAAAAAACCACCCCGGAACAGGCCGGTTTTCATGTACAAATGCCGTCCCAGCATGATGTTTTCCATGGTGTTCATGTTGTTGAACAGCTCGATGTTCTGGAACGTGCGGGCAATGCCCAGGCGGGCGATATGATCGGGTTTTTTCCCAAGGATGTTGCGGCCTTTAAACACGACCGTTCCCCGGTTGGGTTTGTAGATACCGTTGATACAGTTAAAAAGCGTGGTCTTGCCGGCACCGTTGGGGCCGATGATGGCGTAGATTTCCCCTTTTTCGACTTCAAAGGAGATGCCGTCCAGGGCCTTGAGGCCGCCGAAGCTGATGGAGAGATCCTTTACCTTGAAAAAAGACATATAGTTCGAATCCCGCAATTGTTAGGTTATATCAACGGCCCTGAAGCTCCAGAACCTCAGGGCCGTAGAAATGGTTAATTCAAAATAGAAACTGGAAAGTTTCAAAGAAATCGCGGAAAATCATAAGCATGATGATTGCAGTGCGGCGATTTCTTTATTCGCTTTTGGGGACGTAGTCTGTCGGCGTCCAGTAGGTCAGGACTTTTGTTTTGGCATCCGGTGTCGCCTGTCCCAGCCAGATGGCCGAGGGGCCCAATCGGCAAAGAGGGTCATTGGGATCAAAGGGCGCATAGTTGACCGGTCCGAGAGTGCCACGGAAATTTTGGATTTTTTCCATTTCGGCCACCAGCTTTTCCCGGGTCAGATCGCGGCCGCAACGTTTCAAGCCCTCCACAAAGGGCTCTGCAAAGGAGAAACCGGCCAGGAAAAAAGTACCCCAGCGCTCTTCCTTGGCTGCAAATTTTTTAAAACCGTCGTTGAAATATTTTTTCACCAGCGGGTGGGTTGGGTTGTTTAAATCGTCTATACTCCCGATTTCCAGCTTATTACCTGCCGCTGCCAGTCCGGCAAAAATGGTGCCGGCAAAACCGCCCTTGGTGATGTGCATCATCAAAGGTACGTCACTGCAGGTGCTGGTGCTCATCCACTGGGGGGTAAACTTCATGGCCTTGCCGGTGCCCTGTAAACGGGCCACATGGCCGGGGCCCACAAACAGAAGAACCGCTTCGGCTTTGGCCTTGCGGAATTTCATAATATGGGGCTTCATGTCGGTATCCTTGACGTTTACCGGAATGGCTTCCACCAGTTCCATGCCATATTTGGCCAGTTGCTTTTCAGCCCCTTCCAGGCCCTGTTTGCCGTAATCATCGTTCTGGTAGGCGATGGCGATACGTTTAAATCCCAAAGTGCCGACCGCGTACTGGCTCAGCACCTGGGCGTCGCCTATGTAGAGCGGATAGTTGTTGAAGAGGTACTTGTTGGGCGGTTCGACCCAATGACGCGAAGCGGCCGCCGGACCCAGCCAGGGAATTTGGCGCTCCATGAGATAATCTTTGACCGCCAGCCCGGGAGCTGTGCCCACGCCAACGACCCAGGCAAACATACCCACTTCTTCCTGGAGCTGTTTGACGCCGGCCTTGGTTTTGGCCGGGTTGTAACCATCATCAAAATAATGGTGTATGATTTTACGACCATGGATGCCGCCCTCGGCATTGATCATCTTAAAGTAAGCATCCGTGCCCCGTGCCACAGAACCCCAGGGAGCCGCTGGTCCGGTCTGGGGACTCCATTGACCCACGTGGATCTCGGTATCGGTCACACCTTCTTCGGCGGCGATGCTACCGGCTATCCCGAATGTCATGGCCAACAATACTGCAAACACACACAATAGTCTTGTTTTCATCCTAGCCTCCTTATTTGTTGGTTTTTTGTGTTTTGTGAGTTTGTATTTAGTCGGTTTGCGTTTGGTGTTTTGTTTTTGGGTCCGGCGCAGCGCTAACCAAACACCAAATACCAAACACGAAACTCGATCTAAACTTTTTTGACATAATGCCTGGCAAACAGCCCGCTGGGCTTAACACACAGCACCAAAACAATCACCACAAATGCCACTACGGATTTAAATTCAATGGAGACATAGCCCCCGAAAAGGTGCTCCACCACGCCCACGATATAAGCACCGAATACGGCGCCGGGTAAAGATGTCATGCCTCCCACGACAGCGCCGGCAAAACCTTTGAGCATGGGGTCCCACATCATGTAGGGCTCCACCAGCACCGGTGCGATCAACATGCCGGCCACACTGCCAACCAGGGCGGAGATGCCCCAGGTGATCATGCGGATCTGGTGGGTCTTAATGCCCATGAGGGCGGCCGCGTTTTCATTTTGCTGGGTGGCTTTCATGGCCACGCCGATTTTGGAAAACCGGAAAAACAAAAATAAGATCAGCATGATGATCAGGGCCACCACCAGGGTCAGCATATCCAGGGTGCTGATAAACAAATCGCCGATGATGATGGCATCGTAGCTGGAAATGGGAAAGGGCATGGCCCGCTGTTCAGCACCAAATTTCCAGCTTACAAAGCCCAACAGCAGCATTTCCAAACCGATGGTGATGATGATCAGGCCCAGTACGTTGGGTTCCTTGGCGCGACGCAATACCGCAAACTCCAGCACACAGCCCAAGACCAGTGCAAACAGCAGCGTGGCCGGAAAGGCGATGTAGTAGGGCAATCCGTATGTAGCCAGCAGGGTGTAGGCGATGAATACCGGCAGCAGTGCCATTTCTCCCTGGACAAAATTGGGAACCTCGGTGGCCTTGTAAATCAGCACCATGCCAAGCCCCATGAGCGCATACGAGCTGCCTACGGCGATGCCACTCAGGACCATTTGCAGAAAATCAATCATCTAATTCCTTTTGATGCGGTTTTGCAAAAAGCCCATCTTCTGCGTTGTACGGCGTTTCGCAAACATTCGACGTACGATTTGTACGCCTCATGATTGCAAAACTTGTACGCCTTGCATATGAACTTTTTACAAAACCGCCTGATTCTAACTGCAGGCGGAAATAATTAATGGTTATCGAAATAAGATACACGCATTAAGCGTAATTCGCGCAGCGAATCAGCTTTTAAAATAGTTTGCCTGCAAAATAGTTTAAAAGGGCCACATCTTCCAATATTTTTTGGTTCGAATCCAGATACCGAAAATACCCAACGGCTCGAACAGCATGATCAGGATTAGTATCAAGCCAAATATAATCAACTGAATATTGGAAACCCCGGTAATGGAAAAGTAGCTTTCAGAAAGCATTTTGAGCCAGTCGCCGATGTAGGGGATGCTGAGTATGTTGCGTAGCTGCAAGTCCAGCCAGGCCAGCAAACAGGCACCGGCGATGGGGCCCAGCATGGAGCCCAGACCGCCCACCACGGCCATGGTCAGAAACATGATTGACATGAAGAGACTGAACAGCTCCGGTTCGATAAAACGCAACACAAATGCGTACAGGCCGCCCCCGATGCCGGCGTAAAAGGCGCTGACGGCAAATGCCAGGGTTTTGTAAAACGTCAGGTTGACACCCATGGTTTCGGCGGCAATATCGGCATCGCGGATGGCGATAAATGCCCGGCCCACCTTGGTGTGTACGATGTTGCGTGCTAATATAGCCAGAATAAATGTAAGCGGGATCAAGAGATAATAGAAATCCTTGTCGGTACTTAAATGCCAGGGGCCGATGGTCAGCTCCGGTGCATGCAGCCCCTGACGCTCACCGAAAATTTCGATTTTGCCGATGATCTGGGTGGCAGTGATACCGAAACCCAGGGTGGCGATAGCCAGATAAGGACCTTCCAGGCGCAGGGCCGGCAGTCCCAGTAAAAATCCAAACAGAGCCGCAACCAGTCCGGCAAACAGAAGGGCAATCAGGAAGGGCATGTGGGCATGCAGCATCAGAGCCAGGGTGCCATAAGCGCCAATTGCAAAAAATCCGGCATGACCCAAAGAGATCTGCCCCGTGTAGCCCACCAAGAGATTGAGTCCGATTACTACGATGACGTTGATGGCCATGAAATTGGCCACATAGACGTAATAATTTTTTGCGAACAACGGAAAGATTGCAAGACCGATGATCAGAGCACAGAACCAAAAAACAATGGTTCCGGATGAAAACAGCTGGACATCCTCATAGTAATCTCTCTTCATGTCCATAGGCAGGATTCTCCAAGTTACAGCTTCCCCAAGGTTTGAGATGAGAGATGTAATACTCCTGGAACCCCTTCAGAGTCAAGTGAAAAGAATTCCATCGCTGCCAAACCCCATTGATATCTGGGGGTTGATTTCTAACAGCTGATTGCCGGGTTTGACTTCCGCATTATTTCGTGGAAGGATGCCATAAAAGTGCGTGACCTATAGGAGGTAATATGTGGCAGCTTCTCGATAAAATTCCATATGGCCTGCTGA
>Ga0180436_10002503_pt1 | contig 17385 bp, 7 predicted proteins | sample SS_ome_2_FD_132434 | JGI IMG/M metagenome (GOLD analysis project Ga0180436, IMG submission 132434) | Hypersaline lake sediment archaeal communities from the Salton Sea, California, USA - SS_3_S_2 metaG | ecosystem: Environmental > Aquatic > Non-marine Saline and Alkaline > Hypersaline > Sediment...
GAGCGTATGAGCGTTTTCTGACGGAGGTTGGGGTGCAATGGCAGGGCGGGGGCAAGGGGTCTGTGGTGTTCGAGGTGTATGCCGACGGGAAGCTGCTGCACCGCACGGGCACAATGTCGGACAGCAGTGAGCCGGTGGCGATCGACGTGGCGGTGAAACGGGCGGACTTGCTGCGGCTGGTGGCTCGGGACGCGGGAGATGGGTTGGCGTGCGACATGGCTGACTGGGCCGAGGCCCGACTGGTGCGGGACCCGGCTGTACCGGTACAGACGCAGAAGCCGGAGCCTTTCGATGCGGCAGTGTACGCGGAGGTGCTGACGAGCGATCCGGCGCGGATGCAGGGAGAGCAGGCGGGGCGGTTCAAGCCGATGCGGGAAGAGGATCTGTATTGGGAGAAGCCAGTCGTGCGCGATAGCGATGGCAGCTACCTGGCGCCCGTGGACGAGGCGGGGCGGGCGTGTATCGGGCTGCGCTGGGATCTGCCGCGGCAGGTGAGGGAGGCGGCGATTACCTTCGCGCCGGGGCAGGCGATGCCGGCGGTGGAGACCGCCGAGGTACAGGTGTGGGCTCCGGCGGTTGAGGGGCTCTGGTATGGGGCGGCTGCGAGTTCCACGCGCTCGCAGGGCCGGTGGCTGCGGGTGGAGGGTCGGATTCGGACAGAGGGGAACCGGTGGGTGCTACCGATGAAGATACGGACGCATCGGCTGCGGTGGGTGTTCAAGCATGGAGCCGGGCCCGTGCGGGTCGAGGGCTTGGCGGCGTTGACGCCTTCTCTTCTGATGGAGGGAGCGTTTACGCTGGCGGCGGGCGAGCAGGCGCGGCAGCGTGGGCGCACGGCGGAGGTGACGATACACAACGGCAGGATTCTGGATAAGCAGGGGGCGGTGCAGGAGAAACTCACGTGGGATATGGCGCGGCCGTTGACGGTCCGGGCGAAGTACGCGCGGTCGTGGGACGATGCGGGAGACTGCACGGTGCTGGGGCTGAGGCTGCCGGCGGCGGACGGCGGAACCTTGTCGAATCATGCGGTGGGGATTGGATTGGAGGATGTGGTAGCAGACGGCGCGTCGTACGTACGCGCCGTGGATGTGGGGGCGGTGTTCGGGAAGGACGTCGGGCTGTGGCGGGAGACGCGGGCGAAAGTGCTGCGACAGCCGACGTACCGGGGCCAGGTGGCGGCGCTGCCGGAACAGACGTTCGGACAGGCGCTGCGCGTGACGCGGAATCCGGTGCAGAACCGGGGATTTACGATTATGTCGCTGGCCGGGGGTAACGACAAGTACATCGTGGAGGAGGGTGGGGGCGTGCAGTTCGGGACGAAGCCGGACAAGGCGGTGAGCACGTTCCCGGCGTCCCGGGTGCAGCCGATCCGGTTCTGGCCGGAGTATGGGGATGGCAAAACGGCAGGGCGACGCTACCTTGAGGGAGACTGGTATCCGATCCAGGTGAACGAAGTCGATAGCGGGGGCGTGCGCTATCGGCAGAAGACTTTTGCGGCCCCCTACGGGGAGAAGGACGAGGAGGCACACTGGTGGGTAGCGCGGCAGGGGCTGGGCGTGGTCTGGATTACGGCAGAGCGGAAGGCGGCAGGCGAAGAGCAGGCCCGAGTAGTGCTGCGGGCGACGACGGAAGGCGGTCACGAGCAGGGGATATCGTACCTGTTGACCAGCCAGGGGCGCAGCGGACCGGCGGCACTCGAGCGGAAGGGGCGATGGGTGTTCCTGCGGAAAGGCAAGCGCTTACTAGGCGTGGTGGACTGCGGCGGCCTCAAGGCGTGGGATGCGTCCTTGAGAAAGGACGGGCTGCACCTGTCGGGGACCTTGGGCCAGGGCGAGCGGGTCGAGTTGACGGCCTATCTGTTGGCGCGGGAGACGAGTGGGGACGCGGCGGAAGCGCTGCCGAAGGCTGCAGGACTGCTGAAGGTGACGAAGCAGTACTGGCGGGACGTGGTGGGCGAGGCGAGCAGCATCGAGCTGCCGGATGAGCTGCTGACGAATATCATTCGGGCATCGCAGATACAGTGTCTGCTGTGCAGTCGCAACTACGACAAGGGCAGCCGCTATGTGCCCTGGGTCAGCGCCATGTACTACGGAGTCCTCGATAGCGAAACCAATCCCATCATGCGCGGGATGACCTTGATGGGGTATATGGACTACGCTCGGCGGTGCCTGGCCTTTCACCATGATCATGTGACCGAGGACGACACGTTCATCGTCAAGCCGGGGTACGTGCTGGCGGGAACGGGGTGGCACCTGTGGACGGCCGGGACGTACCTGACGTTGACTGACGACAAGGCGTGGGCTCGGCAGGTGGCGCCGGTGATCAAGCGGATGGCAGAGCGCGTGATTCAGCAGCGGCATGTGACGATGCAGGAGGCACCCGATGGGCAGAAGGTGCCGGAATACGGGCTGATGCCGCCGGGGGTGCTGGCGGACTGGAACGTGTTCGGCCACCGTTTCATGCTGCAGGGATTCTACTACCGGGGTCTGCTGGGGGCGGCGAATCTGCTGGACCGGATCGGTGATCCGGTGGCGGCGCGGGTGTACGAAGAGGCGGAGGCGTTGCGGCAGTCAAGTGTGCGGGCGTATCAGTGGGCACAGCAGCGCAGCCCTGCCCTGGAACTGCGGACAGGCGGCAGGTCGCAGGCGTATCCGTGCGGGTTGTACCAGTTGAGCACAAACGACCGGCTCTACCCGGGCGAAGACGCGGGCCGTACGCACGCCTACGATGCGGAGCTTGGGGCGCACCAGATGGTGGTGATGGGTATCCTCGACCCGGAATCGGTGGAAGCCACCGCCATGCTCGATCACATGGAGGAGATCGGCATGATGCACAGCGGGTGGCACGACTATGCCGAGGCGAGCAACCTGACGGACTGGTTCAACTACGGAGGATTCGGGAAGGTGCAGCCTTACTACGGGCGCGTGAACCAGCTCTATGCGTTGCGTGATGACGTAAAGCAGTTTCTACGCGGGTACTTCAACTCGCTGGCGTCGCTTATCAACCTGGAAAACCTTTCGATATGGGAACACTTTCACGCCAACTGGGCCTGGAACAAGACGCATGAGACGGGGTATTTCCTGCAACAGACGTACATGATGCTGGCGCAGGAGCGGGGAGAGGCATTGTGGCTGGCGCCGCTGACTTCGCGCGAATGGTTCCGCAACGGCAACGCGATCAAGGTGGTGAAGCTGCCCAGCCGGTACGGCCCGATTGGCTACAGCATTACGTCGCACGTGGATGAGGGCTACATCGAGGCAAGAGTCGAGCCCTTGAAACGGGGTGAGCCGAAGCAGTTGGTATTGCGGCTGCGACACCCCGACGAGAAACCGATCAAGCGCGTGACGATAGACGGCAGGCAATACCGCGGGTTCGACGACGAGGCGGAGACGATCACCTTCGAGTCTCCCAGCCGCCCGGTGGTGGTGCGCGCCTACTATCGCTGAGGCCGTGATAACATGACAATTCATCGGCTCCTAATGACAGCCATGATGAGACAGACCGCTGCATTCCTCCTTGTCCTCCTGCCGGCTGTGCGCCCCGCGAGCGCCGGGAAGACGATTACCGTCGATTTCGGCGACGAGCGGGGAGCCATGGATCCGAAGATCGGGATGTTGCTGATGCCGAACTTCGACGTCCCGGAAGGGCGCTTCACGCCGCTGAAGATCCGGCACCTTCGAGAGGGGCAGATCGCGGAGGGCTTCATGCCCGAGGAGCACGATCCGAGGAAACTTGTCCGGCCGATGGAAGACAGTATGCCCGAGCGCGTCGCGCTCGTGAGCCGGCGGCTGAAGTCGATGGGGATCGGGTTCTACGAGCTGATCCTCTATGTGCCGTCGTGGGTGAATCCCAAGGCCCCCCTGGCCCCGCCGGCGGATTACGATCTCTGGAAACAGTGGGTCAAGGATCAGGCGCAGCACGCGAAGGACACCGGGATCGAAGTCGCGTACTGGGACATCTGGAACGAGGGCTGGGGGATCAACAACGAGCACTACAAGAAGATGTACTCCTATGCTTGGGAAGGCATCAAGGAAGTGCTGCCGAACGCCAGGCTGGCGGGCCCGGGTCTCGTCGGCCCCTGCAGCAGCGGCGACTTCCTGATCGACCACTGCGCGGCCGAAGGGCTGACGCTGGAGGCGTACTCGTGGCACTTCCCCTCGCCGCCCGTCGTCATCCTGGAGGACATGAAATACCTACGGCAGCGGGCCGATGCGAACCCCTCGATCGGCATGAAGGAGATCTCGGTCGAGGAGTACTTCTTCCACAACGTGATCGAGCGGAACGGCCTGCTGGTGAACTACTTCACGGCATTCGAGGAGGCCGGCGTCGACATCGCGATCAAGGCGATCTGGACCCACACGAGCGACGGCCAGAGCTTGAGCGACCTGATGGGCATCGACAACCACCGCCCGAACCCCTGTCCCCGCGACGACGCCTGGTGGGTGTTCAAGGCGTACGCAGAATTGTCGGGTACTCGGGTGGGCGTGGCGCGCCCCGACGACGCGACCACGGCGATCGCCGCGAAGAACGTGGAGACGGGAGACGCGAAGATCCTCCTGGGGCACAGCGGCGGCAAGGCGGTCGACGTGGCCCTTGCGCTGAAGAACCAGCCCTTCGCCGGCGCGCCGGTCCGGATAGACAAGTACCGGGTCGTCCAGACCGAGAACGACGGACTGCAGCTCCAGGGCAGCACCACGCCGCGGTCGACGAAGGACCTGCGGAAGCGGATCACGATGGCGCCTGAGGACGTGTGGCTCGTCGTGGTCAAGAAGCAGGCCGGCCCGCCGGGGTCCTTCTGCCTGAAAGCGCCGGACGACGGTGTGATCGCCCTTCCGAGACCGACGTTGACCTGGACGCCTGCGACGGGCGCGACAGCGTACACCGTGACGGTGTCCGAGACGCGCGACTTCACCGATCCGGTGGTCAACGCCGCGGGGATCGAGGGGACACGCTACACGCTGACCGAGCCTCTCACAAGGGGCAAGCTGTACTACTGGACTGTCACGGCGTCCAACGCCCATGGTTCGACACCAGCCGCGCATAGCATGAAGTACACCTTCCGGGTGGGCGCCAGCACGAAGGTTCCGGGCCGGTTCAGCTTACAGGTCCCCGTACACGGCGACAACGGGATCTCCACCTCGCCCGAGTTCTGCTGGACCCGGGCGCACGCGGCCGACTCCTACACCCTCGTGATCGACGACGATCGTGACTTCTCTAGCCCCGAGCGGACGCAGGCCGGAATCGTCGTCCGGACGTACGAGTACTACACGCTGCCGAAGCCGCTGGCGCACGACGCCACCTACTACTACAAGGTGTATGCCGTGAACGAGCACGGCGCGCGGGTGATGAACGGTCCGGTGTTCCACTTCACCACGCGACCCGCCGGCGAGAACCCGGGCCGTTTCTCGCTGGTGAGCCCGCGCGCCGGGGCGAAGGACGTGCCGAGAAGGACGACGTTCGACTGGACCGACGCCAACGGCGCGACGTTCTACACGCTGGAGATCGACGACGACCCGGATTTCTCCAGTCCGGCGATCCGCCGGACGCACATCTCGCACTCGGCGCACACGATCAACCCGGACCTGCTGGATGCCAACACCAAGTACTTCTGGCGCGTGAAGGCGCATAATAAGAAGCGCACCCACGCCACGGACGCCTCGAACAACGCCTTCCGCTTCACGATGGAGAACAAGCCCTTCTCGCCGCTGCTGAAGGCCGTCCGGGGATACGACGGGAAGGCCATCCTGTGGTTCCAGACCGTGAACGAGGCCACGGCCTACACGGTGAAATACGGCACGCGCCCGGGGCGGTATACAGGAGCCCTGAAGGGTGTGCGGTCGAGTCCGTGTGTCGTCACGGGTCTGGCGGCGGGCAAGACGTACTACTTCGCGGTGGTTGCGACAAATGACCGCGGCGACAGCTCAATCTTCAACGAAAAGGGAGCGACATGTCCGCCTCTGACGATTCCCTGACACCTGCATCGCTGGCGATGCCGCGGCAGCGGATCGTTCTGGCCGATACCAGCCTGCGCGTGGCGGGCCCGCGCGGCGCCGCCTCGCCGCGCGACTGGACCGTCTGCGGGGTCAAGCGCCTGCTCTTCCCGCCGACGGTGCTGCGCGACTACCGCTTCGGCCTCGCGTTCCGGGAGCACGCCTCCGACACGCTGATCCTCGACAACCAGGACGAGTACGAGGACCCGTTGTTCCTGAACCAGAGGACCGAAGACCCAAACATCCTGCTGAGCCAGACGGCGCACTGGCAACCGAACCTGTACACGCGCACCGGCACGTTCCATCGATATCTCCCGGGTCGCCTTGTCTCGTTCGGCGTTACGAGCCGCCTGAGCGTCAGCGCCGAAGCCGACGAGGTCCTTCTGGAACTGGACGTGTTGAACCGCGGCGCGGAGACGCTCGCTCTGACCGTGATTCCCGATCAGCGCCGGGCCCGGGCCTGCCGTCCCGATACGATCGCGGACCCGCTCCAGTCGACGCTGCAGTCGGAGGCCGAGGGGCCGGCGCGCTTTGTCTTCCGGACGGACGCGTGGCAGATCGCTGTCGCGTCCGACCTCGCGCCGGCCGGGGACGCCGGCTGGCGCCTGGAGGTCCCGGTGGACGGCCGCGCGACGCCTCGTTTCGTTCTCTCGATCTCGCCCGCAGGCGAGGCGGATCCCCCGCGCCGCGCGGCTGACCTCGACGCCCGCATCGCGCGTGGACAGAAGGGGACGGAAGAACGTCTCGCCTGGGCCGCGCAGCGACTGCCGCGGGTCCGAACGGAGTCGGCGACGTTCGACGAGTTCTATGCCCGCTCGGCGCTCACGATGCTGATGTGCCGCCTGGACCGTCCGGATTACGTGACGCGTCCCTTCTACGACCTGGGCAGCCTCCGGGGACAGTCCGTGCTCTGGGATCTCTCCTTCTCGTCCGCGGCCATCGCCATGCTGGAGCCCGAGGCGCTGAAGGGGATGATCGCCGCGCATATCCGGGCCGGCATCTTCAACGCCACATACATGCGCTGGGATGGCGCCGGCGGGCACTGGTACGCGCAGTCGCCGTTCGCGCTGCTGCGGATCGTGCGCGACATACTCGCCCAAACAGGCGACGCGGCCTGGCTCGACAAGTCGATCGGAGAGGCCACGCTGTACGAACACCTTCGAGAAATCGGCCGGGAGCTTCACCGGCGCTATGCACGCCCCGACGGCCTGCTCGATTTCGGCGGCGGTCTGGCTGTGATGCTCGAGATCCGCACCAGCGGCTACGAGCACGTGGTTGCCGCGGGCAACGGCATGGCGTGCGACTATTTCGCGCAGTTGGCCGCATGGGGCCGTGCACGCAACGACGCTTGCGCCGGGGAGTACGAGGAGTGGGAACTGCGCATCCGCGAGGCGATGCAGCAGGCGCTCTGGGACGAGGACGCCGGCTGGTTTGTGAACCTTTACCCCGACGGTTCGCGGCACCGCGTGATGAGCTACCACCTGTTCGAGCTGCTGGATACCCCGGCGCTGCGGCCCGAACACCAGCAGCGGCTCTTGGCGCACCTTCAGGACGGGGAGTTCACGGGGCCGTTCGGCGTTCACTCGATCGCTCGCTCCGACGTGACACACTACGATCGAGAGGACTGCGACTGGGGCGGCGGAGGGCAATTCGTCGGCATGCCCCTGCGCATCGCCGAGTCGCTCTTCCGCCTGGGGGAGCGCCGCGCGGCGTGGGACCTGCTGAAGCGCTGCACGCGGTGGACGGAGGGATTGCCTTACTGGCCGCAGACGATCTACGCCGACGCGCCGGCGCTGCAGCCGCACCAGGTGGATTGGCCGCTGCAACTGGCCGGCGGCGGGGGCGTGCAGGCGGTGGTCCGCGGGGTGTTTGGGCTTCGTCCCCGGTCTGACGGCACGCTGGAGGTCCGGCCCGCCTGCGAGGCGGAGCTTGGCGATGCGCGGCTCGGGGGTTATTCTTTTCAAGGCCGCGTGTATGACGTGGTCATGTCAGCCGACGGATTCGTTGTGATGGAGGACGGTCGCGAGGTCGCTCGCGGCCGGCCCGGTTTCGGTAAGGTCATCGGTCGGGATTGAGGACACCGTACGCAGGGAGGCAGACTGCTATGATCATCGGATTGTTGTCAGATGCATGCTATGTTGTTCTACCCGCGATTGCTCTTCTCGCGGCCGGCATTTGCGGCAACGATTAAAGGAAGGATGAATAATGAGACTTTCAAGACGCATCGCCGTTAAGCTACTGGTCTACCTGTGCCTGTGCGGAACAATCGCCGCTCAGGAGTTTCGCCGCCTGCCCGTCGGCGAATACGTGGACAAGATGAAAGCCGGCTGGATCGGCCAGATGGCCGGCGTCGGATGGGGAGGGCCGACGGAGTTTCGATGGGAGGGGAAGATCATCCCCGTGAACGGCGTACCGGAGTGGCAGCCCGGTATGATCAACCAGTTCGGGCAGGACGACCTCTACGTCGAGTTGACCTTCCTGAGAACACTTGAGATCCATGGCCTTGACTGCACTATCCGCCAGGCGGGCATCGATTTCGCCAATTCGCGCTATGGTCTTGCGGAAGCAAACCAGGCGGGCCGAGAGAATCTGCGTCGCGGCATTGCGCCGCCCGACTCGGGGCACCCCCGCTTTACCAGGCACTCCGACGACATCGACTACCAGATCGAGTCCGACTACAGCGGGCTGATCGCCCCCGGCATGCCGCGGTTGACTATCGAGTTGGGAGAAAAGTTCGGTCGCATGATGAACTATGGCGATGGTCTCTACGCCGGCCAGTTTGTCGGCGGCATGTACAGCGAGGCGTTCTTCGAGGACGACATCGTGCAGATCATCGAGGCAGGCCTGCGTTGTATCCCCGGAGAAAGCCAATACGCCGAGATGGTCCGTGATATGCTCGCCTGGTATCGTGAGAACCCCGACGACTGGGAAAGGACGTGGCAGAGGTGCGAGGAAAAGTACCACAAGGATGCCGGTTATACGCATGGCCTCTGCAGCAGACCGGGCGGGGTGAACGTCCATAGTATCGATGCCAAGCTCAACGGCGCGTACGTCCTCATGGGGCTGCTTTACGGCAAAGGCGACCCGGACAGGACCATTGTCATCTCCACTCGCTGTGGGCAGGACTCAGACTGCAATCCCTCCAGCGCCGGAGGCGTACTCTTCACGACAATCGGCTTCAAGAAGCTGCCCGAGCGCTTCGTCTCAAGCCTGAACACGAAAGCTAAGTTCGCCCACTCGCCATACGACTTCCCGCAACTGTGTGAGGTCACTGAGATGCTCGCCCGCAAGGCTGTAGTCGCACAGGGAGGCAGAATCGAGAAGGACGACAAGGGCAGGGATGTCTTTGTCATTCCGGTTTGGCCGCCCAAGCCCGGCAGGCTTGAGCGGTCCTGGGAACCGGGGGCTGTCGCAGACAGTCTCTTTACCGATGCCGAGATAGCCCGGATCGCCGGCGGGCGCTCAGCCAGAAAGGAGATTTCCAAGGCCGTTGAGACATTTGCCCCGGGCTGGCAGGTTGCCGATTGCGGAGGCGAGATGAATCCGGGCCTGCGCGAGGAGTGGAGTGGGCGCAAGAGAGTGCTCGTGACCCACCCGCTGAGTGAGGCCGTGCCCTGCGTGCTGACGAAGAAGGTGGATGTGCCGGAGGGCAAAAGGAGCACGCTTATCCTGGGGGTTGGTCACGACCCGCACGGGGATTGGACGCTGGCGGTCAAGGTCAACGGTAAGACGCTGACCGAGAAGAAGATCGGCAAAGGAACCTGCCGGGATGGCTGGACCGAAGTAGCCGTGGATCTGTCCGCATACGCGGGCAAGTCCGTCAAGTTGGAACTGGAGAATCGGGCAGACGGTTGGAGTTGGGAGGCAGGCTACTGGTCCCGGATTGTCGTCGGGAGCGAGTGACAGGCGCGTCTTCGACGGGAAGGGAAGACCATTTCGTTCGACCAAGTCGCGCCGAAAGAGAGGAAGGCCACACCGTGGATAGACAGAAGGTGTTACACATCGACAAGCGCTACCTGATGATTCCACAATCCGCAAACGTGGAGGTGAATCGTTCCGCTTCTGCGTCTCGGAAGGAAGGGCACGGCGAGGTGATCGTGGCGGTGGACGGCCGCCGCCTGTTCTCAGAGCGACTGGTCATTCGCGGGGAAAAGCCGTGGTGGTGGGCCGCCCTGGATCTTTCGCCCTGGCAGGGAATGACCATGGAGGTCCGTGGCTCCATCACGGAGGACGAGCAGGAGGCCTTCGACGCCATTTCCCTGGAAACGGAACTCAAGGGAATGCCCGATCTGTACCACGAGTTTAACCGGCCCCAGTTTCACTTCTCATACCGGCATGGCGTCCTGGGCGATCCGACCGCTATGGTGTATTACCCCCCGGCTCAAGAATGGCACATGTTCACCATTCATAATCCCTTTCGCGGGAGAGAGATCTGTTGGGGGCATGCCGTCTCAAGCGATCTCCTGCACTGGGAGGAGCGGTCACCCATCTTTCGTGATCCGCACTGGTTCTACAACGGCGCCGGCTTTGTCGACACGCGCAACCTCCTGGGTCTGAACCGCGACGGAGAGATGGCGATCGTTTTGTTGACGCCCTATATGCCCCGGGAACACCGCCCGGTTTCGATGACCCTCAGTCTTGTTTCAATGACCGTCAGCATTGACGGCGGGAGAACGTTCCATGATATGAATGATCTGGCGCAGACGCTTTCGAGAAGCGACCTGCCCGTTAATCCAATTGTGCCGGGCACGGGAGATGCGCCGCGCCTGTACTGGAACCCCGTTGCCAACAAGTTCTTCCTCACCCATTGCCGGTGGGGGAAGCAGGGGGATGAGACGACCCTCACGTCGCTTCAGTACACGTCGGAGAATCTGGCGGACTGGACTAGGACCTACGACTTTCCGCTTCTAATCTTCGACAACTGGCCTGGCGAAGGTGATGCAAACGACGTGCTGGAACTGCCACTGGACGGTGACGAGACGAACAGAATCGTATTGATCATGTGCGGCCGCAACGGATATGCGCTGGGCAGGTACTCCGAAGCCGGGCTGGACAACCTCGCTGGGCAACCGCTTACCTCCCGGGACACCATTGCCACAGGGCATTACGGTTATCCCATAGTGTTCTCAGGCACCCCCGGCGGCCGCGGCATCATCATGTACAACGTCGGAAACGGCAGACGTGGCGGCATTCCGAACTGCGAGATCGGGTACAAGCCCAATATGTCATTCCCGCTGGAGTTGTCTCTCCGCACCACCCCTTCCGGGCCTCGTCTCTATCAGTATCCAATCCGGGAGATCGAGCGCCTGTACAGAAAGACCCATGTCATCGGGGACCTGCGTGTCGGCGATACTCCGACGTCGGTTCACGGGCCGCAAGGCGGTCTGTACCACGTACAGTCAGTTGTCGAAGCGGGAAGTGCAGAGGAAATCGATCTCACGATCATGGGCTATACGATCACCTACAACGCAGGGAACGGAACGATTGGAAGTGAACGGGATGAATGGGGGCCGTCGGCTCGTGACGGGCGGCCCGTGATCACGCAAGAGGGGGGGACGATAAAGGTAGATATGTTGATAGACAGAACGTCAATCGAGGTGTTCCCCAACGAAGGGGAGCGCTATATCTACTACGGCAGGCTAACGCTCTATGAACACAAGGGCGATCATTTCACCTTCACGGCGCGCGGCGGGGAGGGGGCCCTGCGCGGCCTGAAGGTCATCGAGATGGATACGATCTGGTAGCGTCGTGAGAAGAGAGACTGCACTCGCGATCGTTGTGACGCTGCTCGCCGTAGGGTGGTGCCTGGCCGCGCCGCCGGAAAAGACGGCGCCGAAGGCGGCGCCCCCTCCGGCGCGCGAGCGCGATTACGTTTCGTGGGTCGATCCACGCATTGAAACGGCCCGCGGGCGATGGTTCTTCTCCACCCCCGCGGCGCGGCCTTTCGGGATGGTCAAGCTGACCCCGCACAGCATCAACGGCGGCCAGGGCGGGGGAGGCTACAACTGGCTGCACCACCGGGCGCTGGGTTTCTGCCACGTGCACGGATGGATGACGACCGGTCTGGAGGTGATGCCGACTACCGGCGGCAACTTCTCGGTCACCGAGGGGGAAGAGGGCTGGAAATCGGACTTCGATCCCAAGACCGAGATCGCCAAACCGGGCTATCACAAGCTGTGGCTGAGTAAGTACGCGATGTGGGTCGAGTTGACCACCACACCGCGCGTCGGCCTGCACCGGTATACGTACACGAAGGACGGCCGGGTTGACATCGTGATCAACCTCGGCGGTGGGGCCGGCCCGATGATCATGCAGAATGGCCACATCACCCGGGTGAGCGACACGGAACTGGAGGGCTACTATGATCGAACGCATCCCCGCCACGGTGGCCCGGCAGCAGTCCGGTTCTTCTTCGTGATGAAGTTCGAGAAGCCCTTCTCGAAAATCACCCCGTACGAGAGCCGCGCGTACAACAGCACCTCGGCGTACGTGACGTACGACAGGGTGTCGGCCGGCGATGTGCTGCAGATGAAGGCTGCCCTCTCGTTAACGAGCGTCGCCAACGCCCGGGCGAACATGGACGCGGAGCTGGACCACTGGGACTTCGACGCCGTGCGCGACGAATCGTTCCGGGTCTGGAACGAGTGGCTCGGCAAGATCGATGTCGAGGGTGGCACCGACAAGCAGCGCACCAAGTTCTACACCGACCTTTGGCACGTGCTGCTGGGCCGGCACGTCTTGAACGACGTCAACGGGGCCTACCCGGACTACACCGACGGCAAGGGCGGCAACGCGTCGCTGAAAGTCCGGCAGCTCCCGTTGGACGACGGCGGCAAGCCGAAATTCAACATGTACAACTCCGACGCCTATTGGCTGAGCCAGTGGAATCTGAACCTGGTGTGGGGACTCGCTTGGCCGCGCGTGCTGGACGAGTTCGCGAACGCGTGCCTGCAGATGGCGCGGGACGGCCGCAAGCTTCCCCGGGGTCCCTGCGGCGGCGGCTACACGCACATCATGACGGCCTGTCCGGCGACAATGCTGATCGTCTGCGCCTACATGAAAGAGGTGCACTCGTTCGATCCGGAGGAGGCCTTCGCGATCATCAAGGACAACCACACGTTCGGCGGCGCCAACATGCTGGACGCCGACGCCTTCTACCAGAAGAACGGCTGGTTGGCCGGTTTCGGCGGTCGACCGGCCGGGCGCACGGTCGAGATGAATTTCCAGGACTGGTGCGCCGCACAGATGGCGAAAAAGCTGGGCAGGATGGACGACTACCGGGAGTTCCTCCGCCGTTCGGCCGGATGGAAGAACCTGTTCCACCCTCCCACCGGTCTGCTGATGCCCCGAGGCGCCGACGGACGTTTCTCGCCGACCAACACGGATCCCTTGAGCGGGTACGCATGGGTCGAGGCCAACGCATGGCAGGCAAGCTGGTTCACCTCCCACGACGTCCGCGGGCTGGCCAACCTGATGGGCGGCTTCGATGAGTATTGCCGTAAGCTGAACTTCGCGTTCGAACAGGAGGTCAAGAACGACTTCGTGCACGCCTACGGATCCGGCTACGTCAGCTACGCGAATCAGCCCGGCTGCTCGAACGCCCACCTGTTCAACTACGCCGGCCGGCCCTGGCTGACACAGTACTGGGTGCGGCGCGTCAACGAGCAGGCCTACGGAGGGACGACGATCCAGCTCGGCTACGGTGGCCACGACGAGGACCAGGGCCAGATGGGCGGCGTCAGCGCGTTGATGTCGATGGGGCTCTTCTCGGTGCGCGGCACCTGCGCGGTCGATCCCATCTATGAGATCACCGCGCCGGTGTTCGACAGAATTACGATAGCCCTCGACCCCGAGTACTACCGCGGCAAGCAGTTCGTGATCACCACCCGAAACAACTCGGCAAATAACATGTACATCCAGTCGGCCAGGCTGGACGGCCGTCCGTTGCGGAACTGCTGGTTCTACCACCGCGACCTCGCGGACGGCGGCACGCTGGAGCTACTGCTCGGGCCGAAACCAAACTGCGAGTGGGGCGTTGCGGCACTGCCGCCGTCCGAATCGCCGCCTGCGCTGCCGGTCCGCGTGGAACCGCCCTCCGCGACACTCCGCTTGCCCGTGAACAGCGTTTGCCTCGCCGCGACGGTCAAGGCGGATGCTCCAGGCTCCCTCTCCCCACCGGGGGAGAGGGTTGGCGTGAGGGTCCTCTCCCCCAAGGGGAGAGGAAACGGAGGGCAGTGGACGAGCCACGTGGAAGTGCGATGGGAACTGCTCGCCGGCGAAGGAAGCGCTGAATTCAGCCGATCGGACGCCCCGGAAACATGGGTGAGCTTCGACCGGCCGGGCAACTACACTCTCCAGGCCACCGTGACGGACAGTGGCCGGACGGGGGTGCGAAGGGTCTACGTCGACGTGCTCGGGCAGGACGGCGCGAAAGGGCCGTCATTCGACGAGTGGATCGGCGATCGGGTCGCCATCCCCGCCGGCAAGCGGGGTCCGGACGACGATCCGGACGGCGACGGGATGCCCAACCTGGTTGAGAAGTTTTTCGGCACCCATCCTGGCATGCCTGAGGCTCCGCCCGAGTTATTCTGCGCCGAGAGGGGGCGAACGCTGCTGTTTCGGCAAAGCGACGGTCTCACGGCGGGTTCTTTCTATGCTTTGCAGTATCGCGGGGTCGCCGACAAGGACGAATGGCGTCTGCTTCCCGGGGTTGAGTTCCGCCGCATCAAGGGTTCGTCGCGCGGGAATTTGCTGAAAGCGGTGCTTCCCGATTGGCTCGAGGAGACACGGCCCCTTGAGATCCGCCTCAGCGTTTCCGAGCCGTTCGAAAACCGTGCGCCGGAGGCGAAGGTCTCGGTCTCGTCGGAGTACGGGCACGACTGGCGCGGGGCCATGGCCGTCGACGGCAAGGGGCGTCAGCGAAACGGCACGTGGGCGTCCGCAGCCGAATCGACCCCGTGGATCCGGCTCGATTGGCCCCGGGAAGTCACGATCCGCGGCGTGCGCTTCTGCGACCGGCCGAACATGGAAGACCACAGTGAGGCCGGCACGCTGACCTTCAGTGACGGCAGCGAGGTCAGGGTGAAGGGCATCCCCAATGACGGCAGCGTAAAGACCGTTCTCTTCGAACCGAAGAGCGTGCGATGGGTCCTGTTCCAGGTCACCGGCGGCTCCGGGCCGAACCTGGGCCTTTGCGAATTCGAGGTGCTTTCGGGAGGCGAGATGAGTCATGTCCCGATAGTATGGAGGTAGACGAATGATGGACATTCCGGACAGGGTGATATACCCGCGATTCGTTGGTGGCGGAAAGATTGGGTTTGAGGAGAAGACAGTGCCCCGGCCCGGACAGGGACAGCTCCTGCTGCAAGTGACGGCGAACGCTCTGTGCGCGTCCGATTTCGGGAGCTACCGGAGGGGCGCCGCGGTAACCCCCGGACACGAGGCCGCCGGCACGGTCGCCGCCGCCGGACCCGGCACTTCCACTCCCGTGGGGACGCAGGGCGTTGTTTTCCTGATGGACTTCTGTGGAGACTGCCGCAGTTGCCGGCTGGGTCTTACGAACCAGTGCCTGGCAAAACGCGCCGACTACGGGTTCAACCGCGATGGCGGGTACGGGCCGTTCATGTTGGTAAACGAGAATGTCTTCTTCGAGGCGGATGAAGACATTCCACCGGCGGAGGCGACGCTGCTCCTGGACATCATGGGGACGGGCGGACATTCCATCAAACGTGGGCGGCTGGTCCATCCGGACGTGCAGTCTCTGCTGATCACGGGTTCAGGGCCGATCGGCCTGGGGATATTGGCCATGGCCAAGCTCCTGTTCGGCCGTGACTTTCCCGTGCTCACTACCGATATGGTGCCCTATCGCCTCGAGCTCAGCGAACGGCTGGGAGGACTACCGATAAATGTTGGGAAGGAAGCCCTGCATGACGGGATGAAGCGCCATGGATTCAGCGAAATCGACATGGCGATTGACAGCAGCGGCAAGAGCGCCGCCCGCCGCGAAGCCATGGACGCGCTTGCCAAGCGGGGCGTGCTGGTCTGCGCCGGCCACGGAGAGGACCTTACGCTCAAGGTATCCCCGGACCTGATCGGCCCGGAACGGGCCGTGATGGGCAGTGAGTATTTCTGCTATGCGGAATTGGCCGACAACCTGGAACTGCTGCGCGGTAACCGGGATTACCTTGGGCAGATAGTGACGCACCGCTACCCGGTGTCGGAGATTGAGCAGGCGTTCGAGGTATTCGGCGGGCAAAAGACGGGAAAGGTTGTGGTGGAACAATGAGCGACACGAAGATCAAGATAGCCTTGGTGGGCGCCGGCGGCTGGGGGATGCAGCACGCGCGGATCCTGGCCGGGCGCGAGGACGTGGAATTCTGCGCGATTGTCGGCCGGACACCCGAGAAGACGAGGGCTCGGGCCGAAAGGTTCGGCGTTCGTCACTACCTGGCTATCCAGGCAATGCTGGAGAAGGAGCGGCCCGACCTGGTCAGCCTCTGCCTGCCGAACAAGGGGCATTTCGAAGCCACGCTGCAGGTCATCCGCGCCGGGTACCCACTGTTCGTCGAAAAGCCGCTGGTTTTCGACCTGGAGCAGGCGGATACGCTTCTGAAGGAGGCCGGGGAACGCAATCTTTTCTTCGGGATCAACTTCAATCATCGCTATGCCAAGCCGGTCCAGATGGCCCGCGCCGCGATCAGGGAGGGGCGCCTCGGCCGCATTGCCTTTGCCACCTGGCGGTTCGGCGGCGGGGGAGGGGACTGTCCGGAGCACGAGAACCTGATCGAGACCCAGTGCCACGGATTCGACATGCTGGAGCACCTCTGCGGGCCCATCGACTCGATCGCCGCGCAGATGACCGATGCCGAAGGGATGAAGTTCAGCACGATGGTCCTGGCTCTTCATTTCGAAAGCGGCGCGGTCGGCTCGCTGGTCGGATCCTACAATTCCTCTTATGCCTATCCCGGCACGCATCTCGTCGAGATCAACGGCCTGGAGGGACGGGTACTGATCGAGGACACCGTGCGCCGGTTCTCGATGCACCGCAAAGGCTGCGAAACCGGCGAGGTCTGGGAAGCCGGCTACTTCAACGATCTGGATCGCGAATTCCACCGCACCTTCGACAGGCACTTCGACGCGCTCCTTGACGCGTTCAGATCAGGAGAGGAGCCGCCGGTCCACGCCCGCGCGGGCCGTCGCGCCCTGCTTCTGGCCCGGACCGCGGTCCGCGCTTTTGAAGAAAAGAAGACCGTGAAGGTAGATAAGCTTGGCCACATAACAAAGCACTTGGGAGAAGAATGAAACTACTGTCAGTTTTAGCGGTTTTGCTGGTGTCGGTGGCGGGGGGCTTGGCGCGGGAGCAGGGCCGGCAGGCCACGCCTGCGGTGGTCAACCC
>Ga0180436_10002504_pt1 | contig 17380 bp, 16 predicted proteins | sample SS_ome_2_FD_132434 | JGI IMG/M metagenome (GOLD analysis project Ga0180436, IMG submission 132434) | Hypersaline lake sediment archaeal communities from the Salton Sea, California, USA - SS_3_S_2 metaG | ecosystem: Environmental > Aquatic > Non-marine Saline and Alkaline > Hypersaline >...
ATGGGTACCCCGGCCGATACTCAGTTCCAGGTGGACCAGACAGGCGTGATGCCATGGGGAATCTGCGGCAGTCGCCCCATGCTGTTCCAGGCGTGCTCGGGAGAGTGGAAATCCGAACCGGCCGAAGCGAGCAGGCCGAAATCCGCTGCATGCCGGGCCATGGTGAACACATCGTCCTTGCTGTGACTGCCTGAAACCACCTCGATTGCCTCTCCGCCACATTCGCGAAACTGGCCGATGAGTTTCCTGAGCTTTGATCTGGTCATGCGGTAGCGAGCCGGGTGTGCGATGACCGCCTGTCCGCCGGCATGATGAATCCAGCCAATGGCCTCGTCCAGTGCCGCCCACTCCCCTGCAACATGGCCTGGTTTGCCAGCCACCAGGTAGTGTCGGAAAACATCGCGCATGTCCTTTGCCTTGCCGATCTGGACCAGATGGCGGCCAAAATGCGTCCTGCTGATGAGTCTGCCATTCGACAGGGCTTTAGCATGCTGGTAGGCATTGTCGATACCTTCCCTGGCAAGCCTCCGCCCTATCTCCTCGGCGCGCCACTGGCGAAATTCCATGATCCGGACCAGCCCCTGCTGGAGATGGCTGTCCCGGGGGTCGATCCCGAGGCCGACAATGTGGATTGTCTGGCGATTCCAGGTCACAGAGAGCTCGATGCCCGGCACCAGCCTGAAAGGCTGATGATCAGTTGCCGCCTGCAAGGCATTGGCGATGCCCGCGGTCGTATCATGGTCCGTGAGCGCGAGGACCTCGACCCCTGACGCGGCTGCATGGCTCACGAGTTCTGCGGGTGTCAAGGTGCCGTCGGAGGCTGTAGAATGTGTGTGAAGATCGTAAACGAGGTGCATAAGGCCCCATATTAACCGAACACGCAGATGACAGCCTCATCCCTAGCGCCGGAATTTAGCCTGATCATGGAAAGATTCCTCTCCCTCTCCGAACGCGTCGCGGAAAACTGGGAGGAAGACAAGGCCGAGACCTCGCCGGAACTCCTGATCCGTGCGGCGGAACAGCTGCACGATATGATGGCCCATCTCGGCGAGGATGATCGCGCGATGCAGGAGGATATCGACATCGACCAGTGTTGCGACTACGGACTGCATCTCTTCGATGAACAATCCGATCTTGCACTGCGTTGCGGTCTTGATGATATCGCCGAACAGATCGAGGATCTCTGCTTTCCCTTCTGTCTCTGGGCAACACGGCATCATGCAACCATCAGCCACCTGCAACCCGTGGTCAATGCCCTTGCCCGCAAGGCAAATGCGTTGCGTGACCCCGGGGCGCTCTCATCCCTGTTTACCCAGGTCAACGAGATCATGGATGCGCTTGATGAAAGGATCCGCCAGGATATCGACAGCAATGACCCGATGCGTCCCTGGCGCGTGCTGTTGCTCAACAGGGCAATGATCGCCACGCGGAGTTTTCAGCCTGTACTGATCGATACTGCCTACCTGGACATCGTCAACTATCTGCCACACGAGGCTTCGGGCTTTTTCGAAAATGCGATGGAGCAAATGGATCTGGTCGGCTACCCGCATCACGTGAAGGTGATTGTGGAGACCTGGTGTCAACGCTACGGATCCAGGCCTACCCTGCACTGACGGAACTCATGAAACTCCTGTTCGATCTCTTCCCCGTTGCCCTCTTTGTGATTGCCTATTTCCTGACGGACATCTTCATCGCAACCGGCATCCTGATCCTGGCAACCATGATCCAGGTCGCGTGGCTCAAGATCAGGGACGGCTCCGTGCCGAGGATTCACCTGGTCACGCTCGGCCTGCTGCTGTTTTTCGGCGGCCTGACAATCGTTCTGCAGGACCCGCTCTTCATCAAGTGGAAACCGACCATTGTCAACTGGCTTTTTGCGGCCGGTTTCCTTGTGGTCCCCCTTTTCGGTGGTAAGACACTGCCTGAAAGAATGATGGGCAGCAATATCGCCCTGGAAGCCGAACAATGGAAACGGCTCAATCTGGCCTGGATACTCTTTTTTATTCTTCTCGGCATCCTGAATCTTGCGGTCGCTTTCAATTTCAGCGAGGCGATATGGGTCAACTTCAAGCTCTTCGGCCTGATGGGATTGACTGTTCTCTTCGCACTCGGCCAGGGCTTTTACATTGTCCGGCACACCCAGGATCCCGTCGACTGACCCCGTAAGGAACAAGCACGATGTATTACACCATTATCGCGGAGGACGCTCCGCACTCACTCGAAAAACGCCTGGCTGCACGTCCGGATCATCTCAAACGCCTCGAGGCGCTTCGCGATGACGGCCGCCTGCTGACAGCAGGCCCGAATCCCTCGATCGACAGCGAGGATCCTGGAGAGGCCGGTTTCACGGGCAGCCTCATCATTGCCGAATTCGGATCCCTCGAGGAAGCTGTCCACTGGGCCGAAGACGATCCCTATCGACATGCGGGCGTCTATGCCAGCGTGACTGTTAAACCCTACAAGAAGGTATTCTGATGAAAAAAGTGATGACTCTCCTGCTTCTCCTGCTGTCCATCGGGACCCAGGCTGACGAGCAGCAAAACGATGAACTCAACAAGGTCATCATGACTATCAATGACGAACCCGTCACCATCTCTGACATGGTCGCCTATGCCAGTCTCAGGAGCGACATGCCGCTCTCTGATGATCCGGTGGAGGCCCAGAACCAGATTCTCAACGAGATGCTCACAACCATCATGCTGAGCCAGGAGGCCGGCAAACAGGGGCTGGATGATGACATGCAAACAGCACGCAATCTCAAACTCACGCGCATGATTGTCCTCAGGGATGCGCTCATCGAGCGCATGATGAACGACCAGACTGTCACCGAGGACGAGGTCAGGAAGGCCTATAACGAGAACTACTCGGCCGAGCCTGAGATCCGCTACCTCGTCAGGCATATCCTCGTCGAGGATACTGCAAAAGCAGAAGAGATCATCCAGCAGCTCGACAAGGGCGCAACATTCGAGGAGCTCGCGAAAGAGCAGTCCACCGGCCCGACAGGCCCCGAGGGCGGTTCGCTGGGCTGGATCTCGCCGGAGATCGTCGTGCAGCCTTTCGCTGAAGCGATGCAGAAACTCGAAAAGGGAGCCTACACAAAGGAGCCTGTTCAGACGCAGTTCGGCTGGCATGTCATTCTGCTGGAAGATGTACAGGAAGCCGAGAGCGTGGAGCCCCCTGCTTTCGAGACAGTGCAGGCCGTCCTTGAACAGCAGCTCAGGGCAAGCAAGGTGCAATCCTGGATACAGCAACTTCGCAACAGTGTGGTAATCGAGACACCCGAAGAATCGATGATCCGCATCAACGAGCCGGAAGAGACAGAAAACCGGGAGTGATCATCTTCGGAAACAGCCGGACTCATCTGGCTGTTTTCCGTTTCCGGGCTGCTGCCCGATGAGACCGCGCAATGGCGTGTCACGCTGTTGATCGACCGCCATGCATCGGCATGACACCGGATCGACAGATGATCATGGTTCCGGCCTGGGAAGAATGATCCCGCTGAACATGACAGGACAGGTAGGCAGCAGGCGCCGAAAAATGTACGATCATCTCTCCTGCCAATCAGGCCCTCATGTGAATCCTGACGACAGATAAAAAAAATCGATGGAAAAAATCATTCTGATCGTCCCTATGATTCCGGTTCTTTCCGCACTGCTGACGCAGCTGTTTTCAGCTCGCCTGGCGCATGACTCCGCGCGGATCAGTATCACCGGAAGTCTGCTCACTTTTCTGGTTAGCGTTGCAACGCTCTGGTTTGCACTCTCCAGCCCTGGCTCGCATACCGTCAGCCTTCCGGATACACCCGCACTCCTGCTGCTGGATCCACTCAGCAGTCTCATGGCGACAGTCATCGCCGGCATCAGTCTGATCGTCCATATCTATTCGCGACGTTACATGGCAGACGAAGCCGGTTACTGCCGGTTTTTTATTTTGCTGGACCTGATGACCGCTGCACTTCTGGTGATGGTTGCTGCGGGAGATCTGCTGACCCTGCTGATCGCATGGCACCTGGTCGGTGTGCTGCTCTATTTTCTGCTGGGGCACAACACGCGTGACACATCAGCATGGCGTTATGCATTCTGGACCAAGATCACCTATCGCCTGGGAGATCTGCCATTGGTCATAGCTGCCGTGCTTCTTTACCAGGCGTATGGAAGCTGGTCACTGCCTGTCATCTTCGAGCAGATGATGGCACAACCCGATGCGCACCGGGTGCTCGGACTGCGTTTGCCGGACGTGGTCGCAGCGCTGATCGCCTTTTCCGCCTATGCACGCTCGGCGCAGTTCTTCGTGCACACCTGGCTACCCTATACCATGTCCGGTCCGACACCTGTCTCGGCGCTGATGCACGCAGGGATCGTGAATGCCGGCGGCTTCATCATCAACCGGTTCGCACCCGTCTTCGTACAGAGTTCGGATGTTCTGCACTGGGTCTTCATCGTCGGCCTCTTCACGGCCGTGATCGGCTCTGTCCTGATGCTGACGCAGAATGACATCAAGAAATCACTCGGTTATTCCACCATGGGCCAGATGGGTTTCATGATCATGGAGTGCGGTATCGGCGCATTTTCACTGGCAATCTATCACCTCATCGCCCATGGCCTGTTCAAGGGGACCATGTTCCTCGGTGCCGGCAGCGTCATCAACGGCGCACGCAAAAACGACGGAGTCCCGAAGGACGACCTCTACACATTCGTCGTCGAGCGAAAACCGGCAAGGCAACGCCTGCCCTGGCTGACGATGGCCGCCGTAACGCTGGCCGTGCCGGTCTTCATCCTTGTCTCGGCGCACTGGCTCATTTCCCAGGACTACTTCCAGAAACAGAGCGCCGTCGTGTTGCTCTTCTTCGGCTGGATAACAGGCGCACAACTCATCTTCTCGACCTACAAGATGGGAACACAGAATATGCGCCGCATGGTGATTCTGGCGATCGTCTCTTTCGCGGTCGTGGTGCTTGGCTACACCCTCATCAGCCACGCCTTCGATCTTTTCCTCTATCCCGACCCGGTCTTTCGTGAACAACTCTATGCAGCGGCAGACATCCATATCATCTGGTTCGATGCGCTGATCGTGCTGATCACCCTGATCATCATTTTCGGCTGGTTCATCACCTTTCTTGCCGGCCGCGACGGTGGCCGCAAAAACCGCTATGCAAGCAGCCTCTGGCTGATGTTTTACGCACTCACATCACGCGAATTCTACTTGCCGCATCTCTATACCCTGATGACCCGTCGCCTGCTACGACTCGCGGAACGCCTGAATATCTGGCTGAGGTGGATCTGAGATGACAGAAGCCGCATTCCTTCTGCTGACCGGACTCTTTCTGCCCCTGTTTCCAGTGAGCATGCTGTTCAACTGGCTGCTCGGTCGAACAGGCAATCACCTGCTGCGCGCACTACTCCTGCTGCTCTGGCCACAGGCCGGACTGTTGCTGCTGCAGAACCTGGCATTCCAGGTTCCCGAATGGTCGCTCACACTAGCGCTCGCAACCTCGGCACTCTATGCCTTTCGCGTGCTGGCCATTCGCGACATCGGGCAGTGGTGCGGATTCCTGGCGACCTCCTCCTGGGCCATGCTCTGGATTCCGGTGCATGCGGATATCCCGATGTTCCATGTGCAGCTCTACGCGCTCGGCTTCAGCGTTCCGCTGGTCCTGCTTGCCTTTCTCGGCTCGGGGCTGGAGCAACGGTTCGGTGCCGCCTGTACGGGCTTGTACGGAGGGCTGGCCGAATCGATACCCCGCTTTTCCACGATCCTCGTCCTGGTCGTTCTGGCGATCATCGCCACGCCGCTATTTCCCTCGTTTTTCATCATGACCGCCATGCTCCTGCAGGCAATGTCCGCCATGCCTGCTCTTGCCGTTGGCATCGCTGGCGTCTGGCTGCTCTGGAGCTGGGCTGGTGCCTGGCTGCTGCAGGGCCTGATCATCGGCATACCCGGCGAGGAGCGGCCGGCCGATCTGCATGCGGGGGCCACCTGGGGATATGTTTCGATTCTGGGGCTGCTCATTATGGCAGGCATTGTCGGCACGGGATTACTCTCATGACAGTGGAACTCGGAAAAAAACTCGCCATTCGCTCCATGGTCTATGTAGCGGGCGAACCCATCCCTTTTTTCTGGCCCATGCGCTCCTTTATTCACCACAATCCCTTGCATGGCCTTGAAGCCCTGCCCTTTCCCGAAGCGATCAGGGCCGGCAAGAATCTCTTTCACGGCAGGGGCTTTCTCCCGCGCACCGGCTACCAGCGCTATCTCGACGAAGGCAAGGTTGATCCCAAGGCGCTGGAGACCGGCATCAATCGCCTTGCAGAAAGACAGGCCGCTCTCCCGGGCATTGATCTCACACGCTGGCTGCAGACCCTTCTGATGCAATTCGATCAGCCTGTGGCGATCGACCGCTCGCTTGCCGATGCAGTCGATGTCCACGCTGCCCTGCAGGGGACAAAAGCAGATGACGATCGACCTGTTGACGAGGATGCGATCGCCACCGGACTCCGCGAAGAGCTACTGGGTGATCGTCCTGTCTACGAGGCCGTCGATCTTCTCTATGGCACCGAGATCGGCGCCGACCTCGACGAGCTCGTCATCAGGACCTGTCTCGATTTCTTCGACGAGGGCCAGTCTGTCTGGCACATGCCGGGCCGCGAACAGGGTCTATTCACCGCATGGCGAGAGCTGGCTGCGCACCATGATCGCCTGCTTCTCGACGGACTGCCGGTCGGCCGGATTCTCACCGGGAACAGCTCGCCGGAAGAGGTCATCGCAGCCGTCATGAGCAATCTCGATATCCCCAATGCCGAGTGGGTCGCATGCTTTTCCCGCGAGATCGCACACTTGCATGGCTGGGCAGGGTTCATCCGCTGGCGCGCCAATGCGAAACGCTACTACTGGACCGGCCGTTTCCCGGCCGACCTCGTCGATTTCCTGGCGATTCGCCTGACACTGGCGCATGCACTGCTGAACACGCGCCGGCACAAGGGGCTGCCCGCCACGCGCAGTGCGATCGAGGAAGCCATTGAGAGGCGCACGCGGGAGACCTGGTTGCGTCACGAACTCTTCAGCGGCAGGATCCTGCCGGCCTGGCTGCGTCCCGTTGAACAGGCTCTCGCGCATGCCCGGGCAAATCGCGTAGATACTGTCTTTGCCGGTTACACTCTTGCGAAACGCCGCCATGAAGCCGAAACACAGGCAAGGCGCCTGCGCGATCTTGCCTCTGCCTGCGGCGATGAAGACTCCCTGCTCGCCCTCTCCATCGGCCAGATCGATGAGCTGCTGCGCATCCTCGGGGAGCTGGAGCGCGACGAGGGCATGATCTGGCTGGAGGCCATGGAAGCGCATGCCATGGGACACCTGCTGGCGCAGGTCAACCTTGCACCACCCGAAGAGCGCGACAAGCGCCCGTTTGCCCAGGCGCTCTTTTGCATCGATACCCGTTCCGAGCGTATTCGCCGTCACCTCGAGGGGGCGGGAGACTACGAAACATTCGGCATTGCAGGATTCTTCGGGGTGCCGGTCAGCTTCATGCAACTCGGCAAGGGTAGCGAAACCCATCTCTGCCCGGTCCTGCTCAAGCCGAAGAACCTGGTGCTGGAAATCGCCACGGCGCCTGCCAGTGATGTCGCTGCAGTCTCGGTGATGGAAAAGCTGTTTCATGAACTCAAAGAGTCGGTCCTGACACCGTACGTGACTGTCGAGGCAATCGGGATGCTGTTTGGACTCGACATGATCGGCAAGACAATCATTCCGCAGGGCTATTCCCGCTGGCGCCAGCGTCTCTACAGGGAAAAGACCGCCTCTCACCTGCTGCTCGACAAGCTCGACCGCGAACAGGCCGATTCCATCGTTCGTGCCGTTCAGCGAGCCGTCGTCGCCAAGGCCGTCGAACAGGAGATCCGCCTCAAACCCGAGGAGATTACAGACGACATGGTGCGTGAGCTTCGCGAGGCTGCCCTGGGCAATGCTGGTTCTGCTCCGACCTTGAGAGAGGCCTCTTCGTTGTCAGACGACGAGGAACATGATTTTATCCAGCGCCTGCGTCATGTCTACCGTATCGACCCGGCATTCGCCCGGCTGCAGATGGAACAGCTTGGTCGTATCGGTTTCACCCTCGACGAACAGACCAACTACGTCACCCAGGCCCTTAGTTCAATCGGGCTCAAGAAAGAGATGTCTCGCTTCGTGCTGCTCGTCGGTCATGGCAGCACGTCGGAGAACAATCCCTACGAGTCTGCGCTGGACTGCGGCGCCTGTGGCGGCAATCATGGCCTCGTCAATGCGAAAGCACTGGCCCACATGGCCAACAAGCCCCAGGTGCGCAGCCGGCTGCGTTACCAGGGGATCATCATCCCGGACGATACATGGTTCATCCCGGCCATGCACGACACCGTCAGCGATGAGATCAGACTCTACGAACTAGAGCGAATCCCCTCCTCCCATGTGATCTATCTCGATCGTCTGCGCAGTGGCCTGACAGCTGCGTCGCGGCTCTGTGCCCAGGAGCGATTGCCTGAACTGCAACTCAAGCCGATGCCGGTTGCCCCCGGCACAGCCAATCGCGATGCACGCCGGAATGCCGTGGACTGGTCACAGGCAAGACCGGAATGGGGATTGTCAGGGAACGCCTATTTCATTATCGGCCGGCGCAACCTGACGCGAGATTTCCCGCTCAAAGGGCGCGCATTTCTTCACTCCTACGATTACCGGGTGGACCCAAGGCGCAGATTGCTCGAAAGTATCCTGACCGGCCCCCTCGTGGTCGGCCAGTGGATCAACATGGAACACTATTTCTCGACCGTCGATAACGAACGTTTTGGCAGTGGCAGCAAGGTCTATCACAACGTGGCCGGGCGTTTCGGGGTCATGACCGGAAACCTCAGCGACTTGCGTACCGGCCTGCCCTCCCAGACCGTTCTCAAGCAGGGCCGCCCCTGGCACCAGCCGATACGCCTGGTCACGGTCATCGAGGCGCCCTTCGAGCATGCCTGGCGCTCGATCGAAGAGGTCGCCACGATCAAAAACCTTGTCCGCAACGGATGGATCCGGTTAATGATCATCGATCCTGAAAAAGGGGTCGTGTCTATCTATGACAACGATGAATGGGACAGCCAGCCACTGGCTGCAAACCTGAACACAACAGCGAGAGAGCCCCTCGAAACATGAAAGACCTCAATCTCAATCCGCTGAAAAAGCTCGAGATCATCCTGGGTGGCGAACACCAGAACCTGGCAACCGACGTTCTGGACCATGCAGGCGTCAAGGGTTACACGATCATCAACAACCTCTCCGGAAAGGGAAGCCATGGTTTTCATGAAGGCCACCTGATGTTCAACGAGGACGATGTGCTGATCATGATCATCGCCGCTGTGCCCGAAAACCTGGTCAGGCCGATCCTCGAGGGACTGGCCCCTTTCTACAACGAGCACTCCGGCGTGGTTTTCATATCCGATATCCAGGTCACGCGGCTGGTGAAATTCAGCAACTGATCCATTCAGAACACCGGGATTCCGGCATGCCTCCGGCAAGGCAGCATGCCGGTCGGGACACAGAGGAAAAGCTCTGTCAGTTGATGACCTCGATTGCGTCCGTCAGTCGCTTCACAGGAATGATCTCGACATCTGCAATTGTCTGTTTCGGCCTGTTGGCCCAGGGAACGATGATGCGCCTGAATCCGTGTTTGGCCGCTTCCTGGATGCGCTCCTGCCCGTTCGTGACGGGACGGATTTCACCCGACAACCCCACTTCACCGAAAGCAGCCGTTTCACCGGGCAGCGGCCTGTCTCGCAAGCTGGAGATCACAGACAGCAGAACCGGCAGGTCGGCAGCTGTTTCGGTTATGCGTACGCCGCCAACGACATTGACATAGACATCCTGGTCGTACATGGAGATGCCCGCATGTCGATGCAGGACGGCCAGCAGCATCGACAGGCGATTCTGCTCAAGGCCGAGCGTCACACGGCGCGGGTTGGCCAGCGGACTCGAGTCGACGAGCGCCTGCGCCTCGACCAGCAGAGGCCTGCTTCCTTCCCGTGTGACGAGTATGGCACTGCCGCTGACGGCTTCCTGGTGACGCGACAGAAAGATCGCCGAGGGATTGGAAACGGCTTTCAGGCCCTTGTCGGTCATGGCGAAAAGGCCCAGCTCGTTCACCGCGCCAAAGCGATTTTTCATCGTCCGGATCAGGCGGAACTGGCTGCCGGCCTCACCCTCGAAGTAGAGCACCGTATCCACCATATGCTCGAGTACGCGAGGGCCGGCGAGACTGCCCTCCTTCGTGACATGGCCGACGAGAATGACAGCGATGCCTGTCTGCTTGGCGAAACGCACGAGCTGCGCAGTGCTTTCACGCACCTGGGCCACTGCTCCCGGCGCTGATTGCAGCGTCTCGGTGAACATGGTCTGGATGGAGTCGACAACCATGACCCTGGGATTCTCGCTGGCGGCCAGCGCCAGGATTCGCTCGACGGATGTTTCGGTCAGTAGCCGCAACCTGTCGGTATCGAGCTCGAGTCTGGCAGCACGCAGACTGATCTGGTCAGCGGACTCTTCGCCGCTGACATAGAGTGTCGGTACCTGCCGGGAGAGGATCGAGAGTGTCTGGATCAGCAGAGTCGATTTGCCGATACCGGGATCTCCGCCGATCAGAACAACCGACCCTTCGACGAACCCTCCGCCGAGCACGCGATCGAGTTCCCCGATACCGGTCAGGAGGCGCGCCTCCTGTCGTGCAGAAACTTCTGTCAGGCTGCGGATCAGGTTCGTGGTTGTCTCCCCCGCGTAACCGGCCTGGCGTTTCGGCTGTGGACTGACTGCTGTCTCCTCGAGCGAGTTCCAGGCCTCGCACTCGGCACACTGTCCCGACCATTTCGGAAAGACCGCGCCGCACTCGCGACACTGGTACCGGATTTTGACGGCTTTCACCATGCCTGTCATCACTCCTCGTAACGATACTTGACGCGGCCTGTGAGCCGGCAGAAGAGTTCGTAGGTGATTGTCCCGGCTGCCTTCGCGATCTCCTCAGCGGGCAACCCATCACCCCAGAGCACGACCGGGTCACCGACGCGAGGATTGTCGATGCCACGCAGATCGATCGTGATCATGTCCATGGAGACGCGCCCTGCCAGTGCAGCGCGCTGGCCGTTGACGAGAACAGGCGTGCCGTTTGGCGCATGGCGCGGATAGCCGTCGCCATAGCCGATGGCTGCGACACCGACCGGCATCTCCTCCGGACATGTCCAGGTACTGCCATAGCCGATAGTGTCACCCTGGTGCAGCTGGCGAACAGCGATCAGCCTGGTTCGCAAGGTCATGACCGGTTCCAGTCCCTCATCGCTTGCCACGCTGTCGGGAAACGGCGAGGTGCCGTACAGCATGATACCGGGACGAACCCAGCCCTTTATGGACTCCGGCCAGCCGAGAATGCCGGCTGAATTGGCCAAGCTGACCTCGAGCTGCGGATCGATGAAGGGGGTAAAGTTCCCGAGCTGCCACGTCGTGAAGTCACTCTCCCGGTCGTCGGCATTTGCGAAATGCGTCATGGTGCCGACGAGCGTGACATCGTCCATCTCATCGAGCTGACTGATGACATCCCTCGCCTCGTCTGTCTGGATCCCGATACGATGCATGCCGCTATCGATCTTGACCCAGACCCGCAGCGGCAACCGGCCATCAGGAAGCTTCCTGAGCAGTTGCAGCTGGGAACGGTCATGGATAACCAGGTCAAGATCGCTGTGACGGCAGAGAATCAGCTCCGGCAGGCTGTTAAAGCCCTCCAGCACCATGATACGCCTGTCAAAACCCGCCTTGCGCAACTGCAATGCTTCCTCGACGCGCGCGACAGCGAGTGCATCGGCGTCCGACAGGACACGTGCGACCTGCATCATGCCATGCCCGTAGCCGTTGGCCTTGATCGCCGCAATGACCCTGCAGCCCTGAGCCACTTCGCGGACACGGTGCAGGTTGTGGCGCAAGGCCGCAAGGTTGATACGGGCGACGGGGGTGGTCATGACGCTTCAGGGAGTGGCTTCAGGCAAGAGTGAGCGGCCGTGCTTTGCGGATCAGTAGCCATCCCCACCGTAATTGCCGCCATAGCCCATCGGGGCATAATTCTCAAACTTGGTGTACTGGCCCAGGAACGTCAGGGTGACAGTGCCAATAGGGCCATTACGCTGCTTGCCGATGATGATTTCGGCCTTTCCCTTTTCCTCTTCGGGAACATTCTCGTTGTAGACCTCGTCGCGGTAGATGAAGACCACGAGATCTGCATCCTGCTCGATCGAACCGGATTCACGCAGATCCGACATCACAGGACGCTTGTTCGGCCGCTGCTCGAGATTGCGATTGAGCTGTGACAATGCGATGACCGGGACATTGAGCTCCTTGGCAAGCGATTTGAGGCCGCGCGAGATGGCCGAAATCTCTGTTGCACGATTTTCGCCTGAACCCGGCGCCTGCATGAGTTGCAGGTAATCGATGACGATGAGTCCGAGTTCGCCATTGCATTCCCGCTTGAGGCGGCGCGCTCTGGCACGCAGGTCTGTCGGCGACAGGGCCGGAGTGTCATCGATATGGATGGGCGCTTCTGCGAGCAGACTGACAGCGGAAGTGAGTCTTGGCCATTCATCGTCGAGCAGTTTGCCGGTGCGTACGCGGTGCTGGTCGACCCGACCGAGAGATGAGAGCATGCGCATGGCGAGTGAATCGCCCGGCATCTCCATGCTGAAAACAGCAACCGGCTTGCGCGTCTTGATCGCGGCATTCTCGGCGACATTCATCGCAAAGGTGGTTTTCCCCATCGACGGGCGTCCGGCGATGATGATCAGGTCAGCAGGCTGCAGGCCGGACGTCATCTGGTCGAAATCACTGAAGCCTGTGCTGAGCCCCGTGATTGGCTCGTCGGACTGATAGAGCGTCTCGATACGCTCGAGCGCCAGTGTCACGAGGTGTTTCGTTGGCTGGAAGCCGCTGCCTCCCCTGGTTTTCTGCTCGGCGATCTCGAAGACCTTCCTCTCTGCCTCGTCGAGCAGTTCGATACTGGTACGACCTTCCGGGCGGTAACCGCTGTCTGCGATCTCGGTGCCGACACTGATGAGTTGCCTGACCACGGAATGTTCGCGCACGATGTCGGCGTATGTCCGGATGTTTGCGGCGCTCGGGGTTTCGTTGGCCAGTGTCCCGAGGTAGACAAGTCCTCCAGCTTCCTCGAGCTGTTCGAGGCGCTCGAGTTCCTCTGTAACGGTGACCACATCAAAAGGTTTGCTGTGTTCGGCGAGATTCGCGATTGCGGTATAAATGAGCTGGTGCTCACGCCTGTAAAAGTCCAGGGTGGTGACCCTGTCAGCAACCTGGTCCCAGGCCCCGTTATCGAGCATCAGTCCACCGATAACTGACTGTTCGGCCTGCATTGAGTGGGGCGGCACGCGCAGTGCTTGCGTCCTGGTATCAGAGGAAAACTGGTTTTTAAAAGCTTCGGCCATGGAATCGCGTGTTGATCTTCGAGGTTGCCATCATAGCAAGAAGCGCGGAGGCCCGTGTCAGTGAAAACCGCTCCGATTTTGCGCCCGGGCAGGCTTGACCGAAACAGGCTGATCAAAACCCAAATATCTGTTTTACATGTATTTTTTCAGGTCGTCGAACTCGCCTTCCCAGCGGAAGCGGTATCCGTCAGGCTCCTTTGAGGAGAACTTCCTGAAAAGCCCGCCGAGATCTCCGAGGTGCTCCGGATTACTGACAAGCAAGTCGAGGGTGATTGCTTCCTGCTGATTCAGTAAGACCTCGCCTTCAACGTCCAGGCCACCACTCCCGACTGACGCAAACACCAGTTTCCTTGTTCCCTCGTCATCCGTACGCATCTCCGCGGTGAAATCCCCGAGCTGCAGGGCGCCTGCAGAGAGGTTGTCGACTGTCGCACTGCCGTGGATCTCGAGAAGTTTTGCGTCCTCGAGTTCCAGTGAGTCAATCCTCGAAGAGACCGCGCCCTCCAGCGCCATGATCGAGAGCTGAGGATAGAAAGGTCTCAAATCGGAAAGACGGGTTGTTACGGAGGCATTCGTGACCGAGAGAGTGCCTGTCAGTGAATAGGCGATGTCGGCAAGTGACTCGAGCGGTCCGCGCGTTTCTATCGCAGCGTTCCATTCACCGAGCAGGAATCTTAACGGGCGTGTATCCCAATCGAGGCTGCCTGCACGGATGCCATTGTAGACAACGGATCCCGCTGTGCCTTGCCACACTGTCCCGTCGAGTTCGCCCAGGGCCAGGTTCGGCAACCTCTCCTTCACGAGGTCATAGGCGAAATGCGCAGGAATCCGGGTGACAAGAAAAACCAGGTAGGCTGCAATTGCTATTGCAACAAGATAGGATCGCCTCATGGCAGGTCAGCGAGCGAGTGTCAGTTGCGCATTGACGAGACCGGTGTCACTGCCGGGCTCAATCGCGGCTTTCGCGACGCGAACGTCAAAACTGCTTTGAAGATGTTCCAGGCGATCCATCAGGTTCACGAAATTCACATCCCTCAGCGTGAGATTGAGACGTGTCTCCCCTTCCGGTCGAACCTGCACAGGCGTAATGCTTTTTGTACGCAATTCGGATGTCACCCTGGCAATCAGCGTCCGGCTGTCCTTTTCCTGCTTGACCGGGCCGGCGAGAACCCTTGAGCGTGCATCGGCCGCGCGGGATTTCATCCATTCGTAATCACGCGCTTTTTGTTCCACAGACTGGCTCAGTGTCTCGTTGGTGCTCATCAGCGGGCTGACAAGAAGAACATAGATTAGAAACAGAAGGATAAAGGCAGCAGCGGCCAGGATCATACGGCGTTCGCGCTGAGCAAGTGATTCAAACCACTCTTTCATGTCTTCTCACCGTTACGGGAAACGACAAGGCGTCCACGCACCTTGCCATTGTCATTCGAGACGGCCTTGAGTTCTGCGTTCACGGAGGCCGCAATTAGTTTCTGCTGCAGTTTCTCGAGTTGCTCGATACTCGTGGTTTCAAGATCGACCTCCATGCCATTTTCTGCGTAACGCAGTCGCGTGATAGAGGTCTGGCTGTCGGCAAGGAACTCCTTGCCGCTCACGAGCATGACCGAGATGAAATTGTTGCTGTCCCCGCTCTCGCTGCCCAGCGCAACAAGTTTGCTGCGCATGCTGTCGGCAGGATTGCCGGCTGGCTTTTCATTGAAAATCGTCTCGTAGAGTGACTGCATGGAGGCTTCGAGTGCATCGCGCTCTCTGGCCAGAAGATAGTTGTCGACCGCCACATTCATGAGATAGATCACGAGTGCAATGACAGCAATACCGGCGGCCATGCTCCATTGCCGCAGAAGATCGCGCATCGGCCTGACGATCTGGTAATCACCCTGGAAGAGGTTGATATCGGTATCGGGATTATCGAGCCAGTAGCGTGCCATCACAGCCAGCGCTTCGGAATCACCACCGAGCAGCGAGCCGCCCTCGACTTCCTGATCCGGTGAAAAGTTGTAGATATTGAGTTCCGGAGCACTCTCGCTGTCATGCTGTTGCTTGTAGAGCTCTCTCTCTGTCGTCAGCAATTCAGGCATTGCGACGACATCCATCGCGTAGCCATGCGAAAGATCCTTTCTCAACAGTGCCTGCTCTCGCTGGACGAAGAGTGTCCAGCTGTCCGCTTCCAGGGGAACCATCAACATCTGCGGAAGAAGGAAAACTGATTCGAACCGGTACTGGATGATCAGTGAATGGAGCCGTTGAACAAGGTCACGATCGACAACAGCGACGAGTTGTTCGCCACTCTGCTTGTCAAGCGTACGATACGCAAAGTGCATCTGCTCAATATCACTTGCCAGCTCATCCTCGAGGGCATAGGGCAGGGCCGCAGCGATCTGGCCCCTGCTCTTGGCCACGATGCTGGCCTTGTGCAGCACAACGGAAGCGGCGGGAAGGATGAGTACGAGTCGGGAAGAGGCTGCCTCGGCGAGTATGTCGGTCAACTTGCCCTGGCTGGCCTGCCCCACTGGTGTACGCTCGTTGAAGCGCAACCAGTTACAGTCCTGGAGCTGGTCATCGAAGAGTTGTATGAAATAGGTCACGTTCATGCAGGGGTCCGGTCTCTGCTACCACTGTTGCCCATAACTGCGCATAAGGACACGGATATCGCTGTCTCCACGCTCGACGACATGCTGCATCTGCATGACGAGATCGCCGAATTCCGCTCTTGTCGACATCTGGAAGTAGTTTGATTCTACATCAAGCGGCCAGGCAGATGTGTCGAAGTTTTCCTGAATGTTCAGGAAAGCCTGAATGAAGGCCAGGACCTCGTCCCTGCTGGTGAAAGGCCCTGATGTGCGGATCTCCTCCACCAGCGCTGAGCCGACCGGGTCAGTGCCGTCACCGAGACAATTCAGCAACTCTTCACTGGCCGTGTTCACGTTGATCATGTGCCCCGTCTCTTCACCCTCTTCCTGCAATGCCGGCATCGGCAGGGCTGTCACGTAGGACAGCAGCGCTTCATAGGTATCATGATTCATGCCCTTGATCAGCAGCAATTCCGAGGGCGATGCCAGAGGACGGGAGGCAGTCCTGTAGGAGGGGTCTGAAGAGAGATAGTCGAGGTCCTCTGCCCCCCGGTTGTTGTAAACATCCTGGTCAGGATCGATCCAGTCAACCAGTGCACTGACGATCTGTTCGGGATCCACATCGGGTTCGGTATAGCGAGTCAGGAGACAGGTCAGTGTGCGATAGGCCACCTGGTTGACTCCCTGGCCGGAAAAAACGGTATTGAGGTTGAAACGGCCCTGGAGGTCGAGAATCCGGCCCGATACGGTACCGCCATCGGCAGACACAGGGGGCAATACACGCGCCCAGTCCTCCAGCAAGCTGTCTTCAGCACGTTCCTGCTTCTTGTCATCGACAAGCACCTCGAGTCCCCAGCTCTCGAGTGCGAGCAGGTGCATGAATGCCTGGTTGCCATGCAAGAGGTTTGCTGTACGGCGCATCGAATACTGCTGGTCGACGACCACAGCGGCGCCGATGCCAGCCACGATGGCAATCACGATCATCACCGAAACCAGCGCAACGCCGTGATGCTTTTTCATCAGCTACCGACTCCCGGGATCATCACTGTGAATCGGCCATAGTCCTCGATTTCCATGAAAAGCCTCACCGCTCCGGGCAACTCATCCGGCGCAGGCTGTTCCTGGCTGTCACTCCTTTCAGGGGGCCACTTCTCCACCCATTTGTCGTCGTAGACAGTGACTTCGAAACGGGTGACACCCTTCATCAGGCTCTCTTCGAATTCCGGTTCAGTCTGGGTCGCACGGTCCAGCACCTGCCATGTCTTGCGGTAGAGCTCGTCATTTCTGACCTCATAGGCAACGCGCTTGAGCAGTGATCTGTTCAGACGGGCCGGGTTC